>JAABUP010006630.1_pt1 | contig 16280 bp, 12 predicted proteins | sample 5559201 | NCBI WGS metagenome assembly JAABUP01 (sample SAMN10711887, study PRJNA513373) | rock metagenome | isolation source: Antarctica rocks | place: Antarctica
CCACAAGGGCATGTGTGTCGATCTGGTAGGACCCTAGTTCTTGTATCATGCGCTCCGTTTCGTATAATGACAAGAACTCTGGTATGAGCACGCAAACGAAAGTCGTCATATCGGGGTTTTTGAATTGTGTGTTTACTTCGCTGATAGTCTCACGAAGCGTTTCCATCTTAGCTATGACCTCGTCGAGATTCTGACCGCCAGGCAGGCCTCCGCGAGCTCCAATGACGGAATTGAGCATAGGTCCAAATTGCGTAGACAATTGCGAGATTTTGGCCAGTGCCTTTTCCATAACTGTAGGGAACTGTAGGAATCGTAAGGTATGTCCAGTGGGAGCGGTGTCGAAGATGATAGTTTCGTAGGAGAGTGATTTGACCTGCTTGAGGACTTCTGCGAAAGACATGGCTTCGTCGACACCGGGTATCTATGCCTAAATCAATATCAAGTCCCAAATGCTTGTCTTTTCTAGCTCTCAACGCACACTAAAAGCAAGATCTTGCATCATGCCTCCCATGCCTCCACTTTGTGCCATAATCTCCTCTGCGCCCTCGCCGCCCTCCTTCAACAAATCTTGTATGCTTCCATTCGGATCAATTTCCATAGCACTCAGGTTTGTGAACCCATCTATCAGCCTAGCCTCCTTACCAAATTTCTGGCTGAATGCATCGCTAAGGTTGTGCGCTGGGTCGGTCGAGATGAGTAGAACAGACTTGCGGACTTTGGCAAGTTGGATGGCGAGAGAGCATGACGTGGTTGTTTTGCCAACACCACCCTTACCGCCAACGAAAATCCAACGTAAAGTCTTCTGGTTGACTATGTTTTCGAGCGTGGGCGCGAGGTCCTCTGCATCGGCATCGATTGTTGCGGACATGGTGATGGTAGGTAATGATACTTGTCGGGTTGGAATTGAGAGTGTGGAAAGAGATTCTACTTCTCGAAGGGTCCTGCTATTCTGAAAGAGTATGTGTCACTTCGAATAAGGTTGAATTTGGGAAGAAGTTGGTTCCTGACGTATGATGTGCCCCACGAAGCCTGGCTGCCGGCGATCTTCTGGCCTAGAACTAGGCTTCCATCGCTGGACCGCTGGACCCCTCCAACAACATTTCTTCAACGTCCCGCCCATGCAACCTCTAAGGAACTAGTACCAAGGCTCCTGGGAAAATAAAGGGTCTCAAGAACCTTCCATGAGCTGAGATGTTACACATCTTACCATCCCCTCAATCATCATGGAGGACGCCGGATTGACCTCACCAACGCCCTCCTCGACCCTCCGAACATCCTCCCCCAAAGACTCCATCACATGCCATGTTCTTGACCTCACCACTGGGCTCCCAGCCCGTGAGATGCCCGTCTCACTTACCCTTTTACGTCCTCTCGGTCCCTCCACACCGTTCACAGCCCTCACCAACGCCGACGGCCGTATCTCCAACTGGCGCGCTCCAGAGGGTCCCTCGCTTAAGGAGATATTCGATAATCTGGCTGGGCATCCTGACGGGAAGATGGTCTGGGCATTGAAGTTTCAGACTGGGGAGTACTATGGAGAGGGGAATACATTCTTTCCAGAGGTGGAGGTGCGGTTCTTTGTCGAGCCGAAGGTCGAGCATTACCATGTGCCGTTACTGCTGGGTCCGTGGAGCTATACAACCTACAGAGGGAGCTAAAGAAAGCTCGATGAACATATCTTTCCAGTTTGCAAGCCAATCGAAGATGCTCTTACGGAAAGAGAATCTAGGTCATGCCGGGCGTGGAGATCTATTGCTCAATCTATACGTGCTCGAACCCAAAAACAACGATATAATTGGCTTCAAAGTCCCCAGCCATGGTCTTTTTCTCTAGCTTTATACATGACGTCCGTTTCGAGATCAAGGCTACACCTCATCCATTCGTTTAGATCGAGATGCGGCTTTAGATGGAATTTCAGCCTCATTCAGGCCTCTCACAACACGGGCGTTGATGACCGGGGTCTATACGGGACGGCGGCAAGAATAACTCAATGAGCTTAATTTGATGTTAGCCCTTTAAAGAATTCATGTCTGGCTATAATTTGGGCCAATCTCCACTACGGACTTTTGTTGTTCGTACCCAAAGAGGCCGCATGTTGCAGAATTTTTCGACAAGGCGCCCAGAGGGTTAGTGGTGGAGTTGTTAAAAGTCAGAGATATCTTGAACGAGCAAGCCACCTTTATTGCAAGCCAATTCCGTCTTTGCAATAACTCTATCGGGCGGTTTTGTTTCCAAGAAGGCCCTCTTTTGCCCACCCTTTGAGCTCCCTGCAGCAAGCCCGAGCAGCCCCGTTGCTATCCAATGATCCTTGATTCTTCGTGATCAAGCGTCAAAGACAACTGTGATGAGATACTGGAGCCAGCTTGCAGGCCAGTTTATCCTCGCAGAAGGCAGTGCAGCCAATACGTGCCTGATTGACGGAGGAAACACGATACTATTACTCCAACTATTGCTCCTTCCCCACGAGTCTAGCAGTACTTTTCATACAAATCCCCTATCGTGTATGTCAAAGCAAGTGTAAGACCAATGAGCATTTGTGCCATTCCTGGCAGCGAGGCTACGAGCTCAATAGCTTCCAAAACTCTATCACCGCAGTCATGCCAATGTCCTGTTCAGAGGACCCCTTCCGAAGCTACACAATTGGTAAGATAGCTGACGATGGCTTATGCTCTAGGAATACGATACTTGTAACGGAGGGATAGAAACCAAGTATTCGACAGTCTAAGACTCTCTCTAACTGGGCGCAAATCGTCAGCCGCATACTTCCATCGCACATACAGCATTGTCCAACACGCAGTGCGATAAACATGATGAGAATTTGGAAGGTCGAGCCGCTAAGTAGGACGCGATGTTGATGTTCCCCTGGCTTTCAAGGCAACAAGGCAAGCAAGCCTTTCCCGAGAGATCTCAACCTCGCATTCTCGCCTCAGGCACAGCACCAAAATGGGGCGTTTTGAGTACAGACATGGTATGGCATGACGTATTCTCTTGCGAACGGCTATCGCAATTCAACCGACGAAATGCATTCTTCATGTTCAGCTCTATTTGTAATTTTTGTTCGTAGGTGGTCATTTTCGCATCAATGCTAACGCAATCTAAAGCCCGCATTGTAAGGCTACCAATCATTCGCCGCAGGACAAGATTCGAACGGTCACCGACGATCTACGAAAGTCCCCGTTAGTCTATCTCCAGGATCATCCAATGTCAGCCTCAAATATGCTGTCGATACTTTCTTAATTGATACATTAATGAACAGCCTCGCGATGGCCAACCCCGGCGGCGCGTGGAAAGCCATCACCTGCGAAAACCGTGAAGGGAGGTAGGGCGTGAAGTATATTTTCTAGGTAGAATACACTTGTTATAATCTCCACCTAATTGTGTGCCTCGAAGCAGCAACAGGCAAAACCCGGATTAAGGAGATATGCAATAGACCATCTGCACGTTATTGGTTCAATCAAAGACGCCTCGACAATGTTCCTAAACACTATATAGACGATATAAAGAGGTATGCAACTTTGAAAAAATCATTCTTCCGCAGCATCATCCACCGTCTTTGCCTACCTTTGCCTTGTCCAACATCGAATACAGCGTTCTATTGGCCTACATGATGTCTCGGTCAAGCAGCAGCTATAGATCCTCCTCGAGATCAAGTAACGGATATACTTCGTATTTTGTCCCTGGCTTCGGTTTATCCAGGCACGTGGTCTTTACACATATACCTTATTATCTGGGACCCTGCGCCTCGGTCAGGCCATTCTCCTACCAACAGCGTGAAGGCTACCTTATCAGTAATCCTGGAGCCCCATTGACTAAGGTAGCCCCTTCTCTATCGACCCCCCAGGGCGAAGAATACGCCTCAAAGAACATGCTAAAAATCCACAGAGTCAAATCGAGGACCTCCAATACCTGTCCGAGCAGTACGAGCAACAAGAGGCCGAACGAATGATTCGCGCTTCTGGGGCTATGAGTGCAACGGACTTGTACATCAACCAGCCCATCCCGGTGCAGCAGCGGGCTAGGAACCGATGAATTGTTTCACACAAAGATATAGATGTTTGAGAATGTGTCAAAGCCTTAAGCCTCGGAAGATCAATCAGATTGTGGACGGGTCCTACATGGCAGGAGCATATGCGATGCAGGTACGCGCTTCAATGACTGGAGACACGAATCATACGGCGGAATGGGATTTTAGAATTTTTTCCTATGATAGTGCCCAAAGTCTGCCTACCAAGCTTTCAAGTGCATTCCCGTGATCAGAATTCGACGCGACACTAGAGCCGTACTTCACATGAATCTCTTGAGCCCCTAGAGTGTCGAGGCCCACAACAATAGGCACAAGGCGGCCTGGCCAAGGATCATATGGCACCGAGGAAGGTGGCAGCACTTGTGAGGCATTCTCAATTAGAGCCTTGGGTTAGGACCCAGAAAGGCCTTGTATGTACCACCGGGGTCTACCTTATTGCAATGACTGACTAACCCATATTATAGAATGAAACTCCTCTCAACTCCTTTATTTTTCGATTGCCTACGATGCTGGGCCTGGCATGCAATATGTCAAAGAGGCATATGGGCTAAAGGGTTCGGGGAGAGGGTGACAAACGGGAAGGTTCACCCCACACCCAACTCCACCATTGCTGTGTGATCAGTCCTCAAATCGAACACCCAGACCGAGTCTTTCTCCTCAAAATCGAAAAGAAGCAAAAGTCTAGTCAAGAAGGGCTGGAATGCAAAAACCCCTCATAATGTAAGACTAATTGTATCACTCAAGGCTGCGCTCTCTCCGATGACCGAGGACCAACGAAACGGACCAGCTGGAACGGAGGGAGCGTCAACGAGAAGATATCCGTGGCTATGGTCAATCAAAGAGTGATGGAAATCCTTTGCATACTTCAACCAGCATTTAAGCATTGATAGACGTTGTAGCCACCAATGATGAAGGCTACCAATACGGAACGAGAAACTCTTTACTATGGTAGTCTATTCCTTACGACAGTCAGAGGGATGGAGCCATTGTATCAAACTCGCGCGAGCAAGATAATGATATGCCATTTTTGCAGGTTTCCGGATCGCGAAGCGTACTTGATTAGCATTTGTAAGGCTCCTCTTAGAGCATTCTGGTGGACGTCAGCTTTCGTCTAAATCTAATGAAACGATTGGATATTCCTCTTGAAAGCTATACTACTGGGAGCCTGTCCGAAATCATAGAGACTGGAAGTTAGACCCATAAGATCTGCTCACCTCTAGAGGCATAGCGGTCCGGTCCAGAGTAAATATTTCCTGTAAAGGCTGGACCTTATCTTAAGTACCGGACATAAACCATGCTCGCCAAGCCCAGGTTTTACCGCGTAAACAAGCTTCCTTCTTTTCGTCTTCACGCTTTCCCCTACATTCACCTTCAATTTAGCAAGCGCTTCCCTAACAATGGCGCCCTCACGCATCTCGCCTCCCCTAGAAGTCCCCAGTATCCCCACAAAACTCACATCCGACCAGCTTTCAACCTACAACTCTAATGGCTTCCTGATCATCCCCAATGCCGTCTCGCCCTCAAATGTGTCCGCCCTCCTCTCAGAGACCAACCACATGCTCTCCTCCTTCTCCCTCTCCGACCACCCAATGACCAAATTCTCGACAGGCGAAAATGACTCCCATGTAGGCGACGACTACTTCCTCACCTCAGGCGACCAAGTCCGTTTCTTCTTCGAAGAAGACGCCTTCTCAAAGGAAACAGGTGAGCTCACAAAGCCGAAGCATATGGCTATAAACAAGATTGGGCATTACTTGCATGAGCTTTCGCCGCCATTTCGGGAAGCGACGTTCACACCGCTCCATGTGAGCATCGCAAGGGCGATGGGGTTTAGAGACCCAAGAGTGCTGCAGAGTATGGTTATTTGCAAGCAACCTGAGATTGGAGGAAGAGTGCCACCCCATCAGGATAGCACGTTTTTGTATACCAACCCACCGAGTGCTGTGGGGTTTTGGATCGCGCTGGAAGATGCGACGGCAGAGAATGGATGCCTTAGTTTCGCAACAGGATCACATAAAAGAGCGCCAGTGAAGAGCAGGTTTGTGAGGAAAGAGGGTGGAGGGACGGGGTTTGAAGATGTAGAAGGGCAAAGGTTCCCTAAGGCAGTGGAGAGTGAGAAGCCAGCTGTTGAAAAGCAAGAGGAGATGTATGAGCTTGGGGAAGTGAAGGCAGGGACTTTGGTACTCATACATGGGAACTTGCTGCATAAGAGTGAGAAGAATCTCAGTGGGAAGAGTAGGTTTATTTATACGTTTCACGTGATTGAGGCGGAGAATGAGTACGACGAGAAGAATTGGTTGCAGCCTCCTGAAAATGGGTTTACGAGGCTGTACGACGCTTTCTGAGTGCACCAAGGCTGGAAATGATCGAGAAAAAAATTTCACAACGAAGGCAGAGATCTCGAAGATGTCGAAGAGCTGAGGCTGTGGTGCCTGTTTTGGGCCACTTTTTGGGTATGTCACCCAGGACATGGACAGCAATGCTGCTTAACAACTATTCGAGTGGTCCCTTAAGTTGGGCATCACACTTGACATCGAATCGGTCTTTGCACCAAGGCTACCGAGCTGTGGTGCCTTAGTGCGCGCCACTGGTCCTCTCTTGGGGCTTTGGTTGGTAATTTGACCCAAGGACCTGACACAACAGCTGCTCAATTACGGTTTAGACTGCCAATTTGCTACGAGCAACTATCCACAACAGGGACGGGACTTTCGCTTGTTGGCGCTTCAATTGGGCATTTTGTCTGGTTCATCTCCCTTTCAACAACAGGTCTTTGCGCAACAGCTGTTGATGGACCCTTTGCTCTATGACGTGTCGTCAACATCGGCGCGTTTTGCTCGACAGCTATAGCCTCGCTATTAATGTTCCTGTTGCTTGACAACGCCTCAGTTGGCCGGTTTTTCCTCGTGGCACTGGTTACTGAAGGTATCAGATGATAGATGAACCAAAATTTTAAAAACCTGTTCGCTTTTCAAATATTTCGTTCTGTTGCATTTCTCTGCTTAGTATTGCATCTCTTGAAGCCTGCGTTCTTGGTGCTTTTGACTCATATGTACGCACCCGGTGTCCTCTCTCCTTTCAGGGCTCTCTCCATTCAGCGTTTTTGCTCAAGTTCTTGAAAGGAAAGATGCCATCACTGCTGAGTACATATATCTGAACCATTCCGCAGCCAGCCACATTACACGAAAGGTGTTGGAATTCTGAATGGGGGTGCATGTTGTGCATACCATAGCTATCTACCGATATACCAAGGCGCTAGGCCATATGCCAACATTGGGGGGGCCTAGAATCGAAGTAGCCCTTAACAGAGAAGCCACAAAAGAATACAAGAAGGTGGTCTTTTGCTATGTATGCGGTTCGAACGCACGCATCTTTAGATTAGTAGAGGGGCCAAGATGGCTTATTGGAGGGCCTCATTTGTCGTTACTCATGGCTTCACTCGAGACTTTTGAGATATCTGATACACCTTTTGAACACATCCACACAGAATTGTATATGGTTATCAAATATATGACTTTGCTGATAAGCAGGCCTCCATCATATAAGCTACTTCGCCTTCGGAAGCAAGATAGAAGGAGATCGGAAGCTGAGAATAGTATAGCAGGAATGAGATAAGAAACACAGACGCTCGATTTCTGAGCGCCATGGAGGCCCCCCAACGCCAAACCATCTAAGCCGTAGCCAGTAAGTGCTAGATGCGTGCTCGCAGCAATGCTTCGCACAAGCTACCACTTCAGTTCGTCGCGTCCATTACCATAAGCGTACGTAGACCTGTCATGCTTCGAACCATCACGCACTTCAACTCAGCCCGCGGCTGTACTATCGACGTAGATTATCTTAACCACTGGTCTGGGCTGCTCTTCATCTTTCATCATCGTCTCTTCCCCAATCATCCCCTGGTATTAACTCATAGCCTCCTTCCGTCGGTAGTAGTAATGCCGTCGCAATGATTTCACCTCCTAAGAGGAACATAACGCTCCAGCTGACGGTACACAGGACCCAGGACATATCCAGTCTCCACCCCGGGAAGAAGCGATCGTCGTTGTCGTAGAGATATGCCTGGTACCTCGATTTAGCCAAGCCCAACCTCTACTCGCATCTGTCGAAAAGACTCACAATTATCGCCATCGACCCCAGCTGCAACGCCCCCACCAAAAAGTGCAGCCCACTCAGAATCTTCCACCCCTGTTCTCTTTTCTGCTTCCCGCCCGCCAATATCACGATATACGCAATAAGCGTCATGCCCTCCATGACAACCGCAAACGACATTAGAAAGCCGACGGAGCGCCACATGGAGCAGAAATAGCGATCGCCGTCATGGCAATCGTACTGCTGGGGGAAGGATTCGCATTTGCCTGTGAGGGAAGAGCAGCGTCGGTGGAGGCCGTAGGTGTAGTGAATTCGTTCGCCGCTGGGCTGAATACCAGATTATTAGTGTGGTGATTACGAGAAGGGGAGTAGGGGGGGTTACGGTTTCGCTGTCCCAGCTGATCCAGCGAGGTACTATTATGCTCGTTAAGGTCAGGGCACAGGCTATGGAGTATCAGTCAGTTTGATTGTTGGGCAACAGAGGTACGAAGAAGCATACCAGCCAGGAAGGCGACCAGAGCGCCGCTGTAGACGAGGTGTCGAGTCATGTTTGCGGAGGTGTTAGGTCCCGCGATTGAATTGCATGAATGCCCTCCCCCTTCGATTCGTAGATGCAAGATGAATGAATGCTTGAGGATTAAGTGAATGAGAGCGAGTGTACGACTTCTCAACTCGGTATCTCCCCCTGCCAAACCCTCAAAAAGAAACCCCACAAAGTGGGATGCGGAGGTTGGAATGAGATAGTTGGGGGAAACCAAGAGATAACTTTTGCGTTGTGCCCGCCTCCGCCAAGGATTGTCGGTGAACACCCGTCCTGGTCCTGCTCTAAGGTAGTTCTAGGCCAGTGCACAGACAATTATCGGACGATGCCATTATCAGGCAGGCCAAATCACTTGCATGGGCAGCAGGAAGGCTTTTGATTGGCAGGGATAGAATGCGCGAAGGCTGAGATTTATGACGACGGAGAAGTGTCAGATGATGCCTTGGCGTTCTTGGGGCCTGATTGGGGTCGCTAGAGTAAGCGGCCAATTTGGCCGGCACCAACTACGACGGGAGTAAGTGCGAAGCCTACTCTTATGATGCTGTGATAAGGATGTGAGAAATGTACAGGAATCATGAGGAAATTTCAATGTCTTATCATGATGGTAAAATCCCTCAGTGTCACGAGCATGTTTCTCAGGCGGTGTCACAACTGTCAGCTTGCAGGCACCACAGATAGAGTACTTGTCATCTGATAATCCTGATCCACTCATTGGGCTCGAGGCCTCTTTGCAGGCCTTCGTAACACGCTATGATCACCAAAATCGAAAAGATATCCGCCGTTCTCATTCCGCTTTGCTGCTCCTGCTGTCTTCTCCATTTCTGCTCTGCCACGATTCGCTGAGACTGTGGAGTTCGCTGCATTTCGTACTTCCGGAAACGTAGGCAGTAATTCTTTGTCAAGAGCGCGCGGACTTTCCTTCCACCATTTCTCTGCCATAGCAGTAAATCGGCTCTTGCCCGTTCCCGGAGCTTCCGCGGCCGTGAAGCGAGCATGAGGATCCCATTTCAAGAACCCTTTGATGAAAACGACTGTCTCTGCCGAGGTCTCTGCTAGAAATCTGCGTTCCAGGTTATCCGCTTGACCAAGGGCCAAAGATTCTCGATGCCACCGTATGAGCTCAGGACAGCCCATGGCTGACAGTGCCGCTAAGTCCGCTGGCGTGGGCGATCCGAGAAGCTTGACGATGAGGCTCATTTGCTCAATAGGAGTCTTGCCTTGGAGGCAGGGCACGCTCTGCAGAAGCTCTGCAAGCACAAGTCCGGCAGACCATAGGTCAACAGCTGGCGAATAGTATTTGGTTCCGAGCAGGAGCTCTGGAGCGCGATACCAGATGGTGACTACTCCGGGCGTTGATGGTCGTTTGCTATACGCTCGAGCCATGCCAAAGTCGGCTAGAGAGCACACGACATATCAGCACAAGTAAATTGCTGATTGAACATCAAGGTGAAGCGTAGTCATAGGCAAGAAACCCCTCGGAAATTGAGAGCGTCAACTCCAGCGAAAAGATGTCTGTGTGCGTGGACTTTTTTCATGGTCTTCTGCGCAGGCAGAGAGCCCCTTACCAGCTCTAAGCTTGCTTTAGAACGTAAATTAAGCCTTCGCAACATTCATTGCCGGCGCTTTGCTTGACTGTCTGCAGCTAGTCGTATTTGGCTTACCTATCTTGAGAACACCTTTAGATGTCAATAGAATGTTTTGCATCTTTACATCCCTAATGTAATATGTCAGATATCGTTGCATTCTACAAGTGTGGCTCAGACTACCTGTGAACAATGTCGTTCCTATGAAGATAGTCAAGACCTTCAAGCACCTGTCGAAAGAGGCACTTGACTGTATACCATCCATCAGTGGGTTCCGAGGACCAGAAAGACCCGGAACTGACCTTGGCTCATCGTAAACTTTACTTTTAACTCATCCAACATGTTGGCGAGATCCTAGTCTCAATAGAACCGGCGATTTCTACGCCTGTAGAGGCGCGAGAAAGATAAGCCAGCCAGGTGCGCCCATATTCTCGGAGTGCCTCAGATCTCCACCCTTGGCACTGGGTCACCAACCTGTTCAGCATACTCCATGGCCATGTAAACTTCATCCATCGCGTGTTCTCCAACGGCGACGTCCAACACATTGATGATGTTAGGGTGTTTCAATGAGCGCAGTATAGATATCTCGCGCAAGGCGGTAATAAGAATACCATTTTGTTGTTCTTCAGCCGATATGCGTACTTGCTTCAGGGCGACGACTCGGGCAGTCGTTGTTCTCTGAGATTCAATAGAAGTTGTTAATTCTCGTGCTCGGGTGCTCGGTACACCACGCCGTACGCTATGCTTGATCAGAGTCGATTGTAGAGTCGCAAGAAGTACAAAACCATACTGCCATTCGCCGAGCTGGTTGAGCTTCTCATATGAAGCATTCGAGGCGCATTGACCTACTAGATAGTCAGAGAAGGTCAATGAAGTCGGGTATGCCGCATACCTTGAAAGCCGGCATCCTGGTCTAACTCAAGCGGCTGTCCAGCGATGGACATCACCGTGGGAGAGTATCTTCATGGCTACGCCCTTCCATAGCTAACAGTCTTGACCTAGGTAATCAGCAAAATTGAATGAGAAAGGTGACTGTTTTGACAATGAGATAATAGCAACAGCCCCGGTTAAACTTCGGCACTTGCTTTCTTGCATCCGCAAATTTGAAAATCACGATGGATATACACGCGTTTTAATAACAAGTCCAAAACATTTAAAACCTCTTCGAATTCGTCGGTCTCTACGTTACAAATAGCTATCGCATCAACCGATGTAGAAATTTGCTAGATAAAAGGTTCGCCCCCAATTTCAAGTAAAGGGGTTATGGACAGATCAACATTCAACACTACTTGGAGTTTGGATTACTACAGACGGTGAACCATGACCGATTGGACGAAAGTGGGCTCAATTAGGATTTCGCATGTACGAACGCTACCATCTGTAAAAATCTAGTTGCACAGATACAGGGTTTTCCCGCTCAATTACTCCAACCAAAAGGGCCTGAAACCATCGATGCCACCATCAACAGAATCATCCACCCCTTCGCGCTCTCGTTCGAGAGCCTCGTCCGCAATCTGACCCAACATCTTCTCTTGCAACCCAAATTGTACAGCTGCCAGTTCAGTTCCTTGGGGCACCTCCCTCTTTGGTCTTGGTGGCTCGCTCATGGCGTCGTTGTTGCTGTCTTGGTCTGTATCTATATTGTCATTCCCGATGTTGGTTAGCTCGACTGGGAACCGGTTGATATCGCTGTCCATACTAACCCAATCATCATCATCAATGTCGCTATTCCCGAAGTCAGCGGCAGAGAGGGCGCGTGCCCTTATGGGCGAGCTGCCTACCTCATCGGAAGAGCGATCGTCGGCAATCTTGGCCATGTTCACGATTGCGTCCCTCATAGCTTCGTATCTTTCGCCGCTCTTTGAATTGCTACTGTGCTCAAGCGGCAGAACGTGTGCGTACACTACCTGGAGCTCGGAATTAGGCCTATGCGGTGTAGGAGTTGAAGGCTCAGAATTGATTGGCGACCACATGTGATGTTTTTGGTACTGACGGACCTTGTCTTTGTCGTCTTGGCTTGCTTTATACTCGTGTATTCTGATATATGCTGCCACAACATTGGGCGGTGGCATTGTGAAATTGAAGGTTCCACGGATTGATGCCAGTCTGCAGCCATTTGGGCTCTGGAAACCAGAATCATCAAGGTCCTTTGGTGCTTGCTCGCCCCTGTGGAAGTACCTTCCGAGATTGTGATTGACATCCTTAATCGGACAATCAGGTGAATCACATGGCACGTCGCTGTCGGGAGAGATTTGGTGCATTGCCTCTACCTCGACTCTCTCCGTATTCGAAGACTGGACGAAAGCCCTAGATTGCGATCCTGACTTTTCAGGAGGTATGGAAGCTGAAGCCTGGATTTTACTCTGCTGTTCAAAGTTGAAGATCTTGGAGCTTTGCGGGCTAGGAGATGGGGTCATAGGACTTACGAGCCGGCGCTGTCTAGCCGCCACTGTGTCAACCATGAGGTCAATGAAGCCGGCGGCGATGAGTCTTCGATTGACATACTCGAGATCTGCCGTACCTGAGATGACTTCGCGGATGGGACTTAGCGCGGGATGCATGGCGAATGAGATCCGATGATCCCGAGTGGATGTATATCTGGAATGCGTTTTTTGAGATGTCTGGGTGCTCTGAAGTCACTGCCCTGGATTACTGTTAAATGTTGGAGAAGCTCGGGTTATATGGTATCATGGTAAGAGACATCGCTGCGCATAATACAACGTCTTTGCTGCTCATTGTCAGTTGTCTCGAAAGAATGGACTTTTTTTGTGCTCTATCTGTCTTGTTCTCTAGAGTCTCTTTGTTGTGAGCAATGCTATTGAGTCTCACAAAGGAACGGAGGTCGTAGCGCCTTGCAATCACAAAGAAGTTACAACAAGCTCGATTTGCACAGACGAGCTTACTATTGTTCGAGAATCACCATTGTCCGGACATTAGCGGAAAGATCTAATGGCGATTAACTCGTGCATAAACCTTCGCTACTACTATCAAATATCTATCTCTTCTAACCAGTAGAGTACTCAGCCTTATGTCCATTGGGGCTATTTTATAGTAAGGTGATATGTAGGTGCAAACCCACAGGCCGAAGCTGACACATCTAAATCATACAGCTATGGATTCTTGCAGTTGGATAACCGGGCAAGTCAGCTTTTATTCCTGGTTGGTGGCGAATCTTACAGGATGTTCACTTTAGCTATATTGGCTGTACCGTCTCCTTATTTGCTATAGACTTTGTACATTTCTCTACATCAGGCTGTCAACATCAACCCCCTATTATGCACTGCAACGGACATTAACATAATAACACAAATGGCATGGAAGGCGACAGTCCAAGCTAACAAAATGACATCTTTGAACGGACAAACACTACCTAGGGTAACAAGGACACTAATCAAACCACCTTCAGACTGCATGTCCGATGATGTTAGGGGCGATCTTCGGTCACTAACCTCACAGCAAACAGACCTGAAGCAAATCAAACCACCTTCAGACTGCATGTTTGACGATACTGGGTGCGGCGTTCACTCGACAACGACACAGCAAATAGAGCTCAATACAATCAAACCACCTGCAAATGGCATGCTAGATCATGTTACGTACAATCTTCACTCAACAACGTCACAGGACCCAGATCTTGACCCAACTCCTTCTATAATATCAAGCGGATTGCTTTCATCCCCTTAACAATTCGGAGCTTACAACAACGATGCCTTCTTTGAGAGCATATCTAACACAGATCCTGTGGAGACTGAATTGATTTGGCGAACAGTCTTCAATCCAATCATAATGGAGCGCCGTCCAGGGAGCGCACGGAATAGGAGTTCAGCTCTACTAGCAACTCAGCTTGAGGCATGGAAGATTCAAATCGACGACACGAAGCTGCAAAAGATTCCCGAGAGTTACCTCAACATCTAGCAAAATAGTAGCAACAACACTCCAGAATTGGCAAACGACTCTGGCCACCGCGCCCAGGAGCCCAATTAACAAGAAACAGCGGTCGAGACGAAGGGGCCAGATACGGGAGCCGTGAAGGACATGGTCAACGAATGCCTACGCCTGAAAGCTCACAAGGAGACCACGACTCAATCAAACCATACGACGACATCACGAAACATGCACTCTTTGGTCCATCGGCCACTAAAATCTCGCCCACCGCGGTGAGAGTGATCAGGCCTGCAATTCAGCCAAACAAAGGGAAAAATTGGATGGTGCCCCCTTTTCATCCTCCAAAAAAAACAGTGAATTTCCATTTTAACCCTGTGCCGTATCTACAGTATTGGCTGTCAATTGACATCTTGAAAGAAAGGAAGATGCATCTTAGCAACGAAGCTTTGACTCTCCCGCAAAATGAGGGCATGTACCCTTGCCTTACAACCCACTACATCTCCAAAAAGGTGCAGAAGCCACAGCAGTGGGTAAAAGGGCCAGAGGTTCAAGCTGCTATGCTCAGCGCCGTATCTGTATACAATCGATGGTTGTTGGAGAAAAAGGCAACCGGACAAGCAGCGGTGGAACATTTCGACCCACAAGCACTTGCTCACTACTGCCTCACTTTCTACGGCGATGAGCTCATAGTGTAAGAAACGGTACATGTCGAAGCAACCTTCAAAGGGACATGGGAATGGCATGGGTGCAAGACGCGGCGTGTGGCGGGTCTCAATCTTGATCTAGCGCAGTCAGCCCAGCGTCTTGTGCATTGGGTAGATGCGATTCACAAATGGTGCTCTACGCTATATGCAAAAGAGTGTGCGAAGGACTTGAAGAATGTCATCGATCGCGCAGAAGGCACGGCGACAGCTGCGCTAGAATAACAACCTTCCACATCCGGTACTGAGCCAAAGGCCTTCTCCATCCAGGAGGGGGCGGGCAACGTTCAGCGAGGAAGGAGCCAAACGAAGAGTGATACTACGACCGCTCAGCAATAATGGGTCTCGGAAGAAGTTGGTAGATGGCTCTGTCGGCATCTATCTTCGAATTGCTTCTGAAGGAAAGTTTGCTGTCTCAATCGATATCAGCAATCTAATAAACATGCATCGTCTGAACAGAAAGCCTGGGTGTTAGATAAGCCATCCATAGTGCTTGATAAGCAAGCGAGGCTTGCAATATTTTCAGTACTACTCATACCATTATCAAGTACTGCATATGCACCCCTGTTTCCACGACTTGAAGCACCAGCAACCTACAAACCCGATGCTTCGCCTACCGATATCTTGGCTTTTGCGTTCTAGCTCGCTTTGCCAGATTTTCTATTGTATAGTATTTCCCAACAGATACGAGGTTACAGACAAAGAAGACCTACAGAACATCTCGACTCAGTGCTTTGTATACACCTCAAAGATCTCTTTGTCGAGTCCCCTACACAATGCCATTGATCACAGCCTCCTCGAAATACGAGATATCATGTTCTTCTACGCTTCCTCTTCCTGCTCCTTTCCCTCGCCATCTCACACACCTCCAGGCCGAAACCACAATCTACAATCACGCTTCACACAGAAACTCACACACTGCAACAAGACAATAGACAACAATGGGTTTGTTCACACTTTCAGACTCCAGCTCGACTCATTCCGGTTCCAGTTCGAACCATTCCAGAAACTCAACTCGAGCCTATGATTGGGACAAGGAGGAGGGTGGCTATATCCCTTATAGAAACCAAGCAGCTCACCGTAAGAGACGGATGCAAGAGGACCGCGGACAGCGGATCGAGGAGAGGCGCGAACGCCATGAGAAGCGTGCTGAGCGGTATGAGCCAGTAATTCAGAAGAAAGCGGACTTCAAGGCTCAGATTGATGCTCTTAAAGAGCGCACGCGTAGCAATCGGTATGCTTGATGCTGACGAGGAGATTTAGGTTGGGGTCGATTTTGAGTGCGTTGCTGGGTAGAATGGTGGATATAGGATTATGATTTGAGAGCATTCTTTAACGGTAATATGGGGAGCTGTCGAGAGTAACGAGGTGGTGAGTTCGATATGAGTCCGGATAGAATGGAGGCATATAAAGTTACCTTATTCATGCGAATGCCTATTGAAAATAAGACATTCATTGAG
>JAABUP010006631.1_pt1 | contig 16276 bp, 17 predicted proteins | sample 5559201 | NCBI WGS metagenome assembly JAABUP01 (sample SAMN10711887, study PRJNA513373) | rock metagenome | isolation source: Antarctica rocks | place: Antarctica
ATACGTAATGCGGGGATTGACCGTCACCGAGTCTGAAGGCGTTGCAGTTAGTGAGAAGCTGTAGCCAGATAGAATACAGGATTGCAAGCTGATCACAATTTACTGACGCTATATGTATTTTGGAAACGGAGACGTCACACAAGCCATCTTCATACATTCACAAAGTTGACCCCACAAGTAGGGATTATACACATCCTGCTTCTCTTCCTATGTTCCACCCTGTGGCGCGTCTCACATTTTGCAATAGTCACGACGCTCTCAGATTGTGAGCGCAGACGGTACTTCAGTCCATCTCCTTCCTTTGACCTAGACTTCCAGGGGGAGAGAACTTTGCCCCACCCGACTACGCCCATAGAATTTCCGTGAGTCTCACCATTGCTCAATCTTGAGCGCCGCATTATCCCAAATTCTATTTGGTGGCTTTTCTCAGGGCAAGAAGCGAAGTCTGAGGTCATGACATTGCCGAAGAATCGAGCGTGACGACCCGTGAACAAGGGCTGATACCAGGGGCCTGGTCTCCAACATATACCCTGGGACGGGAATTCTACCGGATAAAGTCACCATTGTATCACGGTGGAGAGATGTTCCACTAACACGAATTGATCTCGTTAATCCCGGTCTTGTTTCTCCAATTTCTGTTGAGTCATGAAGGAGCTGTCTGTCGCAAAGAGAATTAATTAACTAGGGTAGAAGGGGGCTGCTGTATATTGGAAAAAGAGGAAGGTGGAATCAGGTAGCAAGAAAGCGAGTCTCTAACATTTGATGCGCGATGAGTACCCTGACAGAGAAGGTCAAAGCTACAATATCTCACTTTACCGTAGAGGGAAGAACTCATATCCAACATATGACCTCGCAGTGTGTGTCCCAAATAGTTTAGCTTCGTGAATCATTACATTCCTTTAATGCATTGTTCAAGTCGAATGATGGTGCTCAGATTCTCATGCTCGAGGCTGTTGAATGGCACTTGTTCGGATGGTTGCGTCAATGCTGTCTCAGCATATTTGTGAGAAAGCTGAGGGGCGTCTCCCATAAAATCTGATTCGAAATGAGGCTCTGCTTGAAAGTCTTCGCCTTTCTGGCCCAAGTCGTCCATGAAGGTGTTCTGACTCCCTGCAATATATTCACCCCTATTTTCAATGGTCTCGGGTTGAAGCGGAGACTCTTCACGTTCAAGTTGAGAACGCTGGAAATCGACCAAGACTTCAATGAATGCCAGTGCAGAATTCTTCTGTGGCGCAGCCGCCTGCTACATGTCAGAGAGGAAGTCGAAGTTGGGGTGCCTCCATGGGTCACTGTCAAGGCTTACCAAGAGCTGAAGAGCTCGCTCCGGTTTGCACTTTTCTACCAAGCGATACGGAGTGAGGTGTGCTAAGTCCCTCCCAAGCTCTGGGGCTGTACGGAAGAGTGATCTTAGTTGTACATACGTATGATGCACCGATCCCTCGCCCCATTTGTCCCGTTGTAGACACGCAAGGAGCGGGCGTGCGCGGTAAATTTCAGGCTGATTTGCGACCTCCTCCTATCAAGATTAGTCTCATCAAAACCTTTCAGAATAAAATCTTGGAGCTTCGTGTAACTACCTTCACCTATCAGACGTGCGCCATGAATGTGCTAACGTCAGCAGGTTGGCTTTGTATCGCAAACAGGTCGTTCGAATCAACGGGTAGCATGCGAACCCGTTTAAAAGAAGCGATAGTATCCACGTCCCGATTCTGTAAGGTTTGCTTGCTTCTCTCGGCAGTCACCGGTTTCAAGAAGTCGTTCTTTGCGTGACTTATCGCACTTTGAGAAAATAGAGACGCATTTGAATTTAATGCTCGTTTCTTGCGATACCATATTCCACATAAAGCACTATATGGGTTGAATCAATCTTGCCGAAGCAATGAGTCCAGAGCACTTACCATTTGATGTCAGATTCTTCCAAGAATTGAGAATCATCATAACAATTTGGACAGCATTTCAGCTCAAGATAGTCTATGAAGACCATACACATCACGATTCTTTGTCCAGGCCTGAACTCTGCTTCCAATGGGAAGCGCCTGTCTATATCCCGATTCGCAGAGCTCTCATGGAGGACATACCGCTTCTGTTGAACCATTCGCTGGCCTTGTCGATCGCGGAACTGCACCTCCAGCGCAGCATCAAAAGCATCCCACGAGCTGATGAATTGCATTGTGATTGGAAAACTGCGTCCAATGGAGTCCTCGAGGATGAAAGTTCTACCGTAAAAGGAACGTTCAAGGTGGCTTGGGAGACGGTCTCTGATATCAACAGCGAGCTTAAAGATAGCGCGGGTCGTATTGAAGATGTCCTGCATAATTCCCTTGATGTCTTGGCCGAAACCCTTAATTCTCTCGAAATGTTCTGAGACCTTGGATGGGACTGCCAGGCCAGACCGAATCTGCTGGTGGTTCGTGTCTACTCGATTATTTAATTTGGTCAGTTGAAGCTGTTGTTCAAGCATCAACGTCTCTAGCCGCCTGTCTCTCATTTCGAGTCGTAACGTGAGCTTTTGATTGTTCAGCTGCATCATCTTCCTGATTCTGATTATAGCGTATCCTGAGACGAGAGGTATTTGGAGTTTACTCACACCACAGCAGTAGTCAGAAGGACATTTATGGCAGAGTAATGTGCGATGACATCTGACCGGAATTTAATCAACTCATCGGATCGACAAATCTGCCATTGAAATTTCCTCGCAGTGTCCCGGACAACGCTCCCAGAACCACCCTCGCGTAGGCTTGAACCGAATTTCTTGACCTTTTCATGAAACTCCTTGATAAAATTTCGGCACTGATCAGCTCTACAGCGGACCGCCACACGGAAAGTCTCGAATTGATCTGAGCGTTCATTGTTTTCCCAAAGTATTCCCGCCTGAACAAGCACATGCTCAAGAGTATCTAATTCAGCAGCGACTGCTTGGTATTCTGCTGATGAACCTCTGCTCTGGTTGATGGCTTTGCGGAGATTGTTGATGACAATGCAAAGTGAAAGGACGTCACCCAGAGACCCAATCACAGGCATATTGGGCCAGTAAAAGAGCGAAAGAGAACCCTAGTTCAATTGATTTTGGACAATGAGCAGAAACAGTGCGGATGCAACTGACTATCCTTGAGAAACTAGAGCGCCGCAGCTTACCAGACAAAGTTTCTTGAGGTAAATTTGTAAGCTGAGGCACTGCCTCGACTGCCTAATCGCAGAAAGTCATTTCCGAATTTGCCTTAGTGGCGAAATGCTGTGCAGAGCGTATGATTGGTCCGTGTGAGTGCCCCTCTCATGCAGGGTGGGGCAGAGACATCGTAACTAGGCGATTCGTTTGGCATCGAACGTAGCAAGGCCTTCCAAGGCGACTGAGACACCATAGAAGATGACTCAGCCCCGAAGCTGCATGTCTGTCGTTCGGGGTCATCCTTTTCGGGGTAAACCTTGAGCTTCTCTATGTCTTTCTAAAGCTCTGTTTCGGCAATACGCGTTTGACATATTATCTAAGGCCCAGAGAATGTAGACATTCATCACAGATCAGTCCAGTAGCCAAACATTTTAATATCTGAAGAGTAGCGCTATGCTGGAGGCGAGCTTGGCACAGACGCAAACTTGACTGCTAACGATGCGATAGCGATTACCAGTACTTTAAGGATGTGTGCCCGCGCGTTAAGTAGGTGGAGAAGACCAAAGTAGTTATGGACACAAAGATGCTAGGTTTGATGAAACAACGTGGCTCTTCCATAAAGCGAGAAATGAGAATGCACGTTCATAAGCAACAGTATGGATATATACATTCTTAGACATTGCTTTGATACAGACATGTACAGTTAGCGACACCGCAGATTCTACTTTCAGAACGAGCAGTGAGATGGTCACTGCTACGAACCCATAACTCTTTGCGCATGCACGCCACGCGAACTTTTCATGGACGAATTTATCGATAGATCCACGGTAGGTAATTCCGCCATATGCACCTTTAGACTGCCATACGGCTTCAATACAACATCGGTCAAGTTTCCTGTACAAATTCTGTGATGGGTCCCATTAGGCAGAGCGGGTAGAGGTGCCGGAAGCCCATTATATAAGGGCCAATCGATCTGACACCCTTTAGCAGTAATGTACGTCGGAGGTGCGTCGTATTCGAAGATAGGATTCGTAAGTGCTGTCTCATTTGTGAGATTGGCTGTTGTATGGAAGGTCAGAGTCGAAGTGTCTATGGCTATGTTCCAAGGCTTGGTGTTCTTAAAAGCAAAGTTGCGGACTTGGGATGGTAGAGAGGCGGAGCTTGTGTTGTATGGATCGGGACCGTTCGCGTAGGAAACGTTGTAGAGGTCTAGATCTGGGGTAGTAGTGATTTGTCCGACATCGAGCGCATACAGCAGTGCCCCATGGTACACGGCTACGGTAGAGTTTGCTCGTGGTAAAATCTGTATAGTAGCACTAAGGGTGTATTTCACCGTGCTAGTGCCAGCTGGCAGAGATACCGGCATCAGACCCGTGTGAGGGTCTGGATCGAGAGGGTATTCGGCGCCATTATTGTCAAGAATGATGGATGAATTCTCAGGGATATACCAGGAAGGAACTCGCAGATATAGTATGAAAGGTGCAGACGCGCTTATATTGTAATTGAGATGAGGGCTGAAAGGATAGTTGGTGTTACAAGCGATGGTAAGGGTAGTGTTGGCAGAGGTGGTAGTGGTGAGCTCCGATGGTCCAAGCAGCATATGTACTATGTCATTGTCCTCAGATTGCGCAAAGGATGCAGACAGGAATTTTGGGAGCCCCTGCGGCATATTCACTGTGCAACAAGGATAATTGGGCTCCAGACCGTAAATAATACCATGGCCGCCAACGTTGAAGAAAGGGTTGGGGCTGTCCAGAGGTTCGGAAAAGGGCTCACTTGCTAAAGCGAGGTACTGACGAGCCCAGTGATCACCAGTTATGCTGACTGGCAGAGCATTAAAAGCTGCCAGTTCGCATCGATCTGCAAAGAAGTTGTCTCCTAAAGTCTGATATAGGTACGACATTGAGTACATCGTCTCAACTGCTGTACAGAGCTCCGAACCTCTATTAGCGTTTATACCCGCCTCTCTCTCGTCGCCAATGATACTTCCAGCAGGGTCTCCATGGTAGCTAAATGTCCAATTGACCCCATCTCGATTGTTGCCCAGGAGAGACTCGTCTGCCGTGAAGCGGTAGATGGCCGCCCCAGCTTTGAGACCTTGAGCAGCGTTTACACCGTGGGTGAAGGCATATTCTGGAGACCGGTCTGTGATTGGAGGCTGGACAAAGTCAAGGTCTTCAAAGATGAAGGTGCCGTTGGTCCACCACGATGACCAGTCGAGGCCGCGAGATTGAAGCAAGTACATGCTCTCCAGTAAGATTTGTTGATTGCCTTCTGGATAATTCTCGTAAAGCCATTGCAAGGTTATCAGCATGTCTTGGTATCTGACCTGTCCCCACATCTCGTCAAGGCCAATGTTGTCAACCAGCATGGAATTCATTAGTTGGACAAAAGAATGCATTGCCGGAATGATCTTGGAAGCTCTATTGGGTTCTGCCTCAACAAGCTGGTACAAACCGAGAAAGAAAGGGAACCGGCCCCATAGGTCTCTATCTCCCACATCTTCGGGGCCAAGCCATCCGTCGGATTGCTGGTGGTTCAAGACGTAATCAGACGAATCTTCAACCTGGAGTATCAAGCGACGGTCATTGAGACCGTAGGCCAGAGGAACTAGACCATTGAACCAATATGGGAAGCCTTCGTTCAGACCTGAGTACTCTGCATATCCTCCAAGCCAGGGAGAATGCTTGACGATATGGTAAAATTCATATTGGCGTCCTGCCAGACCGTCAGACATAAGATTCAGCTGGTCGTTCAGCCATCCGAGAGGTTTGATGGAGCCAAGGGGAAGTGGTCGAAAAGCGAAAGGGACCAAAGAAACTGGACTCGATTCCTCAGGAATCAATGTCTCAGATGAAGGCTGACGATCCTTTGGATATATATATCTTTGAATATGATGATAAAAGTCGCCTACCGCGTCGGACACAGTTTGATCTGCCGACTTCCATAGAGCGAGAAATATCAGTGCAATAATCAGAGATCCCCATTTGAGCCGTGGAGACCATCTTCGCGCTGCTGGCCTTCTAACCAAGCAATTCTGATGATGGTGAGTCTCCAAGCAAGACTCCAGCTTCGGCTCAAGCTGACGTGGCGAATGCTTCATTTCGGCGCGGACCGTCGCCATTCCTGACCACCTTTTTCTTCCAATTACGCGACTCAATCGTCTGATTGATAGAAGTCATACGGATGACCTTGTTGTGATTCCACAAGCATTGTTTGTAAAAATCGATGATGTTGTTCCCCGAACCGCAACGGCGGCAGAGCCGCAGAAGTCAAACCCAGCCCCAAACGCGCCAACGTCTCCCCCGCATTGCCGTTTGACTTGGTCACCTGTCCACCCCCCTCACGTTGCTTCAGCATCGAGACATGTGATATCCGCGATGGTTAGCCCCAGCCATCCTATAATGGACTTCTGAAGATACTCGAAAAGCACGTGGTCTCTAGAATAGTGTGCCTGCTACTGCGCAGCCACCTGCCTTAAGAATTCCCCACCAGCACCATGCGCTGGCTGCTAGTAGCCCCTCATCTTTCTAGCCGAGAAAATCCTATCTCGCTACTCACTCTTTCACGTTCTGCTACTCTTGCTTAAGCTCGACGGTTCTGACATTCAAATGGCTCGAATGGGCCAATTGGTAGGTCTCATTGGATGGCGGGCAAGTAGTGAAGAGACCGATTTCTGTCTTATGCAGGTTAAATCGAGGCCAATGCAGGCAAGAAAATCTACATATGCACGATGATCTAGATCGGAAATGCTCACATATCGAGCTCTGGTTACAAAACGTCTGAATATCGCTTTCCTGTCTGTTGTCATGCTGCCTATTTCCTCTGGTTCCCTTCGCAATGCGCCCAGATTTCGAGACTTGCGGAGCTGAGTTCTTGAACGGTTCAGCCGGGATATGTAGCAAATATGTCTACCATGGCGCTGTGGGAGGTATACTGCCCTCGTCAAATTCCTCGCTTATAACGACCGAAGGCTGCAAGGCACTGTGTGGAACTGGGACCGCATATTACCCATACGTGCAATCCCTGCCCTTCCTCTGACGTTTCACTAAATTTGATGTACATGGAAAGACGCCAGCGCCACGATCACCACATGGCTGCTGCCAATCCTCGGTCTGATCATTCAAGCTCCTTTCGAAAGCAATCAAGCGTGGCAGACGATCCTATCTCTCTGTCGGTGGGCGGGCTCGCCAATGGCTGCTTTGTTGTATATACTGTGGAACATTAAGGTTACTGGAAAATGCGCTTTGATGGTTGACATGTCAACGAGATATGACGAGTACCCCAGAGAACCCTCAGAGTTCTCATACATGCGGGATTCGCTGTACATATTGTGCATTATGAATCAATATACCCCGAGGCTTTCATTGCCACCGGTTGAGTCAGAGAGACTGATCCGTCTGGCGTTGTTCAGCAATCTATTACCACTCAATGGATCTTCGGATAGCTCGAGCCTACTCAAAAGACGTACCGAGCTGGCTCAAAGCTTTCGGGAAGGGCGTAAGAAAGGCGTCATACCAGTCTTCATATCGTTTCTTTGGTTCGTCTTTGCATTGGCTTTATCCATTCAGTTTGCATATGGGGATCTTGGCGGAAATGAAACAGCTCACAACCTCGCGCTGGGTCTTTTGGTCGGCTGTTGGGTATCCTCTCATGTGATTGGACAACATCACTGTGCTGACAGTATCATCGAGGTTGCCTATATTGATACTTACGAGTACCGTGGATAGAAATCTCGTGTCCGCAGATGCTATTAGAGAGAAGCTCAATCATCTGGTCAATGATGTTCGGACAGCTCTCCTAGATGCAGAAGTCTTGGCTGCCTACATGCGAGATACCGGAAGCACTGAGGCTGATTTCAATGGGCCAACTGCCTTGGCAATGAGGATCTCTTCGGTGGAGACTTCTTTGAAGGCTTTGCGGGACAAGGACGGTCTCATTGGCATTATGGTGGTATGATATGTTCTTCATTGATGTAAAGATGTGCTAAACATTCTTTCAGTAGCGCATCCTCTTCTTGCTGGTATCGAATCCAAGTTCATGGCTGAATACGGCCGAGGGTGGCTCCTCCATGGTCATGCTGCGAGACTCGCCATAGTCGTAGGATCTCGTAACGTCAACGGGCTAAAGATGTTCGACCCTAGAATGGCATGGCAGATAACAAGCTCCATCTTCATTGTTGGTGGAAGTGTAGGTGGTGCTTTCATATTGTCTTGTGAGTGACCATCTATGAAAGTCGTTAAGTATAATATACCAACAATTCTTTCCAGACTTCACCCCAACGGTCGGACTTGGCTGTAGAAGCGGAGGCTACGTCGTCTACCTAATCATCGCAGCAGCACTCTTACTCACAGAAATCCTAATCTGGTGGCTCACCCACAAAACAACCCACACAGAAAACGAGCCCCTCGCCGGAGTCCGAACGAGGATCGAACGTCACTTCTCCCAGAGAAACGACTTCCAAGAAAACCTCGCCACGACAAAATGGACCGCCCACAACTTGACCTGGTTCCGCGCCCAAACCCTCCGCGACATAACCAAAAACTTCGTCATCCGCCCCGGCGATATCGCCAACACGGGCTGTCTCACCTACATCGTCTTCGCCCAAACCTTTGGCTCCTACCAAACCTGCGACTGCATGGCCAGCACCTGGGCCCGCACCGGCGGCTTTATCGATTTCCAAACCGCAGCCGATTACAAAGCGCATGGCATCTACGTGTACTGGGGCGCGTCGACCGCGCTGTCGATTTTCGTTATGAGTGTGGGGTTGGCGTATATTGTGCATGAGTATTGTATGCAGAGTCATTTCTCGACGGAGGATTATGGGAGGGCTATGGAGGGGTTGAGGAGGACGAGGAGGTGGAAGAGGTATACGCGATTTGTGAGGGTGGTGCCGGATTTGGTTATTAAGCTGGGGAAGGTGGGTTGGTTTAAGGTTAGTGGGGGGAGGTCGAGGAGGGGAAGGAGGAGTCTGGTGTGGACTGCGGATACACAGTTGTATCGGTTGAGCAATTTGAGGTATCGGTCCTAGCTTGATTTGAATAGCTGGGTCAGGACAGGTAGCCATGATTTGAATGGCTTGTGGAATGCAAAGGATGCCCCATCATTTGACTGGAGAATTCAACAGATAGTATTCACGAGGAGTTCCAAACCGTTGCGTTGGGTATCATGTATTGCTGCTGCCATCTGTACAATGCCGACAATCTCAAGCCGGAGCCACAGCTGGAGTCCGAGACCGCCCAGGTATCCAAGACGATATGTAATCCCCCCATCCCTGCTTAGGTGTTTCTTCCTCTTTTTGAGTCCCCGAGTCCTTTCCCTGATCAGTCGCCGGCGCCTTAACTTCCACCTCCGCCTCAAGAACTGGCCAAGCAGCAGTGTGTCTACTCTTTTGCAGCCTATCGTGAACCACACCCTCCGGCCATGTCTCCGCATACTCCGCATCAAGCACATCCGCCCACCTCACATAGACACCCTCCACACCCTGCAACTCCTTCTCCACATCCAACGGATTCTTCTTAACCTTGCTCTCCCCCTTCTGCCTCTTCAATCTCTCCGTCCTCTTCATCCTCCTCTCCGCATTGGCCACTCTATCCTCCGAAGGTCCTATCTCCTGCTGCCACAGCACCGCAGCCAAATCCGCCACAGAGTTCGCCTTCTGATTCATTAATACCCTGCCCCGCATTTTAGTCGGGTAAAGCTGCCCGGCGAATTTGCCTTCTTTTTCTGTGATGTCTTCGAGGTTGTAGGTGGTTTCGTGGAGGCGCCGGAATTCTCGTAGCTTGCGGTAGGCGGCGAGACCGGCGTGGGGGGAGGGAAAGTGGACCATTGCGAGGGGGGACCAGAGGTCTTTTCGTAATCGTGCCGGGACGGTCTTCTTTCCTAAGTAGGGTAGTTGATCGAGGGAGTCTTTGTTCTGGAGTGATATTTAGATCGAAAGCTGGCTGTGAAAATTGAAATACGTACATTGAGATGACGAGTCAAGGAGTAGACAACCTGATTGGTCTGGATGTTGTTGTAGAGGTAGATGTGTTGGCCATGGTGTATTTCAGGAACGTCAGTCTTGGGTAGTCGAACGCCCTTTTGAATCGGCTTGCGGATTAGGTAGGAGTTGGGGGGCAATTCGGGGGAGAGACTGCCTCGTCTGGTCCCATAAGTCCCTATTCTCTTAGGTTTGACCATTGGAGAGACTGAAGCACTCAAGTAGAAGGACGAATTGCCGGCGAGTATGTGGTCAACGACTTAGGAGTGCCCGAAGAGTTTCGATTATGGAGGAGATGTCTTGGCGAGCCCGTTAGGGTCAATATATTTAAGGTTCAATCTAGCCAGAAAATGGTCTTTAACTATTCTATCAGGTGTTGCGAGCAACATAGAACAAAATTTGAAGAATAGAAATAGATACAAGAGCAATACTTCACGATCGCAGCTCTAGGTAGATATGTTCATCGATTCCAATCACCAACGCCTCGCGATCGCCCAGGCCCTCTAATCATACAAATTTCCACATGGGTTCCCGTTCCTCCGTGCTGTTTCAGATCGACAGTAAATTCGTCAATCTCCTTCCATCCATACTTCTTATAAAGCTTCAGACCAGCAGGTGAAGCTTCGATATACGTCCTAGCATTAGCTTTATCAGCAATAGCTAAGCCCTCCTCAAGGAGCAATGCGCCAAGACCTTGACGTTGGTGGGTCGTTGAGACGGCGAGGATGTCGAGGTCTTTGCGGACGAGGTGTCAGCGTTGAAGTTTGGTGGTGCGCTGGATGTGGTGTTCTGGTGTGACCATAATAGTCGGACCAGACTAATGTGAAGCGGGATCTACTGACAGAAATCTGTACTCTCTTTGTAGAACTTCTGGCGTCTTTCCTTGAGTGCACCGAAGAATTCGCGATATAAGTCCACGTTTGCTCCCGCTGGTAAAAGTGATATCTCGTCCGTTAACTTGTTCTGTTGCTGCTTGGCCGCACGCTGCTCTACTGTCAATGCATGTGGATAATACCATTTGGCAAAGGCAACAATCTTCCTACGAGAATCAGCGACTGAGCAAGCATGTGACCTCCAACCGACTATTCAGATCCGGCTACAAACACCATTTGCTTGAGATGGGCTAGTCGCGGATCGTGTAGGAAGGAGTCACACACACCCGGTCTCTGGCTCTACTGCTTTGACTAGGCGAGAGCCATCCGCTGCTCGTGCAAAGTATTGGCGCATTGTGGAGGCAAGTCTCTCCTCTCTTGGGACATTTGGCCATAGGGTCGTCCGAATCGCATTCTGCTCGAAAGCATCAAGGTAGATGGCGTTCATTTCGGCAGAATCCGAGGCGTCTCCGGGGTGTAAGGTATACTTCATCGTCAAGAATACAATGATCGAATCAATGCCCGAGGATTGTCTAGTTGTAAAAGATCCTCCAACCTGGGAGTCTCGGGAGTGTAAGATAATTTTGCGCGCAGATGAATCCTATTAGCACGGACGGGCATCTCCAACCGAACAGCCCTACCAGGCTTAGGAGGCTCGGAGGATGTCTCGGTGTGTTCGGTTGGGGGTGAACCCATTGACAGACACCCACTTTTCGAATTCGCCGCACTTCGAGTCTGGCGAGATAATCGATGTGTGCCTGAGCTTCTGATTCTTTGTCATGATAAATGATGCCTTTTGTTCTCTCCCAAACGCCGATACCCCAATGCGCCGGGGCACTACAGCATGTCCCATCAGCAGGCACCAAAACAAAATGATAGAAGTAATGGGGTGACTAGTTTCGGTGACGTGAAGGGTCTGTCGCGAGACAGGCCATGGCTACTGCCCTCCGTACGCCAATTCTCCCAGACTTAATTTCAATGTGGGCTGCATTGGCTTACCTTTTTTCGACTGTCAGAATCGCAAACTACGACATCTTCAAGGAATCTCTCTTCGCAACTTATCCTTTTCTTTCCCTTCATCCAGGCCTCGAGGCAAGGCCACTGATGACGAGTCTCTGCCATACGCACTCAAAACACCGGCAACGATTCTTGCAAGGCGCGAAATCCCCAAGCTTGAGCATTCCAAGTCTTCAAATGATCTCAAGCCGTCTCCCCGAAAGATCAACGTTACAGTAGAAGGCGAAGAGTCTGACGGTGGCACGAAAGGAAAGCCTAGACCGGTGAATAGTAAGCTCAGAAGAAGAAGCACTCTCAACTGGACAAATGCGCCTCCCCGTGTACGACAAGACAAATTGGAGGATGTTGTCCGGGAGAGGATGGCGGATACTTGGTTCTCTTTGCACTGCGCCGGCGTCGAGGAGCCCGTGTACGTGAGCGAAGTAGCGGAGAAAGCAATGAACCCCAGTTTTAGGTTCTTTGACCTCAATATTTACGGGCCAGCGATCACGCGACAGGATGAATTGACTATCAAATACTGGGCGAAGACAGAGAACATGCAGGAATATCAGCTACTCATTGAGCTCCAGCTATGCCTCCGCTCGCTCCAATTTATTGGTAAATCGGTATGTACTGGCGTGCGCAATCGAGTGAGCCACCGCTGACATCGCGGTACAGCTTGAAAACTTCCACCATCCTCTTCCTCAGAACTGTATACTTCTTCATCTTGCCGACGGCATACACACAAGCTTCACTGATCTGCCTTTGGATGAGCCTGTCCTGGCCGCTCTGAACGCCTCAAAGCAAACCCAGGCTACTCAGTCGACGTCTTCATTCGATGCTCTGATGCGGCTCTCCAACCTTGATGACTGTATTCAAGATGCACTTGCCACGCGTGAGAAGCTTGCTGCGCAGATAAGCTGCATCCTTGAAGACCGGAAGCAATCTCTCGACATAACCAATGCCTCTTCACAGGCCGAAGAAAGGCTAGCTGCGACTCATCGCTCGCTTGCGACTGCTCAGAAATCGGTGAAAGGTAAACAAAGTGGACGTTCCGCACTCCAAGCCAGTCTTGAAACCCGGCGATCCGCCATTTTATCAGGCAACGCAAGCCAACAAAAATCGCAAAATCATCTAGCCTCAGCCCAGGAAGACCTTGTCACACGCAGGAAGCTTTGGCAAGAAACTAAGTCCACGCTCACTGGCCAAATTCGGCGCGTTTGCGAAGATCTTCTACGCGTATACCCAATTGAACCTTTTGAACAGAAGCCTCTTTCTTTCACCATCCGAGGACTTCACTTACCGAACGCTGCTTCTACCTCATCTGCCGAGGCAGATCCTGCTGTCACTGCCGCTGCTCTCGGCCATGTTGCTCACGTTGTATATCTACTTTCACTCTATCTACTGACGCCCATTCCCTATCCACCTTCACCGCATGGGTCGACATCCACGATTCTCGATCCAATATCGGCCAATATGCCGTCTACTGCAGCGCGCACGTTTCCCCTCTATCAGAAGGGGGCAGTGGCTTATCGATTCGAATATGGCGTGTTTCTACTGAATTCCGATATCGAGCTTTTACTGAGTAGGCAGGGATCGAGAATGGTCGATCTGCGACATACGCTGCCAAACCTGAAGTACCTTCTCACTGTGCTTGCCACTGGAAAGGGCGAGCTGCCGCCCAGAAAAAATGTCGCAGCGAAGGGTTTGGGTAATGGAAAAGCATTGAACGACTGGAGAGTAAATGGAGGGGCGCAGACAAAAGAGAAGACATCTCATACTAATGGAAAACTTCCAGAGTTGCGAGCACTGTGTGATGAAGGTGTATTATGAGATTTATATGTTTCTCTGTGTATATTACTCGTGTCCTTTTTAGTAATTGATACCACATTCAGACGTCAGCATTGATCAAATAGAGCGGCTTGAGCATCAAATCCCCATACTTGACCAGAATACTTTCCAACGTAATAGAGTTTGAAATTGATGAGCAACGGCTGAAGGCTTGGCTCATTTAATCCCATAAAGTCGTGGCTCACATGTTTCGCATGAATACCAACGGCATTGACAACGATATTGCTATTGAGGACTGATTCTTGACTATGACTCGATCCAGAACTCGACGCAAGTCGAGCAGTCTTGGAGAGGAACTTCGGGGAGATACCGGGGCCTCAGCACTCTCCACTCTCGAACCCATACCAGCCTTCAACTCCCCCCCCTTGACACCCACTGGACCGGTAAGCTTACAACCATTCTTTGAGCCCTTACATGTACATGTACTAACATGATCCTCCAGCGGAATTCTCAAAAGTCCTTCCGGCCATTCTCTAAGCGACGAAAAGCAAAAAGTCTCTTCCGCAGGTGGAAGGTCTACTCTTTTCGGCATACATGGCTCAATCCCCTCATCCTCATCTTGATAACCCTTTCCGCCTACGCCATCAATCCCACTACCTCGAATCCGCTCCACCGCGCCATGTTTCTTTCCTATCCGATACCATCAGATCACCCACTCATACCATACGATGGACTTGAGGCGTTGCCGTGGCCGCTCGACGTAAATTTCCTCACCTCCCCTACATACTATGGCAAAGGCCCTCTGGACTTCGCCTTCGTGGCCTTTTACATCGTCGTTCTGACCTTCACCCGCGAATTCCTGATGCAACGGCTCATCCGCCCCATGGCGATCTCCTACGGTATTAGGTCTCGAGCAAAGCAAAATCGCTTTATGGAACAAGTCTACACGGCCATGTACTTCGCCATTTTCGGTCCGTACGGTCTTTTCGTCATGAGTCGGACACCGGTTTGGTATTTCAATACTATCGGCATGTTCGAGGGGTTTCCGCACATAGCGCACGAAGGGCTGTTCAAGGCATACTATTTGTTGCAGGCGAGCTATTGGGCCCAGCAATTCATAGTCCTTGTTCTGCGACTGGAAAAACCTAGGAAAGATTTCAAAGAGCTGGTGGGGCATCATATCGTGACTATTGTGCTGATCGGACTGAGTTACCGGTTTCATTTCACGTATATGGGGCTTGCGGTTTACATCACGCATGACATTAGCGATTTCTTCCTTGCGGTTAGTACACAGCCTACAAAAACTATGAAAGGACTGTCAAAACTAATTGAATGATCGTAACCAGACATCGAAGACCTTCAACTATCTTGACGCCTCCTTTGTCATCCCTTACTTCGCTCTCTTCATTGCCATATGGGTCTATCTCCGCCACTACGTCAATCTCGTCATCATCCACTCCATCTTCACCACCTTCGAAACGGTCGGCCCCTTCGAGCTAAACTGGGAAACTCAACAATATAAATGCTCGCTCAGCCAGTACATCGCTTTCGGGCTGCTGGGATGCCTACAAAGTATCAATATCTTCTGGCTATATTTCATTTTGAGAGTGGCATATAACATCGTGCTCAAGAAATCGTCTCAGGACGTGAGAAGTGATGATGAGGATACGGATGCGGAGATCGAGGTGAAGGAGGGAGAGGGGTATGAGGTTGGGGTGTCGGGCGGTACGGCCGGTGAAAAGAAGGCGCTGGGAAATGGGAAAGTGTATGGTATGAATGGGAAGGCTTCAGGGGGCTACGGTACTAAACCCGAGGCTGTTTTGGAAGGGAAAAAGGTGAAGTGAAGCTGGACTTCTTGTGTGTGCTATGTCCTATCCTTTGGGTGTGTAGAGTATGTCTGTTAGTAGATACCGCTCGAGTCGAACGGGTTTTAATTGGATACATATTCATTCACCAATGTTCAAATTTGTCAAAATGGCGATGCTAAGTGGGAGACTTGCCATCAATTGAGATAGCCGCTATGTTGGTAAGCACCCTCCAGAATCCAAACATTCAAGCTAGAAACATCATAGTTTGCTTGAAAAGGGGACCGAAGGAGCATCCTAGATGGAAGACTGAGAGTACAGTAGATCGTACAAGCCGGTAAAAGGCAGACGCTACGAAGGAGTGGTTCTCTAATATCAATTGCTAGGCCTCGCTGTAGCAAAGAAGGTCAAAGGCACAGCAAAGTCGTTGTCCATGGATATTTTCATTAGATGACTATACGCTCCAAACTATACTTCCCCACCATCTTACTCTTCAACCTCCCAATATCCCTCTTACTCCTCCTCACCAGCTCCCCCCCACCCACCACCTTCGTCGTCGACACCCCTTGCGCCGGCTTCAGACCCAACGGCAACACATTAGACACCTCTTCCAACGGCACCGTCACCGGCTTTGCAGGAACAGCATCAAGCTGGTTTTCACCAGAAATTTTCGACAGACCGATTGGACTGTGCTTGGCGCACAACAACATCTCCTCCAGCA
>JAABUP010006633.1_pt1 | contig 16270 bp, 21 predicted proteins | sample 5559201 | NCBI WGS metagenome assembly JAABUP01 (sample SAMN10711887, study PRJNA513373) | rock metagenome | isolation source: Antarctica rocks | place: Antarctica
CATTCTGCAGCTCATAGAGTACCACTCTGTTGCAAGCTTGACTGGTACGAGTGCATGCACATGGATCTGCTGTCACATGGAAAGCAGGGGTCATCTACATGTGCATGCAGAATTGCACTTTGTGGCATTAGGCCTACAAAGACCTTGGCCTGCCTTGCCTAACGTGTGGCACATTGCAGGCTGCACAAACTACATGGTTCACACATATATGCATATAGTGATGCTGCAGCTGTTGGCCATGTCGTGTGACGTCATCTAGCTGACTTGGTGCAGGTAATGATGGATTGCATGCAGCCATTGGCAGTTTCATCTGGAACAAGTGGACGCCTGCTGCTGTGCCCACTGGTACAGAGGGCATCCTGACTGCTGACTACGTCACTGTGGACTGGAACAAGGTGGACTACCTAGGCACCGTTGGCCTGTACCCCTGGTACACACTGCCAACAGCCCACAGGACGGTAAGCCCAAACAGCAACAAGTCTTGTGCTGTGAACAAGCAAGTGTCATCATGTGGCTATGACAGACTAAAGCTGGGGCCAAGCTATTGCTGCTGGAATGTCAAGTACTCAGTTTGATGACGTAGCGCACTTTGTGTGTGCACCCTGCCACCATGCAGTGAGCATCAACTTGCCATCCGCTTCCCACGCGTCGCCTGTGTGTCATGTGAGCATGTGGGTCTGTTGCATGCAGGTGCCAGTCACAGTGGACATCAACGGAACCACAGTGAATGGCAGCACATGTGCAGTCAGCTACTCACTCACAGAAACTGGGCAAGGCCTCAACACCACAGATGGTGATGCCAACTACCTGTCATCCCTTCAGCTCACACTGACCAACCTGGCAGTCAATGCGCCCATTGCAGTACCATACACCGTTACTGTGAACAACACGGCATACACTGGTGTGACTCAAAGCTTTGGGCTGAATCTGACTGACAGCACTGCCAAGGCGGGAGTCATTGCTGGTAGTGTGCCGGACTACTGGAACATCCTGTGGCCCAGCGCCTCCAACAACATCACAGTCAGCATGCTGGTGCAGGGAAGCAGTATAGACCTTGCCCCAGCTCAGGTGAGTCCTCAGGAATGGTCCTGGAGGCACCATCATACTGAGCTTTGTTCAGTGTAACACCGTGCCCAAGCTGCAGTTTGTGCTGTGGACTTACGGCATGTAGTTGCACGACGCACAGTGTTCTGTTACTGCTTGGCAGCTCATGCTTGCAAATCAAGGCACGGTGACCTGTAAGAGGTGTCGGCGAGCCTGCAGCATGTACATGAGGGTGACATGCTCCCCATAGCCAATCACGTCCCACCACCAACTCGAGCACCTCTCCAACACCATTCAACTCCTCAGCACCTTCACAAACAATGCTTTGGCTAGGCTGCACAAGCCTACTATATTGCTTTTCTACAACTCAAGGTTGCACATTCTTGTAGCTGCCTCAAATACAATGATTGACTGCAGGTACTGATCAACTCGCTTAGCTGTGAATTGACTGATGCAACACCAGCATCAATCAACTCCGGACCACAGCCATCAGCAGCTGGCACCACCTCTGGCGGTGTATGAGTGATTTGCAAGGCATCTAGCAGTCCTGTTGTGATTTTCGTGTAGTCTTAGCAAGCTTTGATTTGTGACTGATTTAGCTCAAGAGCATACTTTAGTTGTGGGATTATGCAGTATCTTCTCACCATTTACAAGCTGCTTGCAAGGCTTTGGGCCTGGCACTCTGCACATTGTGACAGTGTCAGCTAATGCAAAGGTGTGCTGTGACACAGAGCACACCACCTTGCTTTCCCCAAGGCTCCCTCTGTGTTTTTGCGTCTGGCTTGGGTGTAAGCAGGTTGCAACTTTGACCTTCTAGCCATTTTGTTGACTTTTCGAGAAACTTCTGCATACACTGCTTTCATTTCTGCCTTGCATGCTAAATGAATCTGTCAAGACTCTAACACCACTCTGTGTTGATTATACTGTGTAATAGCTTGACTTTTACAGAACAAATCGTAGCATTTCTGTGCATCACAACAGACGTCAATCAGGAGTACACAGTTCAAGCCTCCTCTTGTTGTAACATGCTTTCGTGGTGAAAGAACATGCTTTCGTGGTGAAAGAACATGCTTTCGTGGTGAAAGAACATGCTTTCGTTGTGAAGAACATGCTTTCGTTGTGAAGAACATGCTTTCGTTGTGAAGACTGGAACATGGTTTGTGTTGAGGCTGTCAGCAAAATTGTTTTCAAAGCAACCTGATCTAGTAATAAAAGCTTGACTGGTCCATTCAAGCATCACGCCATTTGGTCAGGATTCATTTGTGCAAATCATCATGACTTTCAGGCCTATCAGCCTGCTCAACCTGATGTCTTCAGCAGCTTATTGACACAAGCAGAATGCAGCTCTGAGTGTAGATGCTGCCACCGTTCACTAGCATGCTGAGCTTGCTGCAGCTGCTTGCGCAGCTTCTCATTTTCAGCTTGAAGCCCCACAGATTCAGTTGATCCATTTGCTGACATGTCCATTGCTAAGGGTAGGTCTCTGTCCTGCTGTGATGTATTCATCATAGCTGCCATTCCAGATGTACTCACAGCCCCCCTGCACTTAGCAAGCTCACACTTGTGTTTGCTACACATGAATTACCAGCAGTGACCTGCCCAGGCACACGTAATTCAGATGACATGTCTGCAAGCCACCAAAGTTGTGACTTTGATGTTGCAGCTGTCACAAGTCTGCGTCAGGACATCTTTACATATCATTCAAACCAATGTGCACAATGTCCTTTGGCCCCTGTGTCCTCCTATGAAGATGAAGAATGTGATTTCCTCTGTCTTGCATGCACTTGACTCTAATGCAGCAGGGACAGCAACGGTGTCTGAGCACGCTACCATGGACTTGAACCGTGCTGCAGGCAAAGAGACTCTGTGACAGCAATACACTGTATATAAAGTATCAACCTCCCAACATAAGCACAAACAGGCTGTACCTGTATGGCGTTGATCCATCAATCACGACAGGTACCCCTTCCCAATGTTTCACACCCCCTGCTGCCCCGTAGTACTTGCTAAAGGAGGCCAGGGGCTGCGGCCTCTGGGGCCCTTTCTTGCTGGTATTGTGGGTAGAGCTGTTGGGTTTGTCCCCTCGACCCCCTTGGCCAGCCGCTAGAAAGGCAGGCCGGTCCATGACCAGCAGAGCTGTGACTGGGCCCTTGCCTGCCTTCTGAAGGGTCCTGATTGGTTGCCTTGTGCGCATATCCCAGACTGTTACAGTGCCGTCTTCACAGCCTGTGTGACAGGATTAAGATGATTGAATGAGGGAACATGCCATGGAACAGCAGCAGAGCAGTGCATGCTAGCAAGCAGCAGTGTTGGCTGTGCAGACATGCAGTCATGAAGCATCTGTAATGTTCTGTGGGTTACATGTTCGTTAATTGCAGATCAGCTTTCTTAGTATGAAGTCAAGGCATACGAGATGTGCCTCTTTCATGCCACACGTCCATGAGGCAACATATACTTTTACTTCTCCTGCCCTCACTGATGAAGTCTCCTTGTGTGACAGCTGATATGAGTCTTGCTTGTATGCAGCGATCTGTTGAGCACAGCTGGCACGCACAATGCTTGACTAAGACTGACTGATGCAGCACCTGTATCAGTTTGATAGACAGATTTGAGGTTATAATGGCCTGGGTCAGCATAGATTAGGTTAGTGTATAAGCGCATTAGGTCAGGTAGGGTACACAGGTTGAACAGAATGCCTTGTATCAGTGGGCACAAGACTCACCAGACACTAACTGGTTTGCATCTGTGGTGGTTGCTAAGCAGGTGACTGCGGTTGTATTTCCTTCCAGGGTGTAGTAACCAGCCTCAGCCCTCTCACCAGTGCCTTCACCACCTGTAACCTCCCCAACCAGTGAGGTCTCAAAAATACGACCATCTCCAGCCCCAGCATACAAAGCATGGTCCCCGGGATCTGTTCGTATGCTGTGTATGGAAGCTGGAAACGTCAGGCTACGCAGAAGTGTGCCTGTAAGCAAAGCAAGATACACTCAACCTGATGGCATGGATCAAGTTTCTTGAGGTTTACCTTGGCAAGAATGCAGAAAACTTTTTGACATGCAAGCAGTACAGCAATTTGGACCAAACCGTTATCATGGAGCAAAGCTCAATGCAAGTTGAGTCTTGCATTATCCATACAACTATTCGTATGGGACTATGCAGTCTTGTGCCAGACTCTGTCAAGTCCCTACAAACAGCCTGGTATCACATTGTCTCATGCATCATTGCTTGCTGTCTTGCTGGACGTGAGTGAATTCAACATATTGCCTTCTTCTGTGACTGTGTTTTGTTTTCTGATGTCCCCATTTGCACTCTGCTACCCATGGAGCATGGACTCACAACTGACTGCATGTTGTTTGGTACCTTGGGCCAGGCTCCAAATCTTGCAGCTCCTGTCCAGTGAGGCAGTGACGGCGATGGCATTAGCTTGGCCTGCTCCAACATGAATGGTGGTCATTGGGAGTGTGTGCTCTGACCTGCAGGCGCTCACTCACGCTTGCCTTGCTTGCATTACACTATTAACCACTCTATTTGTGACCTCACACCAGGCTGTGAACGCAGTCCATAGCAGCGAGATGCAGCTGTCATACTCCACATATTGGCAAATCAATGCAATCGCATCAGAGCTTTGGCGTGGCGCCACGCATGCTTAAAGACCGAGAGCTACCCATGACTAGCGCCAGAAGAGGCCTCGTAAAGATATAACATGCGTAAGGTACAAACGGTATTGGTCTCACGGGCTATTGCTGAACAAGGAACAAAGCACGCGAGGCTCTTGCTGTACTTTCTGCAGGGCGACCTCAAGGTGCAAAACAGAAAGACACTGGTGGTGAAGGGCTAGCAGATGTATCTTGCATGAAAGCGCTTTGGTGATTGCTCACCAGGAGTACAATGGGGTCGGGGGCTGCTGTTGCACAGCTTGCTGACTGAGGCTAGCATCCAAGACATCCATCAGAAGCCAAGTGCTGACAACTGTATCTTCACCTCCACTCAGAAGCAGGCCTCCACTATGTTGCGTGAACACAAGAGATGTGACTGCCTGCACCAATGCAAAGCAGTATCATGCCAGCAAGTAACTGAAGGGCCTCATGGCTTGCCAACTCTCAGCGTAAAGATGGTGGCCATGATATACTGCTGGATGCAATGAGATCAGGTGCAACTTATATAGTGATAGGAGACATGACCAGAGACAGCTGTAAGGCTTGCTCACACAGCCTGATGTAGAGAGTAGAACCAGTTTGCATATCAAGCCAATGCAAGCCAATTGAGGTATATGCTGATCAAATCATATGGCAATTTTGGTGGTGCAAGACTTTGCCATCATGAAACACCTTATAGTGAGCAGGCCAACTACGCAGCAGTTGCCCACTGCCTGTGGCCCAAATGTAGATTGTGCCAGATGCTCCGCCACCAGCAACGTACATGCCATCGGCTGTTGCTGCTATGGCCTGCATGGGCTCTACAGTGAAGGCTCGCTGTAGCACGTGATCCTGCAGGTGAACAGCTGGCTTGCTTGTATGCACAAGCCCGTGACATGCTCATGATTGGATTTCTTGTGATGGCCAGAGGGTAATTCAATATTGCTGCTTGAGACACGCGAGCTTGAGCAGTACAAATCCAGCAGGACAAGCAAAAGCCACCGGATACAGCAGCTAGCAAGTGCCTGTACTTGCCTTGTGCCAGCTCCAAAAGTGCAAAGAGCCTTTGCCCAGCTGTGAACCAATCAGATAGTCTCGACCCAAGCGGCAGAAACCATTCCTTGCCGAGGCGTTTGTCTTGTAGGTCGCAAGTACAGTTCCTGTGCCGACATCCCTGTGCGTTGCAACCAAAATTCATGAGGAGAAGGCGGAAGAAACGTACTTTGAATCCGGCTGTTTGCACTGTTACCATGTGGTGACATTGCCACCATCAATGCTGGACGCTATGAGGGCCACCTGCTGGTGCATGCTTTCAATGGGGTAGCTTCAGCTGGCCGCACGTAGCTGTGAACCTTGCCTGCTGACTGCACTCACAAGACGATGCCCGGAGATGGACCTGATCATCGGCATATGTACCATGCTGTTGTTGCAAACTAGTTGCAACATGCCAGTACAGATCCAGCTGCGCAGCATGCTGAGCCAATTCGCTTTACTCAAGTCACCAATTCGACAGGGAATTGGCTGCGACCTTAAACGACCTGAAGTGCTGCTTAGACACTTCGCAAGATCTGGGCCTGCATCATAGTCGCTCTTCCGATATGCAGCTGGGCATACCGCAGCATTCGGTGCTCTGCGGTCGCAAGCAGCTGCATACTAGAAAGCCCTTGAGCCGTTTGTGTGAGCAACCTCAAGTCCATATTCGCAAAGCCAAGTCGCAAGCATGTCGCAAACAAAAGAGATCCACTGCAATCCAGACTAAAGCCACTGCAGAAGCAGTCACTGAAGCACGGCCTTCTGGCCTCACCCCGTTTGCAGCTGTGAGATCAGAAGAGGAATTCTTCGGGGCACTGCAGAAAGGGGTCGACTCTGGCAAGCTCCCCAAGCCCTTATACGCCGCATTTGAGGACTTTTATAACAATTACAAACAAATAGTTCTAGGTAGCGATGCTCCAGATGCCAGCCCAGAGCTTGTTGCCAGGGTCATGGGCAGCATCGCTGACAGGACTTTCAACCAGTTTCTGGATCCCTACACCTTTCCTTCATATCATACCAGACTGCTGGAGCCCTATGACTATTACAAATTTGGCCAGAACTATGTCAGAACGCTGATCAACTTCAATAAGTCAGTGGTTGGTCACTTGGAACGCTTTGAAAAGATACAAGAACAGCTTGATGCTGGCGACAATGTTGTCCTTCTTGCAAATCATCAGACAGAAGCAGATCCTGGAGTCTGGGCCCTTCTCCTAGAGAAAAAGCTGCCTCGTCTGGCCACTGAGATCATATATGTAGCAGGTGATGCAGATTCTAAGCTTTGTATGTTAATCACTCTGCATTGTTTGTTGTTGAACATGCATTTCTAGCATTGCGCTACATGCATGGCTTTTGCGCTTGGTGTTATAACATTCAATGTGTGGCCTTGTGTTATCAAAGAAGTTGCGCACTTGCTTTTGCCGTAAATTGCATACACACCTTGCCTGACTTGACTGGTCTCCCTGTTTTTGCCATGGCCTCTGTGCTTGATGTTTGTTCTTTTACATTGTTCCCTTTTGTGTTTCAGTTAGCCTATATTGCAGGTGATAGAGTGGTGGCAGACCCTCTCTGTAAACCATTCTCTATGGGGCGGAATCTATTTTGTGTGCATTCTCGCAAACGCATGGATGACATTCCAGAGCTCAAGTCAGAGAAGATGGTATGTGAAGCCACTTATGCCAAGGTTTTGCATCGACAATCCATTTTCACCACAGCTTGAGCCATATACAGCCATGGACTACTCACGCGCTATCAATTGCATGAGCATGCATGCTAGTCAGGATCTGGTGCTCGCCCTGGCATTTGCTGTACACATTTCATGTATGTATCTGGACTCCAGGGAATATAAGCACAGTCATAAGAAAGACAGTTCCAAGCTGAGGCTCTATAGATCATGTTTGCAATACATCCATTAGCCATCTCTTGTCCCTGACCTGCCAAGTAGCCCCACATTCATGTCCACCACAGGCTACAAATAGGCGCACGCTAGGGGCAATGGTGAAGGAAATGAGCAAGGGAGGGAAACTGGTGTGGATTGCTCCCAGTGGGGGCAGGGACAGGCCGGACCCTGAATCTGGGGACTGGCTACCACACCGATATGACCCAGGTGAAGCTTGTTCAACTGCAATCTGCGCTCCCTGCCAAGCTTTTGCAGCATTGAGGATCAGACTATCAGCCAGTGCAATGTCATTCTTGTGCGTTCACATGTGTCCTGTCCTGAGTGACTAAATCCAGGTGCATAGCATTTGACCTTTGTTACATCATGCTACATATTTCTGCCAGCACATTATAATGTGAACATTATAGATTGGCCCATGCCTGAATTATGTGCAGGGATGCGTCCTTCTGTTATGTCAGGTGCAGAGCATGTCAATGGAGCTGCAATGCATGAACAATTGAATTGTTTGCAAGGCTGCACTCAGTGTGATGGGTCAGATACAAACTATGCTCACTCACAACATTGAACACAGCTCATAGCATGCAAACTGGTGTGGTATGTCAAAGTTCTCACTCTGGGAACAGCCCAATCAACATTATGTTTCTACTCATGAGGTCCCATCACTCCGCACCTTTGGCATATGCAGTAGAGCTGATGGCCTAATCAAAGAAGACTGGGCATTTCTGACCATAGCCATTCACTCCTGGCACCTTCCTATAAGCTGTTTGCACCACTGGTCCATATTCCAGTGCTGATGTGTATGCTACGTCTGGTACAGGTGCAGTGGAGCTGATGCGAACCATGATGGCAAAGTCAAAGAAGGCAGGGCACTTGTGGCCCATGGCCATGTATTCCTGGGAAGTCATGCCCCCCCCTGCCAGCCTTGAGAAGAACCTGGGAGAGCGCAGGCTCACTGGCTATGCTGGCACAGGTTGGTCAACATCTAACCTGCTGTTTGTTGGTGTGTATGTCACCAGGTGGAGGATCAGAGCCACCCTGTCTAGCCAGGCAAACCTGTTGTAAAAGTGGCACAGATCAGCCGTCTGAACTCAATAAAGAGCATGCTTAGTGTATGCAGGACTGAGTGCAGGGCTGGAGGAGTCAGAGTCTGACATGAAGCTGCAGGATTTGTCACTTTGTAGTTGCAGTCAGTCTATAGTTGTTGATACAGCTTGGCATACATGGTCTGGGTGCATTGCAGGCATTTCTTTGGCTGAAGAGCTGGATGTTGATGCGCTATTATTGGGCATTGAGCCAGATCAGAAGCAGGAACGGCAGCAGAAGCTGACAGACACAGCTTGGCAGGCTACAGTTGGGGAGTTCAAGTCTCTGTCTGAAGCTATACACAATGATGACTTGCGGGCTAACAGCAATATACATTCTCAGCCATGGAGAGATTAGACGAAATTCAGCAGGACATGTAGTTCCATCATTGATAGGCAGTATTTACAAGCAGTCAGTAAGGTAGCTCTCAGCTCCTGACTACTACAGTGATATGTTGCGTCTTCCAGCTTACACAAAAGCAGTACCTGTTTTTTGGATGGCGGTTGGGCAACTCTTGGTTTACCTTGTCCAGTTAGTGAAGCTTTAAGCAGTTGCAATACGATGTTATGTCAGAACTCAAGGTAACATTGAGATAAGGAACAGGATGGTGATGCTGCAATTCTGGACCAGGAACTTGAAATATGCACATTTTGGCAAAACAAGGCAGTGCTTGATCCAAGTCAGTGAGAGTCAGTGGTGCTCATCATTTCATTTGAGGACATATGGCATTGCCGCAAGGAACCCTGAGGTTGCATGGCTGGTGCAATCTGATGGCGTTCCTATAGTTTACTCTCCAGCTGACAGGATTCTTGCATGACACAACCTTAAGAGCCGTGAACATCAGGATACGTCGCCAGTGCAGATCTTTCAAAGTCAGATGCAATGGCTCTTGCTGTCTGCAATGGGCAGTCATGCGGTCGCGACACTGTCTGACTGCCTGCTGGACATGCAGAATCTGGTGTAAATGCCGCAGATGTGCAAAGCTCTGCAGCGCAACGGACTTTATGCGTGCCTGTAGTACCGCAAACCTCCAAGTATCCGGTTAATGCAAATACCTGCAAAACTGCTGTGGTGTGGATCTACACTAAACAGTGGAACTTCAAGTTTTTATAGCTGCAGGTCCACAGTGCTCCCCACTCAAGTGCATCTGCAGGAACACCCATGGAAAGATTGATGCATGTTTCTGCATATCTAAAAGCAACTCTTGGAAATGCACAAGCTTATATCCAGGTAGTCCAGAACTTTAGGGATGTGTCTCACATTGTACTTCTGCATGACTTGGACAGTCTTGGCTCTTGCAGACATTGCCAATGTGGGTCACTCCAGTATTGCAAGTGCAAAACTGACTGTGTCACAAAGCATGGTGCCAGATGTTTAGGCTGAACCAGTTCTCCTGTGCAGGCTGGACAAGCATCTGTATTGCGTGGATTGCCGCACAGCAGTGCTGATCTTATAACACGCAGACTGAGGCAAGGTGCATTGTGAAAGATGGCTGATCTTTAGAGTTGTTTTTTTATGCCTTCTGGAAACAAATGGGACAATGTGCTGGACATATCATATGGCATAGTATGTCCATGCATGTACTATGGTAGTACATGCTTGTATTGGACGGCAAACGTGACGGTGTCACACGGTTTGCAAAGGCCCTAGGGGTTGCACTTGTGGTGAAGACAGTGCATCCGAGTTGCAAATATATGCAAGCAGTAGCCCACTACAATGACATGCATGCAGAAACAGCGCAGACCAAGTTGGAATCAGGTCAGACAAACAGGGGAGTACATAAAAGTCCAGAGTGCTCAGCTTTTAAAGTCTGTCAGAGGTCCCCGGCCAGACCTGGCTTTGCAATGCTTCTATGGAGACATGTCAGCTTGCAGCAGCAAGCTCGTCATCACATGCTGGCATTCCTCACCAAGATGCTCCTGAGGCTGCAGCCCCTGATGTCAGAGGTCGAGGCGCGGCAGGCGGCCAACATCTTGTGGTCATTGGCCAAGCTAGGAATGAAGCCAGATGTCTTGGTGCCAGGCATGACAGACAGCTCGGCGCAACACGGATGTTGCAACTGGACAGGGTTTTGGCAATGTACTGGTGGCATGTGCCAAGCTTCAGCTGAACCCCTGCCAAGGGGAATTGGTCAAAGCAATCTGTGCACGGCTGACTGCTGCAAACGTATCAAGCTTTAACGCGGAAGCAGTGGCAAACATCTTACACAGCCTTGCCACATTGCCAGCTGCTGCACCTTCTAACGAGGTACTGGATGCTTTGTGCAAGCGCTTTGGTGCACTGCTCAAGAGCCGCCAAGCCGCTGAGCTCCCAAATGCTCAGAGTACTGCAAACACAGTGTGGGCGCTGAGTGAGCTGAATTACGCACCGGCAGATGAGCTGGCCATGTCCATGGTGGGCAGGATGGTGACCCTGTGCCGCCTGCCAGGGCAGCAGCCGACGGCACAGGCCATCAGTAATGCCCTGCTTGCATGTGCTGAGCTGGGTGTGCCTGTCAAGCAGGCAGACATTGACAGTCTAGTGTCTTTTCTATTCACATTGAACAGGCATCAAATTGCCCAACAAGACTATGGAAACACAGCATGGAGTCTGGCTGTCTTAGGCAATTTGCGCCCAGAATCGTTGCTAGATCATTTGTATGCAGAGTCTTTCAGTCAGGGTGAGTTATCACAGCTGGAAGTGAGTCAGCTGACTCCAAGGCTGGGCCAGATGTACGAAGCTTCATACTCCCTGCAGCCCCCTCCCAGTGCACCTGCCTATCACCACTCAGCATGGTCTAGCCTGCAAGGGAAGTTGCACAGGTTGAGGCTTAGACCTTTGCCGGACAAACCCTCTGTCTTTGGCGATACGAAGCTGTGCACAGCTCTGAAACAGTTGCAGCTTTCCTTCAAGTCCCAGGTTTGCATTCAGAAATATTGGGCAGATGCAGTGCTTGAGTCGAGAAGCATTGAAGCTCAGGCAATCATCTTGAGACTGCGCAGACCCAGCTACATCAGAAACGTTCCTGGCAGGTAATGCACCAACATGACTGGTTGCACCATCTTTTTTAATGTATTTGTGATAGCTTGTGTGTCTGCGTGTCTGTGAGTCATTGCCCCAGCAATTGGCTTGTGTCATTGCCTTGTACTAATTTTGTAGCCATTGTGCCCTAGCTGGAGATTGTATTGCCTTTGCTTGTGCTTCTACCATTGCTTTTGCATCCTTCCTGCAATGCACAAGATCCACGACTTCTGCTAGCGTGTATGTATATATTGCAGGTTGACAGGGCGTGCGGCGTTCAGTACCCACCTGCTTGCTAAGCAAGGCCGGCTGGCTTCCCCACCAGATGATCAATGACACCGTCACTATGAAGCAACTGGCAGACTACCTGGAGCCCATTCTGACAGCTGCAGCAGGAGGCTCCCTGGATGCCTACCGCAGTTGATGCAGGCCATTCAGTGGTGCTTATGCCCTGCTGCAGCAACCTTGCAGCCTCTGTGTTGACTGTGTTGCATATGTCACCTAGTTCAGATATTGACTCATGCATATCTGACACTGCTGGCTTGCAAACTGGTCATTGCTCACTATGATGCAGATCACCAGATGTCACAAACTCGTGTGACACAAAATGGGAACTTACTTGGTAATGCACACCTGGTCCCGGAAGAGCGCCCAGAGGCTCCCTTGCTAGTGCATGTACCCTTGTGTGAGTCTCACTCAACAGAAAAGTAGTGCAGAATGTTGAATGACTAGTTTAGTTGCTGGCTTTGCTTGTAGCGCACATATGCACAGAAAGGTGAACAGAGTCGAGTGGCTTTTCCACATGTATGTGCATGAGAACTTGCTATGACTTCTGTGTGAGACACGAAGCTGTAACAGTGTCATATGCTTCAAGTGATATGATCCAGCTCTGGCACCAATGGGATGTTGTTGCCTGCTGTGTGCTTGACCACTTTATCATATAAAGGCTTGAGAGACTTTGGGCAGACTCAGTACTGCTCGGTTCTGCTATCATGCCAGCCATATTAATAGCAGCATGGGGATGCTCAGCTCAGCAGGAGCAGCAACAAGCTCGTTGTCACATGCTGGCCTTCCTCACAAAGATATCATCGATATTCCTGAGGCTGCAGCCCCTGCTGCCAGCTGTTGGAGCAAGGCAGGCTGCCAACCTCTGGTTGTCATCAGCCAAGCTGGGGCTGAACCCAGATGCCAGCAGCTTGGCGCAATGCGTCAAATGTCGCAGGATGAAATCTTGCTCTATTCGAGCAATTGTGGCTTGAATTTGCCAGGTGAAGCGTTGTTATGCGTGTGATGAGAAAGGTGCATCATCACCACAGTATACATGCCTGTTGATCAATTAACAGGATGATTGGCCTGATTGGCAGTTTGCTGTGTCAGCATGCTTTTGGCTACTCGTGTGCGTACATAACGTATGCTCCAGACACAGCACAACCCATCAAATTATCACACTATTCGGTGTTGAATTAGGTTGTCTCCTCAAAACACTGTGAGCAGTTGTGAAGGCAAGTTCAAACGTGTATACAAGGCCCTGCAGTGAATCTAGGCATAACTATACAGATGAGCCATAGGCACTGTTCAATAATTGTTCGATCATTCTGATCCAACCATGATCTCCCTTCGGGAGATAATTGTTTTCCGAAGGAAAACCATGATTGCTATTGTTTGAATACGTAAAAAAGATACCAACAGTAGCGCAAGCAAAACAGTTGACAAAGTTTACATCAAACAAGCTTCCAATATATGATTTGCCTTCATAGCCACATGCTTTACAGGAGCACTGAATCACACTTCAGGGTTGAAGTCATTGAGTTGTCATTTGCTGTCAAGTCAGGTCACATGATTGTCAAGCATCAGTATGGCAGTGAGGTCAACTTCTGCCTACGCAACTTCATTTCAGGGCGCAAAGGCCTTCAAGCTGAGCATTAGTATGGAATTCTTGTTGTTCAGAATCCGTAGCAGTGAGCAACATCCTTAGAAGATGGCGTCCAAAGCGCAGCAGCAGCACAGTGCTGCCAGGCTGCACAACACACAACAGTCAGTGTCTAGCAAGGCAAGGATCTAGCACATCTGCAATGTGCTCAGGACACAGGCAACTCTTGCCAAACTGAGTCGCACACAGTTTGGACTGCTGTCTACCAAAGATACAAACACGGGTTAAACGCTCAAAAAGCTAATCGAAATCAAACAATGAACCAGGCTCACCAAGCAGTCAGACAGGTAGCATCGTTGTTTGTTCTTGCTGGTGCGACTCCTTGTTGGTACATAGGCTGAGGTCCATAGTTCTGCTGAGGGGGGTATTGCTGCTGAACGTACCCCTGTTGAGGAACACCCTGTGCAGGGTACTGCTGCTGAGGGTAGCCTGCAAAGTCAGGAGGTCCGTCAGGACAGCACGATGATCACAAAGAGCGACAACACCAGCAAAATGTTTCAAGCACATGGCGCACCTTGAGGAGGGTAGCCCGACATGGTAATCTAGAGTTGCTTTTCTGTTGTGAAACCAACAGCAAGCAGGCCGCAGTTCAACCGGAGGTATCTTTCAAGCAGGTGCCCGCAAGTACACACCGGCGCGTGTCAGCTGTGGCTTCGATTACGGCAGAGGCGGGTCCTAATTTGGCTCTGCTCCCTCTGTAGTGAGTCATCGCACTGACCGTCGCAGCATTGCAGAACACACACCTTCATATGCACGGGCGGTTTCGTATCTGACTGCAACCGGGCCTAGATGGCGAAGACATTGATCAGATCGCTGGCGATGTCATCAGACAGCCGTTTATGGCAGTGCCTATGACGCATGCCGTTCGAACCTCGTTGCTGCAAACGTCCGGCACAGGCTTCTCACTGAGGCCTCGATTGAGTACACCACGATCTCGTAACAGAAGCTTCCTGATCATGGCTTCAAGTCCACCACCGCCTGTAGTCAGTGCCGGTTCTGCCCAGGATGATCAAACTTTGAGCTCCCGAAAGGAAACACTGCGTAGAATGTACGAGGAAAGTCAGAAAGCCTTCCCCGCAGTAAGTGCTTCCAGAAGAATGTGTGCTTGTTCACGCACGATCTTGTCTTGCAAAGCAGCTACTTTGTTTTAGGTGCAAGATATTACATGCAACCAGCTGCAAGACTTGCTACAAGCTTCAGATCCTGTCGTCTTGGTGGATGTGCGTAGTCCTGATGAGCAACAAGTATCTGTTCTGCCAGGAAATGTTGTGCGCAAGGAAGACTTTGATGGTCATCAGCTGGAGTATGCGGATCATAAAATTGTCACATATTGGTATGTTGTCATGTATGCAAATGCACACTTTTGTCTTGCTGCTTCGGTGCAGCTGTGCATCATCAATTCAACCTGCTGGAAATTATCAAGCGCATTATAAGAGGACAGGGTCAACCTTGGCAACTGCTCTCCTTGTGCTGCAGCACTATAGGCGCCAGAAGTGGCAAGTATGCCCAGCAACTGGTTGACCAGGGTGTGCCTCAGGTGTACAATTTGAGAGGCAGCATCATTGCATGGGTAAGTGGGTGAAGCTAGGAGCATACTTGCGATACGGTTGCCTGATGATTGCCTCTCGAGTTGTGGCCCCTAATAGATCTGATGTTAACTTGACTTGAAGCAACATCAAGTGCAACAAAGTCCTGCATCACATTGTATGGCAGGAATACAGTCAATCTTGACAATGCACATGAGCTAGATATGTTGTTGAGTGGCATGATCTGGATGGTGTGTTGGTCTGTTTTGCTCAGCATTTGGTTCAACTACGCTATGCTTTTCACACAATCGGAATTGGCCTGAAACACTGCCTCACATCTCACGAGTCCGTCATGCTGGCAGCCCTTGCTACCGTCATTAACCCTCGCCCAGCTGATATAATGACGCGAGATCAGCTCATTCCGCTCCTGCGCACCACCAACCATTCATTCAATCATTCAGTCATTTTTCTGTTTGTTTGATTGTTAGCATGCCCCTCTTCTATGCACAGTCCTGTGTATGTACGAAAGCAACACAAAACAAGACCATCACTGTAAATCACGGAATTCAGGTAGCATAAGTTGTCCCAGGAGCATGCTGTGGGGAAATTCCAACTGCAGTAATTGTAGGCTTTGACAAAGCTAGATCGTAATACATCATTGTCACCGTGTATTACTATTCTTGCAGGGGTGTAATTTTTGCAGGGCCAAAGTAATAAACGCTGACAATTCATCTTCACTCGCTCGCTTTGGTCTTGAGTGCCTCACAGCACCTAGCCATTGCTTTGTGACTTTATCAAGCTTCTACTAAAACACCACCTGGTGGTGTTGCTCCCGGCCGGCGCTGGAGAGATGCAAGCATTACCTGGTCCGAGAGCCAGGTGTTGCTGTCAATCTCAAAGTAGTCGCTCTGGTCATCAATGACCTTAGTCCTCTGTGCCGCATTCCTGTCATACCCAACCAGCCTGTTCTTGAAGGCAACAGCATCAGCTTCCTTGTCCACCACATCAGTTTCCTTGTCCACCACACCACCCTGTGCACTGCTGGAGCTGGAGGGCTGGACAGCTGCTGCGCCAGCCTTGGGTAGTTGGGGGGCATGGGCAGGGGTGGCTGGGGGCGGGAGGG
>JAABUP010006635.1_pt1 | contig 16262 bp, 28 predicted proteins | sample 5559201 | NCBI WGS metagenome assembly JAABUP01 (sample SAMN10711887, study PRJNA513373) | rock metagenome | isolation source: Antarctica rocks | place: Antarctica
CACCCTGGCGCTGCAGCTCCATCCGCGTGCGCCGCCCCAGTGGCTGACCCGCCGCCCGCCGCTGCGCTGGCGCCGCTCACAGACAGCCCTGGCTCATGGCTCCGCTTCTGTTCCGCGCTGGGCCCGCCGCGCAGCAGCGTGCCGTTGGTCACAGGGTGGCCGTTGCTGGTTGCCGCGCTCGGCCCCGGGGCGCAGTCCGCCCTCGCAGGTGTCTCGCCGGCGCTGCTCAAGCAGGCAGCGCTCTCTAGTGCGATCGCCGCCGCGGCTGCGTCTGTGCTGCTGGCATGCGGCGCGCCAGCGCCACCCTGTGCGGTCGCGCCAGCATAGCCATTCGCGGCGGCTGCGCCAGAGCTGCCTGCCCGGCCAGCCGCAGCGCCGCCACCCGCGCGCGCAAGGCCGGCATGCTCCCGCCGCTCGTGAGCAACGCCGTTGGCCGGGGCGTCGGCGCCGCTGGGCGCGGCCGGCGGACCCGGCGCGGAGCGCTCCCCGCGCGGCAGGAAGGTGACCTTGAAGCGCGGCTCCAGCGGCGCAGGCGGGTCGCCCTCGCGCGGCTGCGCGCACCAACACAGCATCCGCTGGCCGTAAGACTTGCTGCAAGCAGCAGGGCAAGTACTACGCTCCTTCTACCCGACCAGTGGAAAAGTCCAGTGCCGTATCGGTATCCGCGCACGCGACATGGGCTCGGCAGCTGTGCAGCAGCAGGCACGGTCTCACTTCCTCGCCCGCGCTCGATCCGTTGCACAGCATGTAGATGACTCATAGTTACAACAGCCACCGGGCACATCGGCCAGGCCGGGCGGAGCGGCGCAGCCGCGCGGCGCGCCAAATACAGCCTCGGCAGGCACGCGTCCAGCGCGGCCTGGTAGCCGCAGGGCGCCTGGTCATCGCCCAGGCCGCGCGACATCTGCTGACCCTTGCCCTACATAAGCATGCCCTGCAAGCAAACCAGGCTTGCGAGCGGCGCACATCGGCCAGGCCGGGCGGCAGCGGCGCGGCCGCGCGCAGCGCCGCCCACAGCCCCGGCAGCCACGCGTCCAGCGCAGCCTCGTGGCCGGCGGGCGCCTGGTCGTCGCCCAGGCCGCGCGGCGCGGCCGCGCGGCCGCCGAGCGCCGCCAGGCGCCTGTCCAGCTTCTTTGCGACCACGTTGTACTCCTGGTAGCCTGCGCCCGCGGCTCGGCTTTGCAGGCCGCGTGGCGTACGGCAGATGCCAGAAAGTGCATATTACAACTGAACCTGTGTGAGAACACGAGGACCCCTTGAGTCCTAAAGCAGTCTTAAGTGCAAGGCGGACGAAAGGCAGGTCAAGGCTGTGCCCGCGCACCAGAGTCGCCGAGGCCGAACACCGCGTACGTGAGCCCCGCCAGCGAGCTCGCGGGCAGGCTCTTGCGCAGCAGGAAGCGCCAGAACTGCTTCAAGTTGTCCGGCAGCTCCCCCTGCTTGCAAAGCGCCGCTGGAAAGGCGCCGCTGATGAGCATACTCGCAATGGTGAGCGTGTGTGACAAGCTTTTGGCAGGGAGGAGGGAGGGCACAACTTCAAAGGCAGGAGTGGTGCGCGCCTGGCCAGTGGTGGACGCCACAAACACGGCGAGGCGCTCGGCGGGCAGGCCGGTGACGGGGTAGGCGTCCGCCGCCATGACGCGCGGAGCAAAGTGCCTCCGCTTGGCCTCGCGGGCGATCCGCTCCGCCACATCCTGCAGTAAACACAAGCCTGGGTTACTCCAAGGCTGCCAGACTGCAACATGAAAGTAGATGGAGTCTGGGCACCGTAAAGCAGAAACCGCAGGCTCTGCAAACAACTCGTGCACACCTGTGCGTTGCCTGTCTGCGAGCCAAAAAGTATGAGCAAAGGCGGCAGAGTGTCCATTTCAAGTGGCTTTGCTAACTGTCACGATAGCATCTTGGCTTGGCCAAGCGCTATATTTGCAGCACATAAGAGAAGTGGCTGCACCCACGCGCGGAGACAAGGGCATGCGTCCATGTGCTCTGTGCGTGCGCACGTGCATGGCGCCTGCGTCTAATGAGGCTCAAGCTTTGTTTGAGATGAATATTGCAGCTACCTGTTTTTGGCGCGAATGCATCCACGTCGAGCCGCTGAGTGGCTGACGCGCTTTCTGCACCAGGAAAACATACAGCTGATGATGTCTGCGTCGAGCTGTGCCTGCGGGTCCCGCCGCATGGGATGAACACAAACATCCTGAGTAGCCTGGGTGCTCAGCTGAAGGTGCTGCCCCACTGCAGGCACACGCTTTGCTCAGTAGACTGCCCAGCTGTACCACATAGCTCCACAGGCAGTTGAGGGGTGTGCTGAGCCCTGGGGCACGCCCCCCAGATAGCCCTCGCCAGGGATAGCGCCTTTGCGCCTCGTCCGCTGCCGCGCGCGGCGGAGCAGGACGGTGACCAAGCGGCACGGCCCGCTACACAAAAACCCCCCTGTGTCGGCACTTCACCTGGAAGCTGTGCAACCTTGCTTTTTCTAAGTGGCACACCACTCCAAGCTTTCACTGCTTGGCCTCCTCGAGTACATGCGCTCTCAAGCTCAAAGGCAAAGCCTCTGCGAGGTGTGCCTTAGGTGTAGCAGCGTCAGGGACTTGGTGTCCCTGACGCTGCTACACCTGAGGCACAACCACGCAGAGGCTTGCAAGCTGAAATTCTCTGTAGCCATATGTTGCATACGTCAGAGAGCTCGAAAGCGCAGTGCCCTTGAATTTTGGAGAGACTGGACAGGCATAGCTTGGACAAGGCACCTCTGAAAAAATATTGTGCCCCCGTCAGATCCTGACCAGAGCCGAGCACTACGCTGACCTTTGCAGGCGGCGCCCTCTGGCACCGGGCGCCTTGATGCGTTCCGCCTGGCCGACTTTGCGCTCGGCCGCGTGATCGGGACGGGCAGCTTCGGGCGCGTGTCGCTGGCGCGCCACCGCGCCACAGGCACGCTGTGCGCGGTCAAGGCGCTGTCCAAGGCGCACCTGCTGAAGCACCAGCAGGCGCGTTTCGACCATTGTGCCTGAGCACTGTACCCCAGCCTCATTCCTTCACATCGAGTGCAGTGAGCGGGTGCCTGTTGCCAAAACTGCATTGTCTGCTTAAGGGTCAAGCCTTAGCCTGCGTCAGTCTGCGTGCCGACGGCAGATGCGTAACACTGTCCTGGAGGGTTGTTTGCCATCTCCACATCCCATACCTGATGTGCAACCCCGCCTGCATGCTGCTGAGTACGTACGTGTACTGTTAAAGCTGTTGCACTGACAGGTCAGAGCAGCGCGTCACGGCATTGGCGCTCCTGCAGGTGTCCCACCTGCGCTCAGAGCGGGACCTGCTCAGCAGTGTGAGCCACCCGGGCGTCGTGCGGCTGCTGGGCAGCTTTCAGGTAGTGCGCCACCCCAGCGTGCCTGGATTCCCGTCCGTGCGCTGCAGAAACTGCAGCGCAGGACAAAGGGACACGTGGAGGACATGTGCAGAGACAGCTGCCCTTGCATTAGCCTGTGCAGTGCACATACTGATATGTGTGGTGACCGGAAGCCTGGCAAGCCATGAGCATGTTTGCAAATAAGTTGTGCACGGACCCGCTGCACCATGAGCGTATCAACACACGAACGCACTCAATACTTCAGGGCGGCACACGTGTACATCATGAGGTGATGCATCGCTTGCTGCGCTGACAGCGCGCGCACATGCCAGGACGCAGCCTGCGTGTACTTCGTGCTGCAGTTTGTGGCGGGCGGCGAGCTCTTCCGCACAATCAAGGCGCGCGGCAGCAAGTGCGGCCCCCGATGTGACTCCAGCTGGCCATGTTCAGGGTGTCCACTTGCTCTGCCGGCCTCTGCGGATCACGGCCGTTGAATGGCTGGACACGGGCAGGATATGGAACTTTGGAAGCTTGATGGCAGACGTGGCGCTCTCATGTGTTTGGAGCCTGGCTGTCAGCCTGACAGACAGAGTCAGGGCGCTGACCTCAGGGCGTGCGCGCAGCCGCAGGCTGCACGAGGACGAGGCGCGCTTCTACGCGGCGGAGGTGGTTGCGGTGCTGGAGCACCTGCACAGCCTGGCCATCGTGTACCGCGACCTCAAGGCGCGTGTGCGCGGCAACCCCCAAGGGGCGCCCGGCCTCCAGCGGAGCCGCACAGCCGCGCAGACGTACGCACGCGGTTGCGGTATTCATCGTCGCGGCTGTGGTGCACGTCGCCCATTCCCTGCAAGCTGATCTCAAGGCGCGTATGCCTGGCCAACCCTTAGGGCTGCCGGGCCTCTTGCGGCGCCGCACGGCTGCGCAGACGCGCCCACGCGCGTGCAGCATCCACCGTCGCGGCTGTGATGCACGCTGCCCCGCTCCATGCGGCGCATGGCAGGGGCAGCGTGGCAGAGCAGCGCTGGGCGGAGCTCTGCCACTGAGAGCGTTTACGATGCTTTTTTCCAATGCGAGTGTCTATGACGCCCGCTGTCTGTGTACAGCCGGAGAACCTGCTGCTGGACGCGGAGGGCCACGTCAAGCTGACCGACTTTGGCTTTGCGAAGCGGCTGCCGGCCGGCGCGCGCACCTACACGCTCTGCGGCACGCCGGACTACCTGGCGCCGGAGATTGTCCTGAACAAGGCGCGCTGGGGGTCGCCTGCATGCTCCACACATGCCTGCGGGGCGGGTGTCACATATGGGCGAAGGCCGGGGTAAAGGCCGGGGCTTCCGGCATGCGGTGGGCCAGTGTGGGCGCACAGTACCACAGCGAGGCTGCTGCATGTTGGATGCATGCGTGCGCGTCCTCATGAAAGTGCAGGCGCGATGCGTTGCCGGCCGCGCAGGGACACAGCAAGCCGGTCGACTGGTGGGCGTTCGGCGTGTTGCTGTTCGAGATGGTGGTCGGCTACCCGCCGTTCTATGACGCGGACGTCACGGCCACCTACAAGAAGATCCTCGCCGGCCGCGTGGGCTTCCCCGGCCACGTCAGCATCGCGTGCCGCGACCTCATCCGCCGCCTGCTCAAGGCGCGCCGCGCAGCCGCGAGCGTCGGCCGTGTCGTCTGGGGCCCCCATATGCATGCTTGCCCGGTGCGGGGCGCGCTCGGACCGCTGTGCGCGCGCGCTGCAGGTGGACGCGGGCCAGCGACTGGGCTGCATGGCCGGCGGCGCGGCGGACGTGCGCGCGCACGTCTGGTTCCAGGGCACCGCCTGGGACGCCGCGGCGGCATACCGGCTGCCCCCGCCCATTCGGTGCGCCTGGCATGGGGAGTGCGGGGCACCACTGCCGAGTGCCATGCTAAAAGTGCAGCGCCTTGTACCAGCCGGCGGACTGGCCAAGAGCTTTGGATGCCTGCCTCTTAAAGAGCATACAAGCTGGCATGCAGCTCATATTCATGCAGCGGCTCTGCACAGTGATGCGCCGGTGCATGTGCGCCGCGCCAGGCCGAGCGTTGCAGCGGGCGATGACAGCTGTAATTTCGATGACTACTCGGCGATTAAGCCCATGGCACACGCGTTTGTGCTGTCCCAGGTCGAGCAGGCAGCCTTCCTGGGGATCTGAGCATGCAGGTGTGCTTTGGGCCATGAGTTGTAGGCATTGCACTGTTCGCGTTGGGTTTGCGCGGCCTCAGGGCAGTCAGGTGTTGTGTTGCTTATAGCATAGCATGTCCACAGTGTCGCGGGCCCTGCCAGAATAGAACACACGATGCACTCTTGGCGGCAGCGCTTTAGAGTGCAGCTCAATAAAGTAGGCGTCTAGCCCCTCACAGAAAGTCCGCCAGGCCAGCTTTGGCATCAGCAAGAGCCAGAGTCTGCCAGAATGCAGCAGGGAAGCACTGCAGAAAGCTCGGTGTTCCATGTTTGCGCACCACGACAAAAGCCCAGCCTCCGCCAGCCACCTGGGGCTGCTCCACCCTGTTTAGAGTCATCGGTGCTCCATCTACTTGAGGCTGTCTATCACAGTCACGTGCAGCCAGTGGCAAGCACTGGCAGCGTTGCTCAGCATGGCCTGGCGAGTAGCATTGCAAACACCGCATGCGAGCTCTTCAGCACAGGGGTTGGTATTACAGTTGATTTTGATCACTGGTACACGCTGCCTACTTGACCTAGAACCTCTCCGGCTCTCCTGGGATTGCTGCGGCGCGGTCCACGGCGCTGCTGACCCCACCCACCTCCTCAATGAAGTCGCTGCACATCATCGTGTAGTCTTTCAGGTACTGTATCCGCCACTGCGCATAGTCCCACTCCCCGTACAGCAGGTGCCTGCACACACGACCGGAAAAGTTGGAAGGATGTCAGCCAAGTAAACCCCTATAGTGCTGCAACACACGCAGGGCCACAAGCACTTCTCACACTTGAGGTGAAGCGAACTGGAAGCGGATGAGCTGCCTGGGCTGTTTCAAGCGCTTGTGACACACCTGGCGTGCCAGACATACATGGTGGCGGGCACGCTGGTTTCGTCCTCCAGCCGCGCCTGCACGTCTACCTTGTAGTACTCGTCCCCTTCGAAGGCTGCCACAAGCGCAAAATATAGTAAAGCACGGCAGGAACGTTTGTGTGTAAAAAGCAGGAGCGCAGTCCATCAGAGCTAGGCGCCACCGCACCGTCAAAGACGCCGAGCTCCTGTGTGTTGAGGTCGCGCAGCACCTGCCTCCCGCCAGGAGCAGGCTTCACCAGTCGCTTTGGGAACTCAGCACGCTGAGGGTGCTGCCCGGGGCCCGCTTTGCAGGCAACAAGCAAACTGAGAACCTCCCGACTCAGGTAGCGCCAAAGTGCCAGCATCAGAGTGCGCCTCCTGCTGGGGGCGCACGCACCAGGCCGCAGACCTCATCGCTTGGCCCGGCCTGCTGCACGCCAGGAAAGATGTGGCCGCGTATGCGGTGCCGGAAGTAGCCCTGGACGCGCGCTGCAGGCAAGAGCTGGGACATAGAGGTATGTCCCAGGGGGGTTGTCAACTTGCACTTTGTCACATATTGTGACTCACATACAGCAGGCAAACCCAGGCGCACCTGGCTGGTGCTGTGGCACGCGCTTGATGAGGGTCTGCAGCACCTCAGGCGCCATCAGTGTGCCATACACAAAGACGGTGGCTCCCGACATCCTTCCTCACCAGAAGCAGGCCTCTCGGGGTACACTTGTGACTTGCTTAGTGCCGTGGTGCATGCACTAACTTTGATCAGAGCTGATCACTAACTATATGAGCACACACATCGAACGTCGTGAAGCTTGCAGCCGAGTGGCAATGTAACAGAGATTGAGCCGTGAGACGTTGTATGCAGACCTTCACCCGGCTCGTACAGTCCTGTTTAGGTGAGCTCCACTCGCACCAGGCGCAACATCGCAGTGCGTACGGTGCATCCTTGTGTGCAACGCAGATAACACTGTGCGTATCCTTCAGTTTCCTAACAGTAAGCACACAGTGTTTCATGTCATGGTGAGTTCAGGCACCGTTTGACAGGGCAGCCGCTCCAAGCAGACAATGGCTGCAGGCGTGGAGCAGCCTTTCGCTTGCCAGTGCTGCCATGCGCGCTTGAATATTACTGATGTGGAAGCGCTGCATGAGCCAGCGGGACGCCGTTCGGCGCTGCTCGGCGCAAGCGTATTTGGCGGGCGCCTGGACGAGTCCTTTGTTGTGCTGGACTCGCGGCGTGGCCAGCAGGGTGCGTTGAAAGGCCTTGAGTCTGCTAGCACTTTGGCAAGTGTGCAGAGGACGCAGCAGGCGGTGCAGTAAGGTGTGGCAGTGTCCCTGTGACTTAGTTACGAGCCATACGCTGCTGCTCGCCCGCACTCTGCTTTAGTCCTCTAGGCGCACCAGTGTGCCTGACGTGAGTCTGCTTGTTTGGCTCTGGTCGACACAACGCTGGAGCACGCTGTTCCTTAAGGGCATAGCTGAGCAACTGGGGAGTGCTTGCAGGCTCAAGGAGAGTCGCTGGTCGCTGCCCGAACAAGCCCCTGTCGTTCTGCCGTGCTTCTACAAACGTGCTTTCTTTGTGCCCCCGATACGGCAGCGAGCATTGGCGCAGGACGAGCACCATGTGCGCGCGCACAGGCGGCGCCGCGCGCAGCCTGGACGAGTCGTTCGTGGTGCTGCCGGGCTCGGCGTCGGCGCTGCGCCAGGCGGGCGCCGGCAGCGGCCAGCTGCGCGCGTCGGCGCACGGCATCCCGCTGCAGGCGCTCGACGACTGCTTCGCGCAGCTGGCGCGCACGTTCGAGCTGGCGTTCGGCGAGACGAAGGCGCGCGCCGCGCGAGCCCCGCTCAGCGAGGCAGCGCAGCACCTGTGGCACATGCTCTGTAGTGCTGTGCTGCAGGCACTGCGGCACTGAGTCTGCTCTGGCCCTGGCGGGCTGCATGAGGCGGCCCTGCAGCGCTCCAGCACTCCATGGAGCACGCGCTCTGGATGCGCCACTCCACTGCTAGGTTCACGCCGGCGGCACACGGCGGACATGCTGACTCGCATGGTTTAGGGTGCTGGGTATAGGCCCTATGGCGGCACACCATGGGCGCGATCAAGCCTGCGCGGCCGCGCGCGGGCGCAGGTGGACCAGCCGCTGTGCATGGAGTGCGCGGGCCGCGTGCGCGAGGAAACCGAGGCCGCATGCGCGGAGGCCGAGGCCGAGTGCGCCGCGTACGAGGCCGCGCTCGGCCGCCTGGCGGCCGAGGACACCCGCCCGCTGCCGCCCGAGGCGCGCGCGCTTTCATAGGGTTCAGGTTTAGGGTGCAGCGGGGCTCCGCTGCGCGAAGGCCGGGCGCCTTAAGCAATCCGACTTGGCTGCCACGCGGAGCGGCGCCGGACCGGCAGTGCAGACCTGCCTCAAGGGCACACATGGCTCATGGCTCGCCAAACGGCGTGCAGGAGTTTGAGGCGCAGCGCGCGGTGGCGCTGGCCGAGGCGGTGGCCGCTGAGGCGGAGGCGCTCGCCGCGGAGGCTGCCCTGGCGACAGCGCTAGCGGAGGTGGAGGCCCCTCCAGCCGCTCTGGGCGGTTTTCAGCAGCTGAGCATGTGAGCGTGCAATGCCGGCATGGCGTGCTGGGGGCAGCTGCCTGCGGAAAGTGCTGGTCGACATGCCTGTCTCGCTTTGCCGTACGATGTTCCTGGCGTGTGGAAGGCAGGGCATGAGAGAGGGGCTGGTCAGTGACACCTGACACCCGGCTTGCGCCCCCTGCCGTTGCAAGAGTGGCAGCGGGCGATGCAGCGCGCTTAGAGGCCGCCGGGGTGCCCGCGTCGGGGGCGCGCTGTCGGCGCCGCTCCGCTGGCGCTGTAAACTCTACAGCGCGTGCCCTGTGAACCCTCATTCTATGCGTCCTGCCAGGCGGACGCGGTGCGCACGGAGGCGGCCGAGCTGGCGGCGCTGGAGGCGCGCTACTGGCACGGCTTTAACGACCTGCAGCTGCACATGCGCGCGCACGCGGAGGAGCGCGGCGTGCTGCTGCGGCGGGTACCGCCCCTGGCCTGCACCCTAGACATGTTTAGGGTTAGGCACCCTGACCTACCTCCCCCCAACCGCTGCGCAGCTCATGGAGCTCTGCATGCGGGCGAGCATGTCGCAGGCATGTGCTTCATTTGAGCGTATCCCTCTGGGGTAGCTTGCCGCGCTGCTCGCTGCATTCCGGTGGCCACCGCGCGAGCGCGCAGATCGACCGCACCGCGGCCACGCTGGAGCGGCTGCGGCGCACCAACGTGTACAACGACGCGTTCCACATCTGGCACGATGGCCAGTTCGGGACCATCTCGGGCTTCCGCATGGGCCGCACGTCGCAGGCGCGGGGCACCCCGATTAGAATTACACGCATGGGCCGCACGTGGCAGGCGCGGGGCACCATGCATAATGAACACACATGGGCCGCACGTTGCGGGCGCTGGTTATCACGCGCAATAGATACGCATGGGCCGCACGTCGCAGGCGCCGGGCACCTTGCGAAAGAATGTGGGTGATTTTCCAGGTGCGCTGGGGCGCACGCGTCCAGAACTCCACATCAGACGCCCACTATCGGACTGTGCGGACAAGTGACCTGTTTTCCTGATGCGGCGCGCCGCTTGGGCGCCCTGCGCGCATGCGCGGCCGCACGCGGGGTGGCCCTGCTGAGCACGGCGCCGCTGCGCAGGAGCCCATCGAGTGGGACGAGATTAACGCGGCCTGGGGCCAGGCGGTATTCCTGCTGCACACGCTTGCGCAGGCGCGCGCCCGCCGCCGCCGCTCGTCTTATCCGCCGTCCCTGTGATTGAGGCACATTAAGGATGGTCAAGTAGGTGATGACCTATCTCTCTACAGTATTCTGCAAGACGATGTCGCAGATGTATAGTGTTATACATCTGCGAGTGTTATAGGCGCAGTGCAGTGCGGGCAACCGTGCGGGCACCCTGCCCCCGGGTTTTGGCGCCTGCGCCGCACGCAGCCGCACGCTGCCTGTGTTACTTCCTGCTCCTGATCCAGCGCTGGCCCAGCCCGATCTGACGCGCCGCAGCACCGCCAGTGCTGGGCTGACAAGCGCCCCGCCCGCGCCGGCGCCGTGCCGCTCGCTGCGAGGGCCCCCCCGCGCGCGCGCGCGCAGGCGTGCAAGCTGAGCTTCTCCAGCCACCGGCTGCTGCCCATGGGCAGCTACCCGCGCATCGCCGACCGCAAGGGCGTGTACGAGCTGTTCGGTCCCGTGAACAAGCTGTACTGCGCCGGCTACGACCGCGCCATGATCGCCTTCCTGGCCTGCCTGCGGGTGCGCGCGCCGGAAAGTCCCCCTCGCCAGCTAGAAAGACAATGTTTTGAAGGAGCATGTGCAGCGCATTGGTTCTGGTAAACCTTTACAGCCTGCCTGCGAGCCGCATTGGTGTGTTGGTGCATGTGATCTTCTGTGGGGTGCAAAGTGCGCGCGGGCACAGGCCCGGCGGGCCGGGAGCCAGGCGGCGCGCCGCTGGAGCTGCCCTGCCCAACCGTGGCCAACAGCGCAGGAGGGACAACACGAGCAGAAGTTGTCCCATTGGGCTGGCACGCCTCCAACGCCTCTGCGACCGCCGCGCGCACGGCCGGCGCGCAGGAGTTTGCGGAGTACGCGCGCGGCGCGGACCTGGCGGACCCGACGCCGGGCGTCGCGCCGCTGGAGCTGCCGTACGCCGTGGAGGGCGACCGCGTTGGCGGCCTGACCGTGAAGCTCATGTTCAACAAGGACGCGCGCTGGAGCCGCGCGCTCAAGTACCTGCTGACCGACCTCAAGTGGTGCCTGTCGTGGGCGGTCGCGCGCCTGGACGGCCAGCGGCCCGCGCCCGGCGGCGGCGGCGCGCCCGGCGCGTTGCCAGCGGACGACGCGTGAGGGCCGTTGCCAGGACGTGGCGCTTCCTGGGTGTGGCGCGCGTACTTTCCTGGGAGTGCCGCCGCGCCGGCCAACCCTAGAGGCACTCATCTGCTGCGGGGCGTTCGAGCAGCCAGAGGCAGCGTAAAGTGATGCTGGAGGCAGGCAAAGCTCCTGTATGTTTAAATGTATAGAACTTCTGCTATTTCACAAGCATGGCAGGCTTTGGCGCATGTATATCGAGCAGTGTGTCTGTACCCAGCGCCCTCACCAGACCTGTTCTGTAGAAGTCTGTCGCAGCGGGCCTTGGTGTCAGGTTCAAAAGAACACCTTGCCCCCTGCATGCTTGCCTGTGAGCATGCCGCACCATAGAGTGTCAGTAGCGCAGATCCATGCGAGGCAACGAGCCACGCGGGCTCCGCTCGAGCGCCAATTGGCGTATATGGTTACATGGGTGCATGCCACAGCCAGCACCAGCTGCCATACAGAGGGCCACACCGGTGTAACAGCCGGTGCCACACAGACCAAGCGGCCTTGCAGCCACCCACGTGACGGCGTGCAAGGTTGCCCACACCAAACGGCAAAAAAAAGAATTAAGGACGCCCCACATCGGCCGCACCGCCGTCGCAACGCTGCAACGAGCGGCTGCCGCTGGGTCAGCAGCCGACCAGCCCGACCTCGCGCGGCAGCGGCGCGGCGACCGCATCCGCATCTTCGAAGAAGGACGCCGACTCGCGCGCAAGGTCGCAAAAGTGCCCCACGCCCTCCTCCGGCGTGCCCTGTGCGCCGGGGAGGTCCTTCAGTCCTTGCTTCTTTAAGGACCCAGTTCGCGCTTCAGGAACATGGGCAACCACCCTGGCAGTGCATTCACAGCTACACCAGGCAGCAGGGCTACATCCTTCACTTCTCTGCGCGCATGTATGCAGCGTGCAAAGCGCATCTACACTACTTGACCCATGTCACAGCAGGCGGCGGGACCCGCGCCTGCACGACGCCGTGCCCCACGTTCAGGATGTGCCCGCGCCGCCCGGCGCGCCGGCAGCAGCGCACGACGGCCTCGCGCAGCACGTCCGGCGGCGCGAACAGCAGCATGGGGTCGACATTGCCCTGCACGGAAGCCCCAGCAGGTTGGCGCCGTCAAGGCAAGTTAGCCTAGCAAGGCAGGTTTGCCCAGCAAGACCAAATTTTCGTGACCTTATGAGCAGATGACTTCTAGCTCGTCTGCCCGGGTAGCAGCAATGGGGCTACCGCGGACTGCGCCGGCCTTCAATAGGTGGCTTTACTGCTGAAAGCTCGCTCATACAGGGTGGTCCAACGCCTTTGCGCTGCTGCGCCGTCGCTGCAGCACACGCCTCCATTGCGGTGCAGACAGTCGTGGTCGAGGCGCGCGCCTGCACGGGGCGGCTGGGGCCGAGCGCGGCGCGGGCGGCGGCGATGTCGGACGCCCAGTCCAGGCCCACCACGTCCGCGCTGCAGCCGCCCATCAGGTCCAGCTTGCCCGCGCCTGCCGAGCAAGGGCCCAGAGCTCAGGCTAGGTGGCTGCCTGCTGCGCGCCGTGAGGGCCCAAAGCTTCTCTTGCGAGACTGCCGGCTGCAATACCATGAACAAAGGTGTCGCGCCAAAAGCAACCAGTATGGTTGCAGGAAGCGAACACAAGAAATTGCAAAGCGGACCTAAGCTGGGGTTGAGAGGTTGCCAGCTTTGCGCCATGAGCACAGCCGCATGTCAGACCCAAACAGCATGGCCGAAGGAAGGGAAAAAGTAACAGCACAGGCGCAGGAAAGTAAAACAGGAGGTTGACGTGGCGCACCCCCGTTGGCGTGGTAGATGAGCGGCACGCCGGGGCGCGCGGCGCGCACGGCCGCCACGACGCGCTCCGCATACGGCAGGCTGAACTCGGCGTACTGGTCCGGCGACAGGTGGTGCGCCCACGAGTCGAACAGCTGCACCACCTGCGCCCGCGCCGGCCCCAGGTCCGCGCGCGGTCCCGCCAGACAGCAGGCGCCCCATGCGCGCCGGGCCGGCGTGGGCGCTGCTTGGCCGGACAATCTGCACATGTTTAGGGTATCATGCATGCCGTACGGCATCAGCGAATCATACTGCCAACAGGGCATCGAGTAGCCGGAGCAGGCTGTGCACGAACCCTACACCCTGTCATGAAGACAGGCGCAGCGAGCATGGCAAGCATGCGCGCTCCCTGCCATGCCCGACGGCGGCTCCGCCCTGCCCGCCTCGCATCATGCCCGGCTGTCGCCCTGCACGCCCGACAGCGCCCTGCACCTGTCCGCCCGCACACACGTGTGCGCTCGAGGGCGCGCGCCTGCGCGCCGGCGTCGATCTGGTGGCAGACGTACACCGCGAGCGCGTCCGCCAGGTGCGCCAGCAGCGCGTGCAGCACCTCCGGCGCGGCGGTCATGATGCGCTGCCGCCCGCCGCGCGACCCAGCGTCAGGCCCTGCATAGGATTAGGGCCTACCCTTGCCCTATGCTCTGGCTGCATGACAGTGCATACAGCGGCGCGCATGCCCAGCGTGGCCCCATGGGCCATGATGCGCTGCCGCCTGCTGCGCCCTCCGGCATCAGGCCAGGAGGACAGACCGGCTGCCCGCCTGTTCAAGCAGCGGCACCCGCACAGGGGTGCCTCGCCAAGCAGCCGCGCTCCGGCTCCCCGATGCTTATCATGCACCACCTCCCTGCCACCGCGCAAATGCAACAGCACACTGACTGTGTCCCTTCGAGCGCCCAGCTCCCGCTTGCGCGCACTCCCTCGGTGCAGGGGAGGGCAAGCTGGACCTAAATCCTCCCTCCCGCCCTAGCCCTAGCACAGCGCAGACCCTACGGCCGGGGCGCGCCTTGGTCTGCAGGCAGTGCCGCTCGGCGGCGCCCTCCATCGCGTACGCGGCCAGCGTCCAGGGCGTGCCCACAAAGCCCAGCACCGCGGCCGCGCCGCCGACCTCAGAGCGCAGCGCGCGCAGCACGGGCGCCACGAACGGCAGCGCGCTCGCCGGGTCGTCCAGCGGCCTCAGCGCGCGCACGCGCTCCAGGCTGCGTTGCAGTGTGACAATTTATTGACTTGGCTGCTTGTACCAGCCAGGCCAGATATGTGAGCACAACGAGCCTGCTCTAGTCCCTGTGAGCACAGGCCATGGCACGAGCGGCACGCACCTGCGCACAGGCGAGGCGATGACGGGCCCCTTGCCGCGCACGACGTCAAACTCGATGCCCAGCGCCGGCAGCGGCGTGAGGATGTCGCTGAACATGATCACGCCGTCCGGCCGGAACGCGCGCCACGGCTGCAGCGACAGCTCCAGCGCGATCTCCGGCGTCTCCGAGCGCTCCCGGAAGCCTATCTTTTCCGAGTACCTGGGACGCGCGGCGCGGGCGTCGCACCCAGCCGGCACGCACAGTGAAGACCAGCACCCAGCGAGGCTGGCGCTGGGCCCACAGACAGCACATGCGACCCCACAAATGAGCAGCATTGCCCGTGTATAGAGTCACTCTCCGAACCTGGCCGGCTGCCTGCCAGCGGGGCGTGCGCACTTGCGGAACTCGGCCATGTAGCGCCCCGCTTGCCGCATGAGCCACACCGGCGTCCGCTCTGCCGCTGCAGCATCAGCAGGCTCGTCAGCTCCTGCTGTTGCGGCGGACACAGTGTGTGCCTTTGCCCTGTCAAAGAAGCCTCACCTTCGCCTCTTGCAACCCGCACAAGCAAGGGGTCCTGGCCTGCGCTTTGCGCTCTGCAGCATTGCGACTGTCGCCGTCGGCGGATGTGCTGGTGCTGCCTGCGGCCATGCGCTGCACTGCAGTCACACTGTGACGGGACTAGAAACAGCATCCTGCCCTCCTGCAACAACATGGTAAACCTGCGAAAGCACGGAAACTGATCACTGGACACAAGTCCGCAAAAGTCGTACGTCCGCTCTGCGGCTTGATTTTGGATCTTGATGGGAGGCCCTGTAGGGCCGGGGTCTATCCTATGCGGCTTTCCTGATCAACATTCTCGGTACATGTTTTCTGATCGCCATGGTCTGGACATGGATGCCGCCGTCCACTGCAGCCTTGCTAAACTCAACCGGATATCGAAAAGGCAAGGTTGACACGACACTATACAATATACTTGATTAAGCGCGCCTGGCTCACAAGACGCCTTCGAGCAGCGTCCAAGTTGGTGGAAGGAACACAGCTTTGCATCCAACCCTAAAAAGAAGCAGGCATAATCGCACCCCAAAAAATGCCTCTCCATGGTGTACACTGAGTGTACTACACTCTGACCAGCGCTCTACAGGCGGGCAGAGTCTTGCACAGTGCACACACATGCAATTCACTCAAGTTTTCAGTGCGCCCGGTTCAGCTCAGTTCTTCAAGCAGCCACTTCGCATGCAGGCTTGTCTTTGCGCACTTCTGTCACGGCGCCTCGTCCAGCATGGGCGAGCGCGCAGGCTCCGCAAAGCCCCTCCCAGACAGGGTTGCGTACAGGCGCCTCCCTCTGGAGTAGTGCATGCCCTGCCGCACCACAAGCATCTTAAGTCGCATCCATGCGCAGGTAATGCCTCCGTGGTGGTCTTTCCTGCGCATACAGGCTGCCAGGCCTGCACTGCGAGCAAGGGACAGTGCTGCCGAGGGGCAGGCACCTGCCGCATGGCATGGCACTGCCACAGCATACAGCTCAATTTACAAGTAGCTGCTCACAACCATGCTGTGGAGCGTACTGGCTGGGCCGACAGGAGGATGACGACTAGCGACACACGCTCGAAATCAAAGCAGGCAACATCAGGAGCCAGGGTGCCAGGAGCCAGGGTGCCAGGAGACGGGGGTCTAGGGCAGCCGGGCCACGCAAGAGTGCGACAGCATCCGGCATGACCAGCAACGCTGGGCCCCCAGCAGGGCCAACAGCTGGGAGCGCCAGGAGGTGGGGTGCCCGGGCGCCAGATCAGGCACCTGCAGGAAGATCACGATGTCCAGCAACACCGTGCCCAGCGACCCCAGCAGCCAGGGCGCCGAGCCGCTGAGCTGCGCCAGCGAGCGCGAGCGCAGCAGG
>JAABUP010006637.1_pt1 | contig 16257 bp, 20 predicted proteins | sample 5559201 | NCBI WGS metagenome assembly JAABUP01 (sample SAMN10711887, study PRJNA513373) | rock metagenome | isolation source: Antarctica rocks | place: Antarctica
CCGCCCGCCCCTCGACACAGCGACCCGCAACCGCTATCCTGCGCCCGACGCGACAACACAGCGTCTATCACGCAACACATAATGCGCTGGTTCATCACACATTCGCGCGTACTTCGTCGTTCGCACTTCGTCCTTCACCACTCGCCTACCGGCCTACTCGCCCACTATTCGTCACTCGTCACTCGTCATCCGTCAGCCCGAGGAGTGTGCAATGGCCGACATCCGCGTCGAGGCCCGCGCGACCAACCCGCTGATCCACCTGACCTCCGACCAGTTGGCCGCCACCGTCACGCCCGCCAAAGGGGGCGACATCGTCAGCCTGCGCCACCGCGCGACCGATCAGGAGATCTTCTGGCAATCGCCGTGGGGCGGGCGACCGAGCGGCCACGAACTCCCCGCCAGCAGCCCGAACGACGCCTGGATGCAGCAGTATGCCGGGGGCTGGCAACTCCTCCTGCCGAACGCGGGCGACGCCTGCACCCACGCCGGGAACCGGCACGTCTTCCACGGCGAAGGCTCCCTCGCCCCGTGGGACTGGGCGACCGATGGCGACACGCTGATCCTGCGTCTCGATTTCTTCAGCCTGCCGCTGACGATGACCCGCCGCCTGCGCCTGGACGGCGATCTGCTGACGATCGCGGAGTCGCTGACGAACACCAGCGTGCGTCCGGTCGAGCTCGTCTGGGGGCAGCACCCCGGCTTCGGCGGCGCGCTCCTCGACGGCCCGGCGCGGCTCACCAGCGGCGCGCGGCGGATCACCGTCGATTCGCGCACCCGCTACCTCCGTGCCGAGCACGAGTCGGACTGGCCCTACACCGAGACCGCGACCGGCGAGCGCGTGGACCTGCGGACCCCGCTCGAAGGGCAGCCGGGCATGGCGTACCTGCGCGACTTCACCAGCGGCTGGGCCGGGCTGACGCGGGCCGACGGCGCGCTCGGCATCGCCCTCTCCTGGGACGCCGACCTCTTCCCGGTCGCCTGGCTCTGGGAGGAATTGGGGGCGGGGCAGGGACAACCCTGGTTCGGGCGCGGGCACGTGATCGGCATCGAGCCCTGCACCTCCTGGCCCGGTCACGGCCTCGCCGCGATCGCCGAGACGACCGGCACCCAACTGCGCCTCGCCCCCGGCGAGCGCCGCGACACCACCCTGCACCTCCACGTCTTCACCGGCCTCGCCGAGGTCACCGGCGTGGCGGATGGGCGGGCGCAGGGCACGGCGGCGAAGTAAGGAGTAACCCACATGACGACCCAACAAGCAGGGCAACAAGGCTATCAGGAGTGGCGCGACAGCCTGGTGGCCGACCCGGAGACGCGCGCCCTCTACGAGGAGGAGGCCGCAGAGAAGGCGCTGTGGCTTCAACACTCGGCGCGTCGCTATGGACGGCCTGGATCGCGGCCTGGACCTGGTAGGGGCCGGGTTGATTACACTGCAGACACCGCCGGACGAACCCCTGTCCCTCGGCGATCAGGCCGCGATCCCAGCGGCCACGGTCCTGCTCGGCCAGTCGCACGAGATCGCCATCCGGGGTCGTGCGGCTCGCCCGGCGCGACTCGACGAGCAACATCAGCGCGAGCAAGCCCCATACCTCCGGTTCGTCGGGCAGCAGTTCCAGGAGGAGTCGCCCGAGACGGATCCCCTCCGCGCAAAGATCCTCGCGGACGAGCCGGTCGCCCGCGCTCGCCGTGTGCCCCTCGGTGAAGATGAGGTAGGCGACGGCCAGCACGGCTCGCAGACGCCCCGGCAGGTCGGCCTCGTCCGGGACACGATAGGGGATCCGCGCGTCGCGGATCTTCCCCTTGGCCCGGACCAGGCGCTGCGCCATCGTCGCCTCGGGCACCAGGAAGGCGCGCGCGATCGCCGGGGTGGTGAGGCCCCCGAGGAGGCGGAGGGTCAGCGCCACCTGCGCGCCCGGGGCGAGCGCGGGGTGGCAACAGGTGAAGATCAGACGCAGGCGATCATCGCGCACGGCCCCTCCTTCGTCCGGCGCGGCGCTGTCGTGCAGCAGCGCCGCCTGGGCGTGGCGCTCCTCACGGGTCGCCTACCCGGCGCAGGCGATCGATCACCCGGTTGCGGGCGGTGGTGATGATCCAGCCCGCCGGACTCGGGGGTAGCCCAGCCGACGGCCACCGCCGTGCCGCCTCCACGAACGCCTCCTGCACCGCGTCCTCGGCCAGGTCGATGTCGCCGCAGACGCGGATCAGCACCGCCACCGCGCGACCGTACTCCGCCCGGAAGACGCGCTCGATCGCGGCGGCGGGCAGGGACGACTCGTCGTGGGTCATGCCGAATCATCGCCCCGGAAGGGCCGCACCTCGACCGGGAGGGTGGTGGCCTGCGCGAGCTTGCGGCCCCACACGAGCGCGGCATCCAGGTCCGGTGCCGCGACGATGTTGAAGCCGCCCAGGTGTTCTTTGCCTTCAACGAAGGGGCCATCGGTCATCAGCACCTCGCCGCCCTGGACGCGCACCACCGTGGCGGTGCTCGGCGAATGCAGCGCCTCGGCGAAGACCCACGCACCGGTCGCCTGGAGTTCGTCCCGTAGGACGGCGAGATCGTGCCCGATCCGCGCCATGATCTCAGGCGCGGGCATCGGGCCGTCGGGCTGATAGATACTGAGCAGGTAATGTTGCATCGCGCATTGCTCCTCGTTATAGGCTCGCTTGTCGGCCATTGTAGCCCCTCGCGTCACGCCTTCCACCGCAGGCCGTTGAGCGCATGAACGCCACAGCGGCCCTACGATAGCTGCTATTGGGTTTGCGCGGCGGCGTGGTAGGTGGCGATGATCACGCCGGTGGTCGTCGTCACGCTCTTGACGAGTCGCAGCGCGGCGAGCGCGCCGGTATCGGGGAAGAGACGCTGCCCCGCCCCGAGGACGAGCGGATGGATCAGGAGCAGATACTCGTCGATCAGGCCGCGTTGCATCAACGAGCGGCAGAGCACGCCGCTACCGAGGATCGCCAGATCGCCCCCCGGTCCCGCCTTCAACGCGGCCACCGCATCGGCCGCATCGACCGCGAGGAGGGTGGAGTTCTGCCACGGCAGCGGCTCGGTCAGCGTCGTGGACGCGACGTACTTCTGGCGCTCGTTGAGGACCGGGGTGAACGGATTATCCTTTTGATGGGGCCAGTACGCGGCGAAGTCCTCGTAGGTCCGCCGCCCGAGCAGCAGATCGCCCTCGTTGGTCATCTGCTCCCCCATCGCCTGCCCCATGATCGGATCGTTGAACGGCTGCGCCCAACCGCCATGCGCGAAGCCGCCGCGCTGGTCCTCGTCGGGCCGACCCGGTGCCTGCATCACCCCATCGAGCGAGATGTTGTTGACCATCACCACTTTCCGCATCCGTGACTCCCTTGTCGCCGACGCAAAGCGCGCGCGCCGCCCGACTTTCCCGCCAACCCCTGTCGGCGTCTCACCATCTATACGAATGGTGATCACCGGAATCGACAGGGGTGCCAGCGCACCTTCATCGGCAATGCGAAATTACCAACGCAACGAATCAGCTACAGAAGGAGACCCAGGCAGCAAGGATTCCGTCGAAGCAGAACAAAAGTGTTGCCGCGCGGCAACGCCCCGCTTACAATTAGAAGCGATGGACTAGGAATTCCTGGTCGGCGCAGGATTCTGGATTATCTGGAGTCCTGCGTTTTTTATGGGAGCATTTTCAACCCGTTGACCCGACCTTGTCTCAAAAACTTCGGGCGAATAGCATCGAAGGGCGGATTGGCTCGGCTTGGATCGAGCGCATACCGTGCAGTTGGATATGCTGCAAGATCGGCGATCTGCATCTTGACCATGTTGGCCTTCTTACGGTAAAACCGTAGAGAAAGTTGGATTCTCTTCAGCCGCGCTACCGATGTGTAGCGATTCCCCGCGTTGATAAAGCGCAGAAAACCACGCTCGAGATCCTTGTTCTCTTTCTGCCCGCGCGCTTCTGCCATGATGATCACGTCAGTCTGTTTCTGAATTTCGAGCATCGGCAAAAGCCGCTCGATGGCGAATTGGAACGCTAAGCGGAGGCCGAGACGAACCTCTCCCGGTTCATCGAGGACGTCTATAATAGGAAGCGCCTCCACTCGAGTCCAGATACCGCCTCCGGTCGGGTTCGAGGAGGACGCACGGGGCGACCGGGCGAGTTGACTGGCCACCTGGTCTGTTCCCGGGGGTTCATTCCAAACAACCCGTTGCCTTCGATGAGGAGGAGGTGAGCATGGAACCATCCCAAGTCCGGCGCGCGGTTGAGGCTGCAAGGTCGACTGCCTGCGAGCTCGGCCTCCAAGTCGACGACGCGGTCGTCATTCACAACTCCGACCGCATAGCCGTGCGCCTCATACCTTGCGATGTCCTAGCCCGGATCGCGCCGCAAGCGCGGGAAGACGGCTTCCAATTCGAAGCAGCGGTCGCTCGCCGTCTCGCCGAAACCGACAGCCCTATTGGTGAGCTTGAGCCGCGCGCGGAGCCCCGCGTCTACGTGCGTGACACCTTCGCGCTCACGCTCTGGACCTACTACGAGCAGGTGGGAGCTATCGCGCCGGCCGACTATGCGGACGCGCTCATCCGCATCCATGCCGGCCTGCGTCAGATCGATCTGGCGGCACCGCACATCACCGATCGAGTCGCCACTTGGGCAGAGGAGGTTAAGGACCCGGAGCAGACTCCAGAGCTTCCCGGTCCCGACCGCGAACTCCTCAGCAACACACTCAATCGCGTACGAAATGAGATTAACCGGTGGGATACCGGCGATCAGCTGTTGCACGGCGAACCGCATCCAGGTAACCTGCTAAGCACCAGCAGAGGGCCGCTCTTCATCGACTTCCACACATGCCAACGCGGGCCCGTCGAGTACGACCTCGCCTACGTCCCCGAAGAAGTTGCAGCGCACTATCCGGGAGCGAACCAACACCTGGTTCACCAGTTCCGCATCCTCATGTGGGTCGGGTTCACGACGATGCGCTGGCACCCATGGGACCAGCTCCCCAACCGGGACTATTGGAGGGTCGAGGGGATCAACCAGCTCCGAGCAGCACTCGATCGCGGTTGACAAGTGGGGGCTGTCAACGTTGCGTTTGGCACCGGCCGGCCAACGCGGAACTGCAGCCGACGAGTCCTCGCCATTGCGTTCAGCGCGTAGGATCACATCGAGCGAGGCGAGTCCTCGCGGCTGAGCTCCCAAGTTGGGCCGCTGTAGGAAACGCCTCCACTCGAGTCTCGGCTACCGCCCTCCGGTCGGGTTCGAGGAGGACGCACGGGGCGACCGGGCGAGTTGACTGGCCGCCTGGTCTGTTCCCGGGGATTCACTCCAAATTATTGATCGAACTACTGCCACCAGATAGAGTACGGACGGTAACCCTCGGGTAATTCGGACTCGCACCCTGCGGATCGCTTTTGACAGGCCCCGCCCCGCCACGCACAATGGCGGCGGCGCAGTGTGCGCGACGTGAGAGGAGCGGACCATGACCGAGCAGCGCGTACCCCAGGTGGGCGAGGCGGCCCCCGACTTCACCCTGCCGTCCACGACCGGTGGCCCGATCGGCCTCGCGCGGTATCGCGGGGCGCAACCGGTCGTCCTGGCCTTCTACGTCCTCGACTGGACCGGCGGCTGACGCCAGGAACTGGTCGAGTTGGAGCGCGAGCATGCGCGCTTCACGGAGGCCGGTGCCCAGGTGCTGGGCATCAACGTCGATCACGCCCCGTCGCACCTCGCCTTCGCCGAAGCGCTCGGCGGTATCAGTTTCCCGATCCTGGCCGATTTCCACCCGCACGGCGCGGTCACGCGCGCCTATGGCCTCTGGAACGAGGAACGCGGCCTCGGACGGCGGGCCGTCTTCATCATCGACAAGGCCGGGATCGTGCGTTGGGCGCGCGTCTACGCGGGGAGCCTGCCGGAAATCCCGGAACTGCTGGCCGCGCTGGCCGCGTTGTAAGCCCAACGGGCGCGCGCCGTAGGGGCGGTGGGAGCACTGAACCGAGGGAGGACCGATGCTCGACCGCATCGAGGCCGCCGGATTGCGCGGCCTCTGGATCGTCTTCCACGACTACTCGGCGCGCGCCTGCGCCAAGTGGGTGCCGCGCGCGGCGATCCCGGACGCCCTGACCGGCGGCGGGGTCTTCGCGCGCGCCAACCTCGACTTCACGATCGACGATCGGCAGGCCGAGCAGCCGGGGTTCGGGGCCGATAGCGGCGACTTCTTCGCGCGGCCCGATCCGACCACCTTCGCGCCCCTCCCCTACCGTCCGGGGATCGGGCGCGTCCTCAGCTATCTGCACACCGAGGATGGTGCCCTCTGGGAGGGCTGCCCGCGCGGGCGACTCGACGCGCAACTCGCGGCGCTGGCCGCGCGCGGCCTGACGGCGCGCGTCGCCTTCGAGCCGGAGTTCACCCTCCTGCGCCGCGACGATTCCGGGGGCTATGTCCCCGCCGACGCGCACACGATGTACTCGGTCGACCGGCTCGCCGCCCACACGCCCCTCCTGGAGGCGATCGAGGCGGCGCTGACCGCGCAGGGGATCGCGGTGATCCAGCTCGGCGGCGAGTACGGCGCGGGGCAGTTGGAGATCAATCTGGCGCACGAGACGCCGCTGAAAGCCGCCGACGATCTCCTGACCTTCCGCGAGACGGTGCGGACCCTGGCGCGCGATGCCGGCACCCCTGCCACCTTCATGCCCAAGCCGTTCGCCGCGTCTGCCGGGAACGGCGTCCACCTCCACCTCTCCCTGCGCGCCGCCGCTGGCGACGCCGACCGCTCATGCGGCGACGGCCCGCTCGGCCTCTCCGACGAGCTGACCCAGTTCCTCGGCGGCGTCCTGGCACACGCGCGTGCCCTCTGCGGCGTGAGCGCGCCAACGGTCAACTCCTACAAGCGGCTGCAACCTGCTTCCTGGGCACCCGCGCACGTCGCCTACGCGGGGGGCAATCGCGCGGCGCTGGTGCGCGTGCCGGGCGCGTCGCGGCGGCGGATCGAGTTCCGCGCGGGGGATCACACCGCCAATCCCTATTTGCTGCTGACCGCCCTCCTCGCCGCCGGGATCGACGGCCTCGACCGCCGCCTCGACCCCGGCCCGCCCGCGAGCGGCGACCTCGGCCATCTCCCCACCGCCGAACTCGCGCGGCAAGGGGTCGCCCTCCTGCCGCGCGGGGCCGGGGAGGCGCTCGACGCCGTGGAGGCCGACGACGTGGTCATGGCGGCGCTCGGCCCGGTCTGCGGCCCCGAATTCCTCCGCATCAAGCGCGTCGAACTGGCCCGCTACGAGCGCCACGTCAGCCAGTGGGAGCGGGATGTGTACCTGGAGAGGGTGTAAAGGTGTGGAATGAAGTACGAAGTACGAACGACGAAGTACGAACTGATGCGCGCACAGTGCCAGACGTAGGGTACCCTGCGGGCCAGTTCGTACTTCCAACTTCGTACTTCGTACTTCTTCAGCGGAGCTACTGATGGACCTGCTCGCCGAGATCGCCGCGATCCCCTTCATCGATCACCACGTCCACCAGCCCTGGCGTGGGCGGCACGCGCTGACCGTGGCGGAGTTCCGCCGCCCCTTCACCGAGGCGTCGCTGTCGGGGACGTGGGAACGCCACGTCGGCTCGCTGATCGGCTACCGCTGGATGGTCCGCGAATTGGCGCGGGTGCTGGGGGTCGCGCCGACGGAAGAGACGGTGGTGGCGGCCCGCAATGCCCTGCCGGAGGCCGACTATCACCGCCTCCTCGCCGACCACGCACACCTCGGAGCCTGCTACGCCGACGATCTCTTCGATCTCGGCAACTGCCTCGACGTGGGCGAGTGGGCCGCACTCCTCGCTCGCCCGGTCGTGCGCCTGCTGCGGGTCGAGGTTTTTGTGCAGGAAGGTTTCGCCGACTGCCCGGACCTCGATGCGGCCCTGGCCCGCCTGACCGCCGAGATCGCCGCCGCCCCATCGCACGGGATCGTGGGACTAAAAAGTATCGCGGCCTACCGCACCGGACTCGCCTTCGCCGCACCGACGGCGACGAGTCGCCAGCAGGCGGCGGCGGCGTATGCCCGCCTGCGCGCCGAACGACTGGCCGGGGGTGCGGGGCGGATCGCCGACAAGGCGCTGGTCGATCTGATCGTCTGGTCGGCGCTCGAAGCGGCGATCCCGCAGCGTTTGCCGATGCAGTTCCACGTCGCGTTCGGCGACGACGACATCGTGCTGACGCAGAACGACCCGACGCTGATGCGCGCCCTCTTCGCGCACGAGCCCTTCCGCGTCCTGCCGTTCGTCCTGCTGCACTGCTACCCGTATCATCGTCAGGCGGGCTACCTCGCCAGCATCTACCCGCACGTCTACGTCGATCTCGGGCTGACGATCCCGATCGTCGGGCCGGGGGCGGCGCGGATCCTCGCCGAGACGCTGGAACTCACGCCCACCAGCCAGCTCCTCGCCTCCACCGACGGGCACATGACGCCGGAGTTCCAGTGGTTCGGCGTCTTCCTCTGGCGCTGGGCGCTCGCGCGCGTCCTCAACGAGTGGGCCGATAGCAACATCATCGGCACGCACGACGCGCTCACCATCGCCTCCGCCGTGATGCGGGACAATGCGCTGGGGATTTATCCGCAAGCAGTGGTCGGTAGTCGGTAGTCAGAAGTCAGAAGCTAGACGGCAGTCGGCAGTCGGCAGTCGGCAGTCGGCAGAGAAGTACGGACGCACCACCCGCACGCCGGAGCTGGCACGTTACGCCGCCCATCGCGCGCTGATTACACAGTATTGCCTCTAGACGCGGCGAACACTCGCACACCCTGGCGCGCAGCGAGGCAAAGCCCCGTCCCTCATGGAGAGGGGCGGGGCTTCGAGGGGCGGGGCTTTTGCGCGCCAGCGTGATCGGTCCGGCGGCACGCGGGCGGAGGAGCGGGATCGAGCCGTTGGCGATCCAACGGCGGCGAGTGTCGCCTGGATGCTCGCCAGATGGTATCGCGCGTGGCCGATCACGACGTATTCCACCACCTGCGCCACGCGCAACTCGCGCCCGCCGAACGTCCCGGCGCTCCGGTCGAACTGCTCGTCGCCGAGGCCGTGCAGGAGCCGCGCGATGGCGTCCCCGCTCGTCCGCAATAGCGCGAGCGTCTCCGGTTTGCCGACCGCCGCGTACTCCTCGGCATGCCGCGCGTTGCCCCGGTCGATCTCGTCCATAGAACTGCTCGGCGAGTAGGTCTGTCCGGTTGCCAACGTCGTGACCAGCCTGACGAACGCCCGCTGGACGACCGCGATATGGTGCGCCGTCGCCGCGACCGTCCACCCCTCGCTCACGGTGAGCTGCCGCCACTGCGCGGCGGTGCAGCCTTCGACCGCCCCGATAGCCGTGTCATTGACCGCCGCGAATCGTGCGGCGAGCTGGTCCGTCCGGGTGGTCATCGCCATCGCGCGCCCTCCCGCCTGCGGCGAGCCGGATCATACTGCGCCCCGGCCACCCCGGCGGCCATACGGTTCCGCTACAGACCACGGACCACGGACCACGGACCCATCTCCTCTGCCGACTGCCGTCTCTCCCACGACTCACGACTCATAACTACCGCGAGGTCGCCGTGCGGTAGCGCCCGATGGCGAGCGGCATGAAGATCGCCAGGATAATCAGGGAGTAGCCCGCCGAGGCCGCGACCGGGTGGTGCAGGGGCCAGGCGCTCCCGGTGTAGGCCGCGCCCGGATTGCCGAACAATTGGCGGCAGGCCGCGACGGTGGCGCTGAGCGGGTTCCAATCGGCCAGCGTGCGGAGGAAGGGCGGCATCCCCTCGGTGGGGACGAAGGTGTTGGCGATGAAGGTGACCGGGAAGAGGACGACGAAGCCAAGGGTGTTGGCCGTCTCCGGGGTGCGGACGAGCAGGCCGATGAAGGTGCCGAGCCAGGTCATCGCGAAGCCGAAGAGCAGCAGCAGCCCGAAACCGGCCAGGGTGCTGAAGAGGCCGTTGTGCGCGCGCCAGCCGACGACCAGCCCGCAGCCGGACATCACCAGCAACCCCAAGACGCTCTGCGTCAGATCCGCGACCGTGCGCCCCACCAGCACCGCCGAGCGCGCCATCGGCAGGGAGCGGAAGCGATCGATCAGCCCCTTCGCCATGTCGTCCGCCACGCCGACCGCCGTGGTGATCGCCAGGAAGGTGATGCTCTGGGCGAAGATGCCCGGCAGCAGGTATTCGCGGTAATTGCCGCCACCCGGCACGCCGATCGCGCTGCCGAAGACGTAGGAGAAGAGCAACACGAAGATGATCGGTTGCAGGGTCACGTCCAGCAGCCGTTCTGGGACGTGCCGGATGTGGGCGAGGTTGCGCCGGGTGATCGTCAGGCCATCGGCGAGCGCCCAGCGCGCCCGCGCGAACGGCCCCTGCGGCGGGGCGGGGATCGGGATCGTGCGTATCGTCGCGTCGCCGCGAATCGGCAGGGTACTCATCGTCGCGCCTCCATCGTCGTCGCCTGCTCCGCGCCTTCCGGCGTCTCCGCGCCCTGCCCGGTGAGGGCCAGGAAGACCTCATCGAGGGTCGGGCGGCGCAGCGCGAGGTCCTCCACCGCGATCCCGACCAGATCCAATTCGCGCACCACTTCGACCAGTGCCGCCGCGCCGCCGCGCACCGGCACGGTCACGCGGCGCGCATCCTCGTCCACACGGGGGACACCGCTGCCGATCCGGCTCAGCGCCTCGACCGCCCCGGCGAGGTGCGCGGCCTCGTGGACGACGATGTCGATCTGCTCGCCGCCGATCTGCGCCTTCAGTTCGTCGGCGGTGCCGGACGCGATGACCTGGCCGTTGTCGATCACCACGATCCGGTCGGCGAGTTGGTCGGCCTCTTCGAGGTATTGGGTGGTGAGGAGGACCGTCGTGCCCCCTGCGACGAGTTCCTCGATGATCGCCCACATGCCGAGGCGGCTGCGCGGGTCGAGGCCGGTCGTCGGCTCGTCGAGGAAGAGGATCGGCGGGGCGGCGACGAGGCTCGCCGCGAGGTCGAGGCGGCGGCGCATCCCGCCCGAATAGCCCTTGGCGATCCGATTGGCCGCCTCGGTGAGGTCGAAGCGTTCGAGGAGTTCGTCGGCGCGGCGGCGGGCGTCGCGCGCGGGGAGGTGGTAGAGCCGCCCGACCATCTCCAGGTTGCCCCGCCCGGTCAGCAACTCGTCCACCGCCGCCGCCTGCCCAGCGAGGCCGATCCGGTAGCGGACCTGCTCGGCCTCGCGGACCACGTCGTACCCGGCCACGCGCGCCTGCCCGCCATCCGGCTTGAGGAGGGTGGTGAGGATGCGGACGGTGGTCGTCTTGCCCGCGCCGTTCGGGCCGAGCAGGCCGAGGATCGTCCCGCGCTCGACGTTGAGATCGACGCCGCGCAGCGCCTCTGTCTGTCCGTAGCGTTTCCGCAAGCCCTCCGCCTGCACGGCGTAGTCGTGTCGGCCCATCGGCGTGCTCCTTGTGGGGTGGGTGGACCGGGCGGGAGGTGCCGCCCAGCCGTAGGGAAGTGTAGGGGTTGGGAGTCGTGCGCGTGCCTGCCCGATCGGACAGGCACGCGCCGCACCATCGGTAAGCCCATGCGGCTCGCGCGCGTCAGTCCTGGTCCGAACGCTCGTCGGTGGCGGCGCGCGCGTAGGTGAGCGCGACGACGCCGGAATCGTAGGCTTTCATCTCGGTCAGTTGCAGGGTGGCGGGGATCGCCTCGTCGAAGAGCCGCCGGCCCCGGCCAACGACTACCGGGAAGATCATCAGCCGGTAGGTGTCGATGAGGTCGTGCTGTCGCAGCGCCTGGATCAACGTGCCGCTGCCGAGGACCAGGATGTCCTTGCCGGGCAGCCCCTTCAGCGCGCGAATCTCCGTTGCCAGGTCGCCTTTGATGACGCTGGCGTTCCAGGTGGCGGTTTTTAGCGTCGTGGACGCCACATACTTGGGGTAGCTATTCATCATCGCGCCGAACTCGCCCGTCTGGTCGGCCATCTGCGGCCAGGCGTCGGCAAAGCCCTCATAGGTCGTGCGCCCGAGCAGCAGCGCGTCGGCGTCCCGAAGCTCGGCGAACTTGAACACCATCTGCTCGGTGTGCTCGAAAGTATGGTACGGGATGGACCATTCCGGGTGCTCGAAGACGCCATCCAGGGTCACGAACTCCGAGACGACCACGTTACGCATCGCGCCACTCCTCGTTGTCGGTATTCCAAAAGCGCGCTCGCTCGGCTGGTACGGCGAGCGGCCGACGCCTGGGCTGCATCGCCCTACTCGGACGCCAGAAAGAACTCGTTGCCATCCGGGTCGGAGAACCAGGTCGCCTTGGCCCCCCACGGCATCGTCTCGACCGGACCCTTGAAGGTGACGCCACGCGCGGTCAGGGTCGCGTAGGTGTCGTCGATGTCGGGGGCGACGAGGGAGATGCCGGTGTGCCCGCCCGGCTTCGGCGCGGCGTCGCTAGCGGAGGTCCAACTCGGGAGCGAGAGGACGAGTTCCGTGGTCGCGCCGGGCGGGACGACCGTCAGCCAGCGCATCCCCGGCCCGAACATGCTGTCCATCCCCTTCCGCCAGCCGAGGGTGTTGACGTAGAAATCGAGCGCGGCATCCTGGTCCATGACGACGATCGAGGTCGAGTGGATATGCGAGATCATGTGTCCCTCCATGTACTATACGCCAGCCCCGGTGGGCGTGGCACGGTCAGCGCGCCACCCCGAAAGCATAGGACATCTGTTCTATTCGCGCTTCTCCGATCTTGCTCAGTTGCGCCCGTCACGCGCGGGGCGCAATCGGGGGCAGCACGCGAGCAGCAGGGCGGGGAGCGCGACCAGGACCGGCGGATCGGTCGGCTGCGGCGGGCGGAGCGCGATCGCGGCGGATACGCCCCCGCGTCCGCCGCGCACGACGAGCGTCCCCGGCGCACGCCCGACCCGCAGCGCCGCGCCGGGGAGCAGCGCCGCCGTCGCGTCATGCGCGCGCTGGGGGTGCGGCACGGCGGCGGCGAGCAGATGATAGCGACCATCCGGGGGGGCGGGGAGCCGGAAAGGGCCGGGCGCGGCCAGCGCCATGCCGACGACCGGACGCCCCTGGGGGATCGCGCCGGGGAAGAGGCCGACGAAGATCAGCGTGTCGGCCTCGACGTCCGGGCCGATCCGCCCGACGACGCCAGATGCGGTATCCGCCGGGTCCGCCGTTGGCGGCATCAGGCGATCCGCAGGCAGGCGCGCGAGCGCCTCACCAAGGGTTTCTGGGAGGCGGCGCATCTGCCCGGGCGGCAGTCCCACGAACTGCGTGAAGCGGGTCGTGAACGTGCCGATGCTGTCATAGCCGACCGCGAAACAGATCTCGGTCACGGTCAGATCGGTCGTCAGCAGCAGTCGTTTGGCCTGTTCCAGTCGCAGGGCCGCGAGGAACTGGCCGGGCGGGATGCCGGTGGCCTGGCGGAAGGTGCGGGCGAAATGGAAGGGACTCAGCCCGGCGATCTCGGCCAGCGTCGCCAGGGGGAGCGGGCGGTCGAGCGGCCCGCGCATCGTCGCCAGCGCGCGTTCGACCGGCGTAGGAGGCGCGGCGGGTCGGGCGACGGCGCGCGGGGGCAACGCCTCGCCACCGAGGGCGCTGCCGCTGCTTTCTCGTCGGGCGTCGGTGAGTCGCTGCATCGCTGCCTTGCCCCCCTAGTCCCGCTCGTGCGTCGCCGCGTGGTGTGGCGGTCATTGTAGTACAACCGTTCTATCTGTGCCGCGCCCGTGAATCGCGGCGAATTGCTCCAACAGGCCGCGCGGCGCGTCGGGGGCGATGGTGCCGACGAGCGCCGCCGCCGCGTCCGCCGCGTTCCGGGCGGCGCGGGGCAGCATCAGCGCCTCGTAGCGCGCGACGGCGGTGCGGAGGTCCGGCGCGGTGACGATGGCGTCGGCGAGGTCGGCGGCGTCGAGCATGGCCGAGTAGGGGTGCCGTGGTCGCGACGTCGCCCCGCCCGTCGGCGGCGTCGCGCGAACGCTACCGCTCGCGCGACGCCACCGTGTCGTAGCGGTTGTCACGCCGCCGTGGGGGCGCCGCTCAGGCGCGGCCCACGCCGTCCGGGGTGTCGTCCTCGTTGTCCTCGGCAAGGACGCGGTAGAGGGCGCGGCGGGTGTTCTTGAGCAGCGTCGCCGCCTCGGCGATCTGCGCGGCGTTGCCGGTGCGAACGACCTGCATCGCGGCCATCGCGACCTCCTGGATCAGCCCGCCGACCGTCCGCCAGTCCTCCCCGATGCCGCCGCGCAGCGCCTCCCACGGGGCGTCGACCTCGTCGGGGTGCGTGGCGATGTAGGCGAGGCGACCCGCCTCGGTGAGGGCGAAGGTGCGCTTGCCGTCGCGCTCCTCCGCCGCGATCAGCCCCTCGTCCTCCAATTGTTGCAGGGCGGGGTAGACCGCGCCGGAACTGGGCCGCCACGCGCCGCCGCTGCGCTGTCCCAGTTCCTGGATGATCTGGTAGCCGTTGCGTGGCTCCTCGTTCAGCAGCGCCAGGATCCCGGCGCGGACATCGCCGCGCCTGGCGCGCGGGCCGCCGCCGCCGAATGGCCCGCCCGGCCCGCCGAACGGGAAACCACCGAAGGGGCCGCGACCGCCACCGAAGGGTCCGCGCCCTTCGCCGAAGCGCCCGCCACGGAAGCCACCGCGTCCGTGGTCGCCCCCGGCCATCGCCAGCCCGGCGACGCCGAGCGCCATCAGCGGCAGCGCCGCCGCGCCGATGTGCGGCCCGTGTCCGCCTCCCATGCGCGCCTTCCTGGCCCGCGCCAGCCCGGCAATGCCGAACGCCGCCAGCGGCAGCGCCATCCTGCCGCCGCGCGGCCCGTGTCCGTGACGCTGTCGCCCGTGTGGCCCGCGCCGTTCGTCTTGCCCGAACTCGCGCCCGCAGCCGCGCTCGGAATGTTCCGTGTCCATGATGCGTGTCCTCCTGATCGTGTTCGATACCAATTCATGCTGTCATCGAGCAGTCTCGACATGATAAAGATATATCTATAAAGTGTCGTTGTCAAGCCTCTAAGAGGGGTGTATGAGTTATAAAAGGTGTGGGTGGATATACGCGGCACCGCACACAACACACAATGGTTGGCCGCGAGCGATAGTAGTAAGTGTTCGTGGTGTTTGCAGACAAGATGGTGCGGAAGTCGGTGACGAACGCACTTTACCTTGAGCCCTGCGTGCGCCAGCACAGTATCCGGGTAGGGGCTGGCCCAAGTTCCGCCAGCGGTCCCCTCAGTGACCGGCGAATTGCGGACCTAAACCAAAGCTTCGGTGAGAACTCCATGCGCTACGCTGCGAACTCTGTAGGTTTCACCCGGGCTTCAGTTTAGCAACTCGGTCAGCAGGTCGAGCATCACTGGGTCGTCGCCGAGGAAGAGGACGAACGCTCGCTCCTTGCGGAAGAAGTGCGGCGGGGCAGCCCAATCCTGTGGCATCGCGACGGGCTGCCCCGCCGCATCGATCCCGCGCGCATCCTCCTCGGCGGCGCGCAGCCCGTCGGTGTGCAGATCATCGGTGTGATATCAGAACGATTGCAGTTCCACAGGCTGCGCCACAGTGCAATCGCTCACACGTAGGACGATGCCCTCGCCGCGCAAGAAGGGCTGCCACACCGACCCGCTGGGATCAACGGTGCAGCGCTTGCCCCGCAGCTTGTCGACGAAGCTGACGTGATCGACGATCGGCCCGCCGTGGCTCGGTCTACCCGGATGAAGAGGTCCCTGGCTGGCAACAATAGTAGTAGTGGGTGGTCTATAGGCTGTCGCAGTCAGATTCTTTGCTGCCACATCGATGGTCGGCGCGTGGGGTGGCGTGGTGTGTGTGCCCAGACTCCCGAACCGCACATCGATTCCGGGTGTGGTCTCGGCCACCGGCGTGGTCGCCCGCTGGCCGCAGGCGACAAGTGCCAGCAAGATGACGATCCCGGTCCACGAGGCCAGCGCACGCAACCATCTCACCATGTCAGTTCCCTCTACGGTCCCCCCTATCCGTTATACAGGGGGAAACGCGCTGAATCTGGCGAAAGTTCCTACTGGCTGGCGGCACAGTGCCTGTCGTCTCCTCCCTGCCAGGGACAGAAGCCTGCCGGGCTGTGCTCCTTTTTATTCTCTGACGAACCCCGAATTCTCGCTATACAGCATGTCCTCCTCACGACTCACGCCACCCTTCCAGCCGCAGCGCCGCGAGCAGCGCCAGCGCCAGCAGCGGCACGCTGAGAGTTTGTGAATCAATCGCCTTCGGGGGGAAAGGCCGTGAGGTGGCCCGTCTGGGGGGGTGCCCTGCGCCCCCGGTCGTCCGGGTTCCCACGGGCGTGAGCCGCAGGGGCCGGTGAGCGGG
>JAABUP010006638.1_pt1 | contig 16257 bp, 17 predicted proteins | sample 5559201 | NCBI WGS metagenome assembly JAABUP01 (sample SAMN10711887, study PRJNA513373) | rock metagenome | isolation source: Antarctica rocks | place: Antarctica
GTTGCGTGCCTGTCAAATTACTTGTTGGCTGCTGCTAAGGCCCCTAATGACCATGCTAGCCATCACATCATGTCAAGAATGGTCTTTGCAGCAGTGCCATTATCTCAAATGGGCTTTTTGTCATGTGCTGCAAGGATCGTCCTCATCAGCAGCAACTGTCCAAAATAGACAAACAGCACACCAGCGCAATACAAGCATGCCGTGCAGTGATATTGACTCCACGCATTGTCAGCATCACATAAAGTCAACATGTGACATGATGATGGATGGCATGGAGCGTGTATCATGTACTGAACATGATTGCAGGGCATGACAAAGGCTTCTGCACACACATCATGGGGCCCTTTCTTCACAGCTGCAGAGCTGGCTGAGATTTCAGAGTGTCTACACGAAGCCCTGCTAGGCTCTTCCTGGAGGCCAGACCTATTCAATCATGCCACAGCAAGCACAGTTCTACACGCAACTGCCATGTTCGCCCCAAACGGCATGCGCCTGCCTCGCTTCATTTCATGGATCCTGCCATTTAGGTAAGCCATGCATGAGATGGCACAACTCAAACATAACCCTGACCCTGCAACATTTGGATTTAGAGTTGCCCAAAGACAAGGTGCTTTCTTGGGTGTACAACTCTGTGCCATGATCTGACTTGGAAACATATCAAAGCATGCTTCATATAGCAGTTGCTATCTCCAGGGACAGTCTGCACTCGTCATGCAGCGTCTACCGAGCGCAACATACAAGTGCATGCTGTCAAAAGTGCATACTCGCAGGCTGGCTGCGTCAGCAACACCCAAGAGTCCAGCATGCATTGCTGCCATCAGAAACACAGGCATCAAGCATGTCTACACGCTGACCGAGGAGGAGCCTCTTCCAGTCAGCTTCTTCAGCTTGGATGGGCCCGAGCACACATTCTCCCCTGTGGCAGATGGCAGAGCTCCCACCTTTGCACAGGTGATCATGCTGCTCAAAAGCTGTTTCTCATCACAAGGCATAGCTGTGACTTTGCTGTGGGGTGTGTCAATACGAGAGCCATGAGGTACTTGTGTGCCTTTTTTTACCATTGGTTTTGCACATGTCACAAACCTCGTGACCTGAATGCCTTGCAACTGGCTGGGCTTGATGATCACTCTGGGTGACTCAGTTGTCTTTCTTTTCAAGTAAATTTGCACACTTGAGCATGTTGTGTGTGGCAATTCTTGACCCGCAATTGTAGCGCATTGGTGTTTGATCCAACTGAGTAGCTGTCATGTGACTCAACTCAATCATGAACAGAAAGGTATTCAGAACTCATTTGCTTTGCAGCCAAGCAAACCAGAACACAACTGATTCAAGTTGGCCATTTGCTCTTCTCAATCCCAAAATGTATATTCAATTCAGAAACAGCATCGCTACATTAGAAATCAGAACTCAGCAATGCCTGGGGACAATAAATTCATGTTTTCTACATTGGGGACACGTTTTAGGAATGAGCAGGCCTTGAATGTACACATGGTGCCTGGCAGTCAGAAGCTCCAGCCTGTTAGCCTTGCGGCTTTAGCCCTTCAGGCCACATGACAACCAGCCTGCATGCAGGTGGATCGTTTCCTTGAGGCTGTGGCAGCTGAAGATGCATGTGTGCTGGTCCATTGTGGAGGAGGCAAGGGGCGGGCTGGGACCTTTGCAGCCTGCTGCCTGGCCATGTGGGGTTCGTCCCCACCTCTCGATTTGACTGTGGCAAGGCCTGTGTTGTCGGCACAGGAAGCTGTCCGGATTGTGCGCAACCTGCGGCCTGGCTCCATAGAAACCCAAGAGCAGGAGGCTTTTGTCCAGGCAAGTCCTTTGCAGTACTTTTGCTTCTGGTGCTTCAAGCCAATGGCCACTGCCAACACATGGCTTAGCCAAGCACGATTGGTTGATCATCAATTTCACATCAAACGGCTTTTGCAGGCGACAATCAAGTGAGTTGATGCACGGCCATTGCCCATATGCTGGCATACATCAAGTGCATCACAACTAGAGGTTCTGGTGCAGTAACATCAGCGGGTACAGCAAAACCCCATTCAGAAGACAACGCATGTATCTTGCAGTACACCAGTGACAATAATCAAGTTTGTAGGTGTGACTGTCACAGTAGCAACATTGTTCAAGCAGTAATGGCTCTGTGAGTTCACATGCCCGTTTGTTCTTACTGCAATCCACCCATTGCTTTATAGACCTTTTGCTGTTCCACTGTACCTCAAATAAGCATAATACACAAGCCACTGCGCCTCCAGCAGCAGACAGCCTCAGCATCAACCCAAAACCCCGTTTCAGCATCATTGCACCAATTACATACTGTCTACTGCGCCAACTCAAGAATGCAGGCAGGGGCAATATAGGAAAGCTTCATAGAGCCAGTTGAACAGCATGTGCAGACATTGACAACTGTCAGTGCAGGCATGGGTCAAGCACCGCTGGCGTTTGAAAGTACAAGAGCCTGTGTCTGAGCCCGAAGGTGTGCCATTGGAAATCCAAGGCCACCTTGCAATGGACGATGTGGGTTTGGTCATGCTAGTGGGCCTTCCTGGTATGATGTCACTTCAGCACATGTTGTTGCTTGCATGAAAGTCTGCGCAAGCTTGACACGCTCTGAGCACTTGTCATTCAAGAGTCGTTGGTGACACCACTTTGGAAATTTGATTTATCTCGAGCTTTCTTTTCTTATTGCCTTCACGCTTGTCAAGTGACAGACTGAGCAGGCATGCAGCATGGTCTGTTGTCAGATTTACAGGTTGAAATGCTATGTGTGTCCTTGAAAACATGTTGCTCTGATGGTGAAACTCAATTGCTCCAAGTGGCTTGAACTTACCTGTGTCCTTTCAATGCAATACGCTCAACAAGCTGCTGCGATGTGCCAATGGCCGCTTTACCATTCCACGAGATGCTGCAAATTGCCATGCATTTAATTTTTGCGCCTTGATCTTACACTCCTGTCCTGCACCTAAGGGGCAGGGAGTGTTTTGCAGGAACACTGATGGCTAGGCTTGTCTATGACAAACCCCTGCAGAACACGCTCATTTGTAAATCAAATATCAACCAGCGCCTTCTGCAAAATCTAGGCTACACAAATGTAGCAGGCCTAAAGTCAGGTGCAGTCAGTGTTGCTGAGTGAAGTGGCTGCTGCAGGTGCAGGGAAAAGTTGGTTTGCTGAAGCCATCAGCAAGCGCAGGAAAGTCACCATCATCTCGCAAGACGAGAGCAGGTCTCGCAGTGCTTGTGAAACCCAACTGGGAGCTTCTGCTAAAACAAGCCAGCTGACAATTTTGGACAGGTGAGCTTCCTCTTCTCATGGTTGACATTTCACCTTTATGGGTCATCACAAAGGCAAGGCATAGAAAGCAGCCATTACATAGGCTAATTCACTGTCTCTGGTTAGTCTGCGTGGCAGTGGCAACGAGATGCAGGCAATGACAATGCCCATGCACACAACAGATTGGGGTCTGACCTTGGCAGTGTCAGACATACTGAAGCATAAGGATGTCAGTGGAGACAGGGTTGCACCCATGTAGCTGGCTGAAGCAGCTAAATTTGTTGACTCCTGTTTGACCCAACAGCTGGCTTGCATGCTAGATGCACATTGTACAGTCTCAACTACCTGACACCTTGCTGATAAACACCTAGAATTTACCCTCATTTATTTTTATTTATTATTTTATAATTACTACTACTAGATTATTACTATCATTATTACTATTTATCATGTCTGCAGGTGCAATGCCAGCAGGGCAGAGAGGAGAGTCTGGCTTGACATTGCAGGCTGCCATGCAACCACGCTCTGCATTGAGTTCTGCTACACCCGCGAGCTCTGTCTCCAGCGAGGTGATCATCGTCTGGATCATCCCACCTTGCGTCCTGGCAGGATGACTAATGCCATGGACCAGATGGCCAAGGACATGCAATCTCCAACCCTGCAGGTGAGGATGAAATAGCTGAATGTCTGCAAGACATGCATGTGAGCATCTGCAGAGCCAAGACGTCACATGCAAGGGTTGAGGATGCGGCTGCTCTGCCTTCCCTTCTCTCTTTCCTTTCTTGAGCAAATTAGGTGCCTGCACTCTGTTGCCTGACAGCGTCCAGGTGTAAACTCAGATGTCTGAGATGACATAAGTTGTCTTAGTTAGAAAGCTAAATATGAAATGATTCTTGATGTCTTCATCCTTTTTTGCGGCACTATACACTATCATGCCTTTGAAGTCAGAACAAACAGATTTTGACTGGTGCCATATGTGCCTCTGGTGACATGCAACCTGTTTCACTGCCCAATACAAATACAAAGTTTTTCCTGCTCCCTGAATGATGCATGAACCACAATCCCCTGCTGCCCTCAGTTGACATCCAGCCTTTAGCAATGGGGTCCTCAGGTCCTTTGCTTGTTGTTTTAGGCCAAAACTCATCAGCATTTCTGCATATCAACATTGTCACCATTGTCATCATCTTTCCTAATCATCATGTGCATCATCTGTCAATCATACCATCACCGTGATTGCCTGTGTTGTACAGGAGGGCTTTGGGGCGGTGGCCAAAGTAGGCTGCCATGCTGCCGCTTTTGAATTGGTGTGGAAGCTAGGCGGAGCAGTCCCCTTTCACAAGTTCCCTCGTACAGAGCACCTAGTGGACCTAGGTGCAGCCACCAGTGATGACGTCATCCTTACTAAGTCAGCAGCTGGCAGCCTACAAGGGGACATAGCAATAGAAGAGAAGGTGGATGGTGGTTGCATGGGCATCAGCCTAGCCTTTGACCTCAACATCCTGGTGCAGAACAGAAGCCGCTACATCAATGCCAAGACGCATGCGCAGTTTGCAAAGCTGGGGCTTTGGATTGAGTCCCATCGGCAACAGCTGCTTGACTTGCTAAACAGAGATGACCAACTGCCAGAGAGGTTCATGCTGTTTGGGGAGTGGGTTGCTGCCACACATGCAATACATTACACTGCTTTGCCAGATCTGTTCCTGGCATTTGACTTGTATGACAGGCTCAAGGATGAGTTTGTCTCCAGGCCTGTGCTTTCAGCTCTTTTGAAGGACACTGACATCAAGCAGGTCCCCTTGATGAAGGAATGCACAGGCAACATTGAAATTGTTGATCTCTGTCAAATGACAAATGAGCGCTCAGCGTTTCATGACGGGCCAGTGGAAGGTGTGTATGTCCGAATCCAGAAAGATGGCGAGACCCTCCGTCGGTACAAGATTGTCCGTGCAAATTTCACTCCTGGGAATTCAGACTGGGGCAAGCAAACCATCATGAACAAGCTGTATGCAAATTTAATTTGAGGTTTTTGCGTTCGACATGTCCAGGTTTTGCTCCTGATACAACTAGAGCTGTAGTGACCCTCGCAGCTTACATTGAAAGATACAGCATGGTGAATCCATTTTTGAGGTTAGGGTCAATCGATTAGATACCTTCCTACACAGCTGTAGGACACCAAGGAATGGTTCAGGAAGCTTTCAAACCCCAAGGGTCCAGGCTTGTATGCGTTTCTCTCAGCACATTGTGATCATGAGGCATCTGGCTGAGCCTGTCAGTGACTCACATTGTTGATTGCTAAATCTCACCTATTGAAAATGTTATGCTTTGCCTTCCATGCTCAAATTGGCAGCTGATGTCCAAAGTTTGACGGGGCAATTTGTAGTTTTAGTTGCATTGCGTCGCAATAATGCAGTTCTCAGGGCGGCTGAATACTAGTTGTTTTGTGAACGTAGCGGTCAGTTCCTCCTTTCTGACCATGCTAGTGTCTCAGAGACTCATTAGAAACTCTTTAGTAGCAAAATGCTGCATCACTTGTGTCTGTACAAGGCCTAATTTATCAAAATTTGATACAGTGCAGTTGGGTTTGCACGCATGTCATGTGTGATGTGAAGCAGCAGGTGCGCCTTGTGGGACCCTTTTGATCCACATGGTTATTCAAAAGGGTCGCTTCCTCCTGTCGACAACGTTTCATTCTGGGTTATGAAAGGTATAGCCCTGGTGATCTTAATGGCAGCCTGTAAACAGGTCCCCAGTTTGTACTTCCGAGTAGAAACTAGCTGAAACCAGCCTGCTTAAAATCATACACTTACAAAAGAGTCAAAACTGCTTGAAACATTTTGAAGCAGGCGCACCGCAATGCATAGTGGTACTTAGGAGTGATCCACACCATCAGACGTTGCCAGGCGTCCGCAATACTAGACCGCTCAGGGCAGCATGGGGTCTGCAGCTTACCGGGTATTGCTCACGGCATGCATACAACTGGTCGAGTGTGGTCTGATACCAGACTTCGTGGTCCACTTCGTCATACGTTTCATCGTCGCAAGAAGAGCTGCAGTTGTAAGTTCACAAAACAGGCTCTTGCCGTTTACTCAGATGGCCGTTTCGGCTATAAGTCAGTGCACTGCACGCACAGCTGGGCAAAAGGAGCCAGGCTGAAGGCGACAAGTACGAAGTTGGCCAGGAGGCCAATCTCGTCATAAAGGATCAACAGCGCAGGCCGAGTCACATTTCTCAATACGAGAGCCATGAGGTATGGTGCAGACCCCTCCTGTTTTCCGCAAGCTAGCCAGCTTCCCAAGGGAAGAATAATGAATTTTACACCTGAAGCAGTTGCCTGCAGACTATTGTCGCCTAGTGCTGGGCAAACAGCTCAAGGACAGCTGCTGTCTATTTCCAGACCCTGAACTTTCCTTGGACGACGCTGAAGACAGCATGTTAGGTGATCCTTCTATGCACAATGCAAGCATTTCATGCCATTAAGTTTGCATTGAGTGTCACACTGTCTGTGTTGTGCAGAGCTGACATGCCAAAGGGCACAGCTTAGTGATAATCAGCGCATTCTGGAGCTGGGCTGCAGTTGGGGCTCATTAAGCTTGTACATTGCTGCAAAATACCCTCTAAGTCACCTCACAGCAATTTGCAGCAACATGGCTCAGAAGTTGTTCGTTACAAAGCAATGCAGACAGAGAGGTCTAGCAAATGTGCAGGTGAACTGGCTGCCTTGCCAAAGTATATACATGCACACTGTGTACTTGCATCTTCTCGTGACCTTTCACAGATGTCTTGCCTTATCAGGTAAAAAAGTTCATCTATCACAGAACAGGCTAGTCACAGCATCCATCCAGGCAGACAGGCTTCTTTGTCAATGTCATAGCATTGTGCCATGCAAAAGCTCTATAATCACTGTAGGTAATGACTGCTAATAATGATGGCGTTGGGGACAGCACGCAATATGACAGAGTGCTTGTGGTAGAAAGGCTGGGTGACCCACAGAGTTACACAGTAAGCAAGCCCTCCATTTGTGCACTCCCATTCAAATGCTCAGCCTCATGTCACGAGCTACTTTGAATCAGTGCGTCCTTTTGATGATACATACCCTGAATGACTCTGCAGGCAACACTTCAGCAGATTGGCAGTTGGCTGAAAGCAGATGGGTGCTGCTTTGCACAGATAGTTTGCCATCAGCACTGCTCTTACTTCCTTCAGGTACGACCACATACTCTGACTGTGCACAGGTCACGGACAGGATCTGCACTGATGTTGCGTCCCACTGGTTTGCAGTGATCTCTGTGCCTGTGGTTGACCATGAGGACCTGACTTTTGAATGCAACAGCGCCATTTGTTATTTGCTGCTGTCCTTGTCACGGGTGCAATGTGAAATGGCCAGACAGAAACCATTGCATTTCAGGATGTTTACTGTGAACCACTACAAGGTTTCTCTGCAGGGAACAGCCATAGACTGTTGGATACTGTCTCACATGCAGCCAGGTAGCATGCTGCCATCGATGAAACTCCTTGAGCAACTCCAGGTCAGGGCATGCTATCTGTGGCATTCTTATTGTAGGAGGTTGCCTACATATGGATTTGCTGTATGCTTGTGACAATTTCACAGGGTGTGACCTTGCTATTCTGTCTCAGGACTCTGTTGTTCTGGAGAAGCAGTGGTATATCAATGGGCAGAACTACTCCAAGACTGTGAAGGCCTGGCTGCGACATTACGACCAGCAGCGCAAAGCAATCTTGTGCCTTCTTCAGGTATATCTTGACAGGCGTTGCATTGTGGTTGCGTGTGTGCTGCTGCTTTGGCTTTCCTGCACTTACAAACAATGGATAGCCAAGCAGCAGGGAATGCATGTCAAGCAAGACAGTTGCCTGCGTTGCAGGAAAGCTATGGGGCGATTGAGAGCCACAAGCTGTATGCCAGACGACGTCTTGCATACATCATCCAGTGTGAGCTTTTTAGATATGCTGGTGGAACAGAATGGGGTGTTGGGCACTATCTCTTTCGCAATGCAAAGTCATGATATAGTCAATGGTTCACTGGCATTCTGCTCAAGCAGACAGAGACTATACACTGTACAGACAGAGACTAAACACTCGCCTGACACTCCTGTCAAGCGAGTGTTTAGTTACTTTGAGACCATGTGTTGAGGTGCTTTGTGCAGTTGGGGACTTGCATACTAAGAAAGACTGCACGTCATCTACATGTTGGTGTCAACGACTTGTTTAATGACTAGTATCCGAAGCAATTACTAAGCACTTTATGTAGGGACATTCTTACGTCCACGTACTGACCAGACTGACTCTAATTCACACTTGCAAGAGCTGTCACAGTTGCAAGAGCTGTCTTGCGCAAGCTGCGGCCTCCTTAGCTGTGCACAAGACAATAGTACACTAAGCAGATGCTTTACAATGATTGCATAAACATTGTTACACAAGCTTGATAACTGCACAGTACATCATAACATCTTCAAAGCACAGCACATATTTGACGCTTCTATACCCAGGTCACAAAGCTTGAGGACAAAACAGTGTTTGTAACTGTGAAAAGTGGGAGCAGTTAGTCCACAGACTTGTCACGGCACTTCAGGACATTGATGAAGAGTACCCAAAAGCATGCAGTCAAGTACCCAGACAAAAAATCCCAGATGCAAGTATAGGTAGCAAAATTGCTGTTGAAATGCAGCAGCATGACCACACAAGCAGATCAGTCTGCAAACTGCAGTCACCACTTGACCTCAAAGATGTCACCATTGTCACAGTCGAGACCTTCAACCGTCTCATTCCCATCCAGATTGTCTCCATCAAACATGAAACTGACTGCAGACGCCTTTCCAGGTGGCAGCCAGCCCTTTTGTATGGCTTGTTGCTTGTATATCTCAAACAATCTACTCAAAGCCACCTGCTTGCCTATCCTCAGAGACAGCTTGCCATCCTTGCTCTGCATCTGCAGAACGATTTTGTCATTATGGGTCTGTGGCAAAGCCGCATCATCGTCACTCCCAGAGCCGTTGTCAGAGTCAGAGTGTGTTTGTGGCTCTGACTGTGCTGTGGGACGCCTGGGGATGATGGGAGGGGCGCGTTCTGCAGAACAACATGCCAACAGGCTGGGCAATATCCAGCTTTGCAACAGTCTCCCCCTGTCTCAACATGCAGCATAGGCCTAAGTCACAGACATCCTAAAGTAGTCTTGCGCCTTGCAGTCAACAGTTCAGGGTACTTGCTAAAGAGAATACTTCAATTCTGAACTTCACTTGACTTTGCTTGACACTGCAAGTTACAGATACACAGCTGTATCATATCTGCATATTGATCACATCGTTGTATGTTGTGTTGCTGTATCTGACCATAAAGCAGTGCTGACACAAAGTCAGCGCAGCAGCAACAAGCACCACTGTAGCTGCAAATGACAGCATGACTGCAAACTGTAGTGCAGCACTTGTAACGCTGCAAACAGAATGAATACAAACCTGGTGAAAGGTCCTCCACTATTGGCTCCTGTGCTGCCTCTCTGAAGCTCCTAAGCAATGCCTGATTCTGAAGAATGACTGGGTCTAATGGAGCAGTGCTTGCTGGTGGCCTGTGCCACAGACAGCACCTTGTTTGCTGACTGTACAGAGAACCCAACGCATGTGCAAATGCTCAGTACAGTCAAGGTGTCTGCAGAGCAAGCTTGACTGTAAAGTTCAGATTGTAGATGATTGTGAAAGCCAAAGAGGTCAGTATGAGGGGCGCACAAGGGAGTCACGGGATGTTTCTAAAGGCGTCTTCGAAATCACTGGTTTCATCCGGCATACCTCTTGACCAGTGGCTTGTATTCAAGATCCAGGTCACTGTCAGACTCTGCAGCCTTCTTTGCTTTTGGCTTGCCAACAATGTATAAGCCTTGCGAGCCATTTTCATCACCACCATCGTCCTCATTGTCCAGGTCAATCTACAGCATTAACTCAGCATTGTTGCCAGTATGTTCTTTGTGTTTGCAACATGAAGTCGACCGCAGCAGATGACCATGAGCAAGTGCATCAGTGCACAAATGCAACCAAGACGCCTGGCTACGTTGGAAGCATGAGCAGCAGAAACATGGTTTGGCACACTGAGGTTGCCATCTGACTCACCAGCTCAACCTTTTTTCGTGAGCGGTTGAGCTGCTGTAACTTCCTTCGTTTGTTTGCCGGCAGCAAGGAAAGCTCGTCGTGAGTATCTTTCTGACTTGCTTCCTCATCTGCAGCAACGCAGCTCAAAGCATTCCATATTGGTATCTGTCACGCCTGGCATCAATGTGGCTCGCGTGATGTAGTGCCCGAGAAAAGACTTCGGTGTGCAGTAGCACCCACCACTGCTGTCTTCCAATGGCTTGATGTCGTCGGCGTCACCAAAGTCCCAGACTCCTGCCATGCTCTGTAACTTGACAGAAGCTTCCTGTGCAAGTATATGCTCACGTTCCGTGCTTGCAAGGCCGACTATCTCTGTTTGATTGAAGTATCAAGTCCAGCTCATTGGTGCTATGGTCCGGTTCACGGGCTGACTCAGATGGCAACGTTGGTGTGAGCTGTACTATGTTTGACCAACAGCTTTTGGTTTCGGAGCTTTGCCGAAGAAATAGCACAACATACCTAGTAGCGGGAGTGTTCATCCTCAGCAGCGCGAGCGAGCACAGGATCTAGGAGTCATCGGCTGGCCCATCAGCAGAATCTTTCAGTGCTTTGTCACTGAACACGGCTTCAGCCTGCATGGTGCGAACCGGCCAGCATGGTGTGATCAGCACTGTTGATATCAGAAAGTTTGACCGCGAGAACAGCTGGTGTCAGGTTGTGGTGGCCACGGTATGCTGCAAGAGTTACAATGGTAAAGTGACCTGCGTTTGCCGGCATAAGACTGTGCTGTTGCAGATTGCTGTAGGCTCTGACAAGGCTGCTGGCAAGATCGAGGCGTACTTGGTTAATCGCCCTGGATTGCTGCAAGACTGCAAAGCATACTTCCACTACTTCACGTACAAGCCCACCCAAGTCCTCTGCGATCTTGCACTCAGAGTCTTTGACAGACATGGTCACCTGAAACCTCACCTTTACGGCACATTTGGCCCAGAAACAAATGATGGAGGCCTTCTTTACATTCGCAAAGTCACCTTAAAGCAGCAGTACAGGTGCAAAGGCATTGGAAGGTCAGCTGTTGGCCAACTCCTGCGGCAGCTGAACAGCGAGTATCAAGAAAGGGCATCTTGGGGGCTGGCAGGTACACACATATTGTTGCCATATTAGCAACCTGCTGAGCAGGGCAGTCATATTCCAGCAACTTCCCCAGTCCTGCTGTTATGCCTTGCTTTGTTTGAAGTGCAGAAGTCCAATTCAACACAGCGGTGCTAGGTGCATTTCTCAAGTTCTGTGATTGAAGCATGCAAATCCTTCCATGATGCTTGCATCGCTTGACTGATGCTGCCAATGGTCCATGCACTGCTGCGTCGCTGTGTGTACATATTGAATGCCACTCACTATTTGGCTGGCATCTGATTTGCATGTTGCTATGGTCTAGACAGATTTGGCGGTGGTGTGTGCAGTGATGCAGCACGAAGACTGTGAGACCACCTGGAGGCCAGAAGGCTTCCGAGTCATTGATCGCTCAGACTACATTGCCTGCTGTTCTGCCAAGGATCACAGATGCTGGAATCAGTCTGAAGAAGACCCCCCAGCCTGTTCAAGCTACATTGAGATGCCCCTCGAAGGCTTGGAGTTGGTGCTTGGTCATGCTATCATTGGACCAGACTTGGATTATAGTACCTCACAGACAATGGCTGGAGGGAGAAGGCTTGCTGATGTGAGAGTTGTCATGGGGCTTGTGGCTGCCGGCGCTGACATGAACAAATCTATGTGGGTTCTATCTGCATATGCCATCGACCTGACACTGTGACTGTCACAGTCTGGTGGAACATAGCGCAGCAGCTGCAGCTTGTCTTGTCTCCAGGCTTGTTAATGCATCTCTTGAGCTTGTCTGAGCTTGTTATGGCTGCTGCTATGTGCATGCTGATGCTTGTTGCTGAAGCCTGCCGGCAAATCCCATGTCATAACAATCATCATCATGATTATGATTATTGTTATCAATACTCAGTTTATTCTTTTTGGTGTGTTTACCATTGTGTGTATGCTAGTCTCAATACATATGCCTTGGGTGTGGATGTCCCTATGTGCAGCTAATTTACGCCCCTGACAAGCAGAGACAGCTGGCACTACCATATTGCCTCCTTGCAGGGCCTTGCACAGCGCGGTGGCAGCCCAGCAAAAAGCTTGTGTACAATACTTGGCAGCTGAGGGTGCAGATGTGAATGGCCAAGACCACAAAGGCAGCACCCCTCTGCACATTGCTGCTTGTGAAGGCAAGCTGGAGTATGTCAAGCTACTGATCAGTCTGGGGGCAAGCTGTGCCAGCAAGGACCACATGTGAGTCAACCACTGCATTTAGAATTGCATTAATTGCATCAAGATGACAGCACTAACGCAGTCATGCAGTCACCTTACATTGACAGCAGTTATCTGGTCACTGCATGGACTGAATGCTTCAAATTGTTGCGCAACTGATGCATGCAAGCAGTCTCTGAAGTGTAGAGATCTGCACAGACAGCACAACAATGTGTGCAATTTTCTCCAGCACTGATTGGTGTGCCTGTTTCCACACCTTGGAAGCTTCTTAGCTGTGTAGATCAAATGCGCAGATTGGTGTTACTTCACTACTGCCCTGTATGCCTGCGACTGCACAGCAACATGCAGGGGCTGTGGTTGTTTGGCCTTCAACTGGAAGCATGTTACTGGCAATAATCTTGAGGCTGATGCTGGCATCATGGGCATCATACAGCCAGTGCTCACTGCAGATCCAGGAGTTCAGACAAAGTGTATCTTGAGTCAAGAAGCAAGTGTGGTCTGAGGTCTGTCCTGCAGGGGCTACACTCCTCTTGATGTATGCACCCTGAAGATGCAGAATCTGCGAGACACTGCTGGCATTGCTGATACATTCACAGCGCACCAGGATGCTCATCTGGCGGTCACAGGCTGCCTACAAGAGGCAGCCCTGCGTCAAAACCTGCATGCATCAGTGGCAAGCATTCCCTTCTACAGAAGCAAGCAAGGTTGCACATGTGGGCAGTGCAGCGGCGGCTTCCTGAGCCCTCGCATGAAGCACAGGTGATGATGATGATGATGATGATGATGGTGATGATGATGATGATGATAATAATAATAGTAATAATAATGGTGATGATGATGATGATAATAATAATAATAGTAATAATATTAATATTAAATAATAATAATAATCATAATAATAAATATAACTAATAATAGTAATTCACAGGCGTTCCAGCTGATTGTTGCCAGGTACCTACTAAGTGTGCCTAAACCCTAGTCCTGTGAGCCAACATGCACTAACATGAGACACTAATTGCACCCACAGGTAATGGTGCCTCCTGAAAACCAGGTCACTGCGTGTTCTGATACAGCAGCTTCAAAAGCAAGGCAGCAAGTGCACTCATAGCTCTAGGCTGCTGCCTCAGGAGGAACCCGCATAACTTCTAGACATGGTCTTTCTCGCTTGTTCCTTAGCACGGGACTTTGTAGGCTGTATTGCTGTTTTTAGCATACTATGTTTGGCTCAAACAGCGTTGGCGTGCTGGAATGACCTCTGACGGCCTCAACACAGCCTCTACATTGCAACTGCATGACTACTTGAGTGAGCAGATAGTACAGACTCAGGAGCAACATAGACGTTGTACCATTGCTGACATCCTTCCAGGTACACTAAGGGGAGATCATTTTGACCTGCACAGGGCAAAACGATCTTCCCTTTGCATACCTGTTGGCTTTTGTTGCACCTGCTCAGCTGTGCTGTAAACTTGCTGTAGCTTATAGTACTGTGCATGGCAGCAGGAGGTTGGAACTAGTAGCAGCGTCCAGCAACAGAAAAGAAAAGAAACGACTACGCCTTTCGGCCTCAATTTGATGAGAAGCCAAGTATTATACCGGGCTGCCCAGAGCGTCCAGCGTCACATTTTTGCTTCATGCTTTGCAGGCTGATCTGGACTGCCTGCGAGGCTGTTGACATGGTGGATGACAGCATTGATGATTGCATACCAGAGTGGCCATGTGACCTGACCAACAACCTATGCATGGAGAACCTGTGGCTGTTTGAGTATGTTCCCCTGCCACTGCGTGAAAGGGTGAGCTGAGTTCCTAGAACTTGTTTTTGAGCACAGTGAAGCTTTAGAGTTGTAAAAGCTTTCCATCAATATATCAATATATTGCAACAAACAATTCAATATATGATTGGCTTTTATCATTTGTGTTTTGTATTGTCTGTTGAAATTCCAGAAAAGTTTTAGAAAACCTCAAACCTGACAAAAAATGCTTGACAGAGCGTGAAAGGTTTTGCCTCTTAGTTGACAGTCTGGAAAATCATAATCCTCTACAGTGGCAGTCATGTACCTGCTGCACAGCTAGGCATTACACAAGAACTTGGCCGCACAGCCTAGCGATGAATCATGCTTCTACATGAGTCCTGGCAGAGAACCTGTCTGTCAGCGTGCAGCCGTAGATGCGTCAAGGCAGACTGTATACAGTTGTTACACTACAGTAGTTATAACTACGTAGTCAAGGCTGGTACTACGTAGTCAAGGCCGGCTGCATGCAGGTGTCAAAGAGCTTTGCTAAAGGCTGGCATGCAACATTGGACATAGTTGCCAAGCTGTTAGAGGCTGATCTGCTACCAATGGCCACTACAGTCAAGGCTACAGCAAAGTTGCCGAGTCAGAGGCCCACAGCACAGTGTTGCCATCCCAAAGCTGCTAGGTTCTTCCTGCAGAAAGGTGGCAGGCAAGTGATCCCAGGCATACTTTCCCTGCTGTGACTAAACCATGCATTGTCATTGTGTAGTGAACTCCTGATGCCTGCTGTGACCCAAGTTCGGTACTCCTGCTGTCTGTGAACCGATGTTCTGCCGCTTGTTGTACCCAGCAGGCTGCTCCAGGCTTGTGTCTTGCTGCAGTATAATGCAAAAACATGGGGTGCTTTCCCCTCGCTGCACAAAATTGAGTCTGAAACTGCAGAGCAATGTCATGCTACCGAACTGGCAGTTGGGCAGGTGTTTATGTTTGAGCTTTGTCAGGTGGCAGATGCTACTTTGGGTCCTTGGAAGCAAAGCTTTTCTTGGTCCACATGTGCATTGGCATGATGCTGTCTTTCCCTGTTTATTCCACAGAATGCAGGTTTTTGGGCAAGATTTTTGCACTGCAGTTTATGGCCCATGCTCCTACATGCAGCTTGCTTGTTTGAGGAATTCCTGTGCGCTTCCTGCTGCATACAGCACCTGAATCACAGCACGCTCTGCTGGACAGACAAATTTGTGATCAATGGTGCAGGGTGGAGTATGCCTTGGATGCCATTCTGTCACACTCAAGGGCTGAGCATGAGGTGGTGGGGAACAAAGCCATCTGTGAGCATGATGAGTTCCTGGAGGAGAATGCTGCGCTGCCATTGTGCGAAAATGACACAGACTACAACATGGTCAAGAGGCTCCTGTGCAATGATGGACTTGAGCCCAATGGGCCCTATGGGGTCATGTTGGATAACTACGCTGATGCTGACAGTGAGAGTGATGCTGATGATGACACACAGAGCACCCGGTCCAGCAGTGATGATCATGACCAGAATACAGGCCATCAGGACAAGGATGAATTTCCCCCAGATAGAGGTGCCTGGCTCGAAAAAGCTGCTTCGAGCATGTCCCATTGGCTCTTTCAATAGCTACAGTGCAAGCAATGCTATTGGTGGGGTTCCGTCTGCTGCAAGAAGGGATCACTGTTAGATCAGTTGAATGCAAACTTGGAACCACAGCTGCTCTTGTCAGTTGTGTCTTATATATATATTTGCATAACTGACTACTGACCTTAGGGTTTCTGCTGTGTTGTGTAAGAGTATGCATTCAAACATGTAGGGTAAGTGTGTGACATAATA
>JAABUP010006639.1_pt1 | contig 16256 bp, 10 predicted proteins | sample 5559201 | NCBI WGS metagenome assembly JAABUP01 (sample SAMN10711887, study PRJNA513373) | rock metagenome | isolation source: Antarctica rocks | place: Antarctica
GGGATGGTGAGAGCCGACGGCAGATGATGATGGGTATAAACATGTGATTCCGCAAGTAGTGATGCTTCCGCGGATGGAGAAAGGGTAGTGTACAGCTGGGTAAAGCATAACGTCCATTGCTAGAGCTCGTGCAATCGCCACGCAAGCTATGCAAAAAAGTCGAAGCAAACTCATCTTTCCGATCATGCACGCTTCCACACCATACAAGCACCAATGATCTCCCTCCTCACGGCCACTTAATCCCCATAGCCTTCCAACTAGGCAACCCATCAAACTCCGCCCTCTTCCTCTCAAAATACCCCGTCGCACACTCCTCCCACCTCACATCCCCGATCCCCCACATCCGATCCCCCTCCCTCCGCAACCCACTCCTCTCCCCCCTCCCCTCCACAGCCGCCACCTCCCCCCTCAACCCCATCTCCTCCCAAACCGCCACACACATCCTAACCACCATCCCCTTCTCAATCCTCTCCCCTCCCTCCCTCTCCACCACGCCCCTCTCCCCCAGCAAACACATAAACGCGTCCGCGACCGCACAGTCCGCCTTCGTGACGCGGCGGCTCCAGCGCAGGGGCGTGCGGACGAGTTTGCCGAGGTGGGCGGCGGAGGGGGAGAGGGGGTTGTAAGGGAAGATGTGGGGGGGGTAGAGGAGGGAGGCGTAGTAGAGGGGTTCGAGGGCGCGGGTGTGGGAGGGTTGCCAGGGGTGGTGGGGGGAGAGGGGTTCGTGGGGGGAGGAGAGGAGGAGGTCGGATTTTGTGGCTGGGGGGGGAAGGGGGGTGAAGAGTGTGGTGAGGGGGGCTGTGAGGTAGGTGAGCCAGGATTGCTGGGATGAAAGGTTTAAGGGCGGGCGGGGACCGGGCTTTTGTTGGCGTTGGTGGTTGATATCTTGCGGGACTGAGTTTGGGCGTTGGAGGAGTAAAGGGTCGATGGGTGTAAAGCTCTGTTCGAAAGTCTGCTTGGGAGTCTGCTGGACAATAACGTCGCTGAAGGAGAGTACAGATGTATCCTCTTGGAAAGTCTCACTGGGCTCGTCCTGATATTTGTTTTCAGGAGTCATGGGAAGTGTTGGAGTTGTGGTTTGCCGTTCGTCGATAATGTCGGATTCGAGGAAACTTGGGAAAGATTCGTCCACTGCTGGTGGGATTGCTGCCGGACTCAATGTTGCACTGAACATTGCACTGCTTCGGTCATACGTATTGACGGTATTGAGCTGACTTGCGATGAGCGCCCCGGTCGAATCGTCCGACTGGTAGTGTATTTGATCGTGGCTTTGTTGCCGAACCACTGAAGAATCTGCATGCATCTGGCTCGGCTGGTTGTCCACTTCGATCGTCTGCTTGTTCGACTGATTTGACTTCTTTGCCTTTTTCTTTGCCACTTCTGGCTGCCAGAACAGATCCGCGTCTGAAGGCTCCACTTCATCGCTGTAAACAACTTGACTACTACGCCTCCATGGGCTTGGCAATTTGCTCCTGCGTGGCTTAACGGCCTCCGGCTGCAGTAAAACATTTGGGGCTTCGGGGGTCGAATCTCGAGAAACATCGGCGGAGTGGGCTTCTGCTCGCCAGATGTCACTGACGTCCTCTTCGGAGGCCCCGCGTTGATCTCCATCCTGGGAATAAACAGATTTCGAATCTTTGTAATGCCATACTTGCTCTTCCTGATCATCATCATCACTATCGCTATCGATGACGATGACTTGGCTCGAATTAGCCATCTCAATTTGCCGGCTTACAGCCTCGCGTTCACGCTGCCACTCCGCCTCTGTTGCCATCTCATCATCAATAGGTAGACTAGGAGAAGCTGAATCATCCAAATGCTCTGTCTTTACTGGAGTAGCTTCTTTCCAGCTCATACGGTCTTCCTCCGCCTCTGAGTCGCTTCTTTCCGGCGTCGGGAGTTGATTCCTGGAAGACAGATGGTCTTGTACGATTTCTGTGTCTTTCCCTTTTGGCTTTGGGACAACAAGATTATAGCTTGACTGTGAGCCAGAGAGAGGCAGAGGCAATTGAGGATGCCTAGGGCTGATCTCCTGACCGAAGACGTCTTCATCCTCTTCAAGACTAGGGTTAGACTGTTGAGAAACTTGTCGCTGTCTCTTTGCCAGCTCCTCCCCGAGCCTGAGTCCCGCACGTAGCTCTCTCCGAGTACCTGCACCGAATCCACCAAATAAGTGGTCTAAGCGCTCCTTTGGAGACTTAGATTTGGAAGTCTTTGAGCTTTCGTCTTCCTGGCCTGAAGCGTTCTTGCTCCCTGAAGAATCACGCTCTTGAAAAGGCGAACTTAGCCTTGGGCCTCCGTTTCTCGGGCTAAGAACCCCTTGCAGAGCAATGCCTGCACGCACGACACGAGCTAATTTTGGAGTCCCATCTTGGTTCTCATCCAATTGACGTGATGAAGATTGCACAGGGCCGTCTCCAAATGCTGGTGGTACTGAAGGTGAAGATGCAATTATTGGGGTATGCTCTCGATCTAGCCCGCCATCAGGCTCAACGGAATTGCTAGAGTGATTGCTTGCGGAAGCCAAAGAGGAAACAGAAACCATACTGAAGCCTTCACTTTCTAGTATGGTGTCGTATTCTTCGTGTTCATTTGTCGGATCACTATCCGCTTCCTCGTGAGGCACTTTACGGCTCTCGTTATAGAACGGACTCCCTGGTAAAGCTGTCGCTGGTCCCACATCCTGGCTATGCTTATTGCTGACTGAGCTCTGCAATGGTAATTGCGTTGACAAGTACGGAGTGTTTGGTCTCACTAGGCCATCTTCTACTCCGCGGCTCCCTGGTGCCAGAGACACACCTCCACTCGTCCATGACGAATCTTGATCATGATCGACGCCTGATTCCAAGACAAACTTCATCGGGGTAATCTCCTTCCTCCTTCCCTTGCTCCTCGTGCGTACTGGCTTGCCCACAGCTACCGCTGTTTCAAATTCATCCGTCGTGTGGCTATGAGCGGATGAAGTAGCGAAAATTGTAGGTGGATTGTCTGGTCTAGATTCCAAGCTCTTTCTCGGTCTTCCTCTTGTCTTTTTGGGTGGAGATGCCGTGGAAATGCTGAAGGGATCGTCATCCTCCTCCAATCTCTCTGGCATCGTCTTACGTCTCCCTTTTGGTTTGGGTTTTGGAGTCCCACTTCTCTTTCTTGGGCTGTCTAACGATTTTCTTGGCCGGCCCCTCCCTTTGTTTGCAACCGCTGGGGGTGAATCATCACCACCTTTCAAGGGCACGGTAATCGTAGTGGTATGCTCTGTGAGGCGCTTCTTCGGTGAACTGATCCGTACATTTTTAGTGTTCTCGTCGTTGACCTGCTCCGCTTGCACCGTTAAGCGTATTCGCCATGGGCTTGTAGATGGATCATGTTTTGATGGCTTAGTAGGGGACTTGCTGCTTCTCCGCGACGGTGGCGTCGAAATATAGAAGTCTTGGACGGTTGTGTTGCCAGAAACATCGGCCAAAGGCTTCCTCGGAGTAATCTTTGGGCCTTTGGCCTTTATGGGCGAAGGCGTGGGGACATTGTCCGTCGAGAGGGCCAATGGATCGGGCGACGAAAGCAGGAGCTCGTCATTTTTAGCCATATCGTAAGACTTGAGAGAGCCCTTAGGCTCAACAGGGTTCTATTCTTTGATTGCAGCAGAGAAGTGTGAAAGTTGCAAGTCTGAGGTAAATTCAAAATGTAAACAAAGAATTGCGGAGGGCGCTAACCTTATGTCCGCGAAAATCCGGAGGGAAACATCAATATTATTGAAAGAAGTATATGAGTGCGCATTATTTACACGATAGTACTCAGATAGAATATCCAGATACATCCTTCTTCACGGCGATACAATGCTGAAGTCGTACTGTGCAAACACCACCGCAGGCTCGGAATCCACGGTGTAGATCTGGTACTGATCTTGTCCCCACTGAGGATTATTGATTCCATCAATCCATTGTTGAGTCTCAATAACGATACAGCCATATTGTGGCACATAAGTAGTCGACCCGTTCGTTGCGTGCTGCTGGCTCTGCTTGACAGGAATAGTGCCATTGAGATTGTCACAGGTGTAGATTTGCAGGTTCTGCTGATTGGTCTTGATGTCAAGCTGAATCCCAGTGACATTTGAGGACATAGTGAGCACACTCAGATCAGTGGCCTCTGGAGCTGAGTATCGAGGTCTATCAAGAATGAAGGCATTGTCATAGCCTGTACAGCCAAGGCCACATGCATCGACCGCCATTTCAATGTCCCTGCCGATTTGCTTTGGAGACGTGAAATCCAGGAAAGTGTCATTGACGATGCCGATCGTGCCGTTCGGAACTTCGATGCTATCAATCTCAATGTATCGTGCTGCGTACGGCATGTGGAGGGTATTGTTGAGAATGGTCGTATCAGCTGGGTTGGCAAAAGCGTCCAAGTTCCAGTAGATATGATTAGCAAGCATGATCGGGGTTGGTTCGTCAAGAGGTATGGATACCAGCCGAGACGTCCATTGGGGCCCAGCAGACACTGTGTAGGTCGCGTAGGTGATGACAGTCCCTGGGAAGCCCTCAAAGCCCTGGTCAAGGAGAGAGAAGGTGATTGTACTTTGATTTGCCTCTACGACGGTCCAATTCCTCTGGTCATACCCAACATTGCCCCCATGGAGAGTATCGGCGCCCATGTGCTCGTTTTCGGGAATGTGCGAAGTAACGCCATTGACGGTGAAGGTACCGTTCTTGATGCGATTCGCATAGCGACCTACTATCGGTCCAAAGTACGTGTGGACCGTCTCAGTGTCATTGAGGTACTGATTTGCATCGTCATAGCCGAGAACCACGTCCTGGGGGCTTCCGTTCTTGTCATTGACGTAGAGGTTGGTGAGCCTAGCGCCGTAGGGTATAAAGGTGGCATTGATGCCAGGCGCGGAAATGGTGTATTTGGTGAAAACACTTTGGGCGGAGTTCTGAGCCCGCGCTGTCAAGGCGAGAGCGACCACTCCAGCCAAAGTCAAGGAGAGCATATTGTCACGATCATGGGGCTAGAATGAAATGTAGAGATTTCGAGAGCAAGAGGAGTACGTGAATGAACTGGACTAGAAATCTTACCTTCACCAGGTACCATCCGAACTTTATACATATGAGAGGGGTACTTGCCGTCTGACATGCGAGCATCATTAGAGACATTAGAGCTGATCGAAGCCTGCGGGGTCGCGCAGATTGACAGGAACGAGTATGGTGGTCCGAGCATGATGCAATACTGCTTTGCTCTGGCCAGTATGATGCTCCTCACGCGGCACTACCTTGTAGGCCTTATTCAGGCTGAATGACGTTAGCCTTAATTGCTCTCCGAATCTAGAACCCTCGGACACGGAGGTGAGCTGACGAACTGCCTGTCAGACCAGTTCCAATCTGAATGCAAGTCAAAGGTGAAGACTGTTGATGGTTTCCCATTGCCAAAGCAGAATCCGGGGACGATGACGCCCAAGCGGGGAACCCTTTGCTAGCTTCAACCGCCCGTGGCCAACGAACAACTTCGGGCCACTGATGCCCCAAGTCGGCACGGCTCATTGCATGCTTTAGGGCATGCGTCTGCGGGGCCTCAAAGATCACTGGGGTAAAGAACCGCAGATCGTTGGAGCGCCTGGTCTCAAGTCTTTGGGTATGCAATGCGCGTATGCTCCTTGCCTTCCAGTCTCGGGGCCAATTGCACTCATTAAATTGCACCTGATCCTTGCACCACCCAACCCAGACAAGCTTCAATTCAATGTACAATCTCGTCTTGCAATAACAATCATAACCTCTCCGACGCCGATGCCATGCTGAAGTGTCAACGAACAAGCCTAGAAGACACTGATGTAGTTCCCGATCCGCTCTTTCTGGTTCTGTGCTATGCACTCTGCGATCCACGTTATGTTCCGTATCTCCTAGGCATCGGTTAGTGAAATGGTCCCATAAATGCATGGCAAGCATGGCAAGCATGGCAAAAGGAAGATGTACTTGTTCCCTCAGCTTTACCCACGCATAGATCACGGCGTGGGTGAATTGCCTGGTAAAGGCCGCCTTCGATATTTCCATCTCCTTCTGGTAGAACAGGTCTTCCAAACTCTTGCCATCGCTTCCACCACCTCCGCTCATGTTTCCAGGACCAGCCGCTCCACCGCTCATGCCGACACTGTCGAAGTAGGACTTGTAGTCGTGATTGCCACTGACAGCCAACGAAACCCCTTCGAGATCGTCTGCTCGGGAGAGCATCAACGTGCCCTCTGGATACAGTCCACCGAAATCTGGGTACAGTTTCCTGCGATCTTGTTTGGATAATTCCGTGCCGAACGAGTTCATGGTAATGTTGATCGCCCTACGATCTGCTTCGAATTGAAGCACTTCGGCCATGACCTCGGAGGTCGGGGTACCGCTAAGTTCGGGGTCCTCGGTGACGAATCTATAGAAATCTTCCAGGTAATTCTTGTAGAGTGTGTTGCGCACAATTTCAATGTTCAACTCATCCAAATCCTGATGACTTAGGGAACCTTTGAAGTATGGCGCGAGCGGTGTTTCTATCAAGACTGAGTTGTATAATTCCTCGATGTTTGTGGCGACACACAGCACTGGCATCGTCTCAAACCATCCCAAAGGATGGCACCGTTCCAACAATTCTCTTGTGTCTCTTTCATGCAGGGTACCGGTAATGAGGAGAGCCACATTATCAATCATGTAGCCATATGTTAGATAGTCCATGAACTTTGATAACGATCCAACGGCTTGCGCTTGTAAGTAGCGAAACTCCGCGACAAGCTTGTCAGTGGTTTTATTGGCAAGTGATGAGGTCGATGGATTTGGTGGGAGAGAGGCGAGGAAGTCCCCATAGGCTGGGGAGAGCTGAAGTTTGACATCTATAGAGTGTAAGCTCCACATTAACCATGGCTTGCAGGGAAAATCAATACCATCTATTGTTTCGCATTGGATGAGATTGCTGTAGTTCTGTCCTGTCAATAGACTGTTTCGATATCCTCGGACTATGCCCTCAATGTACCTACAAAAGTTAGCTTGATGCTTCAAATTTGCCTCTGACACTCACCCTCCATTTACATTGAAGAACAGGCCTTCCATAGCGGCGAGGAATATTCAAAGGTATCTGCTTGATAGAGAGAAATCCCAAGATTTAATGCTACTGCCTTTCCTTTGCCAGTCGCTGGATGATGAGGCTGGGATATACGCTAACCGTATTTGATGTTAGCGAATTTCATTAGGTTCCGCCCAACTTCACGAAAATTCGTAAAATATTATCGAGAAGGAACCACTCAGGGCAATAGCGACGGCAACAATTGCGTAGCGCTTTCCTCGACCACGATGGGTCTTTTCATTCTCCAGTAGGCAATCACGACGTAGCTCGACAACATTAGGCATTTACTAATCGCATCGCAGAGAGACTCCTGTGGGGTACGCCCTATTAAAAGCTAAGAGCTCCAAGATTTTGAAGCAGGATGGTGGCATGGGCGAAGACCAGTCCGCTGAGGGCATCTGCAGCTTGTACGTTTGCGCTGGGAGCTGAAGCCAAGTCGATTCAACAATTGGACTCAAAGACTGACTTCATCGCATAGGCTCAAGCTTAAAGACTTTCACAAATTCGACAGCGCTGCTACAGGTAAGCATCTAAACGCACTTTATGTCACCGCAAATGGCGCTGATGACTGCGGCAGCCTTGGAGCAAACCGCTGCTCTTGTAGAAGGAAAAGTCACACCTCGACTGTCGGGATTGCTCGACTCAATTAAGGATGAAAAGAAAGTATCATTGGCTGTCGCCGACCCAAAACTCGGTACTTCGCTCCATTATGACCATCTTCATGGTCTAAAGACTAACCTACGCAGCCAATGCCATCAACAAATTGCCACAGCTCTCTTTAAATCTCATCTCCGACTCGACGACGCAGGACCTCTACCGAGCCATCCGTAATCATCTCCCTTCTTTGATACCCGGTCTACTACCACAAGATATCTCTACAATGTCTCTCGGACTCTCACATTCCCTTTCGAGACACAAGCTAAAATTCTCACCTGACAAGGTGGACACTATGATTGTCCAAGCAATTGCTCTCCTAGATGATCTAGACAAGGAATTGAATACCTACGCAATGCGAGTGAAGGAATGGTATGGGTGGCATTTTCCAGAGATGGGCAGAATTGTGAACGACAATCTGGCGTATGCTCGAGTCATCCTCAACATGGGTATGCGGACCAAAGCTGCCACAGCAGATCTTGCAGAAGTTTTGCCAGAAGAAATTGAGACCGCTGTCAAGGCAGCTGCTGAAGTCTCGATGGGAACAGAGATTACTCAAGAGGATCTAGACAACATCCAGGCTCTCGCTGAGCAAGTCGTCAGCTTCACCGAGTATCGCTCGCAACTTTCGGGCTATCTCTCGGCTCGAATGGCCGCAATCGCTCCAAATCTTACTGCTTTGGTCGGCGACCTTGTCGGTGCTCGACTGATAGCTCATGCTGGAAGTCTTATGAACCTGGCAAAGAGCCCTGCGAGCACTATCCAGATCCTGGGCGCTGAGAAGGCGCTCTTCCGCGCATTGAAGACGAAGCACGACACCCCAAAGTATGGGTTGATTTACCACGCATCACTGATAGGGCAGGCCAACGGGAGAAATAAGGGCAAAATTGCTCGAATGCTTGCCACTAAAGCGACTTTAGGACTCCGCGTTGATGCTTTAGCGGATTGGAGCGCGGAGGGAGAAGGCAAAGGCGATATGGTTCCAGACGATGAGAAGGGAGCCCTAGGGGTTGAGAATCGCCTGAAGATCGAGCGCCGCCTAGCAACACTTGAGGGAAAGCCTTTACGTTCGAAAGGTGTCGCCATTGCCCCAAATGGTGTCTCATTCACACCAGGAAAGTGGGAAGTCAAGGAAGCTCGTAAATACAATCCAGATGCCGATGGATTGGCTGGTGACGAGCCTGCTGCTGCTGCACCTGCATCCAAGAAGTCAAAGAAAGAGAAGCCCTTGATTGAGGAGGTCTCTGAAGAGCCAGCCGCCAAGAAGTGGAAGAAAGACAAAACCAACGGCATCAAGCCAATCGAGGAAATTGTCAACAACGCAATGGAGGAGGACGTCCAGAGCCCTGATGAGGAAGAGCAAGAAAGCTCTGACGAGGAAATGGACGACGCACAAGAAGCTGAAAATGAGGTACCACCGCAGCCTTCAAACCCGACAGTTGAGAGCAATAAAGCTGCGAAAGACACCACCGCTGGAGCTGATGATAAGTCTGAAACAATCTCGACCGTCTCAGCAGATACCCCAGATTCGCCTCCTTCTCCGACTCAGCAAGAGATTAATTGGCAGTCGCCCATTCCCGGAAATACTAAGGTTGCTAAGAAGGCACGCAAGAAGGAGAGACATGCCCGAAAACTTGCATTATCAGCGGATAGGTCTGAGCAGAAAAAAGTCAGGAATGAGAAGCTTGCGCGAAGGTTAGACCGCAAGGAGAGGCGGCAGAAGAGGGCAGAGCAAATTGAGAGACGTGAGGAGAAGGATGAGGCGCAATTTGCTGAACCCGCCAAGCAAGCTGGGCTATCAATCAGCCGGTACAAGAGGAAGCTTGAAAGGGGTGAGATCCAATTTGTTGATGGCAAGCCTGAAGCAATCAGCAAAAAGGAGATTAAAAAGGCGAAGAAGGCCGCGGAGAAGGCTGAGAAGGCGGAGAAGCCAACGAATGGCGATGGGAGCAGTAGCAAAAAGAGGAAGAGGGATGAGGATGGGGTGGAGAAATCGGAGAAGAAAAAGAAGAAGAAGGTAGTGGCATGATTGTGTAAATCCGGTTCAGCTTCGAAACGTCTCACTTGGAGAAGGTTGGCTATCATGTGTAGCTGACAACTTTGCATGGTCAAGGCGCTGGTCGGCGCTCATGGACAGTTCTCAGTGTCTTAGGCACTGGCGAGCTTTTTGATATGTGTATACGTCTGTAGTTCTACAAGGTACATTGACTCTCTATATGTAATGAAATAAATATACCAAACCTTGCACTTCCTTCTCGTTGCCTTTCTTTCCGGTCTGCGGTCGCTAAATGAAGGTTGATGAGCGTTGAGGAGAACCTAAGACAAGAGTTGACACCACTTTTTCGCAATAGAATCGAACCTCTCACTTGATATTCTTCGCCTCGCACCACTACCATCCATGAAGGTCTGCCCCCTAACTGCAATCAATAACACGCAATATCACAGTGTGCCTGCTGACAGTAGAAAACCCCCTAGGTCATCGAATCCCAATCCGCCGTCCTCTCCAACTACGAAGTCCTCGCCCACCTCACCACCACCCGCGCCAAACCCCGCTCCACCCCACAAACCCACCAAAATGTCTCCACCGTCCTCAAAGAAGTACCTCTCCCCTCCTCCCATCAACAACTCTCCCAAAATGCCAATTGACACGACCCCTCACAGCTAAACGACTACCTCTCCCAACCCCCCGCCTCCCGCTCCCCCATCCCCCCCTACTCCCACCCCACCACCTACAACCCCGCCTCCGTCCGCGCCCTTCTGAAAGGCCTCCAGCCATTCAAGCTGACGAAAGCGGAGGTGATGATGATCTTGAATTTGAGGCCGGTGGATCTGACGCTGTTGGATTGTGTGGTGGAGGAGTGTGATGAGCGGTTTGAGGAGGGGAGGCAGGAGGGGATATTGAGGGTTGTGGGGGATGTTTTGGGTGGGAGGGAGGAGGAGGGGGAGGGGGTGGGTGGGAGGGCGGAGGGGGGGGGGGATGAGTGAGGACTTGTGAGAGGTTAGATTGGGCGAATTGGATATCGAGACGAAACTGGATAGTTACGAGGCGTTGGATGATGATACTGTTCCATTCTACGGAAGGGTATGACATGCTACGAATGGTTGAAGGCTCGTAGGCCATTTCTTTCATTGCATAGGTATCCAGAACTTCGTGGAAGGTACAGCTGACATTACTGAAAGAGACGAAGTCTAGATCACGCTCATATTGCCAGCAGAGCATTGCGAATGCACAGCTTCGATCTACTTGATGCAGATCGCATATCGGCTCTAACAAAACAATCAGAGCAATAGAGTAAAGCAACAACCGAAAAGACCGTCAAGCCCACAAAAGTGGATGCTATGTACGATCGTGTAACTTGTTGATTGCGATTGGAAGGCTGTATAAAATAAGAAATTACGGTAAGTAAAAGAACGAGGACTTTGCCACCTTCTGCCATTCATTCTACTCATTGTCGTTGATGCCCAACTAATTCCTCTCTTCTAAGACAGCCCGTCCGCTACTCGACCGATTCCTCTCTCCCATGATACCTCCTCCGCCGCTAAACCGACTCGAGCTCTCGTTTCATATGGGCTTGTTGTAGATTCCCCACTCCGATTCGGCGCATCCACCCCAGCTTTCTCCTGTTGTGGTTTGATTCCACCAGCTGTTGTCTTCTCACCACGCACACTCTCCGTTCCACTTTCCAACCATCGCAGACCATGCTCTTCGCAGATACCCCACTCCGGTCCGGCGAGTCCAACTGAAATTCTACTACTATTTTCTCCAGACCAGATTCCATGCCACCCGATATCGATTCCCCACGACCCACTTTTTCTTTCACTTTCCAACCATCGCAGACCATGCTACAGCGACAGAAGCCACACTCCGGTCCTGCAGGTCCATTTCGAATTGTGCCGCAAGTTTCCCGGGTTGGATTTTGATTCAGCTAGCTGAATGTCTTCTCACCACCCATTCTTCCTTCCACTTTCCTGTCAGAGCGGACCATGTAGCGGCAGAGTCCTCATTCCGGTCCGGCAAGTTCCCTTCGAACTCGACTACCACTCTTTCTAGACCGAATTCCATGCCACCCGATATCGATTCCCTTCACCACCAACTCTGCCTTCTACTTTCCAACCGTCGCAGACCATGTCGTAACAAGATCGTGCAAAGTTTTGGACAGGTGCCAAAGTTCAATGGTTCTCGGAAATGTTTATATGATTGCGTCGCCATCGAGCACCGAGAACAGCAACGGACCTATGATGAGAGAGCATCCCCAGAAGCTCTGTAGACGCTCGATTGACCGATGTCATACTCACGCATGTGGGTTCAACGTGAAAATTCCTTTTCGACGTTCGTACCATCGGAGGCCACGTCGTAATAAGACCGAGTAAAACTTCGGGCAGGTGCCAAAGCTCATTGATGCTTTAAGTTACTTTCATGATTGCGTCGCCATCGAGCACCGAGAACAGCAACGGCCCATAAGGTGACGGTGGATCAGAGCATCGTAGAGGATCGAATTAATCGGTGTTATACTCACGCATAGAGGGTCAGCATGAAATTTCCATTTCCGCCTTTTTCAAGAGCAGACCACGTCGTAATAAGATCGTTCAAAGTTTTGGAAAGTTGCCAAAGCTCATTGATGCTTCGAGCTACTTGCATGATTGCGTCGTCATGGAGCACCGAGCACGATTACGATTGAAAATCAGGGAGCACACCCAGATGGTCTGTAGAGGTCCGACTTCTTGATGTTGTATAAACTCACGCATGTAGGACTCAGCGTGAAAACTCTTTTTCCACCTTCGTGCCATCACAGACCGCTCAGCACCGAGCAGCACAACGACCATGAAGATCTGGCGTGTCCAGGTTTTCTGAAGAGGTCCGACTTGCTCGATGTCGTACTCGCGCATGTAGTACTACGCATGTGAGTTCCTTTTCCACCTTCATGCCATCACAGACCACTTGGCGCCGAGCAGCACAACGACCATGTAGGTCAGTCATGTCGAGTTCTTCCCAAGAGGTCCGGCTTGATCGATATCGTACTCACGCATAGAGTACTCCGCAAGTGAGTTCTCATGAGCCGTCCTCCAGTTCAAAAAATTAAATTCATACAGTAAGAATATTTTTATAATGCAAGCAAAGTCGAATCATCCAGCTGTGTGTTTGGGGATGTTCAGATTGCCATTCCAGTATATGGGACCGTCACTGTGATTTGAGGCGCTTTGGGCTGCTGCTGCTGTTCGAACTTTTTCATCATTGCATCGTGGAAGTCTAGTAATTCCGTGCTCTTTCGTCCGTCAGGCGCGCTTGGGCCTCCAGATTTTTTGAGATGCCAGCTCGGTGAGTCCCTGGGAGGGCGCAAAGGGATTGTACTTCAGGGTCATTCGCCCCTTTAGCGATTTGGGAACTCTCATCTGTCGAGCCTGGATCGCCTATCGACCGGCTTGTGCCTTCTCCTCCTCCTTTTTATCTATTTCTCACTCTCTGTCCTCAGCGTCGTATTCGTCCAATCCTTCTTCGTTCGCGGTGTGGCTGGTAATTCTCACCTGCTCATACGCTACGATGCCCTTTGCTTTCAAGAATTCAGCCACTAGTAAGGCAAAGTCTTCGTCCTCGAGGTCAGAAAGATCAGAAGAGTCTGAGATGTCTGATTCAGCAGGAGACCGCGGTGACACTAGCTCTCGAGGCCTTTCGAAGTCGGAAACTGTTTTCGTTGGGGATTGTAGCGACAGGTGAAGTCGGCCTCGAAGCAACGCGGCAGGAGATTGGCTGGATTGGCTGGGTTAGTTGATCGTCCTTCCTTTGGTTCCTTCTTCGCTTTGCCAACGTGACAGTGCCTCCACTCTCATCCGGCAGATCCACTTCGATCACGACGAAGACTTCGTCCAATTCGTCCCCCATTTCTTCTGCACTTGTTTTCTCGTCAAGATTGCAGCCGGAGAATCAGGTCTCAGGTTCTGCTTAGCGAAGAACCGTTACTTCATCCTTGGGTTTTGGTTTGACCTTGCCGACACGTAAATTGTTCGAAGCTGATTGAGTTGATAGGCGGTATTTGGCCTCGAAGCAACGCAATGGGAGATGGGCTGAGTATATCGCTGTGCCGTCATCTTTGGGCATTTCGTTGGTCTTGCGAATGCGCATAACTTTGGCGCTGATAGCAGTGACAGGTATATTTTAATTTTTTTGAGAAAACGGTTCGAAAGTCTGTTCAGGAATAAACCGCCCATTTTACCTTTGGTTTTTTCTTGGCTTTGTAAAAACGCTTTGTTGTCCTTAGGTCCTTCTATGACATGGTGAACCGTATTCAGATCAATGTATAGGTAAGTAGGTTCGGCCTCAAAGCAACGTAATGAAGGGAGATTGCCTGAGGAAACTGTCGTTCGATCCTGCTGGAGCTTTCTCTCGGTCATTCGAATGCGCAGAATCTTACGTATCAGGAGGTGAGATCTGCCTTGGGAAACCGATTGAATGTTTGTTCGGTAAGAGACCTTCCCGTCGTCCTTGTGCTCGTCAATGACCTTTCGAGCCAAGTACAGGTTGATTTCGGAGTCTATGATTTTATGGACGCTGAGTCCGGTGCTCACTGCTCGTGCGAGAGGAGGTAGATGTAATCCCAAAAGGAAGCTTGCTTTACTTCGGATTGACCGAGAAGTTGAGATTGGTCCGCGCATGGCCCAAAGCAAAACGCGAAGGCCGATGTCCATCTGGCTCATCCTCCCAAAGACTAAGCCTATCTCTATTGATGTCCCCCTGCGCGTCGACTTCTCTACGAGCAAGCCGGACGATTCTGGCTGATTCTTCAGAGATGACGATATGAATGGGCAACTCTTCGTTGTCATCAAGATTCAACCCACGCTCCAGGATTTGTGCTAGGTGTTGGCCTGACTGTCAGTATGGAGACGAAAGGAACCAAGTTGGTGGCCGGGGCCAACGTCACGACGCGAGGCAAATGGGGTTGACCATGGGTCGAATGGTAGGTGAAACCCATGCAGATTGGATCGTCTTCCCCCATTCTTGGCTGTGTTGGCACGGTCACAGATTCCGAAGGTGCTTTTCGCCCCACCAGGACAGCCGGTCGTACCAGCGGGTGTTGATTGCGACATCTCTGTAATACTGGGTTTACGAGAGGATGAGTGGCCTGGGTTGATCCTGGAGCTAACTCATAGGACATTGCGTAATCCCGTTGAGTAGTGTCGGGGTTGAAATCATCCTCTCCAGACCAAAGCAGAAAGTTTACGGACTAATCAATCAGCAGGTACAATAGGACTGAGAATAATTAGGTACTGACTTTGTCGAGATCGTTGAAAAAGCGGCGGTGGTAATGATCAGACTGGGGTTGAGTGATGGTATCTTGAGTCTGGCGTGCAGCCCGGCCAAGAAAGAACAACCCTGCGCTGACCTGATCACGTAGTTGATCTGAAGTCAAGTGAACTCGTGTTGGTTGACTGGACCAGTGCCATATCTTCAAGCTCTATCATCACACAAGCCTCGAAGCAGCGCAATGATGGGTATTGACTCAAGACCCGTTCCTCCACCCCCTGTCTGAAGTCTTGCTTAGAAGTTGGAAATTGAGCAGCGATAGGCGGATTCCATCGGCCTTGAGGAAACGGAAACGCAACCTAACATCTGCTGAATAAGGGATCTCTTCAATCTCTTTTGGTTCCTCCTTCACTTTGTGGACGACACATGCCATCTTCGGTCGATCATTGGCCACAGGTGAAACAGTCGTAAGGAATCTGCTGTGAAAAGTCTGCAAAGCAGGGAAACGCTCCGTCCTCCTTAAGTTTGGTTTTGACTTTGCGAACGGAACTCATGTTAATGTGTGGACAGGTGAACCGGGGCCCCGAAGCGAAGCATTGGAAGGCAGGTTGTAAGGGATTATTCCTCCATCTTTGAATTCCTCTTTCACTGGGCGGACTCGGAGAACATACGAAGCTGATGGTACCGATGGACTCTGCCTTAGAAACTCCCCTGTGACGTCTTCTGAGCAAGAAATCGCTCCGCCGTCCTCATACCACGCTCATCAGGCACTGAAATCACGGTATCCACACAACCTAAGCATCGACCGATCGTGACGATACGAAGCAGGATCCCGTCCGCCCATGACTTGAAAAAAGAAATGGAGACCAATGTGAAAGCATGTAAGCCCGGCGTTGAAGCAACGCAATGAAATGCTGGAAGACGAGAGATTGTTTATCCCTCGCTGCTTGGAAAAGGGGGCGAGTGAGGCCCAAACGGCATTTCCGTCGTGAGCGCCGATCTTGAGATATGAGTCGTTGTTTGCCATTGTGCAGCGTATGGATTGGGCGACACTAGAGGGCATCCTAGACGGGCGACATTCGAAGCTGATGGTACAGATGATTGAATTCGGCTTTGGAAACCCCCATTTGACGTCTGCTCTGCAAGCAATCGTGCCATCTTGGTCTCCATCTTTCTTGAGACCGCGGATGCGAACAACGTCCGCTCTCCGATATTACTGGTTCAAAAACCGTTAGCTCCTTGAAGAGCCGCAGATGGTTGATAACCACCACAGGGTAATGGGAAT
>JAABUP010006640.1_pt1 | contig 16252 bp, 25 predicted proteins | sample 5559201 | NCBI WGS metagenome assembly JAABUP01 (sample SAMN10711887, study PRJNA513373) | rock metagenome | isolation source: Antarctica rocks | place: Antarctica
TGCAGTGATAGCTGCACCTGCATTGTGCAAAGCTGCAAGCATGCATGCAGGCAGGGACAAGGCCTTTAGTGGAGTGTGGTGCCCAGTATGCATTGGGCAAAGCTCACCATTTCATCCTTGTCATTTGCACTGAAGAACATGCCTCTGGGCCTGCGGTATAGCTTGTGATAGTTGAGGCATGCCCAGCCAACTGTGGGAGTGTACACAATGGGCGCCATGGTGGTGAAGTTGTCCAGCAACACCTTGTAGAATAAGGTCTCATTGCGATCCTGCAACAGCATTGTGGCATTACAACATTGCTTGACAGACTAGAGTCTGATTCAACTGGCGAGTAAACGTAGAACTTTGTATTACTTGAATATGGCATGTCAGAACAATGCGGAATGTTAAGCTGTTGAACCATACTGTTTGAGAGACACACACACATGGGCTAAGACAGTGCAGCAGACTAACCTGCAGCTCCTGCAAGACTTTCCATTGCCGAGTGTGATCTTTGGTGACTCCACCATCCTTCACATGCGAGGGATCAATGAAGTCCCTTCCATACTGGTAGTCATCCAGCACTCGTGCAGCCTGGGATGTGCATTGCACATGGTGAACATTTGTCGCGAGAGTCACTGACTGGCTGTCTGCAAAAGCCATGGTTCAGCAGGTCACCTGTCTTTCCATGGAGAGTGTGCCAGGGGGCAACAGGCCTCTGACACCCAATCGTTCTCTCTCGGCGTGAGGAAATCCAGTTCCCTGTCGCAGAAGTGGCACAGCTTACAGCCAGCTCACGTTTACGCTTGCAATCAAGCATGAGCTGCATGGCGAAACATCAACTTGCCTTGTTGTACAGCGGATCGTGCAGTACATCAACGCCTGATTTGCGCACAATGTCGTGTTTCTTGCTGTAATCTGGTTCGTACTCAAAAGATGGCCCAGCGGCAAAGGGGCGTTGTTGCTGTGCGCAACATTGATACTCTGGGAGTGCAACAACTGCTGACGCGCGCAATGCTTTCAGAGCATCTTGTGCAGTGCGCGCTAAGTGCTGCTTGCGCAAGGCGAAGTTCAACATCGGATCGACGACAAGGCGGAATGCGGGCCCTACAGCAGGTGCATGTTTCGGCTTGAGACCCCGGGCAACGCTGTCAGACTGGGTACAGTGACAGGTATCGGAAGATCAGAGAAGATACACACGACGAGCTGGTAAAACCTTTAGCTCACGCCCAGCGAGCGCCTAACGACATCGCCGGTCAAACACAGCAGCGAAGACACAAATCCAACCGACGAATTGGAAGAAGAGGCAAAGATAAGCAATCGCTCGCATCGGTCGTTTGAGACCTTGGAAGAACCAACGTGCACTTGCCTCTTCTTCCAATTCGTCGTTTGAGACCTTGGAAGAACGAACGTGCACAGGACTCGACAGACCACCTTACGCAGCAAACAGCAGCGCTACGTGTAATTTGCCGTCTGCGTTTTGTACTTACTCCGACTATACAATCTCGAGCTGAAACATTTTTGTCCACAACGCACATCTGACAACGTCCGTCGCGTAAAGTCGCAGCGCACTCTGAGGGTCTGCGTGCTGTTGTCACGGATCTCCTGAAGCATTACTGGCACAGCTTCTTTCACGACAGAAAGTATTCTAGCGTAGCTGTTTGAGCTACTGCTTCATGGCCGAGGTACGTGCCGGATCAGTTGCAAAGGCGCCAAGAAGAAAAGCAAATGGTGGCATGCTGGGATTTTTGACCAAATTTATGCCCACAACCTACAACATGGTCAGTGACAGTAAGCATGTGATGTGACAAGCTTCTGTTGTCGTTGCTGACTCTGTCATGCTTGATCGCAGCTAATTTTTCGGACAATGAACCGCGACATGCACCATCCAAACACGAACAAAGACGACGTAGCATTTCTGTTCCGAAACAAACTGATGCCTGTCAGGTCAGAAGCCACCACAAAGTTGCGTACTGAACTGACTTTGGGTCAGCAAACTTGAGTGCTCAAAGCTGTGTTATCTTGCAGGAGCTGTGTGAACAGGTGCTTACCCACCTGTTTGTCTGCCTACAAGGTAAAACCACCAGATTGTTCACCAAGGTCCATCCGAATGCTCGTTGTAGCTAATGATTATCTGTACTGCTTTCTTTTGCAGCGCGTGACAGAGCACCCAAAGCATGGTTCCCCTGGAACGGCCAACTACATTGATGCTCGCACAACATGGTTTGACCAAGCGGTGGAGGGAGCCACAAAACAGGGAATGACACAAGTGGTGGTCATAGCAGCTGGGTTTGACAGCAGAGCATACAGACTTCACGCTCCTGGCATGCAGGTATACATTTCCATTCACACATGTGGTCAGATCAGAGTGCCTCAGTTTTTCTGACTGTGCTCAGGCATGTTCCATGTATCCTGCATCATTATGGGTGATGTTCACCATAAAAGTTACGAAAGCACACAGCATGCTGATGCAAGTTTGGTCTGACTGTGCAGTTCTATGAGATTGACCTGCCCCATGCATCCACCATCAAACAGAAGCTTGTGCAGAAGGTTTTGCCAGACACTAACAAGGTGAGTCAAGCTGTGCTCTTGATGCCTATGCTGATAAGCCATTTACTGCCCCATTTCATTGCAAAGGCCTACTGCTTGCAGCCCCATCATGTGCCTGCTTGACCACATGCTGAAGCAAAATGTATCTTATAGCTGAATGCAAACAAACAGACCTCCATGCTGTGACACACATCTATTGCTGATGCATGCTTCATACAGTCAAGCTGGCTTCCATCTTACAGCCTTGAACATGTCACGACAGCCAAGGCAGTGTGCCTCATCAAACACATGTGTTGCAGTATCCTAGGCCGGTCTTTGTTGGAGCTGATCTGTCCAAGTGCACCCTGCAAGATGCTTTGCAAGGGACGGGGTTTGATGCGGCCAAGCCCTCCCTGTTCATCTGTGAAGGCCTGGTATATTACCTGCCAGAGGTACACGCTTTTGCCTTGGCTTCCAGCTATTTGTTACACCCCACATGTATTGTTATGCGTTATCATGCCTGCATGCTTACTGTGTTTAAGCAAATCCTCTTCAACCTCACATGAGGTATGCATGTGTGTGATGCAAGCACCTACTTTTGCGCACAAGCACTGTTTGCCTCAAAATGTACTGCTCTATTCTGTGATGTTCAAAAGCGCATGTATGCAAAGAATTTGCCTGGTTTGTCACGGTCATTATACAGACCGGGTGGTGGCTCCAGTGACATCTGCAAGTTCTGATACCATCGAGTTCCACTGTGTTAACATTGTTGACCACAGTGTTTGAGGTGACAGCAAAGGTCAACCACTCTGTGACACATTGGCATGGTAGTTACTGCAAAACAGTCAGGATGCTGTGCCCAGAGAAAGCACCAATGTACCTCACCCTCGGTTCTTTCTGCATACCGTTGCGCAATAAGAAGAGTTCCATTTCAGATCAGTGACAGAGTAAACACTGCCAAAATGCGTAATTTTCTCATTTGTTGTGTGCAGGAGGCTGTGGAGCAGCTGGTAGCCAATATCGCTGGCCTGGCTGCACCAGCCAGCCTGTTCTACTTCGACTTTCTGCATCTGGATGTGCTGGAAGGCGGGACTCAGGCTGTAGGCTACGCCAACACAGCCAAGGCAAGCCTGAATGTCGTCCACCTGTCTGGGTCAAACATCAATGTTCTTGCAAGTCAATGGACTCAAGCTTGCATATGTATGTCATGAAAGACCTGGTATCTGCACATTATGATACAGATTGTATGTGACAGCATCAAATGCCTCAGCAAACCCCAGTATTACACAAGTGCATGGGTTGTGATACCATGTGAATGTTTGATCATGTCATTGTCAGACAAGCAAAACGCTGAGCTCCTGCAGTTTTCCAGAGTCAGAAGCATCTGGTAAACAGTGCATTTGACAGGTTTGGCATGCTCTCACAGTCTTGCAGGGTTGTGAGTACGTCTGCTGTCTGTAGGTGGTGGACATCAAAGGGGAGCCTTTCCTTTCTGGGATAGACCCATCCCCAGAGTTTCTCAGCAAGAAGTTTGCACAGTATGGCATGAGCTTGGTGACACTGCTCAATCCAAGGTAAGTGCAATGTGCATTGTGTTGCTAGGCTTCAGACACGAGTACACATGCATGCATGCACGCACACACATACACACACACACATACGCACACACATGCATGCACGCATGGCATAAAATATCATTGTTCTGCCTGATGCGTGTGCAACATGTTATATATGCACCATTGCATGCAAGCTGGGAGAGCAGGTACATTCGCCAAATGAATGCATGTCTTCAATGGTGTCTAGTTGCTTCGCTTCAAGTCAGCAGATCAAGCATCATTTCATTACACAGTGGTTCAGTTGCCTCTGCACAGACATGCAAACACGCTCACATTGTCTTTGGTGTGCTGTAGAGACATCATGGCTCGCATGTTGCCACACTTATCACAGGAGGAGGGCAAAACCCAGATCCTGCCTTTCTACAGCTTTGCAGCTGTACAGCGTGACAGTCCAGCCCAGGGTGCAGCTAACTCAGCAAATTTGGCAGGAACTCATCATGGGATCTTGCCAACAGGAGGTTTGGGTGCTGAGCATGCAAGACTTAGCATCTGAATGCAGCGCAGCTGGATTTGTTGTCAACTCAGCAGCAATGACAGCACAATTTGCTGAAGGCAACTTCGAAGCAGCCTTTGCAGCTTGTGGACTCACAACGAATTCCTTATGACAGAGAGCGTTTAACGAGTTTGCGTTGGCAGGGATCATCCCACACATCGGACAGTAGCAAGACAGATTTACTGGGGGGACAACATGCGGACAATGCAGCTGTTAAAAACAGAAGAGAGACGCCGCATGAGAGAGAGAAGTCGCATGTGAACTTGGTTGTATTCTTGTCCTGGGTCTAGCTTCAACAACACAAGAAAGCTCCTGTAGCATGCTCGATCAATAGCCAGATGTGACTTGACCTGGACTTTATAGCCCACCCTGGTTTATGTGTTGTTTGCATCTGCTTAGATTACATCAGTCCCAGCATATGTCTTGTCCCCAAGCTTGACTGTTTGACAAACATCTCCTGCAAGCCAATCAACTTTACAAGAGACTCTCTGAAAGTAGCAACATTGACAAGAGCTGTAATTGCTAAGCATATTGAGACTGTGCACCTGGAACAAATTCACTGACAAGACAAACAGACTGACCATCACAAGGATAGCAATCTCATGCCAGCTTCTCACCTGTGCAGCAACCATGCCTGCTTCACCATCACCCCTTGCTTCCAGAAGCATCTCAAATTGACCAACTGCACTGTTGGACCTACAGCCCCTGATTTGTCCCAATCGCACTCTTTATGAGAACATTTGGCACTATACGGGTATGAGCCAGAAAGTCTCCCGTGACGGGGGAGACGGTATGCTGCTGAAGCCAGGTTTCTATGGCAGCCTTCTCATAGGTGTGCCCATCTGCAGCAATGACAGGCTCCACCATCAACACCTGCAGGCAACCAACTGCCTCAATGCTTGAAGAGCTGCGCCTAGCATCATGGAAAAGCAAAGAAATGGCTATGCCTTTCAGCAATCACAGTGGAAGCCCTGCAAAAGCACTCATTCTACAGAACAGTCAAGGATCCAGTCGAGCTGGCTTAACACTGCTACTTGTTGCCACCTTTCAGATGGCTAGCAGTTGGCTCATATCTGTACCTTTGTAAGGGGACAGCAGAACAGGGTATGAAGGAACTTGGCGTCCTTGTCTGCCGTGTGGTCCCCTGCATCTTGCTCGGGTGCCACAGCAGGGCCTGTCCCACCATGCCCTGCTTGCCTCTCTGCTGTCTCTTGACTGCTGTCGTTGACTGTTAGAGCATCGACAAAGTCTGACGAATCCACTTCAGTGTAGGACCTGGCCTCAGACATGGCTTCAGACATGGGCCTGACAGGGCTGGTGGTAGCCAATGGAGGGGTTGACAGAGGGGCAGCAGAGGCATGCTGGTCAAAGTCAGCCTGCACCAATGACCTGTCACCTGGCAGCTGAGAGGCCGAACTGAAAGCATGGGAAGGTCTGTCTTTTGCAGTCGAGGCTTCATCTTCAAACCTGAAGAGCTGACGCTGAACTGAGGTGGATTCGTTTTCAGAAGGGTGGGACTCCTGGTTGCTTGTGGAGGGATCCTGACCAATCTGGGAGGGTTCCTGCCCTTTTTGGCAGGGTTTTTGCCCGTTTTGAGAGGGGTCTGCATCTGAAAGTGAGTCACCCAAGGAAGGGGACGGTGCTAGGGATGACTGAGCCTGCTGCTTCTTCACCTTCTGCTTCAGCTTCTTGGCCTTCTTGGCAGCTGCTCTGTCAGCTGCCTGCTGCTCATCGTTCCACAGCTCATTGAAAGCAGTCAAGGCTGACGCCTCTGTCTTGTCCGGCTGGTTGAGCACCTACAAGCCACAACTGTGATATCACAAGCTGCAGGTTTGAAATGGCCTTTGATCACACGCTGCAGATCAGGATTCAACCCTAAACCGTAAATTTCAGCTTGAGGACTACATGATACAGCCATGGAATAAATTGTACTACAGCTTTGACGTGAAGTCTTGAAGTCGTCCGACTGACGGCATGACAAAAGAATGTCACTAGCAAGTGTGGCTTGTATGCACCAGCGCGACACACAACAGCACATCAGTCATGTCCACAGGGAAGAGATACTGATGCAGCACTGTGTGCAAAACAGCGAAGGCCAGCAGTATGCAAATGTGATGTAAATTGTCTGCTGCATAGCATGCCATACTAGGTGAAGGTTGGGCTGCTAAGCTTCATTGCTGCATGCTGTTGTGATGAACATTGCTGCATGCTGTTTGTACACATTGCGGCATGCTATTTGTACAACATAGTCACTAGAACCGACATGACACACAAGATATGCAATATCTTCTAGGGATCATGCTCGCTTATGAACTTGTGAACATATGCCTTGAACAGAAATAACACATGCATCATAATCACAACATGGATCACCACAGAAAATTGTGCATGCACAACAAGCAACCCTAGAAGCTGAGCAGGTTGTAGATGTGAGCTAGCCTACCAAGGGAGAAAAGCATGCCAGTAGCCTGCGCACAACAGAGGCTGGCAGCAGCCTGTTGCCGGTTCTGGCCAAAGCTGAAAGCTCGCGCTTGAAAGCTGCTGCTGCTTGCTCCTTGTGGGCAAACCAGCTGTTCTCCTCCAGCCCAGCAATGACTGCTCCCCATTGCCGGTCAGCACGCATTCGTTCATACCCCTCCAGTGTCGAATCTGCGCAGGAAATCCATGGTTAGGTCAGGACCATGTGTGACAGGTGTTGTACATTGCAACATTGCAACATCTTCTCATGGTTGTGTATGCTTATACACATGTGAGCACAAAGCTTGACCACAAAGATAAGGTCACCCTTGTAGTACTACGCAGGCAACTGTTGAGCCAGTGCCTGGTATGTGGTATGTGCAGCAGGAGTGCAGATTGACCTAACATGTGTGCAACAGAGTTGTATGCTGCACATGGTAATTGCAACACTTAGCGGCCAGGCATTGGGCTGTGATGATCAAGTGTGACAGGTGAGCTGCCTGATTCCAGCCTTGCTTGATGTGTTGGTGACAAAATTGACCAAAGCCATCGACCGAAATGTCAGGGACAGATTGTAGTCAATCCAAACAACGGCATAAGTATTTCAATTGCTTCCACCTTTTGCATCTCATATGCTTCTGAAATGGGTTGATGTCCATGGCGTGGCTTTGGACAAATCATCATGTCTTGACAACAGATGGCAACAGCACAGCCAAAGCAACAGCTGTACCAATCAAGGCCCTGGTGGCTTCAGTCTGCTCATTGAGAAGAGATGCGGCCTCCTGAGCAGCTGTCTGCCTCTGGCTGCTAGTCTTCCTGACAGGTGTCTTGGTCTTGATGGACACCTGATGCTTCCAGAAGCTCTGCACCAACATGTATAGCACCTGCAGAGTCAACTCGGCTGCTTCTGCTGGTGGCGGCTTCGCACAGTCCTCTGGACCCCAATGTGACCACTTCTCTGCAAAACAGAAGACCTGCCCTGTTATAGCGAGGACAGTGTGGAGAAGGTGATCATCTTGCAAGAGAGCGGCCAATTGCAATGGTATGGTGGCTAGGATGGCAATGTGTGGTGTGAGGTATGGATCCGCCAGCCTAGGGCAAAAGCTAGCAGCAGAATTACCCTCTTAGTGGGCATGTACCAAATGAGCCATGGTGTATGTCCCATGCCGGACCTGACAAGCAATGCAAACCTGACATGGCAGAAAGACACACGCTCACATGAAGCAATTTGCACCTCTCACCAAGGGATTTTGGGTTGCTCAGTCACAGCCCCTGACAGACAAAAGCTGGGCTTTTACATGCATTGCTTTGCAACAAAGAAGCTGCCCACAACAGACCCAGACTGCTTGCAACATACGATGTACCGTGTTGACCTACCAAGAACATCAAGGTAGGGTCCAATATTGAGTCTGCCGCCAAGTTCAAGTGAAAGCATCCAATCGATGTGCTGTTTCAGCCACTGACAACAATGTGGCATTGCACGTTCCCAGAAGTAGAGGCAGCTCCCCCCGCCCTTGATGCAGGCCGGACACATGCTGAGTACGGTGTAGTGGACTAGACGCTTGTCTACAACTTCCAAACCCACTTTGGAGTAGACACTGTCATCATATGATACAGGGCGTGCCTCATTTGTGGGGTCAATGCAGGGCAGAAGCAACGTGTCTGTCAGCACAAATGCCAGCTCCTGCACAGACAAGGGTTGTTGAAGAAAGGCCAGCTGATGGTGATGATGACAGGTGCCGCCTCAATTTGCAATACAGCAAGATTCAGCAAGAGATGCATGCTTGCGACTGAGCTGCATAGGACTTTCTTTTTGGCCAAAACTGTGTGAACATAGACTAGACTGAAGTGCATTAGCTTCATGTACAGCAGGGTTCACTTGGGACCCCTGGGGGGTTGCAGGGACTGAACGCCGGGGGTGGGGGGGAGAGATGTGATAGTCTTCAGGTGATGAGTCAGGACATATATAACATCTGCGCAAGCTTAGGGTACTGCACGCATCGTTGGCACAGCATGCTCACCTTAGAGGTTTTATCCATGTTTTGGTAAGGCACAGGAACACTGCGGATTTGAGCAACGTGCACAAAGCATAGGCCAGCATACAGCATGTGCTGTTGCAGGGGCAGACTCCTGGTGGCGCATCTCAGCTGAGGCAGCAGCTGGAGTACCACTCGCAGAGCTTGAGCTTCAAGCTGCAAACAGCGGTTGCAAAAGATCAGATACGAGCTCGCATGCATTCCTCACAATGCTGCCTGAACAATGTCTGGAAGAATGAAAGGGAACCATTGAAGTAGAACGCACAGGCAAGACATGGAACGGCACAGTCTGTCCTGAGTGGGAGGAACATGACAAAAGCAGGCACAAGAACACCTCAGATGTGAAGACAGAGGGCAGATGCTGACTTCCCTCATGATATAGGGCTTAGAGTAAGATTGAACAGTGGATACCTGCTTGAACTGCAACTGATCAGGTAGAGCATCTTGCAGCTGAGCCATTCTGGACATGCATCTTGCTAGAGCCACACAGTGCTCTGTTGTCCATGGCATCGGTGCCTGCATCAGCCAAACACACCCTCACATGAATTGGACGATGCATGTGGGCATGCATTCCACTTACACAGCAGTGACAAACACAGCAGCAACAAACACAGCAATAACAAACCCTTTGCACACATAAAAGGTGAGGCAGAGGAAGAGAGATGACAGAAATAAGACAGGGGTGTGAGCCAAGAAGGGAAGGGGGGGAGGGTGGCACATGCAAAAGGATTCTGAAGGACCAATGCTCCCTGAGAAATAGGCATTGGACTTAGGGGATGTCAAGATGCGCTGTCATGATTGCCTCCAGGAGGGCAGACCAACACCAACAGATGTAAGAGACAAGGTTAAATTGCACAAAAGCCTCTAAATTACAAGAAACAAAGCAAGATTGCAGCAGAAGCCTCCAACACAGCATATCATTGTTGAAACGGGCTGTTTTTGGGCAAGGCAGGCATTGAACAAAGCATGTGACACGCGCACCTGGACCGATTCCTGGAGGCCGTCATAGACAAGCTGGAAGGTGCCCTCCTGCAGGGCTTTGGAGAGCCAGGGCGTCTTGGCAGCAGCCCCAGTGCCAGCACGCCTGACTTCCTGCATATGTCACCAACCAACCTTGCCCCATTCTGGCATTGAACACACGTCATGATGCGCACTGGCAGATTGACGGTGCACTAATCAGCAAACACAGCATGCTTGCGCTTCGCATTGCTTGCTGCAGGGAAGCAAGCGTGACTGCTACCCGTTTTGAAGTTCTGATCCCAGATGCGCACACAGCATGGGAGCAATGTTGAGTCTGCTGCTCTAAGGATAGGATGGATAAAATTGGCAGAAAGTGTAGTCTAGGCGCAACAACTCAATGTCTCGCCTCAAGCATGGCCACCCATAATAATGCAAGCATACACCTGGCCTTACAGCACAAATGCAATATGGCAAAGGTGGATGTCCGAGCTGTGAAGACTGTCTAGACTGTACTAAGGTGTTCAGTTCATGCTGGATCTGCCATGTTTTGCATGCAATCAGCTACATCCAGATGGTAGATCCACTACACTCTGACTTACTTCTGTACACAGCCTCGCCAGGCAGGCACTAGCTGTCATCTGAGCGGGCGGGCAAGCCTGCAAGCCGTTGATGGCGGCGTGAAGGCTGCCTTGGGTAAGCACAGGGGTACCCACATGGTACGTGTTGAGCAGCAGATGCTTGCAATGCTCAGGGTCCACCAAGGCGGTATGCAGAGCATCAATGGCTGCTGCTGCAATTGTGTGAGACCTCTTGCTACTGGCTCCATAGCCTGCACCATTACACGTGAGCCTCATGATACGATAACATAACGTATAATAATAATAGTAATTACAATAACAACACAGCATAACATAACATAGTAATAACAAATACAGTAATGATGTTAATAATAATGACAATAATAATGATAACCGTGAACAACAAAACTGATGATACTAATATATTATGATTGATTGATTGAAATGTGATTTGATGTAATACCATGTATTGTGACGTTGTCTTATATACTGGGATACAATATAACTCGCTACGCAATATAATACAGTCAAGCACATTATGTTTTGATACAAATTTTGACATACATAGAAATGAGTAACTACAGGTGAGCCAGCTAGATTTGTGTTGCGGCTAGGTGTGTCTAAACCCAGTTGTGTGCGCCAGGATCCGTTATGACTAGACACTAGTTGCACACAAGTGGTGTGCCAAAGATGCCAGAGAGAGCATTGCCCCAATGCTTTCTCTCATCCGCCCATGCCTTATGTGCTTGGCTCACTGTGATCTTGAGCCCAGCTGAATTGTTCAACAAGTGCAAAAAGTCGCAGCACACGAGTAGTGTCCAGCAAAGACCTGTGCATTGTATCGATGTAAATCAAGTGAGACTGTAGTTTTATGTTGGAGATAGCTATTGTTTTGCACATGATTTGATAATGGGTTTTTTAGTTTGCTCACATGCTTGAGCCCACAGATTGGCCACGTTCTGAATCTTGAACAACCACATAGGGCCGTTGCAAGTTTGGCAGCCTTGGCACACTTTGCCCTTTGGCTTATGCCTCAAACGGCCCTGAGCAGTTGGCTTGAGGTCCTCCGGCTCCAGACGCAGCACAGAAGGGTCTCTTGCCAATCTCCTGAGATAGGCCAGCAGCAAGCTTGCACTTGGCGTGCCAGCCATTTTGACCACATCAAGAATCAGAACAGCCGTCAAGGTGCACCTGCGAGCAGATCATGAGATGATACCCAACGCAGGCAAATAGATGTCAGCATAAGCTACCATGTCTTGGTCACAACTAGAGGATATGCAGTGCCATGATGCATTTGTTCGTTCATTCAATACTGCATTTGGTGATGAAGGTCATTGGGGCCAACTATGACCACTTTAGGAGATTGTTTTCTCCCACCCTCAGAATGATGACCTGCGGCTACTTGGCAGAATTCTCAGGCAGTCAGCATGAAGTGGTCCGTCTAATTGAGGCAGTTGCATGTGTATTTAACATTGCAACATCACATTTGATTCATGACCAGATAAGACATGCAAGCCTTTGCGCATGGCTGCATGCTGCACACGTACTCTTGCTGGGCTCACGACTAATGCAGCTCAGGCACAGCTCATCCACATGGGTGCTCAACCAAAGCAGGTTGACTCACGTCAGCACACTTGCTGAGCAAGGCAGTGTGAACGGTCCTGTGGTTCCGTCAGAGATTTCTTGAAGAAGACAACAGTCACAAACAGAAGGTCCACTGCACAGCAGCTCACCGCTGGGTAACATCAAGGCTGAGGTTGGGCAGGTGCCCTCCAACCAGATTGTATGGCATTGCTGCCATGTCTCTCTGCAAGGAGAGCAAGCTCTCAGAGATGGAATCGACGCCTCCCAAGCTTGTGATGTGGGGTGTGTATTCCACCTCAGTAAAGAACCTCTGGTCATCAGCAGAATGTCTACAGAGGTGTGCATGCTCTCCCAGACAGCTGCTGTTGGGGTGGGCAGGGCCTGGTGGGGGTCAGCGGGCGGGGGGTGGCGTCTGAGGAGCCTGCTTAGGACTGAAGCAATGTGAGCGTGGTCTGGGATCTGCTTGGGTCCCGTGCCCTGGAACCACTCTAGCTTATGGACACGTGCATCTGCAGAGCAGCACATACTAGTGTGCATTCATTGTCTTGGTGAGACTGCTGACTGCCCAGCAGTGCCACAGCGGGCTATTGAATCAGATGCATAATTCCTGTGTGGGTGCGGGTGCGCATGCTGCAAGGTAATTGTGAAAAAATGGACATGACAGTGAGCATATCGTTCAGCTTGCATGTGGGCCCAGGCGGTAACAACAAGTAAAAGCTAGCATGCTGTGACAAATTGCAGCAATGCAGGCAGCAAAGCAGTGTGCATAGCGCGGCGGTGCACCCAAGCAAAGCATTGCAAACAGCACGAAAGTGCTGCACTGACAGAGCATATCACAACAGCACGGCATTCCAGCACAGCGTCTCTGATCAAATGCCCTGATAGATTGCATCACAGCAGGGGGTCGACAGCATACTCAGGCCATGACTGCTCTTATTGCATACGGTCTAATGTACGTCTAGCTACTCTCTGCATACCTGTGCAGTCATTGCAGTTGAGACCAGAACTTCTCATGATGATCTGTGATTTGGGTGTGAACTCAGTCCAAAATCACGTGTAGATGGAAAGTCTGTGGAAAGTTTGTGAACAAGCGTACCCCTTTTGAGGTCAGCTTCTGGTACAGGCAGTGCTGGCAACACTGGGCGCATGAGCTTGCACAGACGCGGGACTGCCTGGTAGCGCAACAATGCCTCTTCTGCAGAGCTTGCCAGCTCATGTGGCAGCTCAGGGCGCACCAGCATCTGGTGGATCACATAACAAGCATCCACTGCCACCTCCCTCCTTTCAAGTGCCAGCGCTGCTACCAAAGCAACCACTCCTACATCATCAGAGGACAGACGTTTGGGAAGTAGTGCTTGTGCAATACTGGGGGAAACGGATTAGCATGCCGTAAGTACACAGTTTGCTGTGATCACACAAACTGGGGTAGGCAGTAGCATGTGACCTGAAAGCCCATAAGCAGCAGCTTCATGCATGAACGCCTTTGCATTGACATACTGGTGAGCTGCAAACTTTATGCTAGGCCTTGTGGTACTAGCATTGTTGTGCTATGACCAGTTGACATATGACAGCAGGATTTAGTCGAAGCCTGTGATGCTCGACAACATGCCTCCGTTCAACAGCACTCACCAGATTGTGACAGTGATTTGGTTTTGACTCACAATGCAATCTGATCAGGTGTTGAGCACGCAGCGCAGTGCACAGTAGGCCTTGTAAAGTGTGCATGGTCAGTACCTGATTGGATGAGCTCAGTTGCAGCTGCCTTGTGCAAGGTGGGCTGGCCTTCAGGCATCAAACACATCAGCAACTGGCAGCAACATGTCACTGCTGCATTGACAGCAGATGTTTTGACGGCAATCAATCGCTTCAAGGCAGAGACGGTCAGTTGAACCAAATGCATTGTCAAGCTCAGCACTTCGGCAGCTTCAGCAGCTCTTTGCCCTGAAGAGGTGTCTCTGCCATGCTGGGAAGCCTGAATACATGATGATGTCGCAGCTGACCATATGCAAAGGCTTGACACTTGTGTCTGTGCGCTTGTGAGCAGACATGCTGGCTTGAGGAGCAGCAACGATGTTCTGAGTGCTTTGAGTTGGGCACTAGGGAGCTGCTTAGTGACAGCCTGAGTGCCGGTCTGTCGTAGGCTGATCTGATGGATCTTGCCCAGCAACTCGGTGGCTGCCAGCTCTGTACAGGTGTCTAGTGATGGTTGTGATGGTACAGCACAAATATTCAAGAGCACATTCAGGACCGTGGCCACCATCAGCAGCATAGCAAGCCAGTCTGGAAGCGCCAAATCCTCATCAGTGATCTCATAATGGTGTGGAACTTTCTCAGCAGGATCTAAGGCCACATAGCGTGAAAGTGTGGTCTGGCTATTCAGCTGGAGCACTGTCCAGCAATGATCATCAGCAAGAAGGTCAGCTGCTGCTGTCCACAAGGGTGCTATGTCAAGGGTGTCTGTTGCGCTGCCCGCTCTGCTGCCCGTGAGAATGCGTGTCGCATGCCAGCCCGGCTGCCAGACGTGGAAGGCTAGCGTCTTGTCAAAAACAGCAGTCAGCTCCAGGCTCTCAGAAGGGCTGGACTGCAACTGCACACAGAACGAGCACCGCGGATGAGATGACGTGCGCAAGCTGCTGTATGAACAGAAACATGACTGAGCCAGGTGTTGACATCCAGTCCTGTCACAAACAGAAGTCAACCTGTTTGAGCAGCAGCTTATCTGCAGCCAGATCTCCCTGGTGGTGCAGGTGCACGAATTCCGAGGGCAGGTTGAGATCGTTGCACATAAGCTTGGCTATCGTCGACACGTCGTTGCTCGCGGCGACATTACTTACCCAGTCTATAGCGACACTGCCCTGCGGGTGCGTGCGGCTCAATCAGAAATATATTGAACAAGCTAGCAGGGTTTTACAAGTAGTGGAGGCAGTGCTTACCTTGCAACTCACTCGGACTAGCATACTGAAGATTTCTGCCTTGCCTGCTTTACACAGCAGTACTCAGCCCTAGCGTTGCAAAACATGGGCCTGCTCCGAAACCAGTGAATGACTTGATGGTGACTGCACCTGACATCGCAAATGCCCTAAGCTGCGCACGCGCACGACTCAGGCTGTGGATCAAACGCATCCCAGCATCGAGTCTATGCGCTCTGCCACAAAAGGCGTCTTGGTTTCTGCAAGCCTCGCTTGATCAGAGCTTTGTCTACGGCACGTGCAACTACTGTGCACTGCTGTTGCGGCTTTGAGTGTGTTGCTTCCAACCTCAGGCTCGGTTTCATCACAAAGCTGCCCCGCAGAGGCAGAATCTGACTTGTTGTGGCCTGAGCAAAAGGGCACTGCAGCTTTCACTTGCAGACCTGTCACCTTCCCGTCTGGCAACAGACAACACACACATTCAGGCCAGCGGTAGGGACATGGTATCTATGCTCCTGGCTCAGCCATCAACTAAGTTGCTGGTAACACTGCGTACTACACATGACTGTGCAGACTAAACACATATTTCACATTCTGGTGCTCAAGCCAGACCATCACCAGCCCTCTCGCCATTGCGCTTGTCATCACATTCCACTCTCAAACATGCTTGTTCTTCTCAGCTGTACTGCCTGTGATGGACGAAGTGGCACAGCAGTATGCACAGCAGTCAATCTGGTTTTATCCAAGTAGACCTGTGCAGCTGGCTTACTCAGACCTGATCAAAATGGGCATTAATTCAGTGCCTGTCAGACGCCTTCGCACAAACATAAGGCCCTCCCACACGATGCAGCTGAGTTGTACTCCCATGCACTATGCAATATCATGCAGACCATATTTAATCACAACCTCTCCGACATCACATGAGGTATGCATGTGTGTGGTGCAAGCATCTGGTTTTGCTCCCAAGCACTGCTCGCCTCAAATTGTACTGAGATATGTAGTTTTTGAAGCAGATGTATGCAATACACTCAAATGGCGCTCTGCCTAATTGGTCACAGGCCACCAGGTGGTGGCCTTAGTGCTACAAGCACATGACACCTGCAAGTTCTGA
>JAABUP010006641.1_pt1 | contig 16251 bp, 18 predicted proteins | sample 5559201 | NCBI WGS metagenome assembly JAABUP01 (sample SAMN10711887, study PRJNA513373) | rock metagenome | isolation source: Antarctica rocks | place: Antarctica
GCTGGGCTAGCTCTTTTGAAATTTAAGATCTCGTTCATTTTGTACATATTACAATTCCTCCTTCTGAAAATCTTCAAGAACCATGGCACACTCCGAAACAGTCAGCATGGAATGTAATTCGCTCCCCAAGCCTTGGATCTCCACCCCTCTGATCGAATCTTCCGCCCTCTCCATAGCTGCGGGCTGCCGCATATTCCTCAAGCTCGAGAACCTCCAGCCAGCCGGCTCCTTCAAGTCCCGCGGCATAGGTAACCTCGTTCGCCGCGCCCTTCTCACAAGCCCTGCTCCAGAGAAGACGCACTTCTATTGCTCCTCCGGTGGCAATGCCGGCCTCGCTTGTGTCACAGCTGCCCATTCTCTTGGTCGCCCGGCCACAGTCGTCGTTCCCTTAACAACCAAGCCCTTGATGATTGCAAAGATAAGGACTGCAGGAGCAAGTGAGGTGATACAACATGGCGCGAGCTGGGTGGAAGCCGATAAGTTCTTGAGAGAGGAGTTGCTGGCCAAGGATGCGAATGGGGTTTATGTGCCGCCATTTGATCACGAGGATGTGTGGGACGGGAATGCAACCTTGATTGAAGAGCTGGATGAGAAACCAGATGCCGTTGTGTGTAGCGTTGGTGGTGGGGGTCTCTTTTCTGGAGTGCAGATAGGATTGGAGAAGAGAGGCTGGGGAGATGTTAGTCTTCTGGCCATGGAGACTAAGGGCGCGCATTCGTTGGCTACTAGTCTGAAAGAGGGAGGACTGGTGACTCTCAAAGAGATTACCAGCATTGCTACTAGTCTTGGAGCAAAAAGAGTTGGGGAGAAGACGTTCGAATTGGGCCAAAGGAAAAACGTCAGGAGTGCCGTACTCTCAGATGCGGAAGCTGCAATGGGCTGCTGGCGTTTGGCGGACGATGAAAGACTGATCGTAGAGCCGGCTTGTGGCGTCAGTGTAGCGGTCTGCTATGATGGTCGATTAAAGACGTTGCTGCCGCATCTGAATGAGGACAGTAAGATTGTTATCGTCGTCTGTGGAGGATCGGACATTACGCTGGAGAGCTTGCTTAGTTTCAGGGACAAGTATGGGGGGGTGGAAAAGCTGACGACCAACGACCTAGATGTTCCCAGTACGCATAGTGCACCCAATGGGAAGGCTAATGGAGAATCGGTATAGATCATGGCAATGTAAATAGAGTAGGACACCTGGAAGTTCTTCGAAATTCCCTCATAGATTTGAAGGCAAACTTCGTTGAGATAGAGCTAGAAGAATGATTGCTGGCACGTAGAATACAACATAGACTTAAACTAGACTACCAAACGCCTTACACGCTCCTGGGTATCGTATCAATTCCATTCATAAACACCCTTTCAGCACCTTGCATACCTCAAATTAGTCATGCGACGATGGGCAACTTACTCCTCCTGTAGTCCCAGTAGTTCTTTCTGATGTTGTCCTTCTTGCTGGCGAGCAGGTCGAACGCTTGTGCCGAACGCAAATAATCCTTTTCCTCTGCATAGACATCTGCTAGAACATCCAAGGCATGGCTACTCGTGACTTTATCCGGGTTGGCCAGATCTGCAAATTGCTTCGCGAAGGCCTTCAACCCAAGAATACTTCTTCCTTGCTTCCTCAATACCCCCTTCAGGTAAAGCCAAGGAGATTGATTTTGAGGCGCTATGGTGATCTTTGCTTCGGCATATTCGATCTCTCTTTCTACAATGTCAAGTGAGACTTCTGAGTGAGCATCGTTATTTTTGATGCTGTGCTGCTTCGGATCTGTATGCCGTGCGAAGACGACAAACCAGCGATGATTCCAGGCGCTGTTGTTGCGCACGTCCTCCCCAAGGAGCCTCTCAACGTACGGCAACTCAGTGTCCCAGAGAGAAAAGTGACGGACCAGCCATTGGCGATAGGACCAGACGTGGTAGTTTTTGACATCCTTGGCGAACATGTGGCCGAGGAAGTCAATCTCATTTCGTGGCAAAGTCGAGACGTGAGACATCACTACTTGGCGGTGATGCCTGAGACGATCAGAATATCAGCTTGCGCCACGGGAGCCATGACTAGTGAGAGTACCATATTTGAAAATTCTTTATGTGCTTGAGAGCGATGCTGTCAAGCCACTTAAGCTCTTGGAGAAGGTCTTTCTTCAGTGCGATAAGGATGTCTGCTCTGTAGATCCTACTGGACCATAAGTAACCATCGCAGTATTAGGGAATTGTGCCGCTGAAAATACCAAACTGTGTAATGAGCAGGATTCATTTCAATGATGTTCTCAGTGAGCTTTAGAGCCCTGTCCGATTTCTCATTGTTCCACATCACGGCTCGAAGATAGGACATTGCTTCGCTGTAATTTTCGGAGTAGGCAATGGCAGCCAATGGGTTGGCACATCCATCATCTTGGGGACTGGGAACGACATCTGACCAAGCATCGGAATCTAGATACTTGCCCATATTGGCGTAATGGCCATTCAAGCATGAGTCGATGACGACCTGATGGTGAATTTTGAGTGGAATGCATCTGACTGAATGGAAGGAACAATGTCAAGGTATGAGTCACGTGAGCGGGGAATCTTCGGAAAGCTGCCGGGTCACGTGCTGAATCGTCAAAAGGTGCTGCTACAGGCCCTCATTGGCCCTTATCTAGAGCACTAAGAAGGGTACTTTACGAAAATAAAAAGCGAGGAAAGGGGTTGACGGGCACGACAATGCCAAAATTGCGGACTGAATCTACTGATTGCTTCCTAGGGCCTTAAGCCTCACGGTCACGATTCAACCTTGGGGTGATACTGACGCTCTTTGGGAAGGACTGAAATTTTGTAGAGGCGAGCTTTTTCATTTCAATTCGTGTCGTATACTATCAGATTGCTCTTGATGAAGATGTAGCGGGTGAAACGAATAGCCATCTCTTTGAAAACCTGCCAAGGAGAAAATGACTTCAGAGAGCCCTCTAGTATCACTTGATTTTGGAGTGTATATTCAATGAACAAGCAGGTTGAAAATCTCAAGAGAGGCTGCTCGTCATTTTGATGCCTAGGGCATTGGAACAGACTCCTGGAAGGCCGCATAAAGACATGCTAATAAGCTTGCGATTAAAGAGCAAAAGATGGTGGTGAGCAATGATTAAGTGAAATGCAAAAATGATATCCTAGAAGATATGTTGTAACATTTCATCAGCATAGTGACGAATAGCCCACGATCTATAATTTAGATTGGCGCCTGATTCATGTTGCTGTTGCAATTCTACCTCATGCACCAAGTTTACCTAGCCTTGCAGCCTTGAATCTACTTAGCTTTCTAGGCCCTCCTTCTGCCTCTGTCAATGGTACTTCACCACTTTCTTCATCTTCGTCACGGGCATTGAATCCGCCTTGTCGTTGGATGACGTGGTTGCGCATACGGTGGTACTCGGTCATGACTTCTTGATGTATCAAAGCTGGATCGTATTCATCTGGCTCATTGGGTTTTGAAGAAGATGTAGAAGTCATGAAGGGTCGTTCGATTACTCTGGGAGTATGAGTAGGCTTTCGATGCACATCTGGTGGCTTGGAAGCATGGGATGCTGATAGCAGAGGGTTTGTTGTAGCCTTGGTGTGCGCATCCTGAATGTCAAGCTCGTTTGCAAAACGAACCTCTTTTTTAGCAAGAGGGCTCGGCAGCTGCGGAGAATCGTTTGACACAACGTTCTGACTATGCTCCAGGTTGAGATCGCCACTGTTCGCCAAAGGAACATCACCTCGTGTCGACAGAGGCCCGATGTTCTTCAATCTTTCCTGCAGCTTCTGCATTTCAGCCAAGTAGCCGTTGGTAAGTACCCGCCGTCTCGTTCTTCCGAACTGATCTTCCTCATCTTCAACGCTGCTACCATCGTAGTCCTCTCCGCCACTTTCATCATCGGAATTGGTAGTCTCATCCTCATCCAAGTCAAGCTCCGCTACAATTGCACCGACTTCTCCCATATTGTACTGGATCATGTCCTGACGGAGAGCAGCGTCTTCAGGTGCTTCATTAGTTGGAATCACTGGATTGAAGGTGGCATCTTCCTCGCCATGCAATATGGTACCGGGCTTTTCAGAGTCAACAACAGGGTCTTGCGTGATTCCATCATCGTTAAGCTGAGGCGTCTTCGCTTGATTAATCTTATCTTTCATACCCTTCATCGACCGGGGTTGGGGAGTTGAGGCACCTCCTATTTTAGTGTCTTTAGCAAAGCTGACGCTTTTCCTAGACTTGGGCGACCTTCCAGTGGCATTGCGAGAAACAGGTGCGGAAGGATTAGATGCAATGCTTTCGGAACCTTTGCTTTGTGATATGTTCTGGACGGAAACCGCCGGCGTAGCATTGTCATCACCTGATCTAGCCTGCCCATCGATAATATCCTGTGGCTGACCTACATCCACATCACTCAACGGCAAATCTGTCATTCCATTTCTACGTAGAGCCTCCACTACTTGTGGGGCCGCCTGACCTGGTTCTGAGGTCGAGCCAGCTGTGGTGAATTAGCCAGAAATTTCCACACAAAGAACTAAAACAGTAGAGACAAACATACATATCACATTACCATCAACATCTAATTCCTCGAGAATCTCTGTCAATGGAAGGCCTTCCTCGTTTCGTACTTCCGGCTGAATCAGCACCTGGGAGGCAACATACTTCTCTTCTGCTGTACTCAATAGATTAGAAACAGTCTTGATGTTTCGTTGAACGTCTGTCCTGAATCAGCACGATTGTTTTCATATGAACCGGAAGAGGAAGTCAGTGTACAGTCAATGCGTCGGGAAAGTAGCCCAAGAACTTGCTGAATCTGACGCAGATGACCTTTCTCATCTCGAAGAAGTAGCTGCCTTTCTAGGGAACTTCAGTACAGAAAGATTGGTTCCAACCAAATGTTACATCCGCACCTTTGGCTGTCAAAAGAGGACCTTGCCCAAGGAATACCGACGTGACAGCATCCTCATTCAGATCTTCCTATCACTTTTGTATTAGTATGGAAGGCATATGAGTATGCACAATCCAATTACTAGGTCATTACTGTTGGCACCATCTCCCAGCCCCAAAATGTCTTCCTTCATGCCCTCATATTCGATTTCCCATGCTTGCCAATGTTCGAGGGATGCTCGAAGCTTTGCAACATTCTGCTCTAACATCAAACGGTGACGCTCCAGATCCAGAAAGCTGTCTCTCACAGATTCTGACATTATTATGATCGAAAATAGAATCAGGCTCAGAGCAGATAACTAATTCACCCTAGCACAGAATACGTCCCATTTGTCAGCCCTATGGCCTAAAAAGAGAGGGTGCCGAAACCCCCAATTGCCAATTCTCTTTCACCATGTCACGAACGGCAGCCCGCAATGGGGCTCAGTCTCGACAGCCAGATGGAGAAGATGGTGAGCTTCACAGCCATTTGCAGTCCCTTGATCTCAGTTCCTGCGTCACTTCATACCATACTGACCCTTCAGACATTTGCCCCGTCTGCAAATCCGCCCGGTATCTCAACCCCAACATGCGCTTCCTCATCAATCCAGAATGCTACCACAAGATGTGTGAATCCTGTGTCGATCGCATCTTCTCGCAAGGGCCTGCTCCCTGCCCCGTGGCTGGTTGCGCGAGAACGTTGAGAAAACAGCGATTCAGGCTGCCAAAGTTCGAGGATTTGCAGATTGAACGAGAGGTGGATGTACGGCGCAGGGTGGCTGCTATGTACGCTTGCTGTTTCCCTAGTCTTCGCGCTCTTCAGGAGAAAAGCTAGGGCTAATTTTGGAAATGGTATAGATTCAATCGCCGCGAATCCGAGTTCAATACCCTCCTCGACTACAACAACTATCTCGAAGATGTTGAATCCATGACCTTCAATCTAATCTACAACATTGACGTCCCCGCCACCGAAGCTAAGCTTGCTGCATATGCCAAGCAAAATGCCCAAGACATTGCCCAAAACAAAGTCCTGTCAGCCCAGGAGTCCGCATCTACAGAAGCACAATTCGCTGCTCAAAAGGAGGGCGCCCGCCTACGACGAGAGGCAGCCAGGAAAGAAGAAGACGACGAGCGTAGGGAAAGAGAAGAAGGACGGCGAGAGGTCATCGACAGGATAGCCACTTCAACCGAAGACCCGGACAAGATACAAAAAGTCGTGCTGAAGAAATCCACGGCACGCCGGACAGCAGCCGAGAGAGCTCGCCAAGAAGAATCAATGAAAGTCGACAACAGCGCCGCGCCCATCTACAGCATTGCCGGTCTAAAACCTGTGGTGGCGCCCGAACCAGACAAAGTGTATGATCCGTTCGCTGGTTATGTCATGAAGAGCGAATACTATACGTTGCAGAACAAATACGACAATCCAATTTTTGAGAAAGGCCTGAAGACTGATCCGAAGATCATCGCTGGAGGATACGACGTCGGGGAATATTGTGCTAGGGCTATGTTGGAGGCATCTTCGGGCCTAGGGGTCTTTGTAGAGGATGAGGTGGCTGGAAGGGAGAAGACAGCTAACAAGGAGGTGGCAACGAGTTCTGCTGCTGCAGCAGTCGGCGGCCAGGACGGGAACACGACTGATGTTTTTTGAGAGGAAACGAGGAGAGTCTTGGATGCATAGCGTCGGCGTTGGAACCTTGAATCTTACCGTCATGATACCCAGTCATAGAATCCATTCTGTTTTCAAAGCCTCACAAATTGAATCTTGTTGATGGGCTCACGTAAGTATCATTTGAATAAAAATAGACTGCTGGCTCCTGATGCCTATGCTGAGAAACCTATCTCCCTTTTTGTCCAACGCGTGGCGAAAAGGGTTCCAGTCCTGTCCCCTTTCTCACCTTCACACCATAACCCAACACCAGCTCATCAACATTGAAATTTGGGTCCGTGCCCACGCCTGCTTTTCCGCAAGAAATGCACGGTACAACTAGCACAAGAGCAGAGCAACGACAGTAAGGCCCGCACGAAACAACGATGACCTCGTCCAATCACGAAATTCCACGCGGCGACCATTTCAAACTCGAAGAAGCTCAATCCGTAGACATACACTCCGCAGAGTCAGTCGATACAGAGATCTAATTCTAGGTCGATGGAATCGCAATTGACGCCTTGGTGCAACTCTGAGTTCGGACAAGCAGATCTGAACCGGTAGACATACACTATTCAGTCAGTCGATACCAGGAGATGTGCTGAATGAACCGGACTTAGAGTCATGCAACTTGTATTTGGAAAACAGTTAGCAGTTGATTGACATGTCGGGAAGTCGAACGCATGATTATGGACGGCGACATAGAGATAGTCGCCTGAGATAGAACCGGATTTGGCAAGATGTCTTTCATTTGGAGGATGGGCTGCATGTCGATATCTCACGCATCCGTCGTTAATTTCTTCGCGCAGCACGAACAAAACCACTCTTCGTGGTCTCCACCGTCGATTCGATGCCTTCCCAGGGAAATCCTTCGCTGCTATCTTCATCACTCTGGAGATCCCATGGATGACGCTCAGCAGGGTTCTCGTTTTCATCCCCATTTTCTTCTCCCTCGTCACCTCCACCTCCTCGAAGACGAAGTTCAGGAGCTTTGACTCTAATTGATTGCAAAGTAATCTCAACTTCCTCGTCACTGATCTCATGTCCGTCCTGCTTCTGACCCTCAAGCACGTCATAAAGAGCGTATATTTGGTCTGCTTTGACATCGATAGCTTGAAGAGTGGTTTCAATTTTTTGTTGGACCGATTTGCGCCTACGCTTGCTAAGGGCTGGGTCGTGGCCGTTGTAGAGGGTTTGATATTGAGTAAGCTGGATCTTCAGATGGGCTAGCTCATCTTCGAGCTCTTTCAAGACTATCGCCAGGGCTAGGCCTGGTGCTTGTGCTGGTCGCATCGTTGCTTCACCTTCCTCCTCACTAGCCTCAGGTATGCGTTCTGAGACAGGGATTGGCTTAGGGATTCTGATGGTCTCTTTTGTCGCTTCGTCATGGTCATGCTGCTCACCCGCGATAACCACACGCTTGCATACGGTACAGTTGTGGCCATTGTGCGCTGTAAGATTGTCGATCAACTCTTGGCTCTCTTTGGTTAGCTTAGGTACTTGTGTATCGCTGGCCCCTGGGTTACGGATCGTGATATCAGGAACAATGAAAGCAGAAGTCATGTTCTCAGCATCTAAATTCCGACGTCGACTGCGCACGCTCAGTATCGAAGACTCAGAATGCCGACGGTTGTTCTCGTCTTGCTGATCTGCACGTTGAGAAGTTTGTGTTTTCTCTCTCTGTTTCATGGATCTGGCTGTCAAGTCTTTCATGGAGGATTTGCGAGGAGCAGCTTCTTGGGAAGACTGGACTGCTGGCGGTACCATACCAGTCTGTGTGACAGTAGAATCTGTTGCGGACGGATGATGCCTGACACTACGACGCTGAAAACGTTCAATGCGTTCGTGCTCCAGAGTTCTTCTGAGTTGAGCTATCTCTCGATTCTGTGTTGATCAGATCAGCAACTGCATCAAAACATGTAATGAACAGGGAATCCTACATCGAGAAAGCTTAGATAGGTGAGATCCTGCGCTGCATCGTCATTGTGAGCGTTCTCCACAGCGCGAGACGGTTGTACAGCGGATTTGCCTTGCTTCTTTTCACGAGGAGGTTCATATGCGGAGTCCTCGCTCTCTTCAAAAGCTCCATTCTCCGTTCGGTCTTTACCCTCCGACTTCTTTCCATCGTATCTAGAGCTTAGATCGAACATGGTCTCTGCATCTTTGTGAGTAGAGTCCTCTGGTTGTGGTCTCACATTCTCCTTCCGACCATGTGCACGACTTGAAGAGGCTTTCTGGAGTTCTGGTCTTGGCAAGTCAGATCTTTGTTTGGCTACCTCTCTCCTCTGGTCAGGGTTCTTTGACATCGACGGTTCCTTAGTCGTATATTTTTGGGCTTCGCTCTTATGCCTGCCATCCAGATGATCAATGCGTTCCCTAAGTACATGGTTCTCGTCTTTCAAACTCTCATTTTCGACTTTAAGCTGCTCGATTGTTACAAACGCGACACCGAGTTGTGAAACGGCAGAGTCGCGTTCTTGGGTTATTTGCCTAAGGATTGTTTCAGCGGTCGAGTACTTGCGTTGTCCTGCATCGACTTGGTGCTGCAATGCTCTCGCGGATGTTTCCAAGCCTAAACATGGTCAGATTTTACTCGAGGACATTCTCTAAAGCACTCACGATTTTTCTCAATTTGAAGTTTGCGCTGACTTCCACCTATTTCGTGGCCCCCGTCGCTATCGGTCGTACCCAATGCGCTATCACTTCGCTGTGCTCTTCTCCGATCGTTCTTTCCATTCTCCAGCACTGGATTCTTTTGCTGCAACTCGTCTATGGTGTTTGACGCTTCAGCGTTGCTCTTCTCCAGAGTCGTCACCTTGTCTTGGAGAAGCTTCAGAGACAAGAAAATGGCCTGTTCATCACCAGGAACCGGTATCTCAAGAACACCTGCGTGCTCCCGGTCATTGCTCTTGTTTTGCTGTGATGCTGATGCAAACCGCGAGGCTCGAGACTTGCCATGCCGTGAAAAGACTGGAGTGCCATCTTCAAAAACTCCAGACACGAGCTCGGAGATATTGGGTAAATCAGGCAGCATGAAAGATTGCTGTGTGTCTTGATTTGGCGTTGGGAGCGCTTGCAGCTTTTGTTTGTTGATTGGAGCAACAGAGTCCAGCAAAGTTTGTGCCGAGCTGAAGCGCGTTGGCAGAGCATTTTGCGAAGGGGGCTGCAAGTTTTGCGTATTTCCGAATCGAGTGTTTCTAGCCGTCAATTCAATTGTTGGGGGTCTCTCATCGCTAATGCGTGATCGATCATTGTCCTCTCGGATCCGTGCGTGCATAGAAGCCAGCGTGCGGCGATTTTCACCACTCTCCTTCCTGCTCTCACCCGAGCCATAGTCCCTCGTCTTTGCCGGGGGTGGTGATGGATTGAACGCTTCTTTTTGCAGACCAGAAGGCTTGCGAGCCTGTTTCTCGCGTCTCAGAGATCCACGCGTTCCATTATCCAGCCTCTTAGATGCTTGTCGCTGCTTCAGCGGCGGTGTAGTCGTAACCTCATAATTTCCTATCATTGGTGCTGAGAAGTCCATGCTGTCCCCATCATCAAGACTTAACTGCACATTTGACGAATATTCCCGTGAGCGACCAAGCTTTCCTATGGTGCCATTACTCCCCGTCTTCAGTCCTCTACCGATCTCAATGGATAAACTGTCCTCTTCAGATGAAGTCCCTCCTTGAGAGAAGTCAGGAAATGCTCGGCCGATCGCTGATGTATTGATGGCGTAGTCTGGTTCTGCAGGGCGAGTGAAACGACTATATTTTTGTGCGCTCGCGCGTAATTCTGGAAGTTGCTTCGAGTTGCTGTCGAGCTGGCGAGTTGACATGATGGCTTCGTTCTCGGGGTCAAATTCCGACATCGTTGGCTCAGGACTAGCGGCGTCTTGCGAGTGTCTTGATGATCCGGACGAATTACGCGTCCTGTTCATATCCTTTGACATTTCGCGGATCAACTGGGCGGGGTTTCGTGGGCTGGTCGAACTTGTCATTTTCTCGACTGTCTTGTTGTTCTCGATTTCAAGCCTTTTGTCGCAGTCGAGATGGAGGGGCTAAAGAGAGAGAGAAAGCGCTTCAATTGTAGACTACGGAAGACTTAAGGCGGCATCATGCAATCGTGAGTAAGACTTGCTATTGTCAATGCAATGTTAGTAATGCGAAAGGAACTTCGTGATGTTGAGGTTTGTTTATTTTCCAGGATGCCGAATCTGACTAGCTTAGATCCGGCGCTAGCCGATGTCCGATCTGGGTAAGTGTGTGCTAGGTTCCTTTCCCTAAGCCTATGATCATTTGAATTTCTCTCTTTCAACATATAAACAGTGACAATCTCTTACATGGTCTCTTGAAGTCTGCAGTCAGTCCTCCCATGCTACAGATGAGATACAAAGACTTGAAAGAATCTAGACAGGAAGTTGATCAACTACGTTAGAAGAGGCGATTGTTGATGATAATATCATTCACTACTCACATACTAGGTATACGATGGTCTTCTTCATCACTCCAGCAATGGTACCATATTGCATTGAGGTCCTACATCTATTGACTGTCGAGCGTCTTCAGAGAAATGTAGATACTTGCTCACTTCAATAATCAATTACTGCTGTTCAGCTTCGCCTGGTCCGCCCACGGCGCTTTTCTCGAAGGACTCCCTACTATCGTCTGTTGTGCGCCATAAGCAACCAATGATACGCGTGAATCAGCAGATGGCTTTGCGATTGAGGTCTGTCTAGTTTCCAGGACTGTTGAAGGCTTAAGGTAGTGTTATGAGAGAAGGCAAAGGGCACAAGATCAGGTGATCCTGAACTAGACTCGATGTATGCTTGATCACGCCGAGAATGCATCAAGACCTTAATTCCAAGCCCCCAGAGTTCTTGTCTTGGAGTCAGGAAGTACATCCGGGGGTGGTTCGAACAGGAGACGTTCAAGGTGCAAACGAAATTTGTGAATTGATTTTAGATGACTATACGCGATACTCTATCCATAAGCAATGCTCTGTCTAACAATAGTACTATCACCAATGCTTTGCCCTCTTGCCAACGATCCTGGGTATCCAAATCAAACACTTCCCACTTTTCGCTAAATTGAAGCCCATGTACCCGAACGCCATATACTGTTACCGTCTATACACAGGTAAGTTGTCATCATGCATTCCTTCGTCATTACTTGTAATTGGCTCATGTGACTCGTTATTATCATGAATGCCCAATGCAGCCTGTGCATATGGCTCACGAATGTCATGCGATGCACCGCCCTCAGCTGTAGAAGCTGACGGCTCGAGACCATAAGGTAGCTCATTGGATGTGACACGATCGTCCGCAAAATCAGCTGGCGAGGACTCAGGGATGCGAGGATCGTTAATACTAAAGATGTCGTCTTCAAAAAGGATGGGAGCACTGGGTACGACCGTCTGAGGAATACTTGGCTCGACTTCCGTCTCATGAGCATCGCCCTGGGGTGAACTAGCTAGTGTGAGCAAGCGTTGACGTTCGAGCTCCTGCTTGTCGTCTTGAGCAGCAGCCGGGCCCTGGTGTAGATCGCTCTCCGCCAAGTTCGCGGGAGGACCGTCATACGCGGGAGCTGGAGCTCCAAGGCCGTATCTATGAATGAAGTCTTCCTCGTTGATGGCAGGTGGGGCTGACGGTACAGGGCCTGACGACGAAGAAGGTTGGCCGTCGTCTTGGGGTGGTGCGCTTGGGAGCAATCGTTCTTCAGCTCTTCTCATTTGAGCTTTCTCATCTAGCTCTCCTTCTGGCTCCGGAAGTGGCATGGCAGCTGGTTGGCGAACATCGGTACCGTTCACAACTTGCCGTTCTGCTTGGGCTTCAATGGCAGTGCTGCGACGATCGCCTCTATTATCTGGGAGCTCAGGCTCTTCCTCGCGACCGAGCTCCACCGAATTGCTTGGAGATGTGTCCGCGAGTCTCTTCGATTTGTCAGTGGATCGTTTACTGCACTTTTGAGCACTGTCTCGTGTTCCAACAACAACCTCTGTCCTCGTAGAAACGGCTCCTTTTGTTCTGCGGAGTTGATCCGTAATAAGGTAGTTGAATGCAGGAGCTGAATGGAAGTTGACTCCATCTGAACCCTCCCAGCGACTGACCTTTGGGTCGCCATACCCATGCCGAGGGGTGCTGGTCATGCTGAGATGTGGACGGATACGATCCTGGCCACTTAGCTTCCCACGTAGATCAATCACGATCTCAACAAAATACTTGAAGTTCACCATCGCTCCGGGTACGTCCGTGATTGATGGAAAAAGATGAGGTGGGGCTTCGATGGAGGTATTGATGATGGCCGTAAGGGATTGCGGATCGATGATAATGGGTATCACGATTTGGGCGAGATCTTGTCTAAAGGACCTTGTAGAACCTGCGGAGGAAAGTGAAAGACCACCAAGCCCAGTACGAGATTTTGGATAGTAGTCCTCATACCGCCGCTTCTCACCTTTGCGAAACGGACCAAGCGGAATAGCCGGATGAGTATCGATACGTCCTTGGCGGTATAGGGTGATGATGATACCCTGCATGCTTTTCACCACTTTATTGTGCTTTATTGATATCTTTATTGGGAGATGATCCCCAGCCAAGCATCCCCCTTGTAATATTTCGGTCTTCACAGAGATGGTATTTGGTTCTGAGATGGCCATGATATCTTCAGTGGCTTTATTAACGGTGCAGGATAGTGGCTCTCCTGCGCAGGTAAGGTTGCTCGAGGTACTGGTTGTTGCGGTAGTGGTGCTGATCTCGCTCGGGACTGGACTTCGCGGTGGCTCGTCAATACTTGGAGCACTAGCACCAAAGGTATGCAAAGTAGGCAAGCCATTCGGCAAGTCGCGGCCTGAAGATTTGGAGGTCCTGTCACTCTTTGGTGTCGCAGTCTTCTTCTCTACGCCTAATTTGGGCTTTCCCTTCTTGTGAGAGGTTTCCATCGTCAAAGCCACTGGCTTGGGTCTCTGTATTGGTGCAATATCGATGATCTCCTGGACATGGAGTTTGAAATGCTGCACTGAAGTCGGTGCAATAGCTGTTGGGCGCGTCACAGTCGAGGTGATGAGATATGATATGGTTCCATGTTCGAACTACAAAAATGCCAGTCAGCTCGTCTCCCAGATTCAAGGTTATTTGACGGAGGATCTGATTACATACATCAATACTGCTCGGTATATTCTTCGAAGGCAGGACTACTTCAAAGCGGAATGCGTACTGGCCGATAACGCGCCCTTCGCCACAGAGGACCTCCTCATCCTCAAAAAGACGTGCATAGCCATTTCCAAAGTACTCAGTACCCCGCCTGCCCCTCCCATTGTCCGGGGACAGGAGACTTTCATCATATAATATCTCTTCTCCGGGAAGCTTTGCGCGACTAAAGACTTTGACAAAACCGTGGAGGCGAATGACAAGGTGGGTGATTCGTATCGGTTTTGCAAACGTCAAATGCACGGCTCCCTTCACACTATCACCAGGGGCGTACTGCCGGAAGGGCTCATCGAGCCGTATTTCCTGCTCAACTTGGCTCCGCTGCTTGGCCACAAAAGGAGCAGTGCACCTGGCTATGAGGGAGGAACGTTTCGAATGCTTTGCGACACTGCTAGTATTGGTAGCCTGGGCCTTCGTCATTCTCGAGCCAGCAAGAACCCGACCGTACGGCTGCTAGCTGGCTTGGAGCGTCCTTCCGTTGGTCGTTTGGTCCCGTGTGTGGCGGGAAATTGAACGGAGAGCTACATCAAATGTCTTAATAATAGCCAATGGTGTATATGAAAACAGACATGGGGTGATACAATCTCGGGTTGATGGAGGAACGGTCGCGACATGGCTCCAGCATCTGAGGTAGCCAAAGCTACGAAACAAGAAGTCGCCAATGATCGCGAGGCGATCAAGAGCCATGAGACAGCATGACCATGAAGACAACAAACCCACACCACTCAAGAGATGGAGCACCTACTCTATTGATCCTAAGTCGCTTGCTCGCACCTCGTCGCAATAGTGGACTTGGCGAATGACGACCGCATGCCAAGATTGAGGGTCGAGCTGCAACACGGGGATAAAAAGCTTGATTTCTAGCTAGAATAGGTAAGCTTTGTCGATCGCCTTAGAGAATTCCGTGCCTGCTCTGAAAGCACTGAGAATCCGTGTCGACGCTCAACGTGTCCTGTGGTGATGGAGATGCTCAACGATAGTATAGTCGAAATGTAAGACTGTACGAAGAGGAGAAAGCCTCTCTGAAGAATGGCACGCGACAATTGGCTGGATTGCTGACTAAGATCCCGAAGTCGTATCACCAACTCGGGAGATGCCGCTACTAAATAAAGCAAGTTTCCGTGGTACTAGCGCCAAAAGATGTCAGGTTGGATGAAAAGATTAATTTGTCCTTAGATGAATACGCCCTTCTTCTGTTCAGGAGCTAAAAACTTGATCGCTTTCAGAGGGCAAAAGTTTCTCGGTTCACTCTAGACTCGATAGCAGAACCTGGAAGCATTCTTGCTTCTTAAGCTTCCCGCTCAAACTTCGGACCTTCGTATCCTTGCATTATCAACCAAGTCAAAATCATTGCAGGACGCAGCAGCGTTGTCTGGATTACCATAGGATCAAGCACAAGCAGTAACATAATGTATAGAATCCAAATAGATTACCGGATCTGGCGGCAAGAGCTGCTTTCCCGCGAAGCTTACCAACACACCTTTACAATATCCCAATCTCCCATTCAAATTCGTGTATTGGTTGAGATCGCAATGTTATATTAAAAGCGCTTCGGGAGAATTACACGCTGCGCTATTAATACAGCAAAAGCACGTCTGTCTCATCATAGGTTCCAGTAAATTTAAGCTTACAAGGTAATGGTGTCCCGGCAAGTCTGCATGCACTGCTTGTGCATGCGAGGTCAGCTTTGTGGTAGTCGACGACACCGTTCTAAGGAATTATCTTTAGCTGAAATGACAAAAAGATAGCACAGCGGAAAAGTGGTTCTTGGTCATGCCGAATTTAACGGTAAACTGGGCGTGTTTCTTGCCGGCAATCAAATGTGTAAAACTAGGAGAAGCTATGACGTTCTTCAGACTTTTGGCCTGGAAACCCACGAGTGTGGGCTTCAGGACCGTGAAGCCAGCGTAGAGGAGATTTTTGTAGGGGATGGGAATTATTGCTCCCCGCTTGAGATCACCGTACTAATGTTTTGCCTGAGTTTGCCTTCAATTCCATTGAAACAGGGTAGGAGTGCTCTTAGGTTAACATCATGAGAAGTTGGAATGCTGCAAGCGAGGGGTTTGTTTGTGGCAAGGGTCAAGATCACGAGGCCTTTGAACATCATTTCACCTACAATTCAGTGATGAGGTCAGTACATCGCTGCTATCCCTTAATGTCTTGAATTACGGGAAGTCCGTGGGGCGCAAGATAGGAGCGCAACGCACAACTCGGCTAGCTTGCCTGACTACCTAGATTTTGGTGTGTACCACACCTGAATCTAGGTACCTCGCCAACATCAACTACCACTACCTACATGTCCTATATGTAACTCGCGATGTATGACGTAATGAGTAGGAGACCTATTTGTGCGTCTGATAGCTATGATGGAGTGACTATATAAGTACCACACTGTTACTACCTATCCCGATCAGGACCTCTCTCCTCCATCCTTCCTATATATTACTAGTGACCTCGCTAGCGACTACTCTATTAAGTACGCTATCGCTATAAGTCTTCTCTATTACGACTCGGTGT
>JAABUP010006642.1_pt1 | contig 16251 bp, 21 predicted proteins | sample 5559201 | NCBI WGS metagenome assembly JAABUP01 (sample SAMN10711887, study PRJNA513373) | rock metagenome | isolation source: Antarctica rocks | place: Antarctica
CGTCGTCCCGTCTGCGGTCGCCCCGCCCGTGCTGCCGCCGCGCCCGACGCCGCTGCGTCACCAGCGCCCTTTCCTCCCCCCACGCGCCCGCTCCGCCTGAGTTCACTTTTGTGGGGTACACCCCCCGGTGCACCCCGCTATTGACGGCATCGCCATATCTGTGGTATTTTTTACCCAATCACGATAACGTTAACGAACAGAACAAGCCATGGTACCAGAACAGATGCCCGCATCGCGCCTGACCATCGCCGAGATCGCGGCCGCAGCCGGCGTGTCGATCATGACGGTGTCGCGCGTGCTCAACAACCGCCCCGATATCGCCCCCACGACATGCGCGCGTGTCGAGCGCCTCATCGTGGAGACCGGGTTTGTGCGCAGCCGGGCGGGCCGCGTCGCGGCCGCCTTGCTCCTGCAACTCATCGCGGGTGAGGACGTGGCCAGCACGCGCGTCGAGCTGGCGGCCTCCCTCATCATCCGCGCCTCCTGTAGCCCGCCTGCAACGGGGGCAGCGGACGGGGAAGCGCGGCGGGCGCCGCGTGTCGCGGATCATCCACAGGGCATTATCATTATGATGAAAGGAGAGCGCATCTAACACTACTTTGGCGACTTCCAAAATCGCTAGCCACATTGACCAGTGAGCATCGTACTTAATAGTGGTTGTGCGGCTCGCTGAGCACTCGCAACCAGCTACTACGCCTGGACGCTAAGCCGAGAAAACGGCATCACGCCAAAGTAGTGTTAGGACGAGAGACCACCCCCCATAGTGTTCATCCATCGTGCCCCATCGAGGGGGAAAGGGACACTCTTATCTTATGTCACAGCTGACCCGCAAGAGCTTTCTACAAGGGACCGCAGCCGTCGCCGGCACCCTGGCCGTCGCCCCGCGCTTAGTCCCCGCCAACCGCGCCCCCGCCTTTAATAAGGGCGTCAAGAGGACGATCCAATTCTGGGCCTTCACCAACACGCGCACGGCCTGGCAGCAGAAGGCCTGGGCGCTCTATCAGGACCGCTACAAGCCCGACTTCGACATCGACTGGGTCATCCTGCCCTATCAGCAAATGTTCGACAAACTCATGATCGTCTCGCAAGCGGGCTCGGGCGGACCCGACATCGCCGATGTCGAAATCAGCCAGTTCGGCCGCTTCACCAAGGGTGACGTCGTCTACCTCGATCTGACCTCACGGCTCCAAAAACGCGGCGCGTTGCCCCACCTCTTCCGCCCCGCAGCGACCGATCCATGGTCCTGGCAGGGGAAGATCTACGGCATCGGCAACGAACTGAACACCTGCCTGCTGAGCTACCGCTGGGACATCCTGGACAAAGCCGGCATCAAGATGCCGATCGCGACCTGGGGCGAGTTCGTGGATCAGGCCAAGAAGTTCCACAAAGACACGGGCAATGTCCTCCTCGATTTCCCGTTCAGCGACTGGGGCTCGTGGTGGATGCAGACGCTGCAACAGGGCGGCGGATTCTTCGGGTCCAATGGGCAGATCACGTTCAACTCGCCCATGGGCGCTAAAGTGCTGGCGTTCCAACAGCACGCTCTCTACGGCCCGGACAAGTGGTCGATTCTCCGGCCCCTGGGCCAGGCCTACGACACGGCGCTGAGCGCGGGCACCATCGCCAGCCTGCTGGGGCCGTCGTGGAACTTCAGCGGGTTCGTCGGACAAACCCTGCCCCAGACGGCCGGCAAGTGGCACCTCCAGCCTTTCCCGCGCTGGACGCCGGGCGGCTCGCGCACGGCGACGCAGGGCGGGACCGGTGTCACGGTGCTCAAGTCGTCGCCCCTGGCCGCTGAGGCCGCCGATTTCGTGGTGTGGGAGCACACCACAAGCGAGGCCGTGTTGTTCGACTACGGGATACGGCAGACCTGGCCGACCTGGCGGCCCGCCTTCACCGACCCGCGGCTCACCGCGCCCATCCCCTTCTTCGGCGGCCAGCGGGTGGGCAAGCTGATCGAACAGGTCTCACCCGAACTCCATAAATGGTATAACTCGCCGTTCTGGCCCGAGGCCACCGACGCCTTCACGCGCCTCGCCCTGACCCCCGCCATCCTGAACAACGCGCCGGTGATGACCGCCCTACAAGCCGCCCAGCGAGACGCGCGGGACATTATCAGCTTCGAGACGACCTAGGGAGGCCGGCGTAGCTCGTCGGGCGCGGGAGGCCGCATCCCTCCACGGCGCGTCGGCGCGTCGGCGCGCGGCGCGGCGACAGGAGTAACAGGAGTAACAGGAGTGACAGCATGGCAACCATTGTATCGACGCGTGGGACACGGGGTGGACACGGCGGGAGTTGGTGGACGCGCCATCAGCGCGCCATCGCACCGTACTTGTTTATCTCGCCGTTCTTCATCCTCTTCCTCGTGTTCGGGCTCTATCCCATCGCCTACTCGTTCTGGCTCAGTTTTTTCAAAGGCTTCGGCTTCGCGCACAAGGCGTTCTTCGGCCTGGGCAACTACGCGCACCTGTTCCAGGATGCGCGCTACCTCCAGGCCGTCGCCAACACCACGTACTATGCACTGGGCAGTGTCTTCGTGTTGTCACCCCTGGCCTTGATCCTGGCGCTGGCGATCAACTCGTACCTCGTGCGCTGGCCGGCCTTTTACAAAACAGCGTTTTTCTTCCCGGCGATCACCTCATCCGTGGTCATCGCCATTATCTTCTCGCGCGTCTTCGACACCCAGTTTGGCCTGCTCAACGTCCTGCTGGGCTGGTTCCACGCCGGACCCGTTGGCTGGCTGACCGACCAGCAGGTCGTCATGCCCTCCTTCATCATCATGGGCATCTGGACCTACACGGGTATCACCGCGCTCTACTGGTTGGCCGGGCTCAACGGGATCAGCGCGGAACTCTACGAGGCCGCTCGCGTCGACGGCGCCGGCCGCTGGCGCGTCTTCTGGAGCATGACGCTGCCGTTGCTGCGCCCCGTCACGATGTTCGTGATCATCCAGGCCATCATCGGCTCGTACAACCTGTTCGCCCAGCCGCTGCTGCTGACCAACGGCGGCCCGGCCGACGCCTCGCTCACCATCTCGCTCTATCTCTACAACCAGGCCTTCGAGAACTTCAACGTGGGCTACGCCAGCGCCATCGCCTACTCCATGGTGGCGTTCCTGGCCGTGCTCTCTATCCTCAACATCGTCGTATTCAAGGGGTACAACACGACGGATTGACCGCGTGCCCCGCGATCCGTGCCCTGTTTTAAGAAGACTCACCAAGGAGAATGATGATGAGCACACACGTCACAGCGGCCCCGCGCACGGTCGGCGCGGCGCTGGCGAAACGCATCGGACGTCCGACCCCCGGGATGGTCGTCGTCAACGTGATCCTGCTGATCTTCGTCGCCCTGACGATCATCCCCTTCCTCTACATGCTCTTCAGCGCCTTCAAGAACAACGGCGAGATCTTCGGCACGCCGGTGACCTTGTGGCCGCGGACCTGGATCTGGGCCAACGTGACGGGGCTGTTCGCCCTCGTGCCGTACGCGCGCTGGTACCTCAATACCGCGATCGTGGCCGTCTGCGCCACGATCCTCTCCGTGCTGCTCTCGTCGTTGGCCGGCTTCGCCTTCGCCAAGTATCAGTTCCCCTTCAAGAACCTCTTGTTCACCCTGATGCTGGTCACGATCCTCATCCCCAGCCAGGTGCTGCTGGTCCCGCAGTTCCAGATCATCAAGTGGCTGGCCTGGTTCAACACCTACCAGGCGCTCGTCGTCCCGGGCGCCGTCGGCGCCTTCGGGATCTTCCTGATGCGCCAGTACACTATCGGCGTGCCCAATGATCTGCTGGACGCCGGACGCGTCGACGGATCGAGCGAGTTCGGCCTCTGGTGGCGCGTGGTCCTGCCGGTGGTGCGGCCGGGCTTGGCGGTCCTCGGGATCCTGGCTTTCCTGGGCAGCTGGAACGACTTCTTCTGGCCCTTCATCGTCACGACCAAGACCTCGATGTTCGTGGTCAACCTGGGCCTGGCGACCCTGGTCGGACCCTACGACTACCAGTATGGCATCCAGCTCGCCGGCGCGCTGCTGGCCTCGCTGCCCCTGATCGTCGTCTTCCTCTTCTTGCAGCGCCAGTTCATCGAGGGCCTCACGGCGGGAGCCGTCAAGGGGGGCTGAGGGGCCTGAGAGACACGACCGCGCGCCCCGACCGACGCCGCGACCGGCGGTCGACCTCTCGACGGCGGCGTGATAACAGTGACGCCCACACCAAGGCGTCACAAGGAGTATGCATGGAACACACGACACACACGGGCGGGACGCCGCGGCGCGCGCTCATCGTCTGGGGCGGATGGGACGGCCATGAGCCGGAGCAGGTCGCCGCGATCTTCGCCGCCGCGCTGCGCGACAGGGGCTTCGATGTCGCGGTATCCGCGACGCTCGACGCCTTCCTCGACGCGCAGCGCCTGCGTTCCTTGGACCTCATCGTGCCGCTGTGGACGATGGGCACGATCACCACGGAGCAACTGGCGGCGCTCCTGGCCGCCGTCGAGGGCGGCGTGGGATTGGGCGGGTGCCACGGTGGCATGGGCGACGCCTTCCGCAACGCGCCGGACTACCAGTTCATGACCGGTGGACAGTGGGTCGCCCATCCCGGTAACGACGGCGTGACCTATACGGTGACGGTCGCCGACGACGCGCACTACATCACGGAGGGCGCGCGTGACTTCACGGTGAAGACCGAGCAGTACTACATGCATGTCGATCCGGCCAACAAGGTGCTGGCGACGACCCGCTTCCCGGTCGTCGATGGCCCGCACGCCGCCAACGGCCCCGTCGCTGTGCCGGTCGTCTGGACGCGGGTGTGGGGACACGGCCGTGTCTTCTACTGCTCGCTCGGTCACCATGCCGACGTAGTGGCCCAGCCCGAGGTTTTGACCCTCTGCGTGCGCGGGCTGCTCTGGGCGGCGCGCGCGGAGTCCGACACGCAACCCGACGATGGCGGCACGACGCGTGAGAGCCTGGCGGCAGGCACGGAGGGACGCGCGTGATTGGCGCGACGAACCGTGTAGGCATAGGCGTGATTGGCTGCGGCACTATGAGCGGTTCCGCTGGGGCCTGCTGAGATAGATGAAAGATCTTCGGAACGGGTCTTGTCGGTCAGTCAATAAAGAACTGCGCGGAAGGTTTTTGGACCTATGGAACGCCGAAGCGGGCCACTACGGCCGGCTAATCCGATGATCTTTCGGCCAAAACATGTCATCTCGGCAGACCCCAACGGAACCGGCGACGGTGCGCGTGGTGGTGGCGGACCTGCTCGACCGCGTGGCGCGGTTGGAGGAGCGGGCCAACAAGACCTCGCGCACGTCGTCCAAGCCCGTTCGTCGGACCCGCCCAGCGCGTCGTCGCCCTCGCCCGCCGTCGCCGCGTCGTCGCCCTCGCCCGCCGTCGCCGCGTCGTCGCCCTGCCCCCTGCCGACCCCTCTTACTAGGAGCGAACGCCTTCCTTTCAGCTTGATGAGGTCGCCGCGCGGATCGCCTTCATCAAGCGGCTGATCCCGCCCCCGCGCGTCCCATCGAGTACCGGCAGCACCGCCTTTAGTGGCACCGTGTCCTGCACCTTAAAGTGCCCCAGGCCGCTCCCCAGCACGATCGAGGGCGGGCAGGCCGCTACCGGGTCCGCCTCGTCGCTCACCAGATACACGGCATCCTTGTGAACCGCCACCGCCTTGTATCCGGCGCCGTCCATCTTGTGCAGCGCCCGCGACATATTGGCGTTGGCCTGGCTGATGACGGCGTGCCGCCAGTCGGGCCGGTAGAGCGGGCTGCACTTGTCGCGCAGCCACGCGCCGTTAAACGAACTGACCGTGAGCGAGTACGTCAGTTTGAGCGCCCCCAGCGCCAGCCGCCCCGCCGGCGTCGCGTCCCCCTGGAGCGCCGTCCGCGCCCCGCGTAGCCGCTCATACCACGACTCTAGCGCCCGGCTGTGCTCCGTCCAGACGTGCGCCCGGCTGATCGCCACGGCCCAGCCGCGCTCGTGCGCCAGTGTGAGCGTCGGCGTGCAATACCATCGCTCGTCCCCACCGTCGATCCGCGCCAACCAATAGCCCGGCAGCTTGCGGTCGAACGCCACGGCACCGGCCACGTCCCGCCGCTCCTCGATCCCCGATAGCCCCAGCTCCACGACGCCGGCAGCCGATAGCCATTGGGCGTTCTTGTCGTAGCTGTGCAGGTACGCCCGGCCCTGCTCGGCCGGCGTGAGCGGCCGCACGTAACTCAACTCCGTCACCGTATCGGCCTGCATCGCCGGCCCCGGCCAACTCTCCGCGAACGCGCGCCGGGAGCCGGCCCCGCGCTTGCCCAGCGCCTCCACCAGGTCGAGGCCGGTACGCCCCGGTGAGCGGTAGTACGTCGCGCCCACGGCGCCGGCGTAGGCCAGCAGCCCTGCCAGCAGCGTCGCGCCGTCGGCGGCGCGCTCCCCGTTGTCGAAGGACCACACGGCGTGCTCATCGTAGATTGGGCACACGAGGGAGAGGCCCGCGCCCGCCTCGCCCTTGCGCCGGAGGTCGACCCAGGGTGCCAGGCTCTCAGGGAAGGCGAACAGGTCGGCCAGGCCGTCGCCGACGAACGCATGACGTAACTCGCGGAACGGTCCCGGCCCCTGCATGTCAAGGGCGGGGGGCAGGCCAGCCGCGCGTACCCACGCGTCAGTTAGCCAGAGTTGCGTCAGGCCGTGCCGCCGCGCGCCGGCGTACAGATGCCCGACGTGCCCGATCCGACCTGTGATGGGTGCCACGGAGCCGTCCGACAGGTGGAGGCCGTCCATGTCGAGCACACCGATCGACGGTGCTCCGTCCTTCGTCAGCATCGGCCTGTACCTCCCTCTCCTGTGCTACCCTACCCTACATGAACGGAACGAAGGGAACCGGAACAGGGCCGGTACCGCCAGGGCCGGATCGAGGCGGACGCCCAGCGCGATCGCTTCTTCCGGGACAGCGGGTGGCATGTCGCGCGGCTGGACCTAGATGCCGCGACCGGGCGCGGATGGGACCACCATCTCCCGAGCGATATGCGCCTGCTCATGGAGAGACACCAGCAAGCATGCCGCGTCGCGGAGGCCATGCCGTGACAACGCTCGATCTGGTTGCGCTCCGCTACCCCTGCTCGGCCCGGTACTGCTCGACAAGGCGCGCGATAATGCCGCTCATGTCCTCGTCTCTGGTCGCAGCGTGAACCTTGAGCCACGCGGCGAGGCTCTTGGGCAAATAGACGGTTTGGCGCTTCATCTCTTCTTTGTCGTCCGCCGTATCCTCGGTAGCCATAGCGTTTTGACGCTGTAGCGTTCTAACGTCTTGACGTTCTAGCGTTCTAACGTCTTGACGCTCAACCGAGATGGCGTCCGGCTCGGGACCCACCCGGCGTGCGCCTATCTCTCCTCGCCCTGCGGCTCGCTTCAAGGGGCTATCAAACTCCGTCGCCTTGCTCATACAGCGGCCCCAACCCTTTCGCCGGCCACAGCAGTCGCCAGTAGCCGGAAGTCCTCGGCGGCCTTGCTCATGTCGTCGTACTCGAAGACGGTTTGGTGACGTGACTGCGCGCGGCCCACGACGCTATCCGTGCGGATCGACGGCAAGACCTTTTCGCCAAACGTCTCTTTAAGGTCGTCCAGATACGAGAGGTGCATCTTGATCCGCCGATCTAGCTTAAAGGGCACGATGCCGGAGAGCGTCAAGGTGTGCTCGACCAACGTATCCTCTAGCTTCTCGAACATCTGTAGCAATCCCTCGATGGCGAACGCCGCCAGCTCGCACGGGACAAGCATCTCGTCGCTCGCCAGCAGCGCGGCTTCTGTCACGGCGCTGTAGCTCGGCGAGTGGTCGAAGAGGATCACGTCGAAGCCGCGCACTCGCTCTAGTCCCTTGCGCAGCCGGTAGTACCCGCGCATCCCCTCGGATGCGACGTGTTTGGCCGCCTGGTCGAGGTTCTTATCGGCTGGTACGACCCATAGGTGCTCGCGCGCCTGGCGGATCGCGTCCGGCAAGGCAGCGCGGCCCATGAGCACGTCGGTCAGCGTCGGGGTCGCCGGCTCGGGGAGTAGGGTGCTCGCGTTCGCTTGCAGGTCGCAGTCGATGACGAGCACCGGGACGCCGCGCAGAGCGAGCGCGTGCCCGAGATTGGTGGCCAGCGTCGATTTGCCGACGCCGCCCTTGAAGTTGAGCACGCTGATGGACCTCACGACACCTCCTGACAGGTACGACGTTGTAACGTTTTGGCGCTATAGCGTTTCACTGCTAGTGTAGGATTCCAGGTGAGTTGCGCCGTTGTCCATTAAAGCTGCGCGCATTGTCCCACTAACCCTGCGCCAATCCGACACCGTGTGCGTCTCGTGGGCCTTGCCCCGCCCTCTCGTACCTGCTCTCCCTGCGACAAGACCGCCCACCCATCCTATCTATCCCTCACGCTTTGTGCGGATCGGCGCAGGGTTTCCGGGATTTCTTGCAGGATCGGCGCAGGGTTTCGGGGACAATCGGCGCATCTCGCGCGGAACAGCGCCCCCTTTCACACCTGCGGATGGCGCACTTCACCTGGAATCCTACAGCCAGCATGGGCACCGCTGTGACAGAGCGTGGAGCCCTGGCTACTCCCCCCGCTTAGGGCCTCCCTATGCTTGACCCGTCTGCAGCCGCCGCCGTGGCGTGGGCGCGCTCTCCCGCCTGGCCCCCGGATCGCCGGCGCAGCGCGTCGCCCCCGCACCGTCGGCGACGTGGCCAGCCGTGCGCCTCGACGCGCCCATAGCCCCCAGGAGCCCCGCCAGGGCTACACGGGCAGAGGATACCCCGCACCCCTCACGCCCCCCCTCCGGCTGCCAGCGGCCACCACAGCGCCCCTGGGATGCCCCCGCCATCGTCGGCCACGACGACGCGTGTTAGGGGGCAACCACGCCACACTTGCGGGGCCACGGCCGCGCCGACGCCCGCGCGCACGGGCGCACGCCGGCCGCGCCCCGGACCCCGCCGCCACGGCCGCCGTTTTGCCCCTATTTTGCCCCGTTTTACCCTTGCTATTGTACTTACGTAGGTGCTATAATGAGGGCGTAGGGGCGGTTGGCTCCTACCCACGGCGAAGCCGTAAAGGAGCTTCACGACATGACACGGCAGGAGAAACGACGACAGAGCAAGGCCACCGCCCGCGCGGCCACCATCTGCCGGACGGGTCCGTACACCTTCGAGATCGACAGCCGCACCCGCCCCGGCCACACCCATAAGATCGACGCGTTGCGCCTGACGTGTAGCTGCGAGGCCGGCAAAGAGGGGATGCGCTGCTGGGCGCTCGTCCTCGCCCTCATGGTCGAGCAGGGCTACCGCGCCATCACCCCCAAACGGGCGCGCCCCGCGCCGCCGCCACACGCCCCCGCGCTCACCCGGCCCGCCGGCGCCGCCGCTCTACTCGACGCCTGCGGAGCCTAGCCACTCCATATGAAAAAAGTGGGCGGGGTGTTAAGGCCCCCGCCCACTTTCAACCGCACCGCACAAGGAGTCGCCCATCATGACAACCCAAGCGACAGTCAGCATCCCCAGTATAGCCCCCCGCCCCGCCGTCACGCGCGACAGCGGCGATGTATCCGTGACCGCCACCTTCTGCCCCTGTTCCCCCATCGGGAGCACCGAGGTTGTCACCTCCCTGGACCCCCTGGACGATGCCGCCGTGCTCACCCTCCTGGACGCGACGATTACCCGCCTGACCGTCTACCGCGCCGCCTACCAGCAGGCCATGACCGAGGACACGGCCACCGTCCCGCCGCTCCCCCTGCCCGTCCCCTGGTACGCCTGGTAGCACGCCCCGAGGGCTGGCATCCCCGCCAGCCCTCTCCCCCCTCAGCCGATGGAGTGATGACCGATGACCACCAAAACCACCGAGACCCGCGCCAACCCCACCGCCGACAACCTCGCCAAGATTGACCAGTGGATGCAGCGCCTCGCCGACGAGACAGACCAGGCCGCGCAGAGCGCCGAACTCACGCGCTACCTCACCACCCTCGCGCGCTTCTACACCTACAGCGCCCACAATTGCGCCCTGATCGCCATGCAGCGCCCCACCGCGACCCGTGTGGCCGGCTACCGCGCTTGGCAGGGGATGGACCGCCAGGTTGTGAAGGGCGCCAAGGGTATCGCCATCCTGTGCCCCGCCCCCATCAAGGGCAAGACCGACGCGGGCGACGACGCCGTGATCGCCCTGAGATTCCGCACCGGGTACGTTTTCGATCAGGCTGATACCGAGGGCGCGGACCTTCCCGCGCTGACCATTCACGCCGTCGAGGGCGAGCGGTACACGGCCCTGCTCCGTCAGCTTATCGAGATCGCCGAGCGCGGCGGCCTGCGCGTCACGTTCAAGGATCGCCTTGTGTGGGACGCCAACGGCGTGAGCTACGGCGACGGCCGCATCGAACTCAAGCAGGGCAACCCGGCCGGCAACCTCTGCAAGACACTGTGCCACGAGATCGCGCACGAGCGCATGCACCGCGCCGAGGAGCGCCGCACCTTCAGCACCCAACAGGTCGAGTGCCAGGCCGAAAGCGTCGCGTACTGCCTCTGCGCCGCGCTCTCGATCCCCTGCCCGAACTCGCCGACCTACCTCGCGTTGTACAAGGTCTCGCGCGCCACGCTCGCGGCGAACTTAGACGCCATCCGGGTCGGCGTCGCCACCCTCATGGAGGAGATCGCGCCCGCGCTCGACGCCGCGCGCGCCGCCTAATCCCCTGGGGGAGGGGCGCCACACCGCGCCCCTCCCCCCGCCGCGCCACACACCCAACGACCGCGCTAGAATGGGCGCATAGTCCCCTATTTTGCGCTTGATACTGGACATTCGTAGGTGCTATAATATGAGTGTAGGGACAAAGAAGCGGGCTGCCCCCTCCCTCGACAAGAGTTTTGGGCAGCCCGCCAGCAGACCCCCTACACAGAGGTCTACGACAATGGTAGCAGAGGCCAGCGCACCCGCCCCGCGTCTCTCCCTCTTCCCCCCGCTCCCGGCGCGTCCCCGCCGCGCGCCGCTCTCCCCCGAGGCGCACGCCGCCCGCGCCGCCCACTGTCGGCGCATCGCCAGCCTGGGCGGTCAAGCGACAGTGAAAGCGCGCGGAACCTCCTGGATGAGCGAGATCGGTAAGCTCGGCTTTCAGGCCGCCCTCGACCTGGGCTACGGCGAGTACCTGCTGACGAAGCTCGCCCCCAGCTACCGCGCTAAGTTCGGCACGGAGCCGACGCTCGGGCGTAACAGGGCCGGCGACACGGCTCGGGCGCAGGCCCGCCGCGCCACGCCCACGCTTGGGGTCTGCCAGTGGCCCGACTGCACCGCCCCAGCGACCGAGCGCCACCACGTCGACGGCTGGACGGTCAGCGCCGACACCACCGGCCTCTGCACCGCGCATCATGACGCCTTCGACCGCGCCTACCGCGCCACCCGCACGGTGTGGCGCCCGCTCACCGCCGATCCGGTCACGCCGCGCGCCGTGGCTCTCTCCATCGGGATCGGCCTGGATCAGGGCATCCCCTTCTAACCGACGATAAGCGGGCCGGCTGCTGAGAGCGGTAGCCGGCCCCCCAGGAGGAACGCACACCATGACACCTATCGGCTACACGCTGCATGGGCATCCCCTCTGCGTGCCGTGCGTCGACGGCGACTATGACCACGCCCCCGACGGCACGATCGACGCACACGACGGCCGGCGCGTCGAGGCCGACGTGGCGCCCATCCACGGCGGCGACCCGGACGACGGCGCACCGTGCGCCGGCTGCGGCCAGCCCCTCGCCCCGTCCACGGAGCCCAGCGTCACCTGGGCCTGCCCCGACTGCGGGAGCACCGCTCTACGCGTCTTCTACAGTGAGCGCCGCGTGTGCCAGGTCGGGACGTACGCGGACGGCCCCAACGATCCTGAGCCCTGGCCGAGCTACACCGGCGACGAGTTGGTGGACATCGACCCCGGTACGTTCGCCTTTGCCTGCGACGCCTGCCTCACCCACGACATCATCCCCTGCGTGAAAGGAGGGACCAGTGACGTGGGCCATCGTCAAGCCGCATAGCGCCTGGCTTGCGCAAGCCACGGACGCCTGGACCGCTCTAGAGCCGCAGGCCCCCCAGGGCGCGCAGCGACGCGACCTCGCCGCCATCGACCATGACAATTTCGCCCGGCTGATCGAGGCCCTGGCGGCCCTCACGCCGGGGCAGGTCAGCCAGGAGCTACAGGACCTCGCCGGCCTGCGCCCCGTGGGCGAGGTGCTGGGGATGCCCGACGTGAGCGACACGCGCCTAGACGCCGGCGGCGACGCCGGGGACTGGTAGGAGGGACACCGATGGACATCGTTGACATAACACCAACGCCGGCGGCCTGCCGGCAGATCGCCCGCCTGTTCCGCGCGCAGCGAGCGGACGCGGAGGCGCTGGCCGCGCAGGCCCTCGACGCCCTCGACGCCCTCGACGCCCTCGACGCCACCGACGGCGACGCCCTGACCCCTTGGGGTCGCGCGCTGCTCGCCGCCGCCTTCGAGGCCCTGCACGACGCCGAGCGGGCGCGCGTCCGCCACATGGATGAGGGCCTGGAGGCGTTGGGTCCCTACGCCGCCGCCGATGATAGGACGGGGGAGGGCTCCGACGATGCAGCCTAACGGCCACAACCCCGTGCGCGACGCGGGTCAGCGCGCCGCGCTACGTCGGCTCCGACGTGCGCAACGCGCGGAGGCCCGCCGCATTCGCCAGGCCGTCGCCGACGGCTACACGCTGACGCCGGCGCAACTCACCTCCCCCTGTCGGGTCGCCGAACGTGCCGAGGCCCGCCAGGTGGCGATGTGGCTCATGCGGACGCGGCTGACCTGGCCCCTGCCCACCCGTGACCGGGCCTTCCCCTGCGACCGCATCGGCCGCTTGCTCGGCGATCGGGACCATGCGACGGTGCTCCACGGCGTCGCCGTCATTGCGGCGCGGCTGGTCAGCGGCCGGCAGGAGGACGCCTACCTGCGTCACATGGTCCGCGCCCTCGATGCGACGCTCGACGCCACCTATGAGGCCGAGGGACGGCCCCACCAGCGGGCCGCGTAGCGAGAGAGGATGAGGTGTAGCGGGAGAGGATGACAGGTCGCCGGGGTGGGGGATACCTCCCCCCGCCCCAACCGCGTAGACAGACAGATGAGGAGGACACGACACCATGGACACCAAGAGACACGAGCTCCTGACGATCCTCGGCCAGGCCATGGCCGAGGCTGTCGCGCTGCACGAGCGCCAAGAGGCGGCCGGGCTCGACCCCCTGCAACGCGCGGGGCAGATCCTCCCGATGGTGGAGCGCGCCGCCGACACGATTGAGGCGTGGGCGCGGCCCCCGGACGCGACGCAGAGCACCACCTGATGACACGCGGGCGGGAGGCGCGCCCACGCCACAGGAGAGAGGAGCCGGCCATCATGACGACGCTGACGCCCACAATAGGACCCTCGTGTGTGCTATCCCTGTCGGGACGCCACGCCACGCGGTACGCTACGAGTATGCCAAAGAAACAGGATGATCCCCTCTACACCGTTGCCCGCTACACGACGGCCCAGGCCGCCGCGATGCTGGGCGTCAAGCAGATCGCCGTCCAGACCGCGATCAAGCGCGACCTTATGGAGTCCGAGTTGGTGAGCCCCCGCCTCCGCCTCTTGTCCCAGGCCGCGATCGACGCCTACCGCGCGCACCACCTGGGGCAGGTCGGGCAGCCCTCGCGCAAGAAGCGACGCCTGAACCAGAAGATGGAGACGGCCACTGCCGCTGCGGCGGCCCCAACGGAGACAAGCGGGCAGGTACAGGATGGAGGCTAGCCATGACTAGAGAGGTGCGCACGATGACTAATCGGAGATGGACGCATAGCAGTGGGCAGTGCGGCCAAAGTATAGGTGAGGTGGCGCGATGAGCCGTATCATGGCCGTGGTTAATCAGAAGGGCGGTGTCGGCAAAAGTACGACTGCACTCGCCTTGGGAACGGCGCTCGCCGACCGAGGCCAGCGCGTGCTCCTCATCGACCTGGACCCACAGGGGAGCTTGACGAACAACGCCGGCGTTTCTGCGCACGAGCTGAAGACAACGGTCTACACCGCCATGGCGCATGTCATGAGTGAAGGTGAGGCCGCCTCGCTCACCTCATACGTGCAGCAGGTAGAGGATCGCCTGGATCTGCTCCCCTCAAACATCGGCCTCGGCGTCGCGGAGATGGAGCTGCAGAACGCGGTGCGCCGCGAATACGTACTCGCGGAGGTGCTGGCCCCCGCGCACGACGACTACGACACGGTGCTGGTGGACTGTGCGCCGTCGCTCGGGCTGTTGACGATCAACGCCCTCACGGCCGCGCACCAGGTGCTCATCCCAGTCGAGCCCGAATACCCCGCCGCCTACGGCTTGGGGCTGCTCATGCAGTCGTTGCAGCGCATCCGTAAGACGCGCCTCAACCCGCAGATGGAGATCGCCGGTATCATCCTGACGATGGTGGACTACCGCACATCGCATGGCCGCACGATCGCCGAGAGCGTCAAGGAGAGCGTGGCCGGCCAGGTCCCCGTCCTGGGCGAGGTGAAGAGGAGCATCAAGGTCAGTGAGGCGGCCGAGCGGGGTGTCTCGATCATTCGGTACGCCCCCGGCAGCGAAACGGCGCGCGCGTACGAGGAGATCGCCGAGCGATTGCTGCGGTCATGGGGCATCCAGCGGTCGTCAACGACGCGGGAGCCGCACGGCCTGTCCGCAGGCGTTGAGGGGGTGACACATGCCTAAGCCGGCATTGCCGCCGCGCCGCGCGCCACTCCACCCGGTCGATTGGGTGACGCAGCAGGCCGGGGTCGAGGATTTGCCTGGTGCCAAGCTGATCGCCGTGGGCCTGCTCGATCCTAACCCCTACCAACCCCGCACGACCTTCGACCAGGCCGCGCTCGAGGAGCTGGCCGCCTCGATCCGCGCGCACGGCGTCTTGCAACCGCTCACCGTGCGCCAAGCCGGCGACCGCTACCAGATCGGGGTCGGCGAACGGCGGTGGCGAGCTGCGCAGCTCGCCGGACTAACCGACATCCCCTGCGTCGTGCGCGACCTCTCCGATGAGCAGATGGAGGTGTTGGCCCTTGTCGAGAACGTCCAACGCGCCGACCTCGACCCCTTAGACGAGGCGCACGCCTACCGCCGACTCATAGACCGCTTCGAGCTCTCCCTCCGTGAGGTGGCCAGCCGCGTCAAGAAGAGCCATGAACATATTGCGCGACGCCTTCGCCTGATCGCCGACCCTGCGGTGGAAGAAGCCGTGCGCGCCGGCGCCGTCGTGCCAACTATCGCAGCCGAACTGGCGCGCGTCGAGGACCAGGAGCGCCGGCGCGACCTACTGAGTCGCGCCGAGGCCGGCGAGCGCCTGACCTTAAAGGACATCACCCCGCCCCCTGCTGTCACACATGTGACAGCGGCCCCGAGCGCGGGAGCAGCACTAGCTCCATCAACGCAGGACGACCAGGAGCAGGGGGAGGATGTCACACATGTGACAACCCCTCCCTCTCTCGCTGGCACAACGCCGACACCTTCTCGCGCATCTAGTGTTGGGGATGAACCTGTCACACATGTGACGCCGGCAACCATATCAACGGGAGATGCTGCTCCTTTGGCTCTTGCACCAGAAAGGCCGCCACATGTCCGTGACGGGTGGATCGCCGGCGCAGACCTGCGGACAGTTGTGTTGCTCGAATCGACGAAGGGGCAGGCGCCGCGTGACCAAGTGCGAGCCGCGCTCTGGGCCGACCTGGAAGTCCTGGACGGATAGATAGGGACATGGCCTATCTGCACATGGACGACACGATAGACGACGCCCGACCGACGCACGTCACCCTGACCACGGATCGGGTCACCGCTGATACAGCCGGCCCGCTCGCCGACGTGCTGCACGCTACGGGCGTCGCGGTCGAGCAGCACACGTTCTTGCCCGCGCGCGACGACGACGCATACCCCTGGGGCGTGCTCCTGCTGGCCGCGTCTGGCCTCCCCCTGCCGCTGGCCCGCCTCGTCGTCCCCGCGACCGCCCCGGCCGGCGTCGCCGCGGCCCTCGCCACCGCACTCGAGGTCGGGGGTGGGGAGCATGCGGCGCCGGCCACGCTCCAACTCAAGGCGGACGGCGTGTTCGTCTCTATCAGGGGCTGCGATCTATTCGACATAACACAGGCGCTCGACGCGCTCCCGGCCCAGCTCGCGCGCCTGGACACGCGCCGCGAGGAACGCCGGCTCGTCTATAGTGCGGGCGCTTGGCGCATCGACCCGTGAACTCGCGACAATGAA
>JAABUP010006643.1_pt1 | contig 16248 bp, 18 predicted proteins | sample 5559201 | NCBI WGS metagenome assembly JAABUP01 (sample SAMN10711887, study PRJNA513373) | rock metagenome | isolation source: Antarctica rocks | place: Antarctica
AAAGCGCTTACGGATCGGGTGAGGGTCAATCATCCAAACGGCATAACAAACCTTTCAAGCAACGGAAATCCGCGAGCGGGACAATCGCATGCTATCCGATTCGTTTGTTTCCGGATGACCCCTGAGCGGGGCGGCGGAGCAGCGCCACGCCCTCGTCGCGGCGCAGGCCGGCAGCCGCGCCGAAACGCAAGGCGTTTGCGGCCGGGCCTGCCCGTTCGACCTGCAGGCGCTGCTCCCGGTGCCGGACGCCGTGCTGCGGCTCGGTCCGGACCACCTGGACGCCCATGCCTGGCTGTGGGCGCACTGGGGCACCACGCAGGCGCTGCGCCACGTGACGGAGCACCGCGTCGCCGTCCTCGGCCGGCATAGGGTGCCGCGCCGCGATCCCGCGACCCTGCATCTCAGCTTCTGGTCGGCCGACTGGACGCCGTGGCGGGCGCTGGCCCAGGTGGCCGCGCGCTGGCCCACCCTGCGCTTCGACACCCGCCCCACCTACGGCCTTTTGTGACCGGGGCCACCGCCGGCGCGGCGCATCGGGCCACGGCCCCCGATCCGCATCCCGGCCCGGCGGCGCCCGGATGGGAGGACCCGTTGCACCACGAAGCGCCGGCCACGTCGCCGATCCTGGCCGTGGACGGGTTCGAGGGGCCGCTCGACTGGTTGCTCGCCATGGCCCGGGCCCGCAAGGTCGACCTGGCCCGGCTGTCGATCCTCGCTCTGGTCGAGGCGTTCGGGGCAGCGATGCAGGCGGCGCTGCACTGCACGCCCCGGATGCCCCGGCGCCGGACCTCCTGCGCTGGGCCGCTTGGACGGTGATGGCCGCGCAGCTGACGGAGCTGCGCTCGCGGCTGCTGCGGCCGGACGACGCGCCCGCGGCGCAGACGGAGCAGGCCGAAGCGGAGGCGCTGCGGCGGCATTGGGTGCTCCGCACGGAGATGGCCGCCGCCGCCGACTGGCTGGAGCGGCGGCCGCAGCTCGGGCGCCAGGTGTTCGCACGCGGGCGGCCGGAGGCGGGGCAGGGCGCTGGTCTCGCAGGCACGAGGGCTGGACACGACCCCGAAGACGGCCTCGCCGAAGGCGCGGCCGCGGACGCGGCCGCGGACGCCGGCGCGGTCCGCGCGCGCGACGAGGCACCCGTCGAGGGCGGCGACATCACCGACCTGCTGCGGGCCTGCCTGGTGGCGCTCCGGCTGCCGCCCGATGCCAGGCCTGTCAGCCCCGACATTCGCCATTCTGGAGCATGGGCGATGCCGCCCGCCGGATGACCCGGCTGCTGGCAGCGCTTCCCGAGGGGGCGACGTTGGACACATTCCTGCCGGAGATCGCCGAGGCCGGTGCCCACCGCGCGCTGCACGCCCGCGCGGCCATCGCCGCGACGCTCATGGCCGGGCTGGAGCTGAGCCGCCATGGCGCGCTCACGCTGCTGCAGGACGCCCTTTGGCAATCCATTCTGGTGCAGCGCCACGGTGGCGGCAGCAGATCACCCGACAGCCCCGCCCGGACCGAACGAAAAGGATGAGCCGGTGTTGGCCTGAACGGGCCGGTGCATTTGGGTTATCGCATCCCGCAATCCACGGGCTCTCATCCTTCGGTGACCCCCATGTTTGCTCAAGTGACCTCCGGTCGTGCGGATCGGAGTGCTCGCAAGCGGACTGCAGGGGGCGCCCGAATACCCCCCGGCCACATGAGCCGCTTGCATGGACGGCGGACGTCAGCGATGACCGCGGTTCGCATCTTGGCCCGACACAACGGCCAGTCCTGATACCCATGCGCGGCTGCACCCTGGAACAAAGATTGTCGCGTTATGGTCTCAGTCTTTTCCCGGCTACACCTCGCATGACTTGTGGAACGCAGCCCTCCATGCCTCGCCTCTGCCTCCGCCTTGCGCCGCATGGCCGCCTTCTGCTGGAGCCGGCCGAGGACGCGCCAGCTCTCGATGCGACGATCGCCGCGCGCCTGGCTGATGCGTTCGCCCGGGGGACCGGGCCGGGCCTGGTGCAGCTCGGGGCGGGAGAGGTGGGGCATCCGCTGCCGCCGGTGCTGGCCTGGTGGCGCAGCTTTGCCGCGCGCTACATCGCGTCGTTGTGCCTACATGCGGCGAGTGCGCCTGACGGCACAGCGTCCGTGGCCGCTGTCGCAGCACCCGACGCGGCCACCCTCGTCGCCCTGACCGAGGCAGCCCCTATGATGCCGGGGTCCGAATACCTGACTTCGGACGTCCTGCTGGCGCAGTGGGCCGAGATGGCGGAAGCGGTGTCCGCTGCCCTGAGCGCGGCCGGGACCGACCTGCAAAGCGTCCTGAAACGGCTGAACCCGGCCTGGAACCTCGTCGGCCGCGTGCATTTCAACCTGGCGGAGAACCGCCGGGACCCGGAGTTCCCCTTCGCCTTCATGGCGACCTACACCACCCAGCTTTCGGCGCAGGCCAAGGCGCAGCACGTCCCGTTGGGGCAAGCGCTCCGCGAGTATGCGGGAACGGCCAACAAGGAAAGGCTCCTGGCCCTGCTCATGCCGGTGCAGCGGGCCACGGAGGCCTGCCCCTGGCTCCGGCCCATGGTCGAGACGGGCACGATCTTCCATCCGCTGCGCTGGAGCGTCCCGGAGGCCGCGCGCTTCCTCGCAGGCGTGCCGGAGCTTGAGGCCGCCGGCGTCATCGTGCGCATGCCCGCATCGTGGCCGGCGAACCGCCCGCTGCGGCCGCGGGTGGCGGCGACGGTCGGCGCACGCGCGCCCTCCGCCTTCGGCCTCGACGGCCTGCTGGACTTCCATGCGGAGATGACGCTCGAGGGCGAGCCGCTGACCGAGCAGGAGGCCGCGACGCTGCTGGCCGGCACCGACGCGCTGGTGCTGCTGCGCGGCCATTGGGTGGAGGTGGACCGCGACCGGCTCGGGCGCACGATGCAGCGGTTCCGCGAGGCGGAACGGCTCGCGGAGCAGGACGGGCTGACGTTTGCAGAGGCCATGCGCATGCTCGCTGGCGCCGGGATCGCGGCTGAGGACGACGACGACGCCGTCGCTGACTGGTCGCGCGTGACCGCCGGGCCTTGGCTGGCCCAGACGCTGCAGGCGCTGCGCACGCCCGACGGCGCCGGCGTCGATCCCGGCCCGGCGCTGCACGGCACGCTTCGCCCGTATCAGAAGGCGGGCGTGCAATGGCTGCATCTGCTGTCCGGGCTGGGGCTCGGCGCGTGCCTGGCCGACGACATGGGGCTGGGCAAGACCATCCAGGTGCTCTCGCTGCTGCTCGTGCAACGGGCGAGGCAGGCCCGGCGCACCAAGCAGCAGCCCAGCCTGCTGGTGGCGCCGGCCTCGCTGCTCGGCAACTGGATGGCCGAGCTGGAGAGGTTCGCCCCCAGCCTACAGGCCCGGGTGGTCCATTCCTCGGCCATGACGCCCGAGCAGCTCAAGCAGTTCACGCCGGACCGGGCCGCCGGGCTCGACCTGGTCATCACCAGCTACGGCTCGCTGCTGCGCATGCCGGCTCTTGCCGAGGTCGCGTGGCGGTTCGTCATCCTGGACGAGGCGCAGGCGATCAAGAACCCGAACGCCAAGCAGACCAAGGCGGCGAAGGCGCTCACGGCGCAGTCCCGCATTGCGCTGACGGGAACCCCGGTCGAGAACCACCTGGGCGACCTGTGGTCCATCTTCGACGTCATCAACCCCGGGCTGCTCGGCACCGTGCGGCAGTTCAAGCGTTACGCCCGGGGCCTCAGCGAACGCGAGCACAACCCCTACGGCCCGCTGCGGGCCTTGGTGCAGCCCTACATCCTGCGGCGCATGAAGACCGACAAGTCCGTCATCGCCGACCTTCCCGACAAGACCGAGGTGAAGGCCTATTGCAGCCTCAGCCGCCGGCAGGCGGCGCTCTATGCGCAAGCGGTACAGGACCTGGCGGACCGCCTGGCCGATGCGGACGATATCCAACGCAGCGGCGTCGTGCTGGCCACGCTCACGCGCCTCAAACAGATCTGCAACCACCCCTCGCAGTGGCTGGGCGACCAATCCTGGGCGGAGGCGGACAGCGGCAAGTGGGCGCGGCTGCGGGAGATCGCCGCCGTGGTGGCGGCCCGGCAGGAGAAGATGCTGGTGTTCACCCAGTTCCGCGAGGTCACGGCGCCGCTCGCGAGCCACCTCGGCGCAATCTTCGGGCGGCCGGGGCTGGTGCTGCACGGGGACACGCCGGTCAAGCAGCGCCGGGCGCTGGTGCAGGCGTTCCAGGCCGACGAGGACGTGCCGTTCTTCGTCCTGTCGCTCAAGGCCGGGGGCGCCGGGCTGACGCTGACCGCGGCCGCCCACGTCGTGCACTTCGACCGCTGGTGGAACCCGGCCGTGGAGAACCAGGCCACCGACCGCGCCTTCCGCATCGGCCAGAAGCAGAACGTGCTGGTGCACAAGTTCATCTGCCGCGGCACGGTCGAGGAGAAGATCGACACCCTGATCGCCTCGAAGCAGGGCCTGGCCGAGGAGCTGCTGGCCGGGTCCGGCGAGGTCAACCTCACCGCGATGAGCAATGAGGCGCTGCTGCAGATGGTCGCGCTTGACCTGAACGCCGCGATGCAGGACTGACGGGCTATGTCACGCCACGATGACGGCGGCTGGCCCGCCTATGTTCCCGTCGCCAAGCGCCGCAGCCAGGCCGAGCGCGAGGTGGCGAGGCTGCGCAAGCTGGGACGCCCTGTGTCCCCGGTGACGATCGAAGGCCGCATGATCGCCACCACCGCCTGGGGCCGGGCGTGGTGCGACAACCTGGAGCGCTACCGCGACTACGAGAGCCGGCTGCCGCGGGGCCGCACCTACGTGCGCAACGGCTCCGTCATCGACCTGCAGATCGGGCCTTGCGAAGTTACGGCGCTGGTCAGCGGCTCGTCGATCTACAAGGCGAGGATCGGCGTCGCCGCCCTGCCGGCCGACCAATGGCGAGCCATCCGCGCCGACTGCGCCGGGAGGATCGAGTCCCTGGTGGAGCTTCTGCAAGGCCGGCTGTCCAAGGGCGTCATGGACCGCATGTGCCGAGAGGGCGCCGGGCTGTTCCCCAGGCCGTCGGAAATCCGGTTCTCCTGCGCGTGCGAGGATCACGCGTCGATGTGCAAGCACGTGGCGGCGGCGCTGTATGGCGTAGGAGCGCGGCTCGACCGGAACCCGGAGCTGCTGTTCCGGCTGCGGTCGGTGGACGAAAGCGATCTCCTGCCCGATCTCGGCGCCGCGATCCCAGCGTCAGCGCCCGAAAGCGGCCGGGTGCTCGCGGCCGAGGACGCGTCGGCGCTGTTCGGCTTCGACCTGGCGGGACCAGAGGGCGGGGATGACAGCGCGGGGAACACGCGATCCGGTCGTGACCCGCCCGTTCCTGCTGCTCGGCCAAAGCGGAATGCCGGACGAAGCCGGCCTCTGCCGCCAAAGGTGGGTGAACCGCAAACCCAATCGGGTCCGATAGCCGCCTCTGCCGAAGCAGCCATGGCTGAACCCAGGTCGCCAAAGCCCAAGGCCTCTCGCCCAGCCCGGCCGCCGACCGTGGTGCCAACCCAGCTCCCTCAGCACCCGATTAGCCCAGGAGCATCGACGATCGCATCGGCTGCAAAAAAGGACCGCACCTCTGCCCAGCTTGATCACGCTAAGGGCTTGGGAAAAGAGAAGGCTAAAAAGCTGGTGGCTGATGTCATCGCCAGTCTCGGGAAACAACTCGTCGCTGGTCTGGACGTGACCGTGGCCGGAAGAGCCATACAGGCCAGTGCCCGGTCTGCGCGGACCGCCCATAATAAGCCGCCTCTCGGCTCTCGCACCCCAACCAACCAGGTGCAGAAACCAGTCACAAAGTCGAGGAGACCCAAAAACGCGATGTGAGCGATGTCGGCAGGCGTTGGTGCATAATTCGGAGGCTGCGGGCTTTGGTGACTGGGCTGCCGAGCGTATAGGGCTGCTCCCTGGTTCTCTGGATGACGAATGCCCTACAAGGCCAATGAGCCGCGCCGCCACAAGATCCCACGGGCGCGTTACAAGGTCACGAATTGGCCGGAGTATGACAGGGCGCTGCAGCAGCGCGGGAGCCTGACGGTCTGGGTGACGCCGGAGGCGCTCGCGGCCTGGCATCCGCTCCACACTGGGCAGAGGGGACGCCCCCGCGACTACTCGGAGGTGGCGATCGAGACCGGTCACCTGCTGCGCCTGGCCTTTGGCCGTCCGTGGCGGCAAACCGAGGGCCTGCTGCGCTCGATCACGATGCAGCTTGGCCTGAACGTGAGTGTGCCCGACCACACCACGTTCTCGCGGCGCAGCCCCGGCTTGGGGCTGGCCAAGACGCTGGCGCAAGCCCAAGCGAGCGGGCCGGTGCACGTCGTGATCGACGCGACGGGGCTGAAAGTTTACGGCGCAGGTGAGTGGCTGGTCGAGAAGCATGGCGAGCGTGGCAAGCGGGGTTGGCGCAAGTTGCACCTCGCCGTCGACCCGGAGAGCGGCGAGGTCCTCGCCTCCGAGCTGGCAAGCAACGACGAGGGCGATGCGTCCCAGGTCGGCCCGCTGCTCGGGCAGATCCCTGGCCCGATCGGTTCTGTAACGGCGAATGGCGCCTATGACGGCGAGCCCACTTATACCAAAACTCGCTGACCAGAACCCATCAAGATTTCACCCTCACTGCGATGCACTTGAGCTGCCGCATAGAGCACGCGACCTCCATGGGTTCTGGTCAGTGAGCCTTGGTATTACCGGACCGTGGCCGAGCACCAGCCCGACCCGCCCGTGGCGGTGGTCATTCCACCACGCTCAACCGCAGTGCCGAGTTCGGCCGAAGCAACGACACCCAGCCAACGCGACCAGCACATCCACATGATCTGGGACAAGGGGCGCATGGCTTGGCAGAGGGCGACCGGCTACGGCAGGCGGTCTCACGCGGAAACGGCGATGTTCCGCTACAAGGCCGTCATCGGTAGCAACCTTCGCGCCCGGACCCTGCCTGCCCAGAAGACCGAGACCAGGGTCGGCTGCTCGGTGCTGAACCGGATGACCCGCCTCGGCATGCCAGTGTCGCAACGCGTCAGCTGAACGTCCTCTGGGCTGGCTCGCTACGTCCACCATCCAATTTATGCACCAACGCCCTCCTGGCCCCTCTTTCGGGCCGGGCATGTACCCATGATCGGCGAGTGGGTGGCGCTGCCGGTTTGGAAAGCGGCCGGCGGCGGGCGGATCGGGGATACGCTCTACGACGAGATCTTCCACCCCGTCGCCGGGCGCCTCCTCAAGCTTGTCGACGCTGTCCTGCGTCTGCCCGGCGCCTCGACGGGCGCCGACAACGACGTCAGGCGCGCCAGCGAGCGAGGATGTGCCAGGCTACAGCAGTGGAGACGGCTCCTGACGGTATGTGCACGCCTGCAGGTCGTTCACGCCGCCGCCAAGCGCGGTGAGGCCGCACTTGAGGGCCTGTTGCGGGTGCTCGTGCCGTGCATGCCTGTAGCGGACACGGTTCACGACCACCACTCGATTGTCGTGAACCAGCTTTCGGAACGGGCACGCGGCTCCGCTCACGGTGCTACCGTAAAACTCCACATGGATGCTGCCGTAGGCCGAGGAGGCGTTCCAAGTCATCATGAAGCAACCTGGCTTCAACCCGAACCAGGGGTTCTACTGGGACGGGATCGCGCGCAGCGAGTTCCACCTCTATAACGTCGCTCACGCTGAGGACGGCCCTGTCTGACGCTCGGTGGGGACTGTGCTCCCCACTAGCCAGGTAGGCGCGTCATTTCCGCCGGGGAGCAGAAGCGTGAGCCGGAGCGAGTCAGTTAGGAACTGGAGCAGGGCATCGCTTTCGCTTGCCGGCGCTGCGTCGTCTCCCGCATGGTGGGGCTATGTTCTGCGTCGATGAAGCCACTGCCGAGGCCATCCGTCGCGTGTTCGACGAGGAAGGCGAGCTGTCGGCCGTGATCGAGCTGCGCCGGCATTTCCCGCTCATTACCGACACTGCCCGAGGGCGGGAGTGCGTGCGGATCATCGCGGGATGGCGACCGGTGCCCCCTCTAGCGAAGACGGCGGACAAGGTTGCCCGCCTGAAACCACGGCGGCGGCCGAACGCTGCGCCGCGGTGAGTCTCACATCATACTAGCGAGCGGCATCGGGGATGTGACAGCTCCCAGCCCTCCTCTGGCATGCCCTGTCCTTGGCCGCGCGCCAGGGTAGGTCCGGTCATGCCGCGTCGCCGGCGAGAGCGGCGACGATGCGCTCCCGCTCCTGCCGAATCGGAGCTGAGCGTTCCCGCACCATGGCCAGCACTGCGGCCGGCGCAGTCTGGGGTGTGCCGGCATCGAACGGCGGCGCGGGCGCGTATTCCAGGTTGAGCTGGACCGCTTCTGCCGCCTCGCGCCCGGCCAGCTCGGCAGCCAAGGCAAGGGCGAAGTCGATCCCCGCTGTGACCCCGCCACCCGTGAGCAGGTTGCCGTCCTGCACCACCCGGCCCTGGGTCGGGATCGCGCCGAAGCGGGCGAGCAGGTCGTGCGAGGCCCAGTGCGTCGTGGCCCGCTTGCCCCGGAGCAGCCCGGCCGCGCCCAGCACGAGCGCACCTGTGCAGACCGAGGTGACATAGCGGGCGCTGGTTGCCTGGCGGCGGATGAACTCCAGCGCGTCCTGGTCCTGCATGAGCGCGTTCACGCCCGCACCGCCCGGCACGCAGAGCACGTCCAGCGGCGGGCAGTCCGCGTAGGTCGTGGTAGGCACAAGCAACAAGCCGGTGGCCGACGTGACCGGCTCCTTGGTCTTCCAAACCAGGTGGACGGCGCTGCCCGGCAGCGAGGCGAACACCTCGTAGGGGCCGGTGAGGTCGAGTTGCTGCACGCGTGGGAACACGAGCAGGCCAATCTGGAGCGTCATGAGGCGGTGCCTTTTCCGGGTGGACGAGGCCATCCTACCGAGGCAGGCTCTGGCCGGGATGCCAAACCGCCCTCCTTTTCCGCCAGTCGCGCCGCCGCGCCCGGTCGAGGTGCTCGCCTTCCCCGGCGTGCAGTTGCTCGACGTGGCCGGCCCCTTGCAGGTATTCGCCTCGGCCAACGACCTCGCGCAACAGGGCCGCCACGGGCGCGACAGTTCAGCCCCTTATTCGCTCCGGGTCGTGGCGGCGCGGGGCGAACCGGTTGTAGCCTCGGCGGGGCTGGGGCTGGCAGTCGAACCGCTGCCCGGCCCGGAGGAGGCCGTGGACACGCTCGTGATTGCCGGCGGCCCTGGCGTGTACGCGGCCGCGGAGGACAGGGCGCTCCTGGCCTGGGTGGGCGCGCGGGCAGCGCGTGCGCGGCGGGTCGCCTCCGTGTGCACGGGCGCCTTCTTGCTGGGAGCGGCGGGGCTGCTGGAAGGCAAGCGGGCAGTCACGCACTGGACACGCTGTGCCGACCTCGCCCGGCGCTTCCCTTCGGTGCGGGTCGAAGTGGACCCGATCTTCGTGCAAGACGGCAGCATCTGGACTTCGGCGGGGGTGACGGCCGGCATCGATCTTGCGCTCGCCCTGGTGGAACAAGATATCGGCCGGGCGGCGGCGCTGGCGGTGGCACGGCACCTCGTCGTGTTCCTCAAGCGCCCAGGTGGGCAGGCACAGTTCAGTGCCGCTCTCTCGCTTCAGCACGCGGACGGCGGCGGGCGGTTCGCGGCGCTGCACGCCTGGATTATGGACAATCTTGCAGGCGACCTGAGCGTGCAGGCCCTGGCTGTGCGTGCCGGCATGAGCGAGCGCGGCTTCGTGCGCCATCACCGGGCGGAGACGGGCTTGACGCCGGCGCGCACGGTGGAGCGGCTCCGAGTGGAGGCGGCGCGCGGGCTGCTCGCCGACACGCGCCTGCCGGTCAAGCGCGTCGCAGCCCACTGTGGGTTCGGCTCAGAAGAGACAATGCGCCGGAGCTTCCTGCGCCTACTCGCAGCCACGCCGCAGGCGTATCGCGAACGTTTCGCCACTGCGAATTAGGGGCTGTGTGGGAAGCTTTGCAGCCTTGTACGCTAAACACGGCTGAAAGCGCGAGCGTCCGTGATGGGGACATTTCCGACAGTCTGCTTCTAGGTAAGATTCGGCTGAACCTGACAATGACAAACTTAAGGTTGCTCTGACTTCTGAAACTCTTCCCCGGCGATAGCCATGGCGCGCTGTATCGCCGGGAAGCCGCGATAGGGTGCCACGTTAAGCAACGTCTCCACGATTTCCGCGCGCGAGACGCCAACGGCGAGCGCGGCGGCAATGTGAACCCGCAACGGCGCTTCGGACGAGACCGTCATGTTCCCGGCCAGCGCGGCGCATGCGGTCAGTTCGCGTGTTCGGGGATCGAGCCCGGGGCGCGCGAAGATGTCGCCATAGCTGTGATCGACGATCAGTGCACCGATATGCGGGGCAAGGTCGTCAAAGCTGTGGACAATCGCGTCGCCGGCTTTGCCCGACGTGGCCTTTAGCGTGGCGAGCCCTCGCGTACGCCGGTCGTCGTGGTCTGCGTCGTCGCCGGAGGCGAAAGCGACCTGGCCGGTCGATGCGCGCTCGTCGCGGTCCTGACCGCGCAGTGCCTCGATCGCAGTGAAGGCAGCGTTCAGCGCCGTGGGGAAGCCCGCATAGGCCGCGAGCTGGATAATTGTCTCCGCGACTTCATCCTGCGTCACGCCGTCCTGCAGCGCGCCGGCGATATGCGAGCCCAACTGCCGGGCACGGTTACCGCTGGCCGCGAGCATCACGATCGCTGCCAGCCGGGCAGTCTTCCGGTCAAGCTGCTCGCGCGCAAGCACGTCGCCAAATTCAAACTCGACGGTCAGACGGGCGAGCGCCGGAGAGGTGTCGGCAAAGGCTTGCGTGTACCGTGCCGGCTCCATTCCAAGGATCGTGCGAAGCGCAGCAACGCCGCGTTCAAAGCGGGTTGGCCCGACCGCCGGTGCGGCAGACGCCGGCTGAAAGGCGATCCCCTTGTCCTTGACGATTTCGCGAAGAATGCCGATGCCGTCGATCGCGGCGGGAAACCCGAGCACACCCGTCGCCATGGTAAGCAGCTCGACCAGGTCGTCGACGGAGCCGCCGACGTTCAGCAGCCCCGCCATGTGAAAGCGCAGCTGCCCCTGCGCCGACCCGTTCGCCAGCAAGATAGCGACCGTGCAGGCCTGACGGGTGCGCAGGTCCAGACCCGGTCGGGATAGTACCTCGCCATAGGGGAACGTAACCACCAGATCGGCCAGGGCTGGTGAGAGGGCAGTGAGTCGCTTGATCGACGCATCGAAGCCCGGTCCGCCGACGCGTTCGAGCAAGGACATGCCGGCGGCCAATGTTGCGCTTTCATGCGATGATCGTGTCACGCTTCGTCCTCCTTATGCATTGGTCGTTGAGTATCACGCGCCATGCCGTTCGCCCCGCGTTGTGCCGGATGGAAGTGGCAGGGCGGCGATTAGTTGGGGCTGGCAACAGGACGAACCACGATCTCGGTCGTGTCGACATCCGCGGGCTGCGCGATCGCGTGTAGGATGGCCCGACCGATGGCGTCGGGCTGAAGCGCGATCGCGCGAAACACCTTCATTTCCTCGCGGCCTTTCTCGTCCGATATACTGTCGGCAAGTTCGGACTCGACCACGCCCGGGCAGACGCTGGTTACTCGGATTTTGTCGTTCTCCTGGCGCAGACCATCGGAAATGGCGCGGACAGCGAACTTGGTTGCGCAATAGACCGCGGCGGTCGGCGACACATGCAGCCCACCGATCGAAGCGACGTTGATGATATGGCCGAACCCTTGCGCATTCATCGTCGGCAGGACGGCGGCGATGCCGTACAATACGCCCTTGATGTTGACGTCAACCATGCGGTCCCACTCGTCGACCTTGAGCGATGCCATCGGCGAAAGCGGCATCACGCCGGCATTATTGACGATCACGTCGATGCGTCCGAACTCGTTGAACGCGGACTGCGCGAAGTCCGCCATGTCGGTGCGATCGGTAACGTCGAGCGACCGCACGCGCGCGCGGCCTCCGTCGGCGGTGATCGCTGCCGCGACCTGCTCAAGTCGGTCGACGCGGCGCGCGCCGAGCACGACCGTCATACCCGCCGCGGCAAGCACCCGCGCCGTGGCCTCGCCGATACCGCTACTGGCACCGGTGATGATTACGATCTTGTCCATTTTTGTCCTCTTTGGCGGTGGGTCCGCTTCACACCCATGAGGTAGGGCGCGAGGATTGCGTCGCCTACTGGCTTGCGCCTGCACTCGGTGGTAAGCCGAACTGGACAATGCCGCTCGACTTGAACACCGTTTCGATCTTCGTCGAGGTCGCCCGCGCGCGTAGCTTCCGGGCGGCCGGTGATCGCCTCGGGCTGACGCGATCGGCGATCAGCCAAGCCGTACGGCGGCTGGAAGATACGTTCGGTACGGCACTGCTCCACCGCACGACCCGGAGCGTGAGCCTGACCGAGGCTGGCGAGGCCTTCCTGTCACGTGTCGCGCCGGCGTTGGCCGAGATGAGCGTGGCAGCCGAGGAAGCGGTCGACCGGCGCGACCGACCGAGCGGACTGCTGCGCCTGGCCGTGTCTTCGATCGCCGAGAGCATCTTGGCCGGCGATATGCTGACCGCTTTCAGCCGATTGGTCCCCGATGTCCGGCTCGACATTCTGGTCACCGACGCGGAATTCGACATCGTTGCACACGGGTTTGATGCAGGGGTCCGGCTGGGCGAGGTGATCGAACAGGATATGATCGCTGTGCCCGTCTCGGGGCCGCAGCGACAGATGGTGGTTGCCGCCGCTTCCTACCTTGATTGCCATGGCACGCCTGCCCACCCGCGCGAGTTGCCCGCGCACCGCTGCATCGGTTGGCGGCCGGCCCCGGGCCTGTCACCCTACCGCTGGGAATTCGCCGAAGACGGACCATGGCAAGGATTCGGTCCACGCGTTCACACAGGCGCTGCCGGCAAAGATAGGCACGGACCGCCTCCTTGCCATGGTCCGTCCTGGCCCGAATGGAACCTGCGTTACTTCCGGTCGAGGAACTCGACCACGAGTTGGTTGAGGGGACCTGGGCACTCCTCAGGCAGCCAGTGACCGCATCCCGGGAGGATATGGCTCTCGACGCTGTTGGCATAGCCCCTCATCTGGTTGGCCTCGAACGGGCCGAAGCCGCCATGGCCGCCGCCAGTGACGATCATCACCGGCATGCCTAGCTTGGTGCCGAACAGCGCCACGTCTCGCCGCGCGGTCTCGTTGAGCGCCCGGTAGTACTCGAACGCGGCATGTAGGCTGGCAGGCTTCGCGTAGGAGCGCGCGTACATGCTCAGCAGCTCCGGCGTGAACACATCCTTCTGCGTGGCGTGGAACTTGATGAAGTGCTCGAAGAAGAAGCCCTCATGGCCGGTGATCAGCGTTTCCGCCAGATGGTCGCCGGCCGTGAACAGGCTGAAGTGCCAGACGAGCGACTCGCCCTCGGGCGTGAAGGCAGGGAAATCGTAGAGCGTCTTGTCCGGGACCGGCGCCTCCATGTAGGCCAGCCGCCGGATGTCCGCCTGGTGCAGGACGGCCATCGGGTAGGTGTTCCAGATGCCGATGTCGTGGGCAACCAGGTCGAACTTGGCGTCAGGGCTGAAACCTTTGGCGAACTTGTAGAGGGTGTCCGCCACGTCCTGCCCGGCATAGGACGTCCTTGGCGGGTCAGACAGGCCGAGGCCGGGGAGGTCGGGGACCACCACGGTGTGATTGCGGGCCAGCAGGGGCATCAGCTGGTGCCATTCATACCAAGTCTGGCCGAAGCCATGCACCAGCAGCACCAGCGGCCCCTGACCGCCTTTCACGTAATGCAGGTTGACCCCGTCGACCTCACGATAGGCGCCGGCGAAGCCGTCGGGCAGCGGGAACTCCTCAGCAGGGGAAGCCGGCGCAGCGCTGACCGGTGAGGCCACGGCAAGCGCGAGGGCAAACGCCATGCCTCTAAGGAACTGGATCATCGTGTCGTCTCCTGAAAGGGTGTCCGTCTGATCCAGGCCCTGGACGGGCGCAGGCCGGGCGTCGGATGGGAGTGGGGCAGGCAGGGACTGTCCTGGCCCGTGCGGGTCATGGCGCAGAGGCACGCGGGCCAGGGGGGAAGCCGCGCTGGCCTTCGCCTGCCACGCGGTCACCGAGGCGAGGAGCAGGGCGGCCAGCATGGCCCAGGGGAACGAGCCGGCACCGAAAGCTGCAAGGAGGAGGCCGCCGATGATGCCGCCGCCGGCGATGGCCGCGTTCCAGGCCGTCGTGACCATCGCCGCCGCGAGATCGACAGCATCGCCGGCCGCGTCGGCCGAGGCTGTGTTGAGCAGCGTCGCCGCGCCGCCGAACGTCAGGCCCCAGACCGCTACGGCGCCGAGCACGACGGTCGGCGAGTGACCGAATACCGCCAGCACTACGCAGACCAGCGTAAATACGGCCAGGCTGAGGAGGACCGATGCGCGAAGCCAGCGATCTACGACCAGCCCGATGACCCAAATGCCGAAGAAGGCGACGACGCCGAAGACGAGCAGGACCATATCGACCCGGCCGCCCAGCCCGGCACGGGCCACGAACGGCGCTGCGTAGGTGTAGAGAATGTTGTGCGCCAGCATCCAGGCGAAGACGACCAGCAGCACAGGAAGGATGCCGGGTGTGACCAACACGGCGCCGATGCTGCGGCGCTTGCCGGTGTCCTGCCCGGGACGGTCAGGCACGGCCCAGAACACCCAGCCGGCCAGCAGCAGCGTCAATCCAGACATCACCAGGAACGCGGCGCGCCACCCCGCCAGGCCACCCAGCAGCGATCCAGCGGGCGTGCCGATCGACAGCGCGACCGGCGTTCCGACCATCGCCAGCGCCAACGCGCGGCCCTGCAGCTCGGGCGCCACGAGCCGGCGCGCATACCCGGCGATCATGCCCCAAGCTAGCCCCGCCGCGACCCCGGCCAGGAAGCGTGCGGCGAGCGTCAGCGTGTAGAAGCCTGACAGCGCCGTGACGGTATTGAAGGCGAACAGGCCGCCGATGGCCAGCAGCAGCACCGGCCGGCGACGCCACGTCTGAGTGGCCGCGACCAGCGGGATCGCCGCAATCAGCGAACCGGCGGCATACACCGTGACGAGTTGCCCAGCCATCGCCTGGGACACATGCAGTCCTTGTCCGATGAGCGGCAGCAATCCGGCCGGCAGTGTCTCCGTCATGATTGCGACAAACCCTGTCATCGCCAACGCGAGGAGTGGTGCTAGCGGCAGGCGATCCTTGGTCGCGGTTCGTTGCCCTTGGGGGTGGGATACGGCTGCGCTCATCTCGGGACTGTTCCAGATCAACTGATCCATAAATCGGGAGAGGCGAGCGCCTTTACAAGACATCTGGACCGACCAGTTACAAAGTTGTTCAGGAGACACCGCCATGCCGCGTACGGGTCGCCCCCGCAGCTTCGACAAGGATGAGGCCGTCACGAGAGCGATGCAGTTGTTCTGGGAACGTGGCTATGAGTCGACCTCGCTTGCGGACCTTAAGGCCGCTATGGGCGACATATCCGCTGCAAGCTTCTATGCGGCCTTCGGCTCCAAGGAGGCGCTGTTCCGCGCGGTCCTGGCCCACTATCTCGAAACCCACGGGCAAGTGGTCGCCCCGCTTTACGATCCCGCCTGCGACCCGCGGGACGCGATCGAGCAGACACTCCGCGCGTCCGCGCGGATGCAGACGGATCCGGCGCACCCGTTCGGCTGCTTCCTGGTGCTGTCGACGGCCACGTGCTCTGCCGAGAGCCGGCACATCCAAGCTTCGCTCGCCGAGGAGCGGGAACGGAACCGCGCCGCGCTGCTCGCCTGTGTGTCGCGCGCCGTCGCCGCCGGGCAGTTGCCGCGCGCCACCGACCCAGCGGCGCTTGCCACACTGTTCGACACCTTCCTCGTAGGCTTATCGATTCAGGCCCGCGATGGTGTCCCGCTTGCGACGCTGGAGGCCAGCATCTCCCAAGTCATGCGGGTCTGGGACAACTTGCAACATCGACATCGCGCCTGAAGCGCTGCATCCCAGCAGCTGCATTAAACGATGCCGCAAACCAGGGTTTCCGGCACGGTAGCAGGGGAAGCTGAATAGCGTCGGTTTTCCGGCCTGAAATCGTGCCGCAACCCTGTTGCGGAATCAGCGTGCCGATGCGACCATCGCGCATGGCTTCCGGCACGAAACGACGCGCGTCTCCTGCACCCTCCCCCCAGGGCTACGGGCGTCACACAACTGCGGAACGAAGTGCCATGTCCCAGCCCTTGAGGAAGGTGTCGAGACGGCTGAGACCCCGGGCGATGGTTTTCGGGCCGGCT
>JAABUP010006645.1_pt1 | contig 16245 bp, 20 predicted proteins | sample 5559201 | NCBI WGS metagenome assembly JAABUP01 (sample SAMN10711887, study PRJNA513373) | rock metagenome | isolation source: Antarctica rocks | place: Antarctica
GCGGTGCCGGGCGGCGCAGCCATGCCGTCATCACCCTGACGCACGGCCTCGATCGAGTTGTTGCGCGCAAAGCCGTCCGCAGCAGCCCCATCGTCCTGCGCCCCCGGCGGCCCTCGGTCAGCAGAGCGCCCGCGCCATGCTGACATGTGTCCTGCCTCCCAGCATGCGCACACTGTCACAGGCGCTCAGCGGCCCAGGACATGGCTCAGGGTAGTCACAAGCTCGGGCCCATAGGCGAGCAACCCTCGCTGCACTGACGTGTGCAAGTGCTTGGGATCATGCCCTGTGCTGCAGCTCCTCACGAGGCGCCGCGCACTTGCGTGTGGCATGGCACGCTTGCGCCGCCGCCAGGGCGCGTGCACTTTTCAGTGCGGCCTGGACGCAGCGCTCAGCAGGCGCCCGCGCCTGCATACGTGCGGAGCCGAGCCCCGCGGCCGCCGCGGCCGGCAACGGAGCGGCTTCATCACCACCGGCCCCGCCGGCCGCAGCCGCGTCCACCGCCTCGGCCGCCAGCGGCGCGCGCCAGCCACTGGTGCCAGCCTGCCCGCGCGCGCTGCGCGCGGGGCCTTGCATGCGGCTGGTGCGCAGCGAGCCGCGCCGCGAGTCGCGCACCTCCCCCGCCGCAGAGTTCTGGCGCCGGTGGAGGCCGCGCGTCAGCAGCACCGCAGCTTGCGCGACAGTGGCCGTGTGAAGCGACTGCTGGCGGGGCACGTGCTGCTGTACATGCTTACACTCTCGACCCCAGAACACTCCCGCAAGGGTGCGCTGATGTGACATACTTTAGCATCTGCGCGCCCGTACTGCTGAATGTGGACAGGCCAGCCCACGTCTGCTTGGAAGGTATGCTGCCTGCTGCTGGCGCGACAGCGAGTGCTGGCGCGCCTGCCGGGCAGCGCTCGCAGCACGCCGGACATGTTTGGGCACTGGTAGGCAGCGCCCCTCCAAACGGGGAGAGTGCGAGGATGCCGCGCTCCCAGGCCCAGCAAAGGGGGAGGGCGCAGCGCGCCTGCTCGGTCGCGTGGCTGCCCTGCGGGCTGGCGGCGCGCTCCCGCCCCGCCTCTTGGCCCTGGCCGTAGACGGACGCGGGCGTGCCGGCGCGCGCGAGCGCGGGCTTGGCGGCGCTGCGCGCGAGCGCTGTCTGCGACACCACGCTGCCCGCGTGCTGCGCCGGGGGCGAGGCCGGCTGCAGCGGCGGCGACGCGGGGCGCATTGCGGTGGACAGTAGGCTGGTCGTCGGCTGCGGGACATGCTGCGGCGCCGGATCGTTCTCGCCTGCGCCCGGCGCCTGCCCCAGCGCGGCCGGCGGCAGCGACGACAGCTCATGCTTGCCTGCGCGCATCACAGAGCTGGAGCGTTGCCACCCCCTGCACCAGCCAGCAACTGCAGTCAAAACCCGATAGCGAAGAATGCAGGCTCAGCATGTCTGTGCTCGCGCAGCATTTGCTCTGCAGCGTAGCATGGCAATGCAGAGCGGCGGTGCGCTTCCACAGGCTCGCGCAGGCAACCCTTTCGGTGCTCAGACGAACGCAAAGGGGGTCCGTGAACACCTTCGGCTGCTGCGGACTGCGCGCTTTCGCGCTCCTCCTCGCCGGCCGATGCCACCGCCGCGGAGCCAGCGGGGCGCGCGCCAAAGGACACAGCCGTTGAGATCTGGCTCCGCGCTGCACGCTGCAGAGCGCGACAAACCCCATTAGCTGCTGGATTGCGGGGAGCGGCCTTGGATGTTTGCAGGTACATTGACACAAACTTACCGGGCTGTGGCTGCCTGCCTGGCGGCCAGAACTCCGGGACACAGAGCCTTCCTCCTCCTCCATGCTCGGCGCGCCGCGCAGCAGTGCCTGCCGTCCAGGGTCCAGCCACCTTGCGCTTATTTGCCACACCACTGCTTCGTGGTACACGGCTTGAAGCCGGCACGTCTTGTACACCCTCTTTGATTTATCAATTAAGTGCTCCAACAGTTCAGACTAGGGTTGTAACACCCCAGAGACTTGGTTGCACATGCTTTATCAAAGCAAAGCCCACACTCCCATCCTGTTCAAATGAGGATGGGAGTGTCGCCATTTCATTTTCACAAGTACAAGTAGTTCTTCTGAGACAAGTGAATACCTTTGAACACAGTGACACAGGACTGGTCCTGAGCAAGCGCTCGCACGCGGCGCTAGAGCAGCGCAGCGCCCGCCGCGCGCGGGACCGGGGCGGCCACAGCGCACAGGCGCGCGGCCAGGTGGCCGCGCGCGCGCCGGTACATCTGGCCCGTCCAGTATATTTTGCGGCACTGCCCGCAGCGCCAGAACTCGGAGTGCGCCGCACGGATCGGCTCCGGCACGCCGCTGTCCTCTGGCAGCTCGTCCGGGCGCAGCGGCCTGCCCAGCGCCATGCAGCTCTTTGGGTGCAATCTTTTACGCATGTCATGAAAATCATTTCATGACACGGGTCTGTAATAAGCTTTGATGGCATGCTTCATGGGCCACGCAAGAGCGGCCGTGTGCAGCAGCAGTGACGCGCAGCGCTTTGCTTCCGCCCCCCCGCGACGGCGCCAGAGCACAAAGGATTAATCGCGGGCGGCCCGAGCGCCTGCCCAGGGCCTCGCCACCGCAGCAGCTGCGGTGCCAGAGCGGAGCCCCAAACAAAGCACTGATCGCAGGGGAACATGCAGGCCCCACAGCATACTCGGCGCATGGCGCATGGCGGGGGCGCGCGCCTGGCCGAAAACTCACCGTTGCAGGCCACGCAGCGCGACAGCAGGCGGCCCTCGGTCACGTCGATGCGCAGCGCGGCCAGCACCTCGGCCAGCTGCGCCTTCTTGTCGGGCGCGGCCACGAGCAGGCAGGCGTCGGTGTGGCGCGCGGCCGCAAACGCGCGCTCGCTCGTCAGCACCAGCCGGCGCTCGCGCTCGGCGGTCTCCACCAGCCACCTGCGCGGCGCGCGCGGGCCGGTCCGGCAGGAGTCCAGCAAGAATGCGTGGACCCACGGCGGCATGCCGGGCGCGGCGCAGCCTGCCTCCCGCACCAAGAGGGCTCCGCGCTGCGCACGCTGGGCGCCCGGCTGGCAGCTGGGCACACAGCGCTCTCACCCGCAAACGCAGGGGGCCGGCGCCCGCTCCGGGCGAGCCGGCCGCGCGCGCTTAACAAGGGCTGCCATGCCCCTCGGAGACGCTACACACGCCCGCTGCCAGAGCGCTGCATGCGCCGCGCCGCACGCACCCTCAGCGCACCGCTATGCGTGCACCGGGGAGCGCGTCCTGCATGTCCGTGTCGTGCGACCCGCACGCCGCACAGTCTGTGGCGAGCACAGCACGCGCATCCAAACAGCGCGCGCAGCTCTGGGCGCCCAGCAGGGCCCAACGCGCACCCGGCAGGGCCCGGCGCGCCTGTGCACCAGGAAGCGCTGGCTGCGCGCGCCCGGCGGCGCGCACTTCGCGTCCAGGCCGCACATGCGCAGCTGGCGCGCCAGGCCCTCCAGGTTGGTGTCGCACACGAAGCGCGGCTCGCCCGCCCACGGCACCGCTGCGAGGCAGTCCGCCGCATGCGGTCAGGCGCCCGCAGCAGCGCGACAGCAGCGCCTGCCGACTCAGTAGGGGGATGTTGACAAGCGCTCGGCGCGCGTCGTTCGCCTCTTTGGTCAAGGTGCAAACGTGGAGCTTGCAGCATGTGCGTGTGTCACATGTCCCATGCAGTGCAGGGATGGCTGGGGACGGCAGTCCGGCGCCTGCGGGCCTGTTGACAGATGCATCGAGGTGCTTCCCGGTGTTTGACGAGCAGCCAGCGGCATGATGAGCTGATGACGACAGCCAAATTTGAGACAACACTGCCCCAAGCGGAGGTATCCCTTCCAACAGCATGCTGTGACGCCGGACCTGGGGCGCAGCCGCCGCCATCCGCCGGGCCCTGCTGCGGCTGCTTGCTCCGCTGCGCGCGCTCACGCAGCGGCCGGCGCCGGCCGCGCGCGCCCGCGCCCACGTCCTCCAGCCGGCGGCCCCAGGCGCTGGCCGCGCTGCGCATCAGCGCCTCTGCGCGCGCCCCCGTGGCCACCACCACACGTTTAAAAACCCTTGGTACCCTTTTGTCATATCCTGTGGTTGCCGCAGAGCCAGGGATGCTTCTTGCTCATACGGTGCCAGCGCCAACAGGCTTGCGCCACACAGCACCGGGGCGGCAGTCGTCACCGCGCAGCCAATAAAAAAACAAGGCTGTGAAACTGTCCCATCGCGCGGCTGCAACCACTTGTGACGAGGTCCTGGCGGCCATCTGCACGCCCAGCCTGGGTGGCCCTAGACCGCGCCAAACAGCCTGCGGCGGGTGCGTGCGCGCCATGCTCGGACGCCGCAGCGCAGCCCTCCTCGCGCCCAGAGCCCTGCGCTGCAGAGCCGCCCTCTTCGCCCTTGGGGCCTCCCGCTGCGGCGCCGGCCTGCGGCGCCGGCGAGCAGCCCCCAGGCCCGGGCAGCCACTCCAGGGCGGCTGCAGGCGGGTTGCTGGCCGGTTGCGCGGCTTCGCCGCCTCCTGCGCACCCGTCGCCTGCCGCACGGGCTGCTGCCAGCCCGCGAGGCCCCGCCCCGAGCTGCGCGTGCGGGCTGGGAGGCCGCCCATCAGCACCGTCGCCGAGCCGCGCTGCTGCCAAGCTATTCGCCAGGCCGCTCTCGACGCTTCCCCCCCGCCGGCGGCAGCCGCGGGCTGCTCGCCCGCGCCGCACGGGTCGACAGCGCCGCCAGCAGCGCCGCCGGCGGCGCCGTCGGCGCCCGCGTCCGCCCCCCGCCGCGCCTCCGGCGGCCCCGCGCGCGCTGCGCCCGGCGCGCCGCCCTGCTGCGGCGCGGGGGCGGCTGCCGGCGCGCGCGGCTGCAGCAGAGCAAGCATAGGGTAGGGTAACCCTACGGCCGCCAGCGTGTCCAGCAGGTCCAGGAGCACGGCCGCATCCAGCGCGGCGTACGCCCTCTGCCGCCGGACCATTAGGCGGCATCACCAGGCGGTGACAGCTATGTCACGCACTGCCGCGCTTGCCACCCGATCGCGTGCGGCCTGGAGCTGGGTGCATGCAGTAGAGGAAACGCGAATCTGACGCGCATGCTAAGCAATCACGCACAGGAACGCCAGTGCGGCTGCGCGGCTCGAGCGCCTGGCGGGCGCCCCCCCGCCACCCCGCACGACCCGCATGCAAGGTTGCGATGTCACCGCCGTGCTCCCGGCCTGCGGCGGGGCGCAGCCGCGGCCAGAGCAGGCGCGTGCAGGCGCGCCTGCGCGGCAGTCAGCGGGCGCGCCGCCCACGCGCTGCACTGCAGCCGCTTGTCCAGCGGCGCGCCCAGCTGCGCGTGCACCAGGCCCGCCAGGCCGCGCTCGCCTGCCTGCGCGCGTGGCCGGCAACGTGTTCGGAGAGACAACATGCGGCGAGCTCGGCAAGCAGCCTCGAAGGAGGCCGGGCCGCTGCGAGGGGCGCGGCAGCAAGCGGGACCGGCGCGCGGGCAGAGCGGACGCTGTGCGCGGCTGCGAGCTGCGCTCCGGCACGGCTGGTGGGCTGCACTGAGAGGCTGCATGCTGCGCCGCACCGGCGGCAGGCTCGCCAGGCCCTTGACGGCGAGCGTCCGGTGCAGGGAGGCCAGGTCGATTGCGGGCTCCACCGCGCACACCCCGCCCAGCGCCGCCGCAAGGGCGCCGAGGTCGCCTGCGAGCCCGTAGCCGACCTGCGGGACGCCGGGCATGTGTGGCGGCGCTCGCGACGGGTACCGCGAGTGGCCGCACACCGAGTGCAAGAGCACGCGCACGCTATGCCTCTCCAGTGCCTCTCCCGTGCGCTCACCTTGAGCAGGTCCCTGCAGCGAAAGAGCAGCGCGAGGAACTCGCGCGCGTCGCAGGCTGGCAGCGCCAGGAGGTCCTGCCGCGAGGCAGGCGAGCTCGCTGCGTGGGCTCTGCTGCAGCTCTTTAGTGACCGAGTGCTGTGCCGCATAAGAGACGGACCAGCAGCAAGACGTGCCGCGCTCCCGCCCGCGTCCGCAGAGCCAGTTGCAGCAGGGCGGCGGACGGCGCTGCATTGCAGTCCCACTCCGCATCAATCCCGCAGACGTATGCATCAGATGCTATGCCCCTGCAGGTGTGCATATCTCAGCGTGCAGCGCGCACGGCCACTGCAGCGCACACAGAGCACACACGCTGTGTTCTGCTCAACGACGACCCTTTCATTAGTGCAAGGCTGACGACTTGCAGTGCACGCCTTGCAGCGTCAAGCGCTTGCGTATCGGCGACCAGGCTGGTGGTCCAGGCGCTGGACAGCTGTATGTACTCCTCTGGCTCGCTGGTCATTGTCCCGCACCTGGCACTGACGCAACAGGAAAACAAACAAACACACTTGGCACAGCCGGAAGAACTCTCCTCGAGGAACAGCGGCAGGGCTGGCACTTGCACTTGCCTTGCAATCACGCATCATGCCTGGCAAGTTGCCCCCCCCAAGTGCCGGGTAGCAGGTGCACTCTAGGGTGCTTGGCTTCTGCGACAAGAAAAACTGTAGCGAGGAAGTCCGACACAGGCGCCCCCACCTGCGCCCCGGCACTGCTTCTGCACTGATTCCAAGGCCGCAGAGCGCCGGTGCCTGAGGACCCGCACTTCCCAGATCGCGGTCAGCACAAGCGTCGCGCTGATACCCCCTCGCGGCCCCGCTGCGCGCCCTGGGCCTGCGGGGCGTAGCCCATCCTGGTATGTGGGGCGGCCGGCACGCCTGCTGCTGAGGCAGCGCTGCCGCGCGCCGGGGTGCGCCGGGGCGCGTAGCCTGGCGCCCGCCGCCGCTCGATGGGCGTGCACCAGCGCGCCACGGACGGCGAGGATGGCGACACCGCGATCGTCATCGCTGCCGACAGCACGCACAGCGGCACGCCGGAGAAGAAAGAGGGTTCGCCCCCTGGCGGGCGCACACGGCCGCGCTGAGCGACGCATGCTGCGGCCTCGGGCCTGCCACCTGGCCTGTGTTGAGCCTTGCCGCGGCCACCGGCTTGTCAGTGCTGGCCGCAGGCGCTTGGGCGCTTGGCCCGCACGCAGAGCCGGAGCGCCCAGATCCAGCGTAAACACTGCGGTCCAGCAGTGTGTTATCAGCGGCGCCTGGCGGAGCTCGCTGTGTGGTACCTACGCGAGCGGTGGCAGACGGGGTCGCGCGCCGCGCCGCAGGGCTGCCGGCCACGGGCGTCAAGCCGTGGCACTGCCAAGTGGCGCTCGCGGTCACGCAGACCGCCTTCTGCGTCGGCTCCGTCTACCTGAAGAACAACCTGCGGAGCCTGGACGGCGGGCAGGTCTTCCACCCGATAATATACGCGCTGGTGCGCGGCCCCGGCGCCCCTGCCCTAGAGCAGCGGCGGCGCGTCTGCCGCTCAGTTCCAGTGGCTCCTGTGCGTCCGCGACTCGCTGGGACACGCACGTCCCAGTGGTGAGCCTGGGGCGCCGGCCTCGCAGGCGAGGGAGGCCGTCGCCGCGCCCATCATGTGCACCATCGCCTACACTACGACCAGTGCGCCCCGCGCTCGTGCAGCCCCGGCAGGGTACCCCGCCCGGCAGGGCCACGGCAGCCGCCGCAGCCCTGCGAGTTGACACTGTCAGGGTGCGACGCGCGCATTGGGGCGCGGCCTGCTCGTCGCGCGGGGGCACCCTGGCTCGGGGGCGGGGCGGGAGAGCGCGCCCGGTGCAGCCCCAGGCCCCGGGCTGATGCTCGCGGCGCGGACCCCGGCAGGGCAGCTGCCGGCGCGACGCGACCTGGCGCGCGTGGCCGGCCTGGGCCTGTGCCTGTACTTCAACCAGCTGTTCTACATCATCGGCATCGACCTGTCCGGCGTGGTGGTGGCGACGTGCATGCAGCCGACGATCCCGGTGTTCACGGCCGCGATCGCGGTCGCGCTGCACCTGGAGGCCGGCTCCGCGCAGAAGCTGGCCGGCATTGGCCTGGCCGTTGGCGGCTCCATCTGCATGGCGCGCCCCATCCGCGCCGCCGGCGCGCCGCGCCCGGGCTGGCCCTGGCGGGCGCGCTCCGAGCGCGGCACATCCAGCACGCGCAGTGACATAGCTGGCAGTGCAGTGGGCGATGATTGAGCTACCGTGAGAGTTGTCGCCGCGCCACGGACAGCAAAGCGTCGCTCAGGCAGGCTGTGAGTGCGGGGCATGTGCGGAAGCCTGTCCACGCGTGCGCGGCTGCACCTCCTCTGCCCCGCGGAGTGCACAGCGTGTGAGGTGCCGTGCATCGTGGGCCACGCCGGAGTGATGCGCGGTCAGGGCCACCCGACACGCTCGGGTCCGGCGCGGCAGGTGCTGGGCGGCGTGGGCGGCCACCACAGCGCGGCCGAGGGCCGCAACATGCTGCTGGGCAACGCGTGCCTGCTGCTCAACACGCTCGCCATGGCGCTCTACTACCTGACGTGCGCGGCCCCGCCTGCTGCGCGCATGCATGCGCTGCCGGCGCGCCGCCCGCCGGCCATGGACGGCTGGCCGCCATCCAGACATGGTGCTGTCATGCGAACCAGGGGCAGGGGCACGGACCTGCGGACGCACTGCCGCGGGCGCCAACGCGAGCCCGGCGGGCTCATGCTCGGCCGGGCTGTGGCCAGCCGTCCTTGGTGAACTCCCTGGCGGCGCGCGGAGCGGCCACAGGAGGTCCTCGCCGCGGCGCTGCGGCGGCAGCAGGGTCGGGCGCCGAGCGGCCGCCGCCGCGCCGCGCAGGGCGAAGCAGCTGGTGGGCCTGTATCCGGCGATGTGCATCGCGGCCTGGGCGTACATCACGGCCGCGCTGGCGATGGGCACGACCGCGCTGCTGTTCGTGGAGCGGTCCGGCTGGGAGGTGCCCGGCGCGCTCGCGGGGCCGCTCGCGTACTGGATCATCGTCTGCAGCGTGGCCGGCTACTACGTGGTCACCTGGGCCACGCAGCACCTGCCGGCCTCGCAGGCGCGCCGCCGGCCCCGCGCGCGCGCGCGTTTGCGGTGCCTGCTATGGGACCCGGGCCTGGCAGCGACGCGGCGCGCGCCTGCCTGGCCCGCGGCGGGCGCTCTCTGGATGCCTGAGCGATGAAACCCCTTGTATTGCACGCACCACAACATCCCATGCGTGCAGCCATGGAACGCAAAAGTCATGGGGAGCTCACAGCCGCCTGGTTGCCTGCCCCCACGCCGTCCCCGTGTCACTTGAGCACGTCCGCTGCTGCGAGATGCGGGCCACGAGTGTGTGGGACCGCCTCTGCTCGGGGCGCGCGCCCCGGCGGCCAGCTTGTGGCGCCTGGTGCCAGGTCGCTGCTGCCGCCGGTGCCGCGCGGGAGGCGCTGCTGCCCGCCGGCGAGCGCGCCGCCGCTCACTGCGCGCGCGCGCGCATGCAGGTCGCGAGCTTCCAGTGCCTGCAGCCGTTCGTGGGCACGCTGCTGGCGTTTGCGGTGCTGGGCGAGGAGCCGAGCGCGTGGGACCTGGGCGCGGTCGGTGTGCTGCTGGGCCTGGTGCTGGTCGTCAGCGACAAGCACGACCTGCAGGCGCGCCCCCATGGGTGTAGGGTTAGGACTAACTCTCAGCACTGCTGGGGCTGTTGCTGGGCGTCGGCAACAGGTGCGACCTACAGGCATGCGGCGCCGTGCCGCGCCCGGGCCCGCTGCCCCAGATTGCTCGCAAGAGCGTGGCCGCCAGCATGGGTTCGGAAGCAGGACTTGCAGGCGCATGCCGCACAGCCGCGCCCTGGCTGGCCGAGGCGTGCGCTCGCAAGCGCAGTGGCTCGAGCTGGCAGGGAGCAGAGTAGCCGGCATGTTGGCCGGCTGCAGCAGCGAACCAGGGCCGGCGCGGCCACGGGCGCCAACTGGCTGGGCGCCGAACAAGCGGCCAATGCCAGCCCAGGCTGCGCAAGCTCGGCTGTGTCTGTCCCGGCGAGTGCGGAGGTGACCGGACTCTCTAATGGGGCGAGCGGGGCACGCAGGCGGGCTCGGCAGCGCTGGTGGGCAGCCTGCGGCGCATCCTGAGCCAGCAGCAGCTGTCGCTGCCGATGAAGGCGGTGCCGGCCGCGGCTGCCGCGGTGTCGCTGAAGGGCCGCGCGCGGCCGTACAAGGCCACCGCCAAGGCGGACAAGCCGGCCGGCAAGCCCGGCAAGCTCCGGCGCGACGAGCTGCCGCCATAGCTGGGGTTAGGGGTAGGGTTAGGCCTGCCCTGCCGGCCGCCGTCCCATGAGCGCCGCCCTGGGCCGGCCGTTCATCGCCTCCCCGCCTTCTGTGTGGCGCGGGAGGCGCGGCCGGGGGCGCGGGCCGGCCGCCGGCGCGCTGAGAGCCCGTTCCCGGCGGCCGGAGGGCCTGGCTGGGAAGCGGCCGCAGGCGGCGGCCCGCCCGAGCCCGGCCCGTGTCATCTGCTTTCGCTGACGCCCTGCGCCGCCCGGGGCTTGCTGTCCGGGCGACCCCCACGCGCGTGCTGCTCCGCCCTCAGAGTGTACCGGTTCAACGTGCTGCGACCAGTCTGCTTCTGTGCTAGAATTGTGTGTCTGAACGCTTGCGCAGCCTCGCTGCCAGTTACATATGCCCGCTAAGCTCGGTCCGAGGCAGGTGAGGGAGCTGCAGTGCTGACGGTGGCGTGTCTAGCCGTGTCTAGCCCTGTCACTGTTACACCATGTCACACTCCTGAGCTGTTTCCGGTAATGCCGGGCACCTAGACCAAAAACCCCTGCCGCAGTGCACAGTGCCAGTGCAGCATCTCCCCTTTCCCTGCTCAGACAGTTTTCATATATTGCTTCTTGGCAAAGGCTCGCCTGGTGCCGTCGCAATTAAACGCCCCCCCTGCGGCAGCACAGAAGATAAGCCAGGCCGCAGCGCATGGTATGTTGGTTTTGAGTTGGCTTCAACAGGCTCCGCTGCTCCATGCAGAGGGGTAGGGCCCACCTGCGCACTCGAAGGCCATGGGCTCGTCCCGCTGGCGCAGCTTCCGCACCACGGCAGCACCACCGGCACGATGGTCGCGCTGCTGCGGGCGCGCACTGCCTGCTCCGGCACAGCCGCAAGCGCCCCTGCCTGGGACGGCTCGCGGCCGGGCTGCCCGCCGAGCACGCCCGCTGCCTTTGCGCTCAGCGTGCTGGAGCCTGACCACTAGCGTCTCTTGTCAGCGCGCATTCTAGGCCTAGTCGCGCCATGCTCCCACCCGGACGCTGGCACCGAGAGCTTACGCGGGCTGGCGCGGAGGGCGACTCACCTGCAGCACTCAGCAGCATGGCCGCCAACGCTGCGCGGCGCGCCAGCCGGTGGTCGGCCGCAGGCGTTGCAGCGCCCTGGCTTGGTGGCCGGGACGGAGCGGGTGTGCGGTGCGCACACACGCGCCCGGAGCCGTGCAGTGCCTGTGCTGGCGCAGCCGTCTTGGGCAGGCACCCCATTGCGCCGCAAGCGTCCGACTTTTAGGTGCTCGAGCCTGTCCCGCGCTTTACACTCCACTTGAATGCCCCCTAACCCGGCTGACACAGGGTTCAACACTTGGAATCCTGGAATGGCGGCGTTCCAGCACCGCTCGGGTGCCATCGAGCATTGCCCAACGCACTACACACCTATGCTATGGCAACAGACCCTTCACCACAGGTGTTCACCTGTTGTGCACAGGGCAAGATCTCTGGCACTGTGCAAGACCGCCTGAGGGTGGGAAGCAAGAACTGAGCAACACATGACGGGCTTGGCTGTTTAGTATGGCCTTGGAGGGCAGCAGTGGCAGGCTGGAGGTGCGCGCTCTACAGCGGCCCAAGCCTGCTCCAGCAAGCCTGCTCCAGCAAGCTCATAGTATCGTCACTAAGCAGCTCACCCAGTGTACCATAGTAAGCCAGGGCTAGTGCGTGCAGGAGGAGGCGGAAGAGAAGGTATACCACCTCGTCATAGTAGGCGCCGGCCGCGCGGCGCTGCACCTTGTGGCGCGCCTGCCGCCTGCCATCCTCGCAGTGCGCCCACGCCAACTTGGAAAGAAGTTGGCTCAGTGTTGCTCGTGTTGCTTGCAGAGACTGATGAGGCAGCCTGCTCCCAAGCTGCGCTTCGACCTGGACAGGGGTGCCTGCTGGCTGCTGAAGAGGCGGCTGGCCTGCCGGGCGCAGGCGACGCGGGTGGTCGACGAGCGCGGCGAGTGGCTGGCGGCCTGGCGCGCGCGGCACGCGCGCTGCGGCTCTGCGCACCTGCGCTCGCCGGTCACGCAGTGCGTGCACGCCGCGCCCGGCGCGCTCGCCGCCTACTGCGCGCAGCACGGCCGCGAGCAGGTCCGGCCTGCCCTGGCGCGCGCGGTTGTGAGGTCCGGCCTGTCCCGCGCGCGCCGTTGTGGGGGTCCACAGCAAAGTTGAGTATTTCAATGTGCTGTGCGAATTAAGGAACATGCGGCGCAAGCTCGCGGCCAGGCAATGAACAACAGGCACAGCCGTCGCCCCCACCTCCGCGCAGCATTGTTAGCATGGCCGGGTGGCTTTGTGGCCATAGGCTGAGCAGTAACAGCCAAACATCCACACTTGGCTGCAGGTGAGCGAGCTTCCATGCGGCGCGCTGAAGTGAGGCTGAGAAGCAGCCTGCCTGTCATTGTCAACTTAGCAGGAAGGGCCGAGATGTGTGCGGGGCGACAGGATCTGGTGCGCGGCAGCAGCGCGTTCGTGGCGCGGCCAGCGCCGGCGCTGTTTGCAGACTTCTGCCATGCAGAGGTGCTGGCGGGGCTGCCGGCGGGCGTGCGCGCGCCCCTGCACGGCGCCGTCACGGCCGTGGCCCACCTGCCGGCCGGCCAGCTCGCCGGCCCTGCAGGTACGCCGCCTGTGCAGCTCGTCGCTATGCCCTGCACAGCCGTGAACTGATCCAAAGCTTGGCACGGGCGCCGGGCAGGGCGTGTGACACCTCGGAGCGAGATGGCCTCAACTATGCGCATGTCGTGCCGTGGGTTTGCCCCATGATCCGAGCTCAAGTGGGTGTATGCCGGCCGCAGACGAGGGCTGCCGTGTGCTGCTGGCCGACGGGCGCGCGCTGCGCGCGCGCGCCGTGGCGTACTGCGTCAACGTCCGCGCGCCGCTCGTGCCGGCCTGGGCGCGGCCCTGGCTCGGCGCGCCGCTCGCGCCGTGCATCTCAGCGGCGCAGCACGCCGATCCTGATCCCCAGAGCCTCGCCGCGCCCGGCGCACCTTCCAACGGTCTGGCCGGCGACGAGAAGCGGGCAAACGGAGCGGGCGCGCAGCTGCGCCGCTCAGCCGCAGCGCCAGCTCAGTGCGGACCGACAGGCGGCGCGCAGCGGGCAAACGAGAAGGTTGCACCATGCGGCGGGGCGGCTGCAGGACCTGCAGGGTCTGGTGAGGCCGGCATGCTGCAGCTGGCCGGCGCGGTGGACGTGCGCGCGCCCAGCACGGCCGCGGCCGTGGCGGGCCGCTCGGTGGCCGTCGTGGGCGGCGGCATGACCGCCGCGGCGCTCGCGCTGGCGGCCGCGCGGCTGGGTGCCGCGCGCGTCGTGCTGCTCGCGCGCGCCGCGCTGGTCGTCCAGGAGTTTGAGTGCGAGGTGCGGCGGAGCGGGCCGGCCGGGCGCCGGGATGAGCACGGCACGGCAGCGGCGCCCTCATTGCAATCATGCACCTGCCGCTCATGCTTCGTCACTCTCGCCCAGATTTGTCAGAGTCGCGCTTCGACCTGCTCAGCGTGCAAGTGCTGTGCATGTACGCATCTGTTGCGCCAGGGCGCACCCGACCACAAAGAGCCCTCGTGCGCGCCTTTCTTCCTGCCCACTTTCATGCGGCTGCATGCCAGGTGGGCTGGTATGGCAGCAAGCGGCTGGCGGCGTACGCGCGCGAGGCCAACCCGCGTGCGCGGCTGCGCGCGGCGCGCGGCGCGCGGCCGCAGGCGAGCATCGATGTGCCGACCGCGCAGGCGCTGCAGGTGCCTTGGCGCATGCCTGTCTCAATGCGGCTCAGCGGAGTGGCTTCATGAGCTCTGGCGAGGGTGTCAGATGTTGTTCAAAGTACATCCCGTCTGCATGCCAGCGTCTCTCTCAGGGCAGGCATCCAGGATGGCATGAACAGGCTGCCATGATGTGGGGACGCGCCACACACCGCGCTTGATGCTTGAAGCATTCCTGCGTGACGCGAAGCCGTTGCTTGTGAGGTGCGGGTCAATGACACCGCACCTCATGTGTGGCGGCAAGCCGCGTGGGCGCAGGGCGTGAGCCGCGCTGCTGCGCCCCGCGGCAGGCCGCATGCGCAGACGGGCGGGTGTGCGTCGTGGAGCGCCGCGAGGTGCGCGCGCTCCGCCGCGACGGCGGCGCGTGGCGCCTGCAGACCGCGCCCGTGCGCGCGCCGCCTGGCCCCGTACCTGCGCTGCCCCCCGGCGCCGCCTACTTCACCCCGCGCGCGGCTGCCGCCCTGCCGTCTGAAGCAGCGGCCGGCCCTGCCGGTGACGAGGCGAGAGCGCCAGCGGCTGCCGCCGCGTCGCCGGTCATGCGCTGCAGCCCGGAGGCAGGCGGCAGCGCGGCGTGCTGCGGCGGCGCGGGCGCCGCCGATGCCGCGGCCGTGAGTGCGCCGGCGCCGCGCCCTGGCCCTGAACCTATTAAACCCTGCAGCGCGGCGCCGGACGCGGAGGGCTGTTTGCGAGCGGATGTTATCTGGCTGGCGACGGGCGGCGCTTACGACGCGGCCGCCGACCCCGTGCTCGCCGCGCTGCAGCGCTGCGCGGGCACGGCCACGCGGCTGCTGGGCGGCTACCCCGAGCTGGCCCGCGGGGCGCCGCCGGGGCCGGGGCTGACGGCGGCGGCGCCACTGCCGCCGCCTGCGTGGCCCGGCCTGCCGCTGTTCCTGCTGGGGCGCGGCGCGCTGCTGGCGGTCGGGCCGGGCGCAGGTGCGGCGCCTTCAGCGCACGTGCGACGTGCCGTTTCCTCTCACCGAAGCTGGGCATGGTGAGTGTCAGTGGAGTGCTGCACGCGCGCGGTCTGCGCTCCGAGCGCGATCGTCTACGCCGCCCTGCTGCGAGCGGCGCCAGCGGCTTGCACACCTGCAGGGCACTGGCTCGCAGCCTTCACTGGGGTGCCGCATCCGTTGCACGCTGTTCTCCCTGGAGAGGCCATGACCACCAGGCGCCTGAACGAGTGCGGGAAGCAGGCGAGCTGCCCGGGATGCGCCTGGCCGCGGAGCGCACCGCGGCCTACCTGGCGGCCGCGCGCACGCGCGCTGGCGCGCCGGAGGCGCCACCCTGGGCCGCCGCGGCCGCTGCGCTGGGCGCCGAGCGCGGGCGCGCTGACGCGGACCTGCCGCTGGAGGGCCACGGGCCGCTGCCCGCGCTGCCGGCGGCCCGGGTGCGCGCAGCGCTCTATCCTGCGCGCGCGGTCGCCGCGCTGCATGATAGACGCGCGGGACTGGGTCCGCTCCTGCCCACGCAGAGGCAGCCATCCGTACCTGCCTGAGCAACCATCGCGACCGCTGCGCCGTGCGCGTCAGGCAGGCTGTGCGGCTGGGCCGCGCAGGGCGGCGCGGCCGGGGTCCTGCTGACCCGTATGTCGGGGCTTGGTCGATGTGCGCCTGCACTGGAGTTGCTGCCACCCGCGCCCGCCGCAGCTCGCATACTGTAGCACCTTGTGCACAAGGTGCTACAGCACCTTACAGCTTGTGCTGAGAGGCGCGCCAGGCGGGCCTGCGCGCGCCGGGCACGCTGGACGTGCGCGACCTGGACGCCGCGCTGCCGCGCGTGGAGGTGGCCGATTACCGCTGGGCCGACGACGGCTTCGAGCTGTGCATCACGCTGCCGCTGGGCGAGCCGGTGCCGCGTGAGCAGGCGCGCGGGGTCTCTCCGGTGGTGCCCGAGGCTTCGTGTGTGGAGCCTCCCACTGAGGAGCCTTTTAGGCATGCATGGCAGCAGCTGCCGAGGCCGCATCTGGGGCGGCGCTGGAAAGTGGGCATCGGCTGGGCAGAGCAGAGGCTGTGGGCACGCAGCCTCGCTGCACTATGAGCACAGGCCGTCAGAAAAATAATGAGGGTGACTGCTGGCCTGACATGCTGGCCTGACGGCGCGCAGCGCCTGGTCTGCGCACAGCATGCAGGCCCGGCCCGCGCAAGGTGCTGGGGCGCCGTCAGGGCAGCGTGCCTGGTCCGGCGCGCCGCAGCACGCTGCGGCGTCAGCGGTTGCGCTGACGCCCCTGACGCGGCGCAGGTGCGCACGCTATTCGCCGAGCGAGCCGTGGAGGTGTGGGCGGTGGGCTCGACCGCCGCTTACCACCTGCACCTGCCGCGCCTGTACGGCCGCACGCTGCCGGTGCCCGCCCACGGCCGCGTGCGCGGCCGTACGATGCGCTGTTCTTCTGAG
>JAABUP010006647.1_pt1 | contig 16243 bp, 14 predicted proteins | sample 5559201 | NCBI WGS metagenome assembly JAABUP01 (sample SAMN10711887, study PRJNA513373) | rock metagenome | isolation source: Antarctica rocks | place: Antarctica
ACTGATGAAGCAACTGAGCAAATGAATCAGAATGTTAAGCTGTACATTTGTATGTTCTTCAATTATAGTCAGAACAACTGAGCAAGCCTGCTTCTCATGGCTGAGCTAGTCATAAACAATCATGACTTCATCTCAACAGAAGTGAGCCTCTTCTTCTTGTCTCATGAGTATCATATGAAGTCTCTACAACTACTTGAGAAGTTGAAGCCTGTATGATCTGCAAAAAGTTCAGTACAGAAAGCTGATCAGATTGTACAGAAGATAAAAGAAGTCACAGAGTAAGCACAGATGACTATGACTGTCACTCAGCAGATACAGAAAGAAACAGTGAATCAGAAGAGACAGCAGTCTTATGACTTCAAGAAAGAAGACAAAATCTGACTAAACCTTAAGAACATTCATATAAATCATCTGTGCAAGAAGTTTGATGTGAAGAATGTCAAGTACACCATTGTCAAGAAGATCAACTCACATTTCTTCTGTCTGAACACACTGTTGAGTATTCATAATGTGTTTCACTCAGTCATGCTTCAGTCAACAGTCATGAATGCTCTTTCTTCTCAGTGTACAACAGACTCACAACCCTCATCACAAATTGTAAGTGATGAAGAAGAGTTTGAGATAGAGAAGATTTTAAAGAAAAAGTTTGTATGATGTAAAGAAGAATTCAAGAAGAAGTACTTGATGAAATGAGTCAATTATACTCAACTCACATGAGAATTGATGTTTGCTCTGAAAGACACAGTGATGTTAAACTGATGAAAGTTAATGCAACCTGAGATGACTAAATCTTAATCATACACAAGAAGGTTGAGATGCTTCATGAGTTCAGAGAATCATACAGAGTTCAAAATTTAGTGTTGAATTTATTTGATTTATTTCTATGCTAATTACTAATGATGCCTTCTTGATTTTGCTGAAGCTACTTGTTTTGAGCACCACAAAGAGATGAGACACATTGCTCAGATGTCACACACAGTTCATATAATTAGGCTTTATAAGTGTCACACACAGCTTGTACAACTAAACAAGCACAGTGCAAAGAAGAAAGAAAAGTTGTATGTATTTAAGAAGTGATGTAGATGATGACTGTTCTCATTAATGACGTTAGTGTAATTTGTCTTGACTGAGCAGCATGCTCATTCTCATTGACATTGTTGTTGTTCTCATCATTCAAGATGACAATGAGAACATCATTGTTGCATACAGAACAGCAAGCAGCATGGTCATGTCACTTGCAGTTATCACAACACTCACTGAAATGTTTTGATGTACAATGACATTTTGAAAAGAGTGTCATACTGCATGTCTGACAGTTGATACAATCAGCAGAAATCAACACATTCTGACTCTGAATCAGAATTGCATTGATGTACAATGATTGATGAGTTCTCATCTGATTCAATGTGATACATTTCTGTACAAACAGAACATTCACATTGAGCAGTGCAAGAATGACCCTTGTCTGAGAAAAGTGAGTGTACTGAATGAGCTGCTGCTGATCAACAAAGAGAACTGAATTGACATCAATAGTCACAAGAACAAGAACAACAACATATGTGTTGTAAAGAACAAGGGCTCTGTGAGCTGTCAGCTTCAAGACACATATCTGTATGACACTTACATTGTTATTGTTGTTGATGTTGTTGCTGCTGAGCTTGTTGTATGAGAGTTAGTGCTGACATATTCAATCAAGAAAGATTTCACATACAAAAGTTGTGAGTGAAGAAGTTGAAGAAGAAAGAAAAAAAGAAGTTGTATGTGAGGTGAGAGGATTTATAACTCACTTCACTGACAGATAAGCTCAAGTGAATTGTTAGAGAAAATCACGCAAGTGATGAAAAAATTTTCATCTGTGAACCTTACCTGTACAAAGCAGGCAAACATGTGTCAACAGACATTGACAATCATACAACAACCTTTTTAGAGACTTAAAGCACAACCTTGAAGAAAAAGAAAGAGGTGATGTCATGAGTTAAACTCATATTAAGGTCTTATGGTCTAGTTGCTTACTAAGACCCTAAGACTAAAGCACATTATTGTTTCACTTCTGTATGAAGCTCTTTTTTTTCTCTTCATAGTATTCTTCTTGTATTTAAAAATTATCAATTGAGCGTCAGTCTCATTGCGAACCCATGACAATTCTGCTGAAATTGTGACAAATGTTGTACAAACAACAGCTGAAAAGACTGCTGACAAGGCTTCTTGAAGCCTTTATCTGTATTAAAGCAAATTTGATAAAAGATATTCATTAACTTTGTAGTAAATCTATCATCAAGTGAAGATTGTACAAACCTTCTGATAATTACAGATTGTTTTAACAAGAGAATATTACTGAAATCATGCAAGAATATGACTGCAGAATGAGTGACTCAAACATTTGTACAACATTTCTATTGAGCTCATGAGCTTTTTAAAGCTTTTAAGATAGAAGTCACTCTTTTCTTCAATTCTGAGTAATTGTACATGTGTTAAAGCTGATTGATCAGCTTCTCAATGATTGTATAATTTAGAACTTTGTTTGACTTAATATAAGTCACAATTTAAGGTGTGACCTGACTTAAAGCCAACTCTTCAAGCCAACTGTGTAAATATTAAAACTGCACACTGACATTGTTGTCTGACATGTTCACATTCAATTTAACAACAATTTGTTGTAGTCAAGGTCTGAATTTCACTCTTTTTCCTTCAAATTTGAGTAAGTCAGAAAGACATCACTTCAGATGTCAATTTACTTTCATTGCTGCAGTGAGCTGCTTTAAAGTGAGACTGTTTGTACAATTGACTGATTCTTGAGAAGAAGATGATGTTGCAACAGCTGATGTTGAAATAGCTATATCTACTGATGTAATCAATGTGAGATTGTCTTGATTCATCATAAAGATGTAAAGAAGATTTGTACAAGCCTTCATGTTCTGTATGTTCTCTTTCATATGACTCTTTATGCTGTGTAGTTCTGTTATAAATATTTGCACTCAAGAAGAAATCTTCTCAGCAACAGTCTTCACTTCATCTGTCATAGAGGTTTTTGTGCTCATTCTGCACTGATTTCAACAATTGTACAACAAGGCCTTTAGTGTAGGCCAGGTTTAAATGAGGATAGTATTTTAATGTCATAGGTTTGCAATGAGATTGACACTCAATTGATAATATTTAAATACAAGAAGAATACTATAAAAAGAAAAGAAAAGCTTCATACAGAAGCAAGAAGATAATGTGCTTTAGTCTTAAAGTCTTAGTAAGCAACTAGATTATAAGACCTTAGTATGAGTTCAACTTATGACAATAACAGTTAAAAAGCTTACAAAGTGACAAATGAGATGATCTTTAATACTGTTGTGATACAACTTCTTCATACTATACTTGCTGAGTAAGCAGAATGAGAGAGCAGATGCTTTATCAAGACAAAAGTAAAATGTGTCAATGAATCTCTCAAATGACAGAGTACAACATTGTACAACACAGATAATATGTTCTGAGATGATGAACAAGTCTATACAGACTGTCTCAATGACAGTAGCAGACATATCAGTTTCTGTGCTCATACAAGATCAGAATTTGTTTGATGAGATTACAGATCTTAAACAGATGTAAGTGAATGCTGAAGCAGAAGATGAATCATACAATGAGTTTTGTCAGACAATTTGCAAGAAATGAAGATCATTTTTCACTGTACTGAGAGTGAGAGTGTTCATAACAGAATGCTCTCTGAGCAGTGAAGAAAAGTTGCTCTTTCAAGAAAGACACTGAGTACTGAACTCAGAACTTCTTTGTATGAAACTTATTCAGTATACACATGACTCAACAATGACTGAACACTCAAAAAGAAATGTAATCAGTGTTTTCTTATCATAACAATTCTTTTGATCAGAAATGTTGCAGAACATTTATACATTCTGTCAGAATTGTGATAAGTGCTGTATAAACAATAGCTGAAAAGATTGCTGACAGAGCTTCTTAAAATCTTTACCTGTATCAGAAAGAATTTAACAAAAGATATTCATTGACTTTGTGATAAATCTGCTGTCAAATGAAGGTTGTATAAACCTACTGATGATTACAGATTGTCTCAGCAAGAAAGTGATACTGAAATTGTGTAAAAAGATGACTGCAGAATGAGTGACTCAGACATTCATACAACAGTTTTATCAAGCTCATGAGCTTTTTATCACAATAGTCTTAAATTGAGGCACTCAGTTTGTGAGCAGCTTATGAAAAAGAGTCTGTCAACTTTTGAAGATTGTACAAAGAGTGTTCACAGCATATCACTCAGAAACTGATGAGACAACTGAGCAAATGAATCATAATGTTGAACTGTACATTTGTACATTCTTCAATTATAGTCAGAACAACTGAGCAAGCCTGTGTCTCATGACTGAGCTAATTATAAACAATCATGACTTTGTCTCAACAGAGATGAGTCTTTTCTTCTTGTCTTATGAGTATTACATGAAGTCTTTACAACTATTTGAGAAGTTAAAGCCTGTATGATCTGCAAAAAGTTCAGTACAGAAAGCTGATCAAATTGTATAAAAGATGAAAGAAGCCACAGAGTGAGCACAGATAACTATGACTGTCACTCAGCAAATACAGAAGAAGACAGTGAATTGAAAGAGACAGCAGTCATACAACTTCAAGAAAGAAAATAAAGTTTGACTAAACTTAAAGAACATACATACAGATCATTCATACAAGAAGTTTGATGTGAAGAATGTTAAGTACATCATTGTTAAGAAGATTAGCTTGCATTTCTTTTGTCTGAACACACTGTTGAGTATTTATAATGTGTTTTACTCAGTCATGCTTCAGTCAGCAGTCATGAATGCTCTTTCTTCTCAGTGTATGACAGACTCACAATCTTCATCACAAATAGTGAGTGATGAAGAAGAATTTGAGATAGACAAGATTTTGAGAAAAAAGCTCATACAACAAAGAAAAGAATCTAAGAAGAAGTACTTGATAAAATGAATTAATTATACTTGATCTACATGAGAATCAGCCTCAGCTCTGCAGAATACAGTGACAATGAACCAATGAGAGTTAATGCAACTTGAGGTTACTAAATCTTAACTGTATGAGTCAACATCATCAGTCTACACATAATTCAACAACAACTGTTTGTATGTGCATGCACATGCACACACACACATATGTATAGAAAGATCTTCAAAGATCTTGTCAATAATAAGCAAAAGCTTAAAGAAGAGTATCATGTCAAAGAAGACTGAGGTGCTTTATGTGTGTGAGGTAATTGTATGAAGTTCAAGATTTAGTGTTGAATTTATTTGATTTATTTCTATATTAATGTTGCCTTCTTGATTTTGTCAAAGCTACTTATTCTGAGCATCATGTAAAGATAAGACAGATAGCTCAGATGTCATACACAGCTTGTATGATTAGGTTTAGATTTAGGTGTTATGACAGAGAAAAAGAGATTGTATGTACTTAAGAGTTGAGGTTGATAACAACAGCCTCTGTTAACAGCAGTGCTGATACAATCTGTCATTGTTGAAAAACTCATTCACCTTCATCAGCCTCATTGTTGTCATCATTGTCATTTAAGATGACAATGACAACATCATTGTTGCATATAAAGCAGCAAGCAGCGTGATCACATTACTTACAGTTGTTGTAACACTTTCTGAAATGCTTTGATGTATGATGACATTCTGAAAAGAGTGTCATACTGTGTTTTTGACAGTCTGTACAACTGTCAGAAATCAACACATCACTTCTCTGAATAAGAATTGCATTTATGTATGATGACTGATGAGATAGAACCTGTTGCTTCAAAATCTGTCTCTGTACAAAGAGAACATTGTGATTAAAAAGAGCAAAGATGACAATGATCTGAGAAAAGTGAACAAAGACACACAGCTGTTGTGCATTAACTGAAAGAACAGAATTTGCATCATCTGCTACAGCAGCAAAATTATGTTGATACAGAATAAAAGTTCTGCATGCTGTCAGATCTGAGAAACAAAATTGTACAACACTTACATGATAATTGTTGCTGCTGTTGTTGCTGCTGAATGTGTCATACAAGAGTCAGTGCTGAAAGGTGTCAATCAAAGAGGATTTTCACATACAAGAGATTGTGATGAAGAGGTTGAAGAAATAAACTGTCATCTCATTGTACAAAACAGAAAATCACATGTTGACAAGCAATAAGAACCTTATCTATAAATCTTACTTAAACAACATGAAAATCACATGCTGACAAGCAATTCATTGTACAATGTTTTTTCTCATTAATTAAAGCTTGACCTTGTAGAAAAAGAGAGAGTGATGTCATAAGTTGAACTCATACTAAAGGTCTTATGATCTAGTTGCTGACTAAGACCTTAAGACTAAAGCACTTATCTTTTTGTCTTTGTATGAAGCTCTTCTTTTCTTCTTCATAGTATTCTTCTTGTATTTAAACATTATTAATTGAGCATCAGTCTCATTGCAAATCTGTGACACAGATCTTTCACTATTTAATTGAGACAGCTACTTAAGGTGTTACTTATAAATTCATTAATAGTAATTTACTAAGTTATACTGACACTGATTAAAATGATGATCAAAACTTTAAAAAGTCTACTGACATCTATCTCTTTCTTCTATTCAGAGATTCTATTAGTTAATTGTTTAAACATTAACAAACTGTCACTCTGTCTTTCACAGAAGCTGAATATATAACAGAAATTTAAATTACTAAGAAAGCTATTTAATTATGCTGTTTTCTCTGTGACACTGATTTTTGTGTCATGAATTCTGTTATTATTAAGGCTGATAATAAGAAAGCAATTGAGCTGTTTAAAAATCCTGAGTTTTACATCTGTACAAAGTACATTAATATTCAGTATCACTTTATTTATAAAATCATTGAATGATGTTTCATTTATCTCAAATATATTTCTACAGCTGATCAAGTCATTAACAGTCTCATTAAATCTTTACTCATCATTAAATTTTGCTGTTTTCTCATTCAATTGAGTCAACTTATTGAGTAGTTGATTGAGAGAATAATATCAGAGTGTATAGAGTGAATTTGCTATGAATTCAGATCTTCTAGATCTGAGAAAGAGTGTTGAAAATTGTGCAGTTCTGCATTGAATCATTTTAGATTCTGTTCTGAGGTCATGTGACCCCGGCACACATAAAACTTAGCTAGATATTATTCTAGCAACCTAAGCAATACAAGGACGTCCATTCTGACCCTATTACGTCCAACACCATGCTATTTGTTGACCTCAAGCCCCGACCTTGCAAATTATGGATTGTCGAGATAATTCTCTGCAATACAGATGGTATACACCATGCGCTGTTGATCCCAGAAACATGAACCCGTAGTCAATTCCTTATTGCTATTATACCCGAAAGTTTTGGAGCTGAATGCGTGTCTATTTAGGTCTGCATTAACCAGATTCGCGTTCTGCCCTTCAAGATTTGGACCATTATATCAATCCCTAGTTATATTAATAATATCTTTTCTCCTTACCGGCTGATCAGGTCTAGGATCTATCTTGAAGGAGTTCATCACTCCACAGACGACGGTCTAATCATGCTTACATTTTGGCAACTGAAATCATCATGATCTTATGCACAGGCACGGAATATAATGGGTCCTCAGCCATGGGCGGATAACTGGGAGATCTCCTGTTATCTGTCCTCACGCAGCCTCTCCGCGCGTAATATGGTCCGTGGGGCGCGCCTGAAGACATGGGAAAGGATTTCTCCGCCGTGGTCGACTTTTGATTTTGATAGGGAGTCTTGCTGGCTGTCGAGCTTCTCCACCCGAAAAGGATGACACTTCGGCAAGGGCCAGAGCTGTCAATGGAGATACCATGGACCTGCGCCAAAAGCCTTCGTGGAGATTGGCGTGGCACGAGACGTTTCCTTGTCAAAGCCTTGTTCGAACGTTCTCTGGATACCATCAACCCCCTTGCGGTCTGGTAATGAACGAACGGGAGAGAGAGTCTTACCAAGACACTATGGCCTCCATGTATGTACTTCTAAGCCGATCAAATTAGAAGACGAGGCTTTAAACCCATGAGGCAGTGGCAACAAGACTCGAAGGTCAAGTCAGGCGGTGAAGGTGTTTAGGACGATTGGGGTGGATAATAGCGACTATGGATAGCAACGCGTACATGTATGTATGTGCTTTGACTGTGAGGGTTGATATGAGTCCGGGAGGCTACGTGGACTAAGGCAGGAATACCGAAGTCTTGACTGTTTCCAATGGCTCGCTGCACAGGGGAACGTCTGTCTGGGCGTGGCGGACCCCTTGAACCGGTATTGTTGTTGTCAAGTACAAGAATTCATCATACCAAGAGTTGTGTTCTGCGTCCACAAGTGGGCTAACTTACCTTATATCACCCGCCAGATCAGCGCAGATCTTCGCTTTTTCGGGTCTCGACTCTCGGGCAACCTTAAATTTCTCAGGTACCTTAGTTTGGGAGAAGGAAATGATTGCATACTCGTATATATTGTAGAGGACCTAGCTTCCGCGATTCGGAGTTCAACTCAGATATAACTAGGAAACATGATCTACCTCTTTTCGAGGAATCTCCACACAGGGGGAAGCACTAGTGGCTCGCAGTGCATGGCCCTAGAATGTCGTTAAGTCAAAGGCAATGCACTGCATGTATGGACATGCGGCTCACCGCCTGTCGCGGACGAGAGAAAGAATGGGCGTGCGCAATACCGGCTACCACAACAATGAGTGGAGGTTTAAATAAGGCCGCCGCAGCCGCATTGCCAAATCTTTAAATATCGTGTCTGCTGACGGTCTCTTGATGGCCCTACGCAGGTCATGGTGTGAGTCAAAACGTACAACAGTTGAAGGAGAATGGGAGGTTGACGTTGGCTTCTGGTTGGAGAGTATGTCATCCGTGTTCTGATGGAGTGTAAGCATCGGATACTAGGGCTGTTCTTCACACTCCTTGCGGAGATGAATCATCACGCGGCAGCCGAAAAGCCAAGGGCAGCAGAGACTGGGGCAGAATAATGTCGCCTGGTGTCGAGATGAAGTTGTATCATTCGTGGAGCTGCGTCGCAAAGTAAAAGGGTGTTGTCTTTAGTGTGACGCCGTCCTGGGAGGCGTCCGATAAGGGACAGGCAAGGTATGAACGTCGTGGCAGATGACCGAGGTCTCTTGCTCTGTTTCTCCACGATGGGTGAAGTGTCTTTGTTAAATCATTGTGAGAAGCTGGGTGGATAAGCTGCAACCTCCCAAACGCGCGCCAATGTCTCAAGTTTGGAGGATTAGAGACTGGCAACTCATGATAACTCTCGTACGAAGTACATGTAGGATGTTGCGCTTCCGTCGACGCATATTTAGCGTCGTGTACCGGTCCACGTCGTCAATTGGTGGTCGTTGATAGCAATGCGGCGATGCAGCCCGCAATCTCAGCCTTGGCATTCTGGACCCTTTGTGTACCTTAGGTTACTTACCTTAGCTGACCCTCCAACCGGTCGATCTACTTGAACTTGCAATATCACACTTGATCACGACATTACGGAGTAAATCCCCCGCCTTCTGCGGTTCCGCATCGCGGAGTTCACCTCGTTATCACCTGCTTATCTCTTAAGCTATCTTTGGCCTGACTGTCAATCGAATTGATATTTGGTCCAATCTCGAGGGTCTTGCAGCCGCAACACCGCCGCATATAAGACCCTGCTATTCCCCAGGACGCACGACCGTTCTCGTTGGATGCATCTTTCATATGACCCGTAGCAGAATTGCTTCCCGATTATCATCACGAGACAGCCAGGTCTTACTCGTTCATTCACAGTCTGTGCTACTTGCTCAATCCTCAGCTTGCGAAAAGGATTGTCAAGCGCTGTTAGGCCAAGGTATGTACTGTACGAACGCAAATACACATGTTCGTGACCGAATCCACCTAGTCTTCTCTGGACATGTTTGGCATTTCATCATGGTCGTTTCACCTGAGGCTTGGTTCACGGCCCCAGCTTCAACCACGATGCTCGTTATCCAGTCTAGAGACTAACCACAACGACCGCAGAGACTACCATTCTCAGAGGTAGACTCCCTTCGGCCTGCTTATCAAGCTCGCGCTGAGCAGGGCTAGTTATCCACAGTTCTTAGCAGCGACCGTCCCATACTCCGTCTTCAACGCAATCACCGCGATCAGCATCTTCGCCAGCCCTATGTATCATCAAGCATGGATCCTGAGGATGGACAGACATTCATCAAGGTTCGTTGGTGATACCAGTCAATCTTCTGCATCACGGTGGAAGGTCCGAACTGCGTAGCATATTGGTATGGCTGACTGAGTGATGTGTCTATAGAACCTTGCCTACTTTGTCCGGACTCATGAGAAAGCGCTCGCGAATTCTCTACAGCTGAAACGTCAGGCTCCTAAGAACGCTCAAACTTCAAACATAACAACCAGAGACCCCTCGGCAGGATCCTCAAATACCTACAATCATACCTCTACTCTTGCTTCATCTACCTCCAGTACCCTTGCGGCGGCGTTATCCCTAGGTACCCTCAATTTCGCTTCTCAGAACATCAAGCCTGCGAAACTGACGTTGACCCCACACCATCTCTTCTATCTCCTGTCTCGCTTTGAAGAGCTCAGTATACCTGTTGGTCCCATGACAGTCCGCTTGGAGAACATACATACAGATACTTCACCCGGCAACTATGTATCCTTCCTCAGCCAATCTCAGAGATCTAAGCGCAGGAGCGATCGAGACTCAACCCACTCTGTCTCCAGTGTCGGCAGTGTTATGTCGGGTATGTCCTTGCTTTGGTCCAGTATCGGCTTGGGTTCGTCAAGCTCTGCCGCAAAGACGGAAAAGACCAAGGCTCAAATACAAGGTGACCTCAAGTACCTATATTCTGCTTTTACGAAAGTGCCTTGCCTGAAGTTATCTTCGGATCGTAGGGCACGGTTAATCAAGGGATATGAGGAATTTCCGTTCGACACTGCTGTACCATTGCTCGCTTTTAAGAACATCAGCGCTCTCGAGATCACTGACGTAGATTTTCGACAATTCTTTGGATGGGACAAGTTGGCCGAGCAGCTTCGAACATTGACGGTCAAGCGTGCCAACGTCGAAGACCCTACTGATCTTTTGGTAAGCATCGTGCTTGATGACATGGACAAGCGGCGTCGGCGCTCATCGAAAGCCCCATCATCACCTATACAGAGTCTACAAACATCTAGCCCAACGATGCAGCAAACCCAAGATGCGAAGCCGTATTCCGCTCCGGGTTCGCCGAAAGCGGAGGAACCTTTTGGCCAAAGTGTAAGTCCCCAGGCAGCTACCTTGTTGAGAGGGGACTCGGAAGGGTCGAAAACGCAGTACCGCCCTCGACCTAGAAGCATATCTCCAAGCCGTCCAAACAACTCAAGGCAAGGGTCATCATACCGTCACATAAGGCATGGTGGTTACAAAGTAAAACGCTCAGGATCCGGTAGCTCAAATTCCAGCGATCAGTCAATTCCACCTTATCGCTTCGGGAGTTCGTCGAACCTTCTGATAGCGGGAGTACTACCTGCGTCGAAGTGGAGGTTCTTGAGGCATCTTAGCCTGGCTGATAATTCGTTGACTTCCATGTCACTGTCGAGCCTTGCTCCACTTGCCGATACGCTTCAATCTTTAGATCTCTCCTCGAACCACTTCTCTGAGATTCCAGATTGTTTAGCAACCTTGACCGCCCTGAGGGCTTTGAATCTATCCAACTGCATGATTGATTCGTTACACTCCCTCTCGAGAAACCCTCTTCCAGCAATCACGGCTCTAAATCTTCGCGGTAATCGACTCGTTTCGATAGCCGGCGTCGAGCGACTGCTCTCTCTTGAGCGACTCGATCTCCGAGACAACAAGCTCTCGGATCCAACGGAGATTGCGAGGTTGACAGGGATACCTGATATGCACGAGATCTGGGTTGCTAGCAATCCGTTCACTAGGACACATGGAAGCTATAGGATTACTATCTTTAATCTCTTCCGGACTACACCTGGCCATAGAGAGGATGTTGTGATTGATTCTGCTGGACCAGGTTACAGTGAACGAAGGCAGCTTGTGGACAGAGTTGCTGAGCCAGAGGGTATCCTTGTTGTCAAACCTAGTCCAGACATTGAGATCGAGCCCACCGTAAATCTTGATGATTACACCATCGGAGCTGTTGACAGTGGCGGACTGATACAAGAACCGAGCAAATCAAGACCAAGTCCAGTAACAACCCAAAGCGAGATTGTTGTAGGCTCCAATCGGCGGCGCAAAGGTCCACGACGGAGGCTTGTAGAGCTTTCAGGAGCAGAAAATGCTTCGGTCGTTCGGGAGCTACCGCCAGTCGGCACGCCTCCGGCTGCACCTGCGGCTTCCTTCGAAGACGTCAGGCTCGGCACCAGTCCAGATCACATGTCACCGCGAACCACATCAGCTCTCCTCCCTCAACCCCAAATCGACACCACACTGTCGACTCCGTCTCTTCAGTCAGCGCTCGACCTCGCACCTAGCGGAACAGTTCCTTTAGCGCAGGCTCAGGACTGGACCATGAGTGGAGAGGCTTACCGGCGCAAGATTGAGACACTCAAGAACGAAGTCGGCAATGGCTGGCTGAGCGTCTTGAGCGAAGAGGGTTGGGACAGTCAGAGAGACGTTCTTCTGAAGCGCCAAGGTGTGGGTTTCGGCCATGGCAGCGCCATCAGACCTGGATTGATCAGACCGAAGGCAGTGAGTCAGGGCATAGTCAGTGGTACCCGGACACTGGGGTAAGGAATCTTGGACAATCATGGCCCACGTATGGTTTCGAAGAGGACCACAGCTCAAAGAGACTACCGTGGACACCAAAAGTGCCCAACTTGGGTGACGGACGAGCCTTTAGGTTTGACAAGTTGTACCATGTTCATCTGTTTCCCGGCTCTACGTGAATGTGCGAGCATCTCATTTGTACACCTGTGTTTTTGCAATTCAGCTGGTGCTCCTGTTCTATTTACCCGTGAACTCCCCTTCCTCTCCTCTTTCTCACGTCTATTATGGCATTTTGCGTGGGGTCCAACGAAGAAAGTTCGGCGGTGGCATATCTGAGCTCATTGTATGACATAGGCGGCATTGATGGGCGTTGCATGGTTGGATGTTTCGGACAGTCCAGCGCATATGCATCAAGGGACGACTGTGTATACAATTCAAAGTTCTGCTTTTTGAAGGCAATTACAGTATCATCCAGCACGTAATGATCGAGGCCTCTTGGAATCTCATCAACCGCTGTGATAATGGTCGACGTTCTCATCAATATTGGACCACTCCATTCTATCGAGTGAAGGGCTTTGGATTGCACGGATTGTCGGTGATTCTGTAGATCCACATGAGATGCAGAATAAGTGAGCCGCTGATGGGAGGATATTTCCAGAATGTCTTACTTCGTTTGACGCCGTTACTTGCCCTATAGGCCAATGACAGGAGTGGTTGTACTTGAATTCGAAAGCAGCGATGCATTTTGGGAGCGCTTACGCGTTTGGAGGTGGAGAGCATAGTGGAGCAGATTAGCGCCCATGTTGTCAACGCCGCTCTGATGCAGAACGAATTGAGTATGGTCCCCGTCGCTGGGCTTGTGGAAAGTCACGGTTCGATAAGGTAGAGTGAGGTAGCGTACTCGTAAGCAAAGTGAGGAGTCCCTGAACAGTGATGGTGGTTTACTAGTACTTGCTTTGAAATTCTTCACACTAAGGTAGTGATATTGAGCATTCTGACCTTGAGAGTCGAGACAGACTCATCCATCGAAAACGTTGGGTATTAGCTCTGACATACCTTCCCTCCAACTGCATTCCAACCTAAAAAAGGATTCACGCACATTTTCTAAACGAGGGCCCTAGTCCCAGTTATCCTCTCTACGTCTACACTCGAAACACCAAACTTTCACAACATCACAGGCCTCAACAACTAGCCTTGCCTCCGCCGAACAGCTTCGGGACAACCGTCGTCCATTGCAAGTCATTGTGTTTCCTGATATCAACCTATCTCAATCTTGACGCAGCGCGCAGAGTGGTGCGTAGCGATTGCAGCCACGATAACATTCAGCGGTGAAAACTGAACTTGCATCTTCCTGTCCCGACGACCCGGCCCCAGTCGTACTATCAGAACGAGATTGAACGTGCAGAGTCGACTCTGCTTCGAAGCTCCAGCCAGTGCCTTGTTATTGAGCCGGACGGCAAAAGCGCTGCCAAAGGTACACTTGGGTGGTCCCACTTTGCCGTCGTCGACCGCAAGGGCTTCAGACCCTTTCTCTTCCCTCTTTTACGCACTACAGCTCGAGCACGACTTGTGGCGCCTATCGGCCACGTTGTCCATCAAGGTCGGTCATCTTACAATGTATGTTTCTCAACCTCGTAGTGTTCGTCATCGTTCTCCGCAACACTTGGCTCCAACGCCAACGCTCATGTCAACACTCTTATCTGACACCGCGCTTTAGCTAGCAGTAATAGCAGTTTCTTCAACACGCGATACGTCATTGAGCAGACGCGAATCTCAACCCCCGATCCTCGACCCTCACTCTCACATCCTAATCTCAGTACCGCCGGGGAGAAGAAGTAAGCTATGGCGGATCAGAACGATGTGGATCTAGACTCCATCATCGATAGACTGTTGGAGGTGAGAGGCAGCAGGCCAGGAAAGCAAGTACAGCTCCTGGAGACGGAAATTCGCTATCTCTGCACAAAAGCACGAGAAATATTCATCTCGCAGCCTATTCTACTGGAGCTAGAGGCGCCGATCAAGGTATGTTTTCCTAGGAGCGCCTGACTATGATCTTGCTGGCAATGCTACGCGAAACAGCTGATCTGATACGTGCCTTTGACATTTCCAGATTTGTGGTGACATCCATGGTCAATACTATGATCTCCTCCGTTTGTTCGAGTATGGTGGATTCCCACCGGAAGCCAACTATCTGTTCCTCGGAGATTACGTCGACAGAGGCAAGCAGTCGCTGGAGACCATTTGCCTTCTCCTCGCGTATAAGATCAAGTACCCAGAGAATTTCTTCATCCTCCGCGGCAACCATGAGTGCGCCTCGATCAACCGTATCTATGGTTTCTACGACGAGTGCAAGAGAAGATACAACATCAAGCTATGGAAGACTTTCACGGATTGCTTCAATTGCTTACCGATTGCTGCCATAATCGACGAGAAGATTTTCACGATGCATGGTGGTTTAAGTCCAGATTTGAACTCCATGGAGCAGATTCGCCGTGTCATGCGTCCTACAGATGTATGTAGAGTTTTCTTGATTTGCCTCATCGAGTCTCGGCCTTGCGAGACTTGAAGAGGCCTACTCCGTTGATCCGCTGACCTTCTGTCGTGTAGATTCCCGATTGTGGTCTGCTCTGTGATCTCCTCTGGTCAGACCCAGATAAAGACATCACTGGGTGGAGTGAAAACGATCGCGGCGTCTCCTTCACATTCGGTCCAGATGTCGTATCTCGATTTCTGCAGAAACATGACATGGACCTTATCTGCCGAGCACATCAAGTGGTCGAAGACGGGTACGAGTTTTTCTCGAAACGACAATTGGTGACACTTTTCAGTGCGCCGAATTACTGCGGCGAGTTTGATAACGCTGGAGCTATGATGAGTGTGGATGAGAGTTTGCTCTGTTCTTTCCAGGTACATAGCTCACCTTGGTTCCGAATCTGATTTCTGGCATTCCAAACAGACTTCGAGACAGTGAACACCTCGCTGACAGGCCGCAATTTAGATTCTGAAACCAGCCGAGAAGAAACAAAAGTACGTCTACGGTGGCATGAGCACAGGCCGGCCCGTCACTCCTCCAAGGAAGCAGAAAAAGAAGTAGAGTACCAATACGAACTTTCTATGTGCAGCAGGTTCGGGCGGAGATAATCTGTTTACTCCCCGGTCAACAACTGTGTCTTCCTTCGAATCGGCGAGGCGAGTCGAGGCGAGTCGAGTCAGGGTCTGTCATCAGACTTCCATCATCATTATCATACGTCGAATACGATCTTCAAGCGGGGAACACTCGATATGGCGATAGCTTGCGTTGCTAGGCTTGGCCGTGGCTTTGTGTGGACGGAGGTATGAAGTCATGGTTGCGCATGTGTTGCTACGCGCTGGTCATGTATTTTTTTCTCTCTTCAAGCATCTGTGTCCGAGGTGCGAAAGGAGGTGGGTGATTGTTACCAGCGAACACAAACAAGCGATGTGGTAGGCGGAGCGGAGCTAGCTTGTTTTGCGTGCGGGCTGTCCACAGTTTCCATATCCACCTGTG
>JAABUP010006648.1_pt1 | contig 16238 bp, 14 predicted proteins | sample 5559201 | NCBI WGS metagenome assembly JAABUP01 (sample SAMN10711887, study PRJNA513373) | rock metagenome | isolation source: Antarctica rocks | place: Antarctica
GAAACACCCACCGTGGAAGAACCGGACAGACCGGCCGATCCGCCACGCCCTCGCATCAAAAGGCGACTCACGACCCGGAAGACTGCCACGAACGCGCACCAGAAATCACCTTCGGTGGATCAGGGCTCAGTGACCCCCGCCGGCGGGCTCGACGAGCTCGACGAGCACGCCGCCCGCGTCCTTCGGGTGGATGAAGTTCACCCTGCTGCCCGACGTGCCCCGGCGGGCAGCGTCATAGAGAAGGCGCAGGCCCCGGTCACGCAGCACGGCGCTCGCCGCCTCGACGTCCTCGACGCGATAGGCGACCTGCTGCACACCCGGGCCGCTGCGCTCGAGGAACGTGGCGATCGTCGAGTCGGGGGACAGGGGTGCGAGGAGCTGGATGCACGCGCCGGAGTCCCCGACCGCCATCATCGCCTCCCGCACGCCCTGGTCCTCGTTGACCTCCTCGTGCACGAGCCGCATGCCATACGTGTCGCGGTAGAAGGCGACCGCCTCGTCGAGGTCGCGGACGGCGACGCCGACGTGGTCGATGGCCGTGAAGAGGTGGGGGAACTCGCTCATCCGCCGAGCGTAGGCCGCGCGCCCCCGGCATACGAGCCGGTGAGCTGCCATGGGGACCCGGTCGCTCGGGACCACCCCCCTGAGGCGGGTATGCCGTGCCGCGCGTGTGGCGCTCGCCACCTCCCTGCGCGGTCGGGGGCGCGGCCGCCGCGGCTAGACTCGGAGCAGTCGAGCGACGACGCTCGACACCGCTTCTGGAGGCTGAAGATGAGCACCAACACGTCCGTCATCGTCGCGGGGGCCCGCACCGGGATGGGGCGCCTGCTCGGGTCCCTCAAGGACTTCTCCGGCTCGGACCTCGGTGGTTTCGCCATCAAGGGGGCCCTGGAGAAGGCGGGGGTGAGTCCGGAGCAGGTCGACTACGTCATCATGGGGCAGGTCCTCGGTGCCGGAGCGGGCCAGATCCCCGCCCGACAGGCCGCCGTCAAGGCTGGCATCCCCCTGACGGTCCCCGCGCTGACGGTCAACAAGGTCTGCCTGTCGGGCCTGGACGCCATCGCCCTGGCGGACCAGCTGATCCGGGCCGGCGAGTTCGAGATCGTCGTGGCCGGTGGCCAGGAGTCGATGACCAACGCTCCGCACCTGCTCGAGAAGTCGCGGGTCGGTGTCAAGTACGGCGACATCGCGCTCAAGGACCACATGGCGGCGGACGGTCTGTGGGACGCGTTCACGGACCAGCCGATGGGCCTGCTCACCGACGAGGCCAACACCGGCGACCTCGAGTTCACCCGGGAGGAGCAGGACGCCTACGCGGCGCGCTCCCACGAGCGGGCCGCCAAGGCGTGGAAGGACGGTGTCTTCGACGACGAGGTGATCGCCGTCTCGGTGCCGCAGCGCAAGGGTGAGCCCCTGGAGTTCCGGGCCGACGAGGGAATCCGCGCCGACACGACCACGGAGACCCTCGCCAGGCTCCGGCCGGCCTTCTCCGAGAACGGCACGATCACGGCCGGGTCGGCGTCGCCGATCTCCGACGGAGCTGCCGCAGTCGTCGTCATGAGCCGGGCCAAGGCCGAGGAGCTGGGCCTGGAGTGGATCGCCGAGATCGGCGCGCACGGCGTCGTCGCGGGGCCGGACTCCTCCCTTCAGCAGCAGCCCGCCAACGCCATCGTCAAGGCGTGCTCCCGGGAGGGAATGGCGCCGGCCGACCTGGACCTCATCGAGATCAACGAGGCCTTCGCGGCGGTCGGTCTCGCCTCGGCGAAGCAGCTCGGAGTCGACGAGGAGAAGGTCAACGTCAACGGTGGTGCCATCGCGTTCGGCCACCCGATCGGCATGTCCGGCGCCCGCCTCGTCCTCCACCTCGCGCTCGAGCTGGGGCGGCGCGGCGGTGGCATCGGTGTGGCCGCTCTCTGCGGAGGTGGCGGCCAGGGCGACGCCCTCATCCTGCGCGTCCCGCAGAAGTAGCACCCGCCGCGTGGCCCCACGGTCGGTCGACGTCCCGTCCCTGGTCGCCTCGGCCAGGGACGGTTCGCCGCGCGCCGTCGCCCGGCTCGTCTCGCTCGTCGAGGATGCGCACCCGGAGCTGCGTCGCGTCATGGCGGCGCTGGCTCCGCACTCGGGTCACGCTCACGTCATCGGGCTGACCGGGTCGCCGGGAGTCGGCAAGTCGACGACGACGAGCGCGCTGGTGGGGGCGTTCCGGGCCCGCGGCAACCGCGTCGGCATCCTGGCCGTCGACCCGTCGTCGCCGTTCTCCGGGGGGGCGCTGCTCGGCGACCGGGTCCGGATGCAGGACCACGTGCTCGACCCGGAGGTCTACATCCGGTCGATGGCCTCCCGGGGCCACCTCGGTGGCCTCTCCTGGACGACGCCCCAGGCCCTGCGGGTGCTCGACGCCGCCGGGTGCGACGTCATCCTCGTCGAGACCGTGGGCGTCGGTCAGTCGGAGGTGGAGGTGGCGGGCCTCGCGGACACGACGATCGTCCTGCTCGCCCCCGGGATGGGCGACGGCATCCAGGCCGCCAAGGCGGGGATCCTCGAGATCGGGGACATCTTCGTCGTCAACAAGGCCGACCGGGACGGCGCCGACGCCACGGTCCGGGACCTGCGGCACATGATCTCCCTCGGCGATCGCACCGAACCGGGTTCGTGGCGGCCTCCTGTCGTCAAGACGGTGGCCTCCCGCGGCGAGGGCATCGACGACGTCATGGAGGCGATCGACAAGCACGTCCGGTGGCTGGCCGACAGCGGTGCGCTGCGTGAGCGACGGCTGAAGCGTGCCGGCGACGAGATCGAGGCGATCGCCCTCGCTGCCCTGCGATCGCGGATGGGCAGCCTGCGCCACCACGAGAGCGTCGACCAGCTGGCTGCCGACGTCGTCGACGGCAAGAGCGACCCCTACGCCGCCGCTGATCAGGTCGTCGATGCGCTGACCTGAGCGCGGCGCCCGCGGCGGTTCGACGAGCTGTGGCCCTGACCGGGGCGAGGGCTATCCGAGCCGATCCGGTCACTCCGTCGTGACGTGCGGCGGGCCGGAGTGGGCATAGAGCCGGCCCTCCTGCGACTTGACGGTGGCCACGAGGACGAAGCTCATGCTCACGAGCAGCGCCCACGCACCGAGCTTGTCGGCGTGCACCGCCTGCCAGACCTCGAGCTGGTCGGGGTAGCTCCACGCGCCGAGGAACGTGGCGCCGTTCTCGGCCAGCCAGAGGAAGAACCCGATGAGCAGGAACGACAGGGCGAGCGGCATCCGGTGGCGAACGCCTGCGACGGTGTAGTGCACCCAGCACCTGCGCAGGACGGCGATCAGGGCGACGGCCAGCGGCAGACGCAGGTCCCGGATCCAGTGGTGGGTAAAGAAGTTGGCGTAGATGAGCAGCGCCACGACGGTCGTCGACGCGGCGGGGTAGTGGTCCACCCGGAGGTCCAGGCGCCGCCATGACTGACAGATGTAGCTGCCGACCGCGGCATACATGAAGCCGGAGAACAGGGGCACTCCAGCGACCTTCGTCAGGGCGCCGCCCGGGTAGAGCCATGACCCCTGGTGGACCTTGAAGATCTCCAGCCCGAGCCCGAGGGCGTGGAACCCGAAGATCACGAGGACCTCACGCCAGGTCTCGAGCCGCAGGGCCCAGAAGCCGAAGGTCAGGACGAGGCAGTAGACCAGCAGCGCGTCGTAGTCGGCGATCGGCAGCTCGACGACCTTGGCCACGGCGAGGCCGGCGAAGAGCATGCCCGGGAAGAGGCACGACAGCAGCTGCAGGCCGGCGAAGCGCATGAGCTGGTCCACGGCATACCGCACCCCGGCGAAGGTAGGGGACGAGCCAGTACCCTCACCGACCGTCATGGCCCCCAGCCTAGGATGAGGGCGGCCGCGCCAGTGACGTCCCGGTCGACCGCGCGTCACGGTGTCGCGCGATCAACCCGAAAGGACCCATGGAGACCTGGCCCGGCAACCCCTACCCTCTCGGCGCGACGTATGACGGAACGGGGGTGAACTTCGCCCTCTTCTCCGAGGTCGCCGACAAGGTTGAGCTCTGCCTCATCCACGACGACGGGGTCGAGACCCGGGTCGCGCTTCCAGAGGTGGATGCCTTCGTCTGGCACGGTTTCATCCCCGGGATCCAGCCGGGGCAGCGCTACGGCTTCCGCGTGCACGGACCCTACGACCCCGCCAACGGGCATCGCTGCAACCCGGCCAAGCTCCTCCTCGACCCCTATGCCAAGGCGATCGACGGTGAGATGGACGGCGACCCGTCGCTGTTCTCCTACGACTTCGGCCACCAGGACGCCAGCCTGTCCAGCGTCCCCACCACCACCGACAGCTTGGGGCACACGCTGATGTCGGTCGTCGTGAACCCGTTCTTCGACTGGGGTCAGGACCGCTCACCCGGTCACCAGTACCACGAGAGCGTCATCTACGAGGCCCACGTGAAGGGCCTGACGATGTTGCATCCGGACATCCCCGAAGAGATCCGCGGCACCTACGCCGGCATCGCCCACCCCGCGGTCATCAACCATCTCAAGGACCTCGGCGTCACGGCCATCGAGCTGATGCCGGTCCACCAGTTCGTGCAGGACTTCACCCTGCTCGACAAGGGACTGCGCAACTACTGGGGCTACAACACCATCGGCTTCCTCGCCCCCCACGGCGAGTATGCCGCCTACGGGACGCGCGGGCAGCAGATCACCGAGTTCAAGGGCATGGTCAAGTCGCTGCACGAAGCCGACATCGAGGTCATCCTCGACGTGGTCTACAACCACACGGCCGAGGGCAACCACCTCGGGCCCACCCTCGCCTACCGCGGCATCGACAACAACGCCTACTACCGGCTCGTCAGCGACGACCTGGCGCACTACTACGACACGACCGGCACGGGGAACTCGCTGCTCATGCGTCACCCGCACGTGCTGCAGCTCATCATGGACTCGCTGCGCTACTGGGTCACCGAGATGCACGTCGACGGCTTCCGCTTCGACCTCGCGGCGACGCTGGCCCGCCAGTTCCACGAGGTGGACCGGCTGTCGGCGTTCTTCGACCTCGTCCAGCAGGACCCGGTCGTCAGCCAGGTGAAGCTCATCGCCGAGCCGTGGGACGTCGGTGACGGTGGGTACCAGGTCGGCAACTTCCCGCCGCTATGGACGGAGTGGAACGGCAAGTACCGCGACACGGTGCGCGACTTCTGGCGCGGGGAGCGAGCCACGCTGGGCGAGTTCGCTTCTCGCTTCACGGGCTCGTCCGACCTCTACGAGCACTCAGGGCGCAAGCCGATCGCCTCCATCAACTTCGTCATCGCCCACGACGGCTTCACGCTGCGCGACCTGGTGTCCTACAACGAGAAGCATAATGAGGCCAACGGTGAGGAGAACAAGGACGGGGAGAACCACAACCGCTCCTGGAACTGTGGTGTCGAGGGCCCGACGGACGACCCGGTCGTGCTGGCCCTGCGCGCCCGGCAGCAGCGCAACCTCCTGACGACGCTGCTGCTGTCGCAGGGCGTGCCGATGATCGCGCACGGCGACGAGCTCGGTCGCACCCAGGACGGCAACAACAACGCCTACTGCCAGGACAACGACCTGACGTGGGTGGACTGGGACCTCGACCAGCAAGGAGCCGAGCTCCTCGGTTTCGCTCAGCGGGTCGTCCGTCTGCGGCACGACCACCCGGTGTTCCGGCGGCGACGCTTCTTCGCCGGCAGCGCCGACCACGGGGGCCAGAGCGAGCTCGGCGACGTCGCCTGGTTCACGCCGAACGGTGACCACATGGAGGACGGCAGCTGGCGCGACGGGGACGTCCGGTCGGTGATGGTCTTCCTCAACGGCGACGCCATCACCACGCCGGACCGGCGCGGCACCAGGATCGTCGACGACTCGTTCCTCGTGATCTTCAACGCCGATGTCGAGGCCATCAGCTTCACCATCCCGGAGGACTCCTACGGCATCGAGTGGTTCATCGAGATCGACACCGCGTCCACCGAGCCGGCCGCACACGCCGCCGTGGGGGCCCAGGACCCCACGACCGCGGCCACCGCCATGGCGGCGGCGTCGACCGTCATCGAGCCGGGCACCCAGCTCGCCGTGGAGGGCCGCAGCGTCATCGTCCTGCGCAGCCCGCGGGAGACGACGTGAGCGCTGCACGTCTCGTCCCGAGTGCCACCTACCGGCTGCAGATCCGGCCCGGGTTCGGGTTCGGGGACGCCGCCGAGCAGGCCGGCTACCTCGCCGCGCTCGGGGTGAGCCACGCCTATCTCTCGCCGATCCTCCAGGCGGCTCCGGGCTCGACCCATGGCTACGACGTCGTCGACCACACGAGGCTGAGCGACGAAGCAGGTGGGCGCGCGGCCTTCGACCGGATGACAGCCGCCCTCCATGGCGCGGGCGTGCGGGCGGTGGCTGACGTCGTCCCCAACCACATGGCCGTGCCGACCCCGGCCCACCTCAACGCCCCCCTGTGGTCGGTGCTGAGGGAGGGACGAGGCTCGCCCTTCGCCCACTGGTTCGACATCGACTGGGTCGCGGGGAACGACACGCTCCTCATGCCGCTGCTCGGGTCGCCGCTCGAGCAGGCCCTGGCAGCAGGGGAGCTGGTCGTTGCCCGCGACGGTGGTCCGGGCGGTGACGAGCTCGTGGTCCGCTACTACGACCACGAGCTCCCGGTCCGGGCCGGCACCGAGGACCTCCCGATCGAGGAGCTCGTCGCCCGGCAGTGGTGGCGGCTTGCCTACTGGCGGATCGGTGCGACCGAGCTGAACTACCGACGCTTCTTCGACATCACGAGCCTCATCGCTGTGCGGGTCGAGGTCGACGACGTCTTCGGTCAGACCCATGCCCTCCTCGCAGAGCTCATCGAGGACGGCTCGCTCGACGGCCTGCGCATCGACCACCCGGACGGTCTTGCCGACCCCCGGGGCTACCTGCGTGACCTCGCGAGGGCCACCGGCGGATCATGGGTCGTCGTCGAGAAGATCCTCGAGGGCGACGAAGCCCTCCCGGCGGACTGGCCCTGCGCCGGCACCACCGGCTATGACGCGCTGTGGCGGATCGGTGGGGTCTTCGTCGACCCCGCAGGCGAGGAGCCGCTGACCGACTTCCTGGCGCTCGTCACCGGAACGCGCCTCACGCTCGACGAGACGGTGACGCGGGCCAAGCAGGAGGTCGTGGCGCGGGTGCAGGTCCCTGAGGTGGCCCGTCTCGTTCGTCTCCTCGGCACCATCCTCGGTGGGGCGGCGTCGCCGGTCCACCCGGAGGCCGACTCCCTCGGCCGGGTCGTCGGTGCCCTGCTCGTGGCGATGGACCGTTACCGCGCCTATGTCGTGCCCGGTGAGCCGGCGCCCGAGGAGTCGGTCAAGGCTCTCGGGGCGGCGGCCGAGCGGGCCAGTGCGGATCTCTCCGCGCAGGACCAGGAGGTGCTCGACCTGGTCCGCGACCTCGCGCTCGGCACGACCGCGCCCGAGGTGACCCGCGACTTCACTGCCGAGGTCGACGAGTTCATCACATGGTTCCAGCAGACCTGCGGCCCGGTGATGGCCAAGGGGATTGAGGACACCGCGTTCTACCGCTGGCACCGGCTCATCAGCCTCAACGAGGTGGGCGGCGACCCGGCTCACTTCGCCGTGGCCCCCGACGACCTGCTGGAGTTCGTCGAGCGCACAGCTGCGGCGTGGCCCGAGGCGATGACGACGCTGTCCACCCACGACACGAAGCGGTCCGAGGACGTCCGGGCTCGCCTCGCGGCGATCTCGGAACGACCCAGCGAGTGGAAGACCTGGGTGCGCCAGGCCCAGGAGCTGGCCCGTCGCTTCCGGGGCGACCGACTTGACGGAGCCACCGAGTACCTCCTCTGGCAGACGGTGGTCGGTGCGTGGCCGATCAGCGAGGACCGGTTGCTGGCCTACGCTCAGAAGGCGATTCGGGAGGCGAAGCAGCACACGACGTGGACCGACCCCGACACGGGTTATGAGACGGCCGTCTCGGACTTCGTCACCGGTGTCCTCTCGGACGAGGGGCTGGCGGAGCACATCGAGCGCTGGGTGAACGACACAGCGCCGCTCGCCAGGGCGGCGACCCTGGGGCAGAAGCTGCTCCAGCTCGTCCTGCCCGGGGTGGCGGACGTCTACCAGGGCAGTGAGCTGGTCGACCTCTCGCTCGTCGACCCGGACAACCGGCGTGACGTGGACTTCGCCGAGCGACGTGCGCGTCTCGACCGGCTCGATGGCGGTGCGCCACCGCTGGATCTCGGCGACGAGAAGCTCCTGGTCACGTCGCGAGCCCTGCGGCTGCGCCGCGACCACCCCGAGTGGTTCCTCGGCGACGACACGACGTGGGCCAGGGTCGCCACCACCACCGAGCACGCTCTGGCGGTCGGGCGCGGTGACTCCAGGGGGGTTCGCGTCGTGGCGGTGGTGACCCGACTGGCCGGCTCCCTGACGAGCTGGGACGGCGCGACCGTCGAGCTCCCGGAGGGTGAGTGGGACGACGTCCTGTCCGGTCAGCGGATCCCCGGCGGCTTGGTGCCGCTGTCCGCCATGCTCGCCGACCTCCCCGTCGCGCTGTTGAGGAGGACCGGTGTCTGAGAACGAGATCCGAGTCTGGGCGCCGAGCGCCGAGCGGGTCCACATCGACGTCGCTCCGGTGGGTGGCGTCGTGACCACGACGCCCATGCACCCTGCCCCGGGCGGGTGGTGGGTGTGGCGCGGCGACGGCCACCCGGCATACCCGCTGGACTATGCCTTCCGCATCGACGGCGGGGCGCCGACGCCGGACCCGCGCAGTCCGTGGCAGCCGCAGGGGGTGGGCGGGCCCAGTCGCACCTTCGACCCCTCGAGCCACGCCTGGCAGGACGACGGGTGGCGCGGTCCCCGGGACGGTCAGGGCGCCCTCGGTGGCGTCTTCTACGAGCTGCACATCGGCACCTTCACGAGCGAGGGCACCTTCGACGCGGCCATCGCGCGTCTCGACTACCTCGTCGCGCTCGGCGTCGACGTCGTCGAGGTCATGCCGGTGGCGGCCTTCCCGGGGCGGTGGGGCTGGGGCTACGACGGCGTCGACCTGTATGCCGTGCACGACCCGTACGGTGGGCCCGTAGGCTTCCAGCGGTTCGTCGACGCCGCCCACGGCAAGGGACTGGGGGTCTGCCTCGATGTCGTCTACAACCACCTCGGGCCGAGCGGCAACTATCTGTCCCGGTTCGGGCCGTACTTTACCGACGCACACACGACGCCGTGGGGCCCGGCGGTCAACTTCGACGGTCCGGGTTCGGAGGTGGTCCGGCGGTTCGTGCTCGACAACGCGCTGGGCTGGCTGCGCGACTTCCACGTCGATGCGTTGCGCCTCGACGCCGTCCACGAGCTGCGGGACGGGTCCGAGCACCACGTCCTTGCGCAGCTGGCCGACGAGACGGCTGCCCTGCAACGCGAGCTCGGGCGTCCGCTCACCCTCATCGCGGAGAGCGACCTGAACGACCCGGTCATGGTCACCGCGACCGCCGAGGGCGGACGGGGGATGGACGGGCAGTGGGCCGACGACGTCCACCACGCCATGCACGCTTCACTGACGGGGGAGGCGCAGGGTTACTACGCCGACTTCGGGCAGCCCGGCGTCGTCGGCAAGACGCTGACCGAGGTGTTCCTCCACGACGGGCGGTGGTCGAGCTTCCGCGGCACGCACTGGGGTGCTCCCGTCGACCCCGCGGTGATCCCCGGCAGCCGCTTCGTCGCCTACCTCCAGACTCACGACCAGGTCGGCAACCGGGCAACCGGTGACCGGATCAGTGCCGCGGTGACCGACGGGCAGCAGGCCATCGGAGCGGCGCTCTACCTGACCTCGGCCTTCACGCCGATGATCTTCATGGGTGAGGAGTGGGCTGCGTCGACGCCGTGGCAGTTCTTCTCGGACTTCGACGACCCGGAGCTGGCGGAGGCGGTGCGCGAGGGCCGTCGTGCGGAGTTCGCCGCGCACGGGTGGGACAAGGAGGACGTCCCCGACCCCCAGGACCACGCCACCCGCGACCGGAGCGTCCTGGACTGGGTCGAGCTCGAGAAACCCGACCACGCCAGGATGCTCGAGTGGTACTCCTTGCTCATCGCTGTGCGGCGCAGCGAGCCGGATCTGGCCGACGACCGCCTCGACGAGATATGGGTCGAGTCGGGCGACTCGGGCGAGTCCGACGAGTCGGGCTGGCTCGTCGTGTCCCGCGGGCACCTGCGGGTCGCCTGCAACCTCTCGCCGCAGCCCACGGTGGTCCCGGTCGAGCAGGGCACAGATGCGCAGCTGCTCTTGTCCTGGGACGAGACGACGACGCGGCATACCGGATCAGGGGTCGAGCTCGGCGGCCACGGCGTCGCCATCCTCCGGTCGTCCTGACCTCGCCCGCTGTGCCATGGGCCCCCGCGCGCCTCTGCTGGGTCAGGTGTCGACCCGCGCCCGCGTGCGTCAGTCGGGCCGGCGCCGCTCGAGCAGCACCGTGTCGTGCCAGACCCCGTCACGTTGCGCGATCCGCTCCCGGGTCCCGACGACGCAGTAGCCGGACGAGGTGTGCAAGGCGATGCTCGGCTCGTTGACGGCGAAGATCGCGGTCTGCAGCGTCCAGATCCCGGCGGCGTCCGCTGCGGCGGTCTGGCGCCGGAGCAGGGCCCGGCCGATGCCGCGCCCACGAAACCCGGCGTCGACGTAGACCGACGTCTCGGCCACACCGGCATAGCACCGACGCGTCGAGACGGGCATGGCCGCAGTCCAGCCCGCGACCCGGCCCTCGACGACGGCGACCCAGCGCTGGCCGGGATGCCACGTGATGTGGAGCTCCTCCCGAGAGGCCACCTCCGCCTCGAAGGTGGCGATGCCGGTGGCGAGGCCGTCCGCATAGATTCGCCGCACGTCGTCCCAGTCGGAGTCGGTCATGGCCCGGGTCGAGACCTCCGCTCGATCGGCGCCGCTGGTCATGGCGCCAGACTATCCAGAGCGACGGCACCGAAACTCGGTGGCCCTGACAGTGTGCGCCGCCCTACCGTCGAGGCATGATGACCCACCTCGTCGACGTCCACGACGACGCCCAGTGCGCCCGCGCCTACGACGTCCTCGTCGCCGGCAAAGGCTTCGGGCGACCGTGGCACCGTCCGGCATCACTCGACGAGTCCATCCTCGACTGGAGGCACGTCGACAGGGCCGAGCCCCTGGAGATGTGGGCCGTGGAGGACGCCGGCGAGGTCGTCGGCGTCGCCTCGATCTGGCTCCCGCAGCAGGACAACACCTCGTTGGTGTGGTTCGACGTCAGCGTCCACCCCGAGGCGCGTCGCCGGGGCGCGGGCAGCGCCCTCATGCAACGAGTGGTCGAGCGAGCCACCGAGGAGCGCCGAGCCACGCTGGTCACCGACACGCTGGTCCCCGCCGACACGTCGCAGGACCACCCCCACCGCCGCTTCCTCGATCGGCACGGCTTCACGCTGAACAACACCGAGATCGTCCGTCACCTGGCTCTCCCGGTGTCCGAGGACCTGCTGTCGGGGCTCGCCGAAGACGCCCGGCCGCGCTATGAGGGGACCTACCGGCTTGAGACGCACGTCAACGGAGCCCCCGTCGACCAGCTCCCGACGCTGACCTCGGTGATGAACCAGCTCAGCGTCGACGCCCCGACCGGTGACCTCGAGCTCGAGGAGGAGTCCTTCGACCCGGCACGCTACGCGGAGTACCTCCAGCTGGAGCGCCAGCAGAATCGGACCCGCCTCACGACGGTCGCCATTCATGTGTCGACCGGCGACGTGGTGGCCTACTCCGACCTCATCCTCCCGGCCGGCGCGCCGACCACCGTGTGGCAGTGGGGAACTCTCGTCCACCGGGACCACCGCGGCCACCGCCTGGGCATGGCCGTCAAGGTCGACAACCTCCGCCGGCTCCAGATCGAGGACCCGGGGCGCGAGCGGGTCGTCACCGGCAACGACGACACCAACAGCTGGATGGTCTCCATCAACGAGCGTCTCGGCTTCGAGGTCGTCGAGCTCTGCCCGGCATACCAGCGCAAGCTCGGATGACCCGCGCTGAGGTCGGTCCCGACGTCGCCGGCCGGACGGCATACGGTGGGGGCATGCTCTTCGCCTTCTCCGTCGCCCCTGCCGTCTCCGAGGACACCACCGGCTCGGTGAGTGCCGCGGTCGCCGCTGCCATCGCCGTCGTCCGCGCGAGCGGGTTGTCGAACCGCACCGACGCGATGTTCACGACCATCGAGGGGGAGTGGGACGAGTGCCTGGCCGTCATCAAGGGCGCTGTCGACGCCATCGCCGAGGTGAGTCCTCGGGTCTCCCTCGTCGTCAAGGCCGACATCCGCCCGGGCTTCACCGGTGAGCTCGACGGCAAAGTGGAGCGGCTCGAGAAGGCGCTCGACTTCCGTTCGACGAGTGACTGACGAACGCCGGTATGCCGTGCGTCCGTTGAGAGCCGAGGACGCGGACTCCGCGGGCCGGGCCCACGTGCAGGTGTGGCGGGAGTCCTACGCGAACGACATGCCGGCGGCCTACCTGGAGGCGCTCGACCCCCAGGCCAGTGCCCGCCGCTTCCGGCTCCGGGCCGACGTCGAGGACACCGAGGCGCTGTGCTTCGTCGCGCTCGAGGGGGACGGTGAGGTCGTCGGGATGGCCGCCGCGGGGGCCACCCGCGATGAGGACGCACCGACCGCCTGGGAGCTCTACTCGATCAACACGCTGGCGCGAGTCCACGGGTCGGGCGTCGCCGACCACCTGCTTGCCGCGGTGGTCGGTGACCGGGATGCGTCGTTGTGGGTGCTGGCCACCAACGCGCGCGCCCAGCGCTTCTACCGGCGGCACGGGTTCGCCCTCGACGGCGCCCGCAAGCCGCATCCTCCGACGGGGGCGGAGGAGGTCCGGATGGTCCGGCGAAGCGGCTCGGCGGTCGCCTGACGGAGAGCTGGTCCTGCGCGAAACCCGCTCGATGTCACGTCATGGCAACAACCTCCCCGCGAGGCAGGCAACCATGGCAGGGTGGCCCGGTCGTGCGGGAGGTTCTGACGGGGGGTCCGTGGAGTGTGGGCTGCGATTCGCTACCGGCGCGCGCAGGCGGTGGCGCTGGCGCTGCTCTCGACGCTGATCACCGCGTGCGCGGTCTTCGCGCCGATCTATGAGCGCTCGCTCGAGCAGTCGCTGCTGCGCGAGGGGCTGAAGCGCAACGACGTCATCGCGACGGCCATCTCCCTGGACACCTCGCGGTCAGGAACGTCACCCCCGACGCAGCGCTGACCCGCAAGGCCTTCCCACTCGAGCTCGCTCCGCTCTATGACACCGGTAGTGAGACGTGGAGCGGCAGCGTCGTCTACAAGGGCGTCGGAGGTCCGTCGAAGCTCCAGGTGGTCGGCATGCAGGACACGTGCCGCGGGCTGCAGGTCGTCAGCGGCGCCTGCCCGACGCAGGCCTACCAGATCCTCGTCAGCGCGACCGAGGCCAAGCTCCAGGGCTGGGTGATCGGCACGCAGCTGACTCCGGTGGAGGACATCCCCTCGGAGGCAGCGCCTCCGCCGTTCCCGTCGAAGTTCACCATCGTCGGGACCTACCACCAGCTCCCGGACCCGGCGCACTGGATGGGGACCAGCCTCGAGGGGCGGGCCGGGGGGTACACGACGGGGGTCAGCGAGCGACCGTTGATGGACGGCTGGGTGACCCCGGCGTCCACCTTTGCCTCGGGATGGCGCGTCGGTCGGCTGTCGGTGGCCTATGTGCTCGACCGGACGGCAATCGCGCTGGACGGTCTGGACCGCATCCCCCCGGCCGTCAGCGCCGCGGCAGCACGGGGCCTGGCGAGCAACCCCTCGGTGCAGGTGCGGTCGGCGATCCCCGACCTCGTCTCCGCGGTGGTGGAGGGTCAGCGGCAAGCCCGCACCATCGTCCCCCTCCTTATGGGGCAGCTCGCCCTCCTCGCCGTCGTCGTCCTCGGCCTCGGGGCAGGAGCAGCGGTGGAGCAACGTCGCCCCGAGCTCGCGCTGGCCCGGCTGCGGGGGTCGAGGAGCCGGAGGTGCCGGCCGGATGCTGGTGTCCGAGCTCGGCACCATCGTCGCCCTGGGCGTCCCCGTCGGCTTCCTGCTCGCGCTCGGCGTCAACGAGGTGGCCCGGCGCACGTGGCTCACCGAAGGCGTCCCGTTCGAGCTGCCCGCGACGGCTTTCCTGGCCGCTGCGATCTCGCTCGCGGTGGCGATTCTCGCCGTCGTCGTCGTGGCCCGGCCCACCGTGCGCGAGCCGATCTCGACGCTGCTGCGCCGTGTGCCACCGCGTCGTCAGGGATGGGCGATCGGCTTCCTCGACGCGGTCGTGATCGCTGTCGCCGCGGCCGGGGTCGTCACGCTGGCGAGCGGCAACCTCGCCGGTCCGCTGGCCCTCGCGACGCCCACCCTCTTGGCGCTGGCCATCGGGTTGCTCCTCGCCCACGTCCTCGTGCCGGTCGCCGACCTGGTCGGTCGCCGGATGGGCGCCCGGGGGCGTGTGGTCGGTGGGCTCACCGCACTTCAGGTGGCGCGCCGGCCGGCGGTCCGACGGGTCATGACGATCATCACCGTGGCGACGGCGCTGACCGTCTTCGCCGCCGACGCCGTCGTCGTCGGGGGGCGCAACCGAGAACAACGCGCGCGGGTGGAGACCGGAGCAGAGGCTGTCCTCACGACGAGTGCCACCGACATCGCCTCCCTCCGCGCCGCGGTCAGTGCCGTTGACCCGAGCGGCGCCGTGGCGACACCGGTCGTCACGGTCCGCCAGGGTGACTCGACCGCGATGACGACGCTCGCGGTCCTGCCGGACCAGTTCCGGCGAGTCGCCGAGTTCCCCCGTGACCCCGGTGGCTTCGACTGGGCCGCCATCACCAAGCCGGTTGCACCAGAACCGACCCTCGTGGGCCGGACCCTGTCGGTCACCGTCTCCGACATCAGCCTGAAGGCCATGCTGTTCCAGAGTGGGACCAGCCCCGGGGAGACTCCGGTGTCCCTCATCACCTACCTCCGGCCCCCGGGAGGTCAGCCGTTCACCGTGACCGTCGGCGCCTTCCCGACCGGCAGCACCGGACCGGTCACGCTGACCAAGGACGTGGACTGCTCGAAGGGCTGTCGCGTCACGGGTTTCGGCCTGGAGACCGGTCTGGGCTCGAACTTTCTGCTGCAGGGGCAGCTCTCCGTCGGCGGGGTCACGATGGACGGCTCGAGCCCCGTGCGGCTGGGTGACGCCGGCGCCTGGCTCCCCTCCGGGGCGCCTGACGCCCCCAAGGAGCAGCTGTTGGACTATGCCAAGCCCGTCAGCGTCGGGGACCCCACCAAGATCGGCATGCAGGTGCAGTCCCAGCGCGCCGGTGTGAAGATCACCTCGGCCGCCAGCTCTGCCAGCCTGCCGGCCCTGGTCGTCGGAGGCCTTCCGCCCGGGGCCAGGGGCGCGGACTTCCCGGGAGCCGGTCTGGACGGGGTCTCGATGCAGCTGACCCGGGCCCAGACCGTGCCCTACGCCCCCGGTGGTGGGGAGCGCGAGGCGATCGTCAACCTCCAGGCGCTCCAGGACCGCGGATCCAGCATCAGCTCGCTCGCCCTGGCACAGGTCTGGCTGGCGGACCCCGCTGCTGCGCCCGCCGTCCGGGCCGCGTTGGCCAAGGCAGGCCTGGATGTGCGCTCCGAGGCCCGACGCGCCGACCAGCAGGCGTTGTTCGACAACTCCGCGTCGGCCTGGGGGCTGCAGCTGGCTCTGGTCGTCGGCATCGTCGCGCTCATCATCGCCGGACTCGTCCTGGTCCTGGTGGCCGCGACCTCCTGGCGCACCCGAACGCGCGACTACGCCGCCCTGCGCATGGCCGGGGTCACCGGACGCGCGTTGCGCTCCGTCGGCCTTGCCGAGCAGGGCATCGTCGTGCTGGTGAGCGTCCTCGTCGGTGCCGTGTGCGGGATCGTCGGAGCCCAGCTCGCGATGCCGATCCTTCCCTTCTTCACGACACCGTCGACCGGGTTCCCGGTGGACACCCGGCCAGCGCTCGCACCGATCGCCGCCGCTGCCGGAGTCAGCCTCGTGCTGCTCCTCGTCGTCGGGATCGTCGTCGGCGCAAGGCTGGTCCGGCGGTCGACCCTCGATCGGGTGAGGGAGCAGGTATGACACCCTCTGAGTCAACCTTCTGGCGGTTTGGTCTTGTCCCGGGGTTTTCTGGTGACCGGTTAGGGCGGTGCGTCGAGGAGCTCGTCGATGGTGAGCAGTTCGCCGCAGGAGCAGGCGCCGCCG
>JAABUP010006649.1_pt1 | contig 16237 bp, 25 predicted proteins | sample 5559201 | NCBI WGS metagenome assembly JAABUP01 (sample SAMN10711887, study PRJNA513373) | rock metagenome | isolation source: Antarctica rocks | place: Antarctica
CGTCACGAGCACACCGAAGTGCAGTTCGGCGAGCGTCGCTGCACTGATCGCCAGCTCCCCGTCCAGCGGACCGACGTCGGTGGCCAGGACCACACTCGTGTCGAGCACCACTCTCATGCCGACGCCCACGGGTCTCGGACGTCCTGATCGAGCTGGTCTCGGTCATGGGGCCAGGTCGGGTCGTTCGGACCGCTGAAGAGCTCGGTCAGGTCGGTCCACTGGCGCCATACCCGAGGCGTCACGGCGACGAGGCGTGCCGTGGGCCGGCCAGCAACGGTGATGGTGACCTCCTCCCCGGCTTCGACGCGGCGGAGGAGTTCCGACGCCTGCTGCCGCAGCTCCCGCAGACCGACGACTGTCATGACGGTGAAGGTAGCACAAGTGCTACGGTTGGGATGGCGGTGTTGAGCATGAACCGCCACCCCGCCGGCCGCCCCCCGCGCTGCAGACCGACCAGTCGCTCACCGTCGATCGCTGCTGGCTCGTGATAAGAACTAGGAATGCGTTCTGCATTAACTATGAGGTAATCTACATTCATGACGTCACTGCTTCAGATCAGGAACGTGCCGGACGAGGCGCGTCGGGCGCTGAAGGCGCGGGCCGCCGCTCGTGGCGAGTCACTGAACGCCTACCTGTTGAACCTGCTCAACCGCGAGGTCGCCCGGCCAACCGTTGCCGAGGTGCTCGACCGCGCAGCTCTTCGCAGCGAGCGGGCAACTGCTTCTGCCGTCGATGCGCTCGACGAGGCACGAGCACAGCGCGAGCAGCACCCCTCGACGTGATCGTCGTGGACAGCGCTGCGGTGGTTGACGCGCTCACCGGCGCGGCAGGCACCGACGAGCTGCGCGCTCATCTCGCCGCCGAGGACCTGCACGCACCAGGCCTGGTGGACTTCGAGGTCGTCTCAGCGCTGCGGGGGCTCACCTTGCGGGGGCAGCTGAGCCCGACTCGGGCAGAGGACGTCTTGACCGACCTCGAGGCCCTGCCTTTGCAGCGCTGGCCATCGGCCGATGCCTTGCGACGCCGCGCCTTCCAACTCAGAGAGAACGTCTCGGCCTACGACGCCGCCTACGTCGCCCTGGCCGAGGCACTGGACTGCATCCTCGTGACGCGCGACAGGCGGCTGGCGCGCTCGAGCGGGCACGCCGCCCGGATCCAGGTCCGGTGACCGATCGGCGCTTTGCGTCCATACTCGGTGACGACCTCCTCGCGCCGGCGGTCGGCGCTGGCGCGTTGACTCAGAAAGTTCCCTCGACGGTGAAGCCGTCGGACACGACGGCGGTGGCCAGCAGGCTTGGCTGCGCGCCCAGGCGCCCGAGCGAGGTGGCGGTCAGCGGCGCATGCTCGAAGAACGCCAGGTTGGCAGAGCCCTGCGGCGTCGTCCGTGAGCGGTAGACGATGCCGTGGCAGCGCTGGCCGCACCAGCGGTGGACCAGGTCGGCGAGCTGCTGGCAGGCCGTCCAGACATCGGGTGCGCGTGCAGTGTTGATCTCGTCGTCGAGGCCAAGCACGTCCAGGGTGCGGTCGGTGCGCAGGTCCACGACATGCAGCCGTCCGGTCAGCTGCACCAGCGTCAGGTCCAGCGTCCGCCGACACGATGCGGCCTTCGGCGTCGAAGCGCTCGCGCATGGCGACGCGCTGGGCGTTGCCGGCGTGGCGGACCCGGAACGTGGCGGTGGGAGAGTCGAAGCGGTGACGTGGCTGACCGAACGCCGTCCAGTTCCACCGCCGCGAATCCTGGCTGTCCAGCCGGTACCAGCTGCCACGAATCGTGCGCAGCCGCAGCCCGATCGGGCGCTGTGTCGGCAGTCGTCGGGCGTAGTCGGGGGTCGGGCCGGCCGGGCTGCTCAGAGCCCGGCTCCGGCCGTCCGCACGTAGTGCAGGCAGCGCTCGAGCTGGCCGCCGGCGAGCAGCTGCGCCGGGCTCCGGCCGCGCCTCGTCCCGCTGGCCGATCCGCTAGGGACGTCCGCGCAATGCCGCCGAGCTTCGCCGCGCCGCGCATCTCGGCGAGGCGGTTCGGCGCGTAGGCATCTCGTCACCGAGCGCACTCGAGGCTGCCCGGAGGGGATCCGCCCGCGGGACAGCGGTTCGGACGCGCCTACGCACTGGCGAGCGGGTGAATCTCGTCGAGGATGCTGCCGAGCCGGTCACGCTCGACTTCGAGGTCGTAGCGTCCTTGCAGGTTCATCCAGAAGCGCTCGGAGGTTCCGAAGTAGCGGGACAGCCGTAGCGCGGTATCCGCGCTGATGCGCCGCGTGCCGTGCACTATCTCGTTGATTCGCCTCGGCGGTACAGCGATCGCGACCGCGAGCTTGTGCTGAGTGATGCCCAGCGGGCCGAGGTACTCCTCGGCGAGAATCTCGCCGGGATGGATCGGCGCGATAGGTGCGGCGGTCGTCATGTCTCTCCTCCTCTCAGTGGTAGTCGATGATTTCGACGTCTTCTGGTCCGGCAGCGGTCCAGCGGAAACAGATCCGCCACTGCTGGTTCACCCTGATGCTGTACTGCCCCGCTCGGCCGCCGCGCAGCTTCTCCAGCCGGTTGCCGGGAGGGACCCGCGCGTCATCGAGCGTTTCTGCTGCATCGAGGACCAGCAGCTTGCGCAGCGCCGCGCGTTGAGTTGTCGGGTCGAGCCGGCGTGAGCGCTCGCGTCGCCAGAGTCGTTCGGTGTCCTTGTCGGCGAACGAACGCAACACGCCCGTAAGCATAACGCACCGCGTTATTACCGTGCAACGTTATACGAGTCCCGTAGGACCATCCCTATACGCGACGGCCCGGCTGCCTCAGTAGATGTCGCGGCGGTGGCCAACGCAGCGCCAGCACCGTCAGAGTGTTGTCGATCAGCTGCGCAAGGATGCGGTAGTCACCCACGCGGTAGCGCCAGACCCCAGCGTGGTTCGCCGTCAAGCCTTTCCCGCGCTGCCGAGGGTCATCGAGACCTTCGACATCATGCAGGTAGGCCAGCACACGCCGCTGCACAGCGCGATCCAGCTTCTTGAACTCCCGATCGAACTCCTCGGTGGTCGCAACGCTGCACCGGGCCGTCACCCGTCCGTCTCGGCCTGGAGTTCAGACAGCGAACGGCTACGTCGGCCCTGGGCTTCGAAGACATCGATCGCGGCATCGGCGGCGAAGGCGTCTTCAAGGTCTGTCAGGTACTCATGAAGTGCCGTCCTGACGTAGAAGCTCTTCGAGCGCCCGGTGCGCCGCGCGAGGCTGTCGAGGCGCTCTTCTTCCTCATCGGTCAGTCGGATCGAGATCGTCATCGACTGCCACCATGCCGTCTGTAAGACATGTACACCACCTACCTTATGGACCGTCGAAGCAGAGCCCGCGCCGGCGCGCCAGCTCACGCACCTCGGCCTCGACCGTCTCGAGGCCGCCCACGACAGCCCCCTCCGGGCGCCACGACGGGCGACTTCCCGGTGTGCCCTGCTTTTCGGCGGAAGCTACGGGGCCCGACGCGATCGCGCCAGGGGGTGGACCGTCGCTGTGGACAACTCACCACCGGTACTCACTATCCGTTTGCCGTGACCGCTGGGCTACGGCGCCCAGGCCTCAACCGGGTCGACAGCGCTCAACCAGCCAGCCCCGCCGTCGCCGCTGTCGCTGTCACGGCCAGCCCATTTCGCACGAGCAGCCGGTCGGCACTCACCAAGGGGCACTGCAATGCCTGGGCGGCGGCGGCCCAGCTCGCGTCGTAGTAGGTCAACCCATGCCGTTCGCCGAGGTCGGCCGCCGCGTCGAGCCATGACGGTCGCATGTGCAGGAGGGGGCCGCAGAGAGTCAGCAAGAGCCTGACCTGGGCGGCGACGACGAGCGCAGGCAGCCCGAGCGGCCGAAGGAGCACGTTGCCCAACTCGTAGGCGGCGAGGTCGAGGACAAGCAGCCGCTCTCGGCCGGCGCGGTGGGCTCGGAGCAGCGCGCGCGCCTGCTCAACTTCGGACTCGCCATCCTCGTGGAACCATTTCAACAGCACCGAAGTATCGACCAGCAGGGTCACCGCTCGCGCTCGGCCCGGATGAGGTCAGCAGCCTCGAAGGCGCCGACGGCTCGCATCGACAACCGAACACGACGTAGTGCGGCGTCGACCTCCGCCGCGTCCACCTGCTGAAGCTCACGCCGAACGGCCATGGCCAGCAGCGCGCTGCGGCTGGTGCCGCGACGGGCCGCTTCGCGGTCGACATCGTCGAGCAGGTCTGGCGGAATCGAAACCATCACCTTGGGCATCCCTAGACGATAGCCACGTGTACTGCCGCACGCCACGACCCGCGTTGACTCACCAAAGATGCGCGCCTGTCGCGCTGATGAGTGGCCGGCCGGTATGTCCTGGGGAACGACTCACGATGGGCCAGCGGCAGGCAGTAGCGGCGCGACTGCCGGGGAGCGCGGCTGGTCAGCGAGGCAGCGTCGCGGGCGAGTAGTTGCTCGACGTAGCTGTCCAGCCAAGCTGATCGCGCCGGACCGCTTGCGCGTCACGGTGGTGCACAACCCATTGGCCTCGCCAATTGTTGCACATGCTAGTGTATGCACATGTTGTCGCACCGGGTGCACCTGCTGCTCGACGACGAGCGGTACGAGCGGATCGCCGCGGCCGCCCGGGCCCGCAAGGTCTCGGCGGCGACGGTGATCAGGGAGGCCATCGACCGCGGGCTGCCCCCCGACGCCGAGCGCCGGCGCCGGGCCGTCGATGACCTGGTTGCTGCCGAGCCGATGGACGTCCCGGCCGACCCGGCCGACCTCAAGGCCGAGATCGCCGACATGCACGACCGCCGGGTGCCGTGATCATCTTCGACACCACGGTCTTGGCTTACGCCGTCGGCACCGATCACCCGTTGCGGGGGCCCTGCGTGCGGCTGATCGAGGCCCTCGGAGCCGACCGCATCGCCGCGACCACCACACCGGAGGTGATTCAGGAGTTTGCGCACATTCGTAGCCGGCGACGCCCGCGGTCGGATGCGGCCGCCCGCGCCCGTTCCTACCATGTGGCGCTGGCGCCGCTGACCGTCACGACCGCCGACCACCTGGCCGCCGGCCTGGACCTGTTCGCGCGGCAAAACCGGCTCGGGTCCTTCGACGCGGTGCTCGCGGCCGTTGCCCTCGACCTCGACGCCGAGCTCGTCTCCGCCGATACCGCGTTCGGGGACGTCGAGGGCCTGCGGCACGTGGTTCCCGACCAAGCGGGCGTCGACCGGCTCCTTGGCGCCTGAGGGCTAGCCCGAAGTGCGGTTCGTCGTCTGCGCCCGCGAGCGACTGGACAATCTGCCGCCCCACGCGCCGTCCTCACACCCACGGAGTGGGCCGCCGGCACCTCAGGCTTCCTACAGCAGGTTCGTACCTCCCGCATCGTCGAGCTCGACCTGAAGCCACGTCCGACCGCTTCGCAACCCACCCCATGACCACGACCGTCGTCGAGCTGGTACCGAGCGGCCGCCTCGAAGCCGTGCCGGCGAACCCAGCCTCGGCAGCCACCCGGCTCGCCCGCGCCGAGCAGCACCTGGCCACCGCTGCCGCACTGCTTGGACACGACAACGAGGTCGCCTATGGATCCCGGTACGACGCCGCTCGCAAAGCCATCACGGCGCACATGCTCGCCCACGGTTTCCGGACGCCCGCGAGACTCAGAGCCCACGAGACGGTCGCCTCGTAGGAGTCACGGTGACGGCCGGCTGTTGGCGCGCCGACGTCGAGTCAGCACGGCGTCGCCGCCGTACGCTCACACGGTGGGCTTGTATGACGACGTGTACGCAGCCTTCGCGGAGGCGGACGTCCCGTACGTCATTGTCGGCGGGATGGCGGTGGTCCTGAGCGGACACGTGCGCGCGACAGTCGACCTGGACGTCATCGTGGACCTGAATCCTGAACCGGCGCTGCGCGCGATGCACGCACTCCAGCGCCTCGGGTTGCTACCCCGGGTGCCGATCGACCCCGCGGACTTCGCCGACCCCACGATCCGCGACGACTGGATCCGCACCAAGCACATGCAGGTCCTGTCCTTCTTTGACCCCCAGCACGTCGCGCGCGAGGTCGACGTGTTCGTTGCCCATCCCATCGACTTCGACGTCTTGTCCGCCGCAGCCGTCCACATGGACGTCGGCGGACTCACGGTCCCGGTCGCGTCCCTGCAACACCTCATCGACCTGAAGCGCGCAGCAGGGCGGCCGCGCGACCTCGAAGACATCAAAGCTCTGCAGGTCCTCCTCGAGGCGGAGCACGATCGTGGCCGGTGACGGCTGGGAACGGGCGACATTCGCCGGCACGGAAACGGCGCAGGCCGAGGTGATCGCCAAGCTCACCCCCGCCGCCCGGGTGGTCCTGCTCGAACAACTCCTCGAGGCCGCTACCGCCAGCGGAGCACTGCGGCAGGCTCGCGAGCACAAGCAGCGCGCGCTCGACGCGGTGTGGGGGTGTCACCGCGCGCAGGTGCATCCGAAGGATCGGGGTGCGTGAGCCGCAGTTCTACGCCTCCCACTACCTGGCCACGGTCTGCCCCTCGCCCGGTGGGCCAGACAGCCGATGATCCGGGGGCGTTGCGCAGCCGTCGAGCACCTGGCGTCGGGCGGGCTGCCCGATCTTGGGGACGCCGAGGTGATGGCCGGCGTGTCCGCAGTCGCTGTCGACATCGCGTCACGGTGGTGCCACTACGACCGGGACTTCGCGCTGGTGGCCCAGGTGACCGGCTAGCCGACCGCTTGGGTCGCGCCAGCCGGGACTGTGCCCTTTAGTCCAAACCTCACCCGGCCGAAGCACGACGGCTGAACACCACCGGGCCAAGGGGCACTTGGCCGAGACCGGGGCCGCGGCGCTCTTGACCACCGGCGAGGCGGCTCGCCTGCTCGGAACCTCCCGTCAGCACGTCGTGGACCTGTGCAACCGCGGTGACCTGCCCTACGTCCTCGTCGGCGCGCATCGGCGGGTCACCCGTCGTGACGTCGAGGTGCTGCGCCGCGGGTCGGCGCGGTTGACCCGAGACCAGCTGCGCAGCTTGTGGCTGTCGCACGCGGTGGCAGCCCGACTGGTCGAAGACCCTGCCGGCGTACTCGCGCGGGGCCGCCGCAACCTCATCGCGATGCAGGCCAGATCCGCCCGTGGCGAGGCGAAGCTGTGGCTGCAGCAGTGGGCACAACTGCTCGACGGTCCGGTCGAGGACGTCCTGGAGGCGCTGACCTCCCGTTCACCACGCTCACGCGAGCTGCGCCAGAACAGCCCGTTCGCCGGGGTGTTGACCGAGCAGCAGCGCCAGCTGGTTCTTCGGGGCCTGTCGGCTGTCCCCCGCGCCGTGCGGGGGTAGGGCGGTGCGCCGCGCCGAACTTGCCCACGTCCTGCGCGCTGCCTGCCGGATCACCGGCGACACCAACATCCTCGTCCTCGGCAGCCAGGCGATCCTCGGCTCGCACAGCGAGCACGAGCTGCCCGAGGCCGCTTGGGTGTCCATCGAGGTTGACCTCGCTTTCCTGCACGAGGACCCGGCAACCCCGAAGTGGGCGGAGGTGGACAGCGCGATCGGTGAGCTGTCGGATCTGCGGAACGGTACCCAGCGTTACCTCCTGTCCGACCCGGCGATCCGTCCGATGAGCTCCTGGACGCGGACGGCGGCTGCCTGCGCGCCCGTGACGTGGAACGCCACCTCGACGGCGAGTGCGCGGTACGACTCCGGCCACCCTCCGAACACGGTCACGACGGGCGGCCATGCGTGCATCTCCCGCAAGGCGAACAGCTCCTCGCACGCCTCTCGTACGCCACTCCACTCGTCGTCCTCGAGCAGCTCGGCCAGGAGCAGCAGGTCGATGAGATCGCGAAAGCGATCGTTGGAGCGACCGTCTGTCGGGACTTCGGTGCAGGCGTGCAACTTCTGCGCGACCTGGTACCGCACGGAGACGCAGGGCACGTCCCTGGGACCTTCGATGCCGAGCGCATCGAGCGGCTTGCCGGGGACCCAATCGATCTCGCGCCCCGCCATGCCCTCGGCCGGTGCGATCTCAAGTTGGACGGTGCCCCAGGACCGACCGCGATAGGCAAGCTTGATATGGACGCGTTGCGCTCCCGTCTCGGCGATGGGCTCGAGCTCCGTTCGCGATGCGGTGAAGTCGCCGTGACCGTGGCGAAGTGCATCGTCGAGGCTGTCGACCATCTCCGCGAGGGCTTGCCGGTAGGTCGCGTCAAAATCCCTGGTGGCTCGCGCGCGCAAGCCCAGCCGCAGCTCCATCGCGGCGCCGCCCTTAAGGACGAACAGCGGGTCGTCGTTCTCGTCGTGTGCATGCTCCAGCAGGGCGGCCACCACCATGAAGGAGATCCATCGTTGGAGCCGGGCGGGCGCGACCCCATCCTGTCGGGCCAGATCACCGACCCACCGCTGGAGCACCTGGACGTTGTGCGGTGGCTTGCGGGGCAGATTCACAGACTCACCCGGAGGTTCTCGATGCGGAGCAGCTCATCGCGACGCAGCATGCCGCGCCGCGTGGCCGTCTCCACGGCTTGAGCAATCAGATGAAAACCAAGTGCCCCCTCGATGCCGTCCAGGATTGCGCGGTGGACCGTCACGATGGGGATGCCTTCATGGGTGGTGATGTCGTCTGGGCCTAGGGTTCGCGGATGCAGCTGATACATCACGGGAAGATCGCGTCGGAGGCGGTAGTGCATGGGGACGGTCAGGTGAATCTGGGCAGGATTCACATCGCAGACATCGTGCAGGTCGAGCGCGGTTTCGTGGCTGAGGACCGCGGTGGTCCGTGGCCAGAGGGTGCCTTCCATGTAGTGGTCGAGCTCGGTCGCGGGAACGATGGGGAAGCGGTAGAGGCCGACTCCCCGTCGTTCGAGCAGCCCCCTGTGGTGCATCAGGCGCAGCTGGGCGGGATTGATCCCCACTGCCCGGGCGTCATCGACACTGACGTAGCCGTACTGACCGTTCGCAACATCCATGAGAGTCAGATACACGCGCCCAGGCATGGCAGGAACGTATCAAAATGAAACGCTATTGTCAATCTCCGGCGCGGTGCGCTTCACTGTAGATGTAGATCCGTCCCAGATGAACGCCGAGGTCTGGGGCTACGCGGGAGGCTCTTGGCGCGGATCGAATTCCTCGGCGTCGTCATCGTCGGCCGCGGCATCAGGGTCCGGGTGGTCGATCGCGCTGCCGGCCTGCTGCGCCGCCGCCTTGGCGTCGTCGATCGCCTGCTGGGACCGTTGCAGGGGCTCCTCGCTGGTCATGCGGCCGAGGTTACCGCCCGACGCCGCGACCGTTTACAGCGACCGCTCAAGCCGTAGCCGCAGCCCGTCGACCAGCGCCACCAGGGCCAGCTCGACGGTGTCGGAGTCCACGTTGGGGCGCCCCACCAGCCGATGCGCCGATCCCAGGTTGGGGTAGCGCCCGGCGTACACATCCGGATCGGCGCTGAAGCCCGCGGTGACCGACCCCGAGGCCGCGCCCATCACCAGGAACTTCACCGCCGCAGCGATCTCGGTGGCCTCCCGGGGGCTCCACCCGGCGCCGACCAGGCCACCATGCACGGTGTCGATCCGGCGCAGGGCAGCGTCAGAGCGGCCGGGGGAGTGCACGAACAGCGGGGCCAGCGCGGGGTGTTCGGCCAGCGCGGCATGGTAGGTCCGGCCCCAGCGCAGCAGCGCCTCGTCCCAGGCTTTCACCCCGAACCAGGACGTGTCGGCGCCGGCGCCGACCTGCTCCACCAGCGCGGCCAGCAGCTCGTCCTTGCTGGCCACGTGGTGATACAGCGAGGGGGCCTGCACACCCAACTCGGTGGCCAGCCGGCGCATGGACAGCGCGGGCAGGCCCTCGGCGTCGATCACCTCGAGGGCGGTGTCGATCACCCGTTGGGGGTTGACGTCCCGCACACCCCACAGCGTAACCTAACGGTGTTAGGCTCGAAAGAAAATGAGCCCGTAATCCAGCACGAGGAGGTGCGGCGTGGACCTCACGCTGTCGCAGGAGCACCAGGCCCTGCAGGAGTCGGCGGCCGCGTTCGTCGACAAAGAGGTCGTGCCGCACGCCGCGGCGTGGGACCGCGCCGAGGAGGTCGACCGCGACATCGTCGGCAAGCTCGGCGCCGCGGGGCTGCTGGGGCTCGGCGTGCCAGAAGAGCTCGGCGGCTCCGGCGGGGACATGTTCGCCTACTGCCTGGCCATCGAAGAACTCGGCCGCGGTGACCAGGCGATCCGGGGCATCGTCAGCGTGTCGCTGGGCCTGGTGGCCAAGAGCATCGTCAAGTACGGCACCCCCGACCAACAGCAGCAGTGGCTGCCCGGGCTGTGCTCCGGGGAACAGTTGGCGTGCTTCGGGCTGACCGAGCCGGGCACCGGCTCCGACGCCGGTGCGCTGCGCACCAAGGCGGTCCGCGACGGTGCGGACTGGGTCATCACCGGCTCCAAGCAGTTCATCACTAACGGCAACTGGGCCGATCTCGCCCTGATCCTGGCGCGCACCGGCGGTGACGGTGCGCGGGGCGTCAGCGCGTTCCTGGTCCCCACCAATGCATCCGGGTTCGCCGCCACCAAGATCTCGGACAAGCTGGGCCTGCGCGGACAGGACACCGCCGCCCTGCACCTGGACTCCGTGCGGGTGCCGGGCAGTGCGTTGCTCGGCGAGCAGGGCCGCGGCTTCACCGTGGCGATGACGGCGCTGGACCGGGGCCGGGCGTCCATCGCCGCCTCCGCCGTCGGGTTGTCGACCGCGTGCCTGGATGCCGCGCTGGACTACGCGGGCAGCCGCGAGCAGTTCGGCCGCAAGATCGCCGGCTTCCAACTGATCCAGCAGCTGCTGGTGGAGACGCAGGTGGAGCGCGACGCCGCCCGGCTGCTGGTGTGGCGCGCCGCTGACCTGGCCGATCACGACCAGCCGTTCAGCGCCGAGGCCTCGGCCGCCAAGTTCTACGCCGCGGAGGCCGCCGTCCGCGCCGCCAACCGCTGCCTGCAGGTGTTCGGCGGGTACGGCTTCGTCGAGGAGTACCCACTGGCGAAATACCTGCGCGACGCCCGGGTCCTGACCCTGTACGAGGGCACCACCCAGGTGCAGACCTTGCTGCTCGGCCGCGCACTGACCGGTATCAGCGCGTTCAACTGACTGACCTGAAAGGAACACCGACCATGGTCGACTTCGCCATTTCCGAGGATGAACGCGCGATGCGTGAGGTTGTCCGCACCTTCGTGGAGCGTGAACTGATCCCGCTGGAAAGCGAGATCATGAAGCGCGGCCGCGAGGGTGGGCGCGCCGCCGTCACCGACGACGAGATGCGCGAACTGCAGCGCAAGGGAAAGAAGTTCGACCTGTGGGGGCTGAACACCCCCGAGGAGTACGGCGGCCTCGACCTGCCCGCGATGAGCCGCGCGCTGGTGGAAATGGAACTCGGCCGCAGCTTCGTCTGGTTTCGCCCCGGCGGGGAGACCGACAACATCCTGTTCCACTGCAACGCCGAGCAGGCCGAGACCTACCTCAAGCCCGCCATCTCCGGGGAACGCAACTCCTGCTTCGCCATCACTGAGCCCGGTGCCGGTTCCGACGCGGCGAACATCCGCACCTCGGCCAAGCAGGACGGCGACGACTGGGTGATCAACGGGGAGAAGGTGTACATCACCGGCGGGAACTCCTCGGACTTCATCATCTGCATCGCCGTCACCGACTCCGACAAGCGCGCCAAGGGCGGCTTCACCGCCTTCCTGGTCGACCGGGAGATGGGCTACACCACCTCGCCGATCGAGACCATGGGCTCGGCCCGGCCGGCCACCATCAACCTGGACAACGTGCGGGTGCCCGGGCGCAACGTGCTCGGTGAGGTCGGTCAGGGATGGGACCTGGCGATGAGCTGGATCGGCAAAGGCCGCTACCTGATCCCCTCCCGTGCGGTAGGGGGCGCAGAGCGGCTGCTGGGCATGGCGATCCAGCAGGCCAACGACCGCACCACCTTCGGCAAGCCAATCGGGACCAACCAAGCGGTGGCCTGGCAGATCGCCGACTCCGAGGTGGAGTTAGAGGCCGCGCGCTGGCTGGTGCTCAAGGCCGCGTGGAACGTCGACCAGGGCATCGACCCCCGCCACGACAGCGCCATCGCCAAGCTGTACGGCACCAACATGATCAATCGGGTGGTGGACCGGGTCATGCAGATCCACGGTGGCATGGGCTACACCAAGGAGATGCCCATCGAGCAGTGGTACCGCGACGTGCGGCTGTGGCGCATCTTCGAGGGCACCGACGAGATGCAGCGGTTGATCATCAGCCGCGACCTGCTCCGCGGGTTCACCAAGGTCGGCCAGTCACTGGGGTGACCGACGCCCGCCAGCGCCCGCAGCCGTAACCATCTCCGGACGCGGTCGTTCTCCCCGCTAAGGGCGCCAGCAGGCGCGCTTCGTCGAGGGGAGTGCATCGTGGTCGTCACACCCGATTAGGCGAATACACCCGAACCGGTCATAACGGTAGCATAGTTCGCCGAGGGGTGGTCGCCGCGACTGCGGTCTCCCTCGTCGCGGGCTTGGTGGCCAGCGGCTCCGCCGGGGCCGCTACCCCCGCAGCCGGCAGCGTCAGCGACGCGTCTCGCACCGCGACGTGGACCGCAGGGCCGTTCGCCGTCCCGAACACCACCGGCGCTGCCGGGCCGCCGATGTGCTCGGCCGCGACACCGTGTGACGACTACACCCTGAACGTGTCGACACCAGCCGGGTACGGCGTCGCTCACCAGCTGAGGGTCTCGGTGGACTGGACGATCGCCGCCGCGGACTTCGACATCTACCTGCTGGACGCCGCGGGTAACACCATCTCCAGTGCGGCGTCCTCGGCCAAGCCGGAGATCATGCTGGTGCCCCCGACCAGCGGCAAGTACACCGTGCGCGTGGTGCCCTACGCCCCGCTCGGTGACTCCATCACCGGCACGGCGACCCTGACCGACGTCCCGGCGCCGCCCGCCCCGTCCACCGCGACGGCGCCGACGTTCACCAACTACACCCCGCCTGAGTCGTTCAAGGACGCACACAACGCCGGCGAGCCCTCCATCGGATTCAACGTCAAGACCGGTGCTGCGCTGTACCAGGCGTACCTGTCGACCTTCAAGGCAACGTTCAACGATGCGACCACGCCAGCCACCGCGACCTGGTCGGATGTCAGCGCCACGGCGGCCAAGGGTTGCCCGCAGGGCAGCACCACCTCGCTGGACCCGATCCTGTACACCGACCGCCAGACCGGTCGCACGTTCGAGTCCCAGCTGGCCGGCAAGGCCGCGCTGACCTGCTACACCGACAACGACGGGGCGACCTGGGCGCCGACCACCGGCAACAGCCCGCTGCTCTCCGGCGTCGACCACCAGACCATGGGCGGTGGTCCCTACCCGGCCGGCCAGCTCGGCAGCCTGCCCACCACGGCCTACCCCAACGCGGTCTACTACTGCAGCCAGGACATCGCTGACGCCAACTGCGCGGCCAGCCGCGACGGTGGCGTGACCTACGGCCCGGCTGTTCCGATGTACAACCTGACGGAGTGCGGTGGCCTGCACGGGCACGTCAAGGTCGCACCTGATGGCACGGTGTACGTCCCCAACAAGGGCTGCGGTGGCAACCAGGCCGTCGCGGTCAGCGAGGACGCCGGGCTGACCTGGGCGGTGCGCAAGAACCCGGCCAGCACTCCGGGCAGCAGCGACCCCAGCGTCGGGGTGGGCTCCAACGGCACCGTGTACATGGGCTACCAGGCCGCGGACGGCTCAGCCCGGGTCGCGACCAGCACCGACAAGGGCAAGACCTGGAACTACGACCAGAACGTCGGCGGGCAGCTCGGCGTGGTCAACAGCGTGTTCCCGGCCGTGGTCGCCGGCGACGATAACCGGGCATCCTTCGCCTACCTGGGCAGCACCACACCCGGCAACTCCCAGGACGCGGCCACGTTCACCGGCGTCTGGCACCTGTACATCTCCACCACCTACGACGGTGGGAAGAGCTGGACGACCACCGACGCCACCCCGACCGACCCCGTCCAGCGGGGATCCATCTGCACCGGCGGCACGACCTGCGGCAAGGACCGCAACCTGCTGGACTTCATGGACATCACGTTGGACGGCACCGGTCGCGTCCTGGTCGGTTATGCCGACGGGTGCACGGGTGCCTGCGCGAGTGGCGGGCCGCAGAACTACGACTCACTGGCCACCATCGCCCGCCAGTCCACCGGGGCCACCCTGCTGTCAGCCTTCGACCCGACCTCGCCGGTGGTGAAGTCGAAGGGGAAGAAGGCACGCGGCAATTCCCGCAGCGATCGGAACGACCAGGAGTGAGCAGACGTCCGATCAGCGCCGCGGTCCTCGGGGCCGCGGCGCTGATCGGCGCCGCCGGGTGCACCGGCGCGCCACCGGCTGTGCGGCGACCACAGTCAGCCTCGTAGTGCAAAAGACCGGCTGACCGGCCAGGTCCCGATCCCGCAGGTGCGTGAGGCCAGCGTCGTGGCCGCGCTCCGGTACGGTTGCGGCGCACTCCTGAGCGGTCTTCACCGCCCTGCCGTCGACCCCGGAGCCCCTTCGATGAGCGAGCACCCGCGACGACCCGCCGGCGGCACCTACGCCGATGCGGGGGTAGACATCGCCGCAGGCGAGCGCGCCGTGCAGCTGTTCGCCCCATGGGCCCGCAAGGCCAGCCGACCGGAAGTTCTCGGTGGGCTGGGCGGTTTTGCGGGGTTGTTCGCGCTGAAGACCGACCGCTGGCGCGAGCCGGTGCTCGCCGCGTCCACCGACGGGGTGGGGACCAAGATCGCCGTGGCGCAAGCGATGGACAAGCACGACACCATCGGCCTGGACCTGGTGGCCATGGTGGTCGACGACCTGGTGGTGTGCGGGGCGGAGCCGCTGTTCCTGCAGGACTACATCGCGGTGGGCGCGGTGGTACCTGAACGGGTCGCGGCGATCGTGGCCGGCATCGCCCAGGGGTGCGTACTGGCCGGCTGCGCCCTGCTGGGTGGTGAGACGGCCGAGCACCCCGGGCTCATGGCCGAAGGCGCCTACGACTTGTCGGCCACCGGGGTGGGGGTGGTGGAGGCCGAGGCCGTGCTCGGCCCTGAGCGGGTCCGTCCCGGTGACGTGGTGCTGGCCATGGCGTCGACGGGTTTACACGCCAACGGTTATTCGCTGGCGCGCCGGGTGTTACTGGAGATCGCCAGGATGCCGCTGGAGGGCCACGTCGAGGAGTTCGGCCGCACCCTGGGCGAGGAGTTGATCGAGCCGACCAGAATCTACGCGAAGGATTGCCTCGCGCTCATCGCCGAGACGGAGGTGCGGACCTTCTGCCACGTCACCGGCGGTGGGTTGGCGGCCAATCTGGCCCGGGTGGTGCCCAAGGGTGTGGTCGCGAGGCTGGACCGCGGCACGTGGAGCCCCGGTGCGGTGTTCGGGCTGATCGCCCAGCGCGGCCGGGTGGACCGTCTGGAGATGGAACGGACCTTCAACATGGGGGTGGGCATGGTGGCCGTGGTCGGTCCGGAGGATGTGGACCGGGCACTTGCGGTGCTCACCGCCCGGCATATCCGGGCGTGGGTGCTTGGCAGCATCGAGAAGGCCGAACCATCCGCCCAAACCGACCGCGTCGTCCTGAAGGGTGAGCACCCCCGATTCTGAGAACGGCGGGTACGGCGGGGAAGCCCTGCTGCAGTCGGGGTGTTGGGCGAGTACGTGACCGAAACAGAATTGCCGCCCCCGTTGCTCGCCGCGCCCCTTGTCCTGCGGGGTGTCACGTTGCCCAATCGCATCGTGGTGTCGCCGATGTGTCAGTACAGCTCCATCGACTGATTGCCCGATGCGTGGCACCTGGTCCACCTAGGTTCGCGTGCGGTCGGCGGAGCCGGTCTGGTGTTCACCGAGGCCGCCGCCGTCAGCCCCGAAGCCAGGATCAGCCCGCACGATGCGGGGATCTGGAGTGACGCGCACACCGCGGCGTGGCGGCCGATCGCCGAGTTCGTTCGGAGTCAGGGTGCGGTGCCCGGAATTCAGCTGGCACACGCCGGTTTCAAGGCCTCCACTCACCGCCCGTGGGACTCCGAACAGGGCGCAGTGCCCGAAAGCGAGGGGGGCTGGCCGGTGGTCGGACCCACCCGCACCCCGTTCAGCGGGACCTACCCCGTGCCGCGCGAGCTCGACGAGGTGGGCATCGGTCGGGTGATCGACGACTTCGCTGCCGCGGCCCGCCGCAGCATCGACGCTGGGTTCCAGGTGCTGGAGGTGCACGCCGCCCACGGCTACCTGCTGCACGAGTTCCTCTCCCCGCTGAC
>JAABUP010006651.1_pt1 | contig 16229 bp, 17 predicted proteins | sample 5559201 | NCBI WGS metagenome assembly JAABUP01 (sample SAMN10711887, study PRJNA513373) | rock metagenome | isolation source: Antarctica rocks | place: Antarctica
GATGCACGAGGCCGTTTGCGACTCGTGCGGCGGCGTGGCCCGCGTCCCGTTCGTCCCGCGCGGCGATAAGCCGGTTTACTGCAGCGACTGCTTCAGCAAGACGCGCAGCAGCCGCTACTAAGACTAAGTCAGGATAGTACTTCAGCCCAGACGAGGGAGGGGCCGGCGCTTGAAGCGCCGGCCCCTCCCTCGTTTTTCAGCAATCGGCCAAGAGGCTTGTCTTCCGGGCGCCACTAATGGTTTAATAGCTTTGCAGCCCTTAACACACACCCGAGATTCGAGCTTGAGGAGGAGCGCACATGACCTGCCCCAGATGCGGGACGGAGAATCCGACCGGCAATCGCTTCTGCATGAAGTGCGGCACCGACATGATCGCGACAGCCCCGGAGGCGAGCAGCGTCGGAGAAACCGCGTCAGACTACAGCTAAATCGTCGGTACGGGGGCGAGCGGCGGGAGCGCGCCGGCCATGCAAGAAGCGTACAGCGGCGGTAACAACTACAACACCAACACCAATGCCGGCCCCAACGCCTACGGCGCCTCACCCCAGTTTGCTCCCCCTCCGTCGAGCTACGGGGCAGGCCTAAACATGGGCATGACCAACCCGGGGCAACTCGCCGGCGTTGGGGGGCGACTCGTAACCTACATCATCGATTTCGTGGTTATCGTCGTGGCTGCAATCGCGGTGGTGATAGTCGCCTCGATCTTTGGGGCGATACACCTCGGTTTTCTCGGTGTTCTCCTCTTCATCGCCTTTTATGTCGGGGCCGTTGTCTACCAACCGTACTGTTGGGTGAAGCGGGCGGGGCAAACCATCGGACATCAGGCGATGCACATGAGAGTGGTCAAAACAGATGGTGGCCCCATCACTGCCGGAACGGCTATCGTGCGCATCATCGGTTTTATTGTCGACACTATCATCTTTGGCATCCCTGTTGGTCTCTTATGGTGCCTGTGGGACGCGAAAAAACAGTGCTGGCACGATAAGATCGCGGATACAGTCGTCGTCCAGGCTCCGTGAGCGAAGCCGGCGACTACATCGCGAGGGGGCGTTTCGACTGTGAGGTCGAGACGCCGTGCACCGTAGCAGCCGTGCTGGATAAACCCTATAACTAGCCGCGCCGCGTCGCGCCTAGCGCCAGCGCCGTGGTGACCGTGGTGTCGCCGGGGAACAGCCTGGCGAGGTCGCGGCGCTGCGCCCCGTTGGCGATCGCCCAGTGGGAAAAGGCGGCGGCCGACTCGACGATCACGTTGTTGTGCATCTTCCAGTGGTACAGGCCGCAGAACTTGGAGCACTGCGCGTAGAATGTGCCGGGCCTGGAGGTGTAGATCAGGCTGCGCTCGACGTGGTTGGGATAGGCGTCCATGTGCCCGTCGAGCGCCGGGACGAACCAGTCGTGCACGACGTCGGTGCTCGTGACCCGCCAATCCGTGTCGCGGTGCACGGGCAGGTGCAGGTCGCCCTGCGACACGCTGAGGCCCGGCAGCTGCGGGAACTCGTATTTCCAGGCCCACTGGTAGCCCTGGATAGCGACGCGCACGGTGTCCTTCGGGTTGGTGCGCGGCGGCGTGTTGAGCTGCAGCGTGGACACGGCGACGGCGAAGAGCACGGCGACGATCACGACGGGGATGAATGTCCAGATGATCTCCAGGCGCGGATTGCCGTGGACCTGCGGCGGCTCGTCGTCGGTAATGGGGCCGCGCTGGCCGAAGGTCAGGATAGCGTAGAACATCAGGCCGCCGATGAGCAGGGCGACGCCCGTCCCGACGTAGGTGACGATGGTCCACACGCGGTCGAGGCGCGCCGCCGTCGGCGAGGCGGGATCGATGGGCCAGACGGCGAACTGCGTATGCGTCGGCAGCAGGGGCGGCAGCACGAGCAGGGCGAGGCACCCACCGATGACGATGGCCATGACGATCAGGCGGACGAGTCGGGCTCTACTGCTCACGCTATCTCTCCTCTAGCTCGTGTAGCTCGTGTCGCGGGGCCATCATTAACATTGGGCGCATCGGCGCGCCCGACGCGTCTAAAGTAATTAGGCGGCGTGTGGGGCGGCTACACCTGTATGTTACATGCTACCGCAACCGGCGAGCGAGGGGAAGGGCCGGGGTAATGCGCCCACGACGTGGCGCCATGTTTGCGCCGCGCGGGGCGCTCGTGTACAGTTGAGGTGTAGTTCCGACCGCCGCCGGTGCGGCGCGGCCATCTCGCCTGGCGCGCGTTGCCGCGCGTCGTCACGCCATCGATTTAGAGGTCAAGGATGGATTAAAGAGACGTTGCCCTGTCATGCCCCGCGGCTGCCCCTCTGTGTGCGTTGCGCGCTCTCCCACGGTCCCCGGGTGCGGTACATATCGTGCCGTTTTTACCGTGGCCTCGCGGCTAGCTAGTAAGGATGACGAGGTTCCAGCATATGGCCACTGTTTCAGCTCCGCCACCTTCCGCTCCCGCCGGACTCCCGCCCGCACTGGCGCAACAACCCGCCGTACGCGGCGTCACCTCCTGGTTGACGACGACCGATCACAAGCGCATCGGCATCATGTACATCGTCACCACCTTCCTATTCTTCCTGCTAGGCGGGGTCGAGGCGCTGCTGATCCGCACGCAGCTGTTCCAGGCCAACAACCACTTTCTCAGCGAGCAGGCCTACAATCAACTGATCACGGGCCATGGCACCATCATGATTTTCTTCTGGCTGGTGCCTATTTTCTCGGGCTTCGCCAACTATTTCGTGCCTCTGATGATCGGTGCGCGCGACGTGGCCTTCCCGCGCCTCAATGCTTTGTCTTTCTGGCTGCTGCCACTCGGCGCGCTGACCTATCTCGCCGGCTACCTGACCCCCGAGGGGCCGGCCGCCAACTCGTGGTGGGGCTATCCGCCGCTCTCCGGGCCAACTTACTCGCCGGGGATCGGGCAAGACCTGTGGATCGTGGGGCTGCACATCGTCAGCATCTCTTCGCTCGTCGGCGCGGTTAACTTTATCGTGACCATCCTCACGATGCGCTGCAAGGGCATGACCTTCTTCCGCATGCCCCTCTTTATCTGGAGCATGCTCGCTACCTCGATCCTCGTCGTCACGGCGATCCCCGTCCTGGCCGCGGTGCAGACGATGAACCTGGTCGACCGCATCGCCGGAACGCACTTCTTCACCGGACCCAAGGCCGACGCGGTGCTTTATCAGTATTTGTTCTGGTGGTTCGGCCACCCCGAGGTCTACATCTTGGTCTTGCCCGCCTTCGGGCTGGCCTCGGAGATCTTCCCCGTCTTCAGCCGCAAGCCCATCTTCGGCTACAAGTCGATCGCCTTCGCCACGGTCACGATTACGATCATGGGCCTGATGGTCTTTGGGCACCACATGCTGGTGAGCCCGACGCCGCTGACCACGCGCGGCGCCTTCATGCTGATGAGCTACGCTATCGCCGTGCCCTCGGGCATCAAGGCCTTCAACTGGACGGCCACGCTCTGGGGCGGGCGCATCTTCCGCAACACCGCCCTGCTCTTCATGTTTGCCTTCCTGGTGCAGTGGTTCATCGGCGGTATCTCCGGCGTCTACCTGGCCACGATCCCGATCGACCAGCAGGTCACCGACAGCTACTTCCTGATCGCGCACTTCCACTACGTCATGCTGGGCGGCTCGACCTTCGCCGCCTTCGCCGGCTTCTACTATTGGTTCCCCAAAGTCTTCGGCAAGCTGCTCGACGAGCGCCTGGGCAAGTGGAACTTCTGGTTGATGGCCATTGGCTTCAACATGACCTTTTTCATCCAGCAATTTCTCGGCGTCAACGGCATGCTGCGTCGCGAGTACAGCTACGAAGTCACCGGGTGGGAGTGGATGAACAAATTCTCGACGATCGGCTCCTACCTGCTTGGTCTCGGCGTGCTCTTGTTCGTGGTCAATGTGTGGTATAGCCTGCGCCGCGGCCAGGCGGCCGGCGCCGATCCTTGGAAGGCCAATACGCTGGAGTGGACGACGGCGTCGCCGCCCCCGTGGTACAACTTTGCTGCGCTGCCGGTGGTTACGTCGGTGCGTCCCGCGCGCGACCTGCGCCGCGCCAGCCGCATCGACCCCTCCCAACAGGGCAGAGATGAGTATGGCGCGCGCGGCGACAACGAGGTCGACAGCACCGGGCCCGTGCCCCACATGCCCGGACCCGACGAGGCGTAGCGAGCCTGTGTTTGTAGGGGACGGAATAGAGGACGGAGGTGAAGTGCGATGAATATGACTAGCACGACCATGACGTCTCCTCAGACGTCCGTAGCGCCTGTCGTCGGCGCCTTCGACGACATCGGCAACGGCGAGCGCGCGGTCCATGACCTGCACGCCGCTGGCTTCGGCCGCGATGAGGTGGGCATGGAGTGGGAGGAGGTCGAGGTCCCCAACATAGCCCCTCCCGCGCCGCGCTCGTTCGCCGCCCCCTTCGCCTTCGTCACGTCTTTGTTAGGGGGTGCCATCCTGTCGATCCTGGCGGCCCATTTCGCTCCGAAGTCGCTGACGCTGGGCGGCGTGGGCTGGCAGGTGTCGCCGCCCGTCGTATTGGCGCTGGTGGGCGGTACCTTCGGCTGGATCATGGGGGCTATCCTGGGATATGGTCACATCGCGTACGAGGAGGAACCGCCCGGACCCATCTCGCTGCAGACGCCGATCATCGCCGTGTCCGTGCTGGCGCCGTCGCGCCCCAGTGAGGCGCGCGCGATCCTGCGCAGTGCGGGCGCGCGCGAGATACAGGGCGGTGACCGCGCCTATCCCTCGGCGTCGGTGCCCCAGTCGCCGAGCGTCCCTACACGGCCGGCGCAGCCGCAGCCGCGACGAGAGGCCGCGCGCGGTCCTGCGACAGGACGGCAGCGCGTGCCGCCGGCCACGCCGACCCTGGCGCCCGAACGCCACGCGCGTTTGCCGCTGGGTCCGCAAGGCACGCCGGAAGGAACGCCCGACCACCGCTCGCAGCGCACCGGCCTGGCTCTCATCCTCGCCGTCGTCGCGGGCGCCGTCGTCGCGCTGCTACGCCGCCGCGATTAGGCGACAGGTAAAACAACCGCAACATAGAGAAGGGGCGGGCGCTACAGTGGAGTAGCGCCCGCCCCTTGATTTTCCCGACGCCCGATACCCTACACCCGACACCTAGAAGTGGTCCGCGCTCGGACCCTGGTAGTCGCGCCGCAACTCGCCAAGCCAGTTGACGATGGCGGTGATCGCGATGACGAGCCCGGCGATCCACATAATGGGCGTCACGGCGATGCCGGCGAAAGTCAGCGCGATGCCGATAGCCAGGAGCAAGGGCTGCCAACTCGGCGCCACGACGTGCATCTCGTCGTGGGCCTGATGGGTGGGGTCCGCGGCGCGCGCACGGCCGCTCTCCGCCGGTGGTTGTTGCATTGCTTTACATCCCTACGCTATGGGTGCAGATAGAGCATGGCCCAGACAAAAGCAACCAGAAACATCAGGGCAGCGCCTAGAAACATAGCTACCGCCAGGCGCAGATTGAAGCTGATCAAGCGGTTGTGCATCTCGACAATCCCCACATTCCCTCGACTCGCGGCGCGCACAAGAGGCGCCTCAACCAGCTATGCCGACGGTTCGGGAGCAGCGTCCGACGGTTCAGGACCCTGATAGTACGTGATCGATTGCTCGACTGTGATGCCGATCACGTAGCCGACGACCCAGCCAATAGTGCCGAGAAGCGCGGTGAACAGCGCAATGCCGCCCCATGGGTCGGCGCCGTTGAAGCCGCCGGGTATCGTCGCGCCAAGCAGCCAGCCGATAGCGCCCAGAGACAGCGACAGGTACCACGCGTCTCTGAAACCGCGGTGGGTGTTCCAGTACCGTCTCAGACCTCTCATAGTGACCGGGTTCCTCCTAACTATGACGGCTGTGACGCGATGGTAGCATGAGGCGTGCCAGGCGCGCTATTATCCGTAGCTATGGCAAATCACTAACTCCCTACTAGGATACCCGAAAACGACCCGCGGCGTGACGGGGTCGGAGACCCCTTTAGTGGATGGCGGGGTCTGGGGGGAGCCCTCTCCCGGGGTTACCCCGGAGGCGCGCCCCAACGTCGGACCCGCGGCTAGGGTCCGGGGGACCAGTCAGCCAGGGGCGGAGGGGGCGAAGAGGGGAGAGAGGGGGGCCGGCGACTTTTCACGAGCCCTGAGTCATGGAGCGAGGTATTGGCCGGCGTCCCAGGCAAAAGGGTATAATCGATGCAAGAGGACCGTCCCGCATATATGTAAGGCGCAAGGCGCTGGGAAGACGCCGGCCTATAGCAAAAGGTTGACGGCCGACGGCTGATAGCTAACGAGGAGTTGTCCCGATGTCTATGTCATTGCCGGTGAAGCGCACGCGCCGCCATGAATGGCCGCAACAGGCCATCGTGTCGGGCTTTGTGGCCACGGCGGTCGCGGCCGTCGTCCTGGTCGGCGGGTATGTCGCCGCGCAGGGCATGAGCCAGACCTACACGCATGGGACCGCCAACACGCTCGTGCAGTGGTTCTATAACCTGACGCACAACCGCGCTACGAACGCGGCCAAGGATTCGCTCTACGGCGCCCTGTTGTTGCATATAGTGTTCGGCCTGTTGTGGGCGGGTGTCTACGCCTACTATGCGGAGGCGGCCCTCACAGGGTCCGGGTGGCGCAAGGGTCTCATTTTCTCCCTGGGGCCGTGGCTGCTCTCCGTCGTCGTCTTGCTGCCCCTGCTCGGCGGCGGCTTCCTCGGCTTCGGTCTCGGGGCGGGCCCGCTCCCGATCATCGGCAACTTCGTGGTGCACGCCGTCTACGGTATGGTGCTGGGCGCGATCTACGGGCTCAGCGCGTCACAAGGGGCCAACGCGAACGGCCTTGCGCTCACGACGAACAATACCGCCGAGCGGGGCGCCGCGTTCGGCATCGCAGGCGGCGCCGTTGTCGGCGGGCTCGCCGGCCTGGGCCTCAACCTGTTCGTCGGCGCGGCGAACGACGTGATCACGGGTCCCTTGCAACTGTTCCTGTTCGGCGCGGCGCTCGGCGCGGTCGGCGGGGCGCTGGTCGGGTCCATGTCGGGGCTGACCGACGCCGGCAAATCCGGCGACTAAGGCTCCTCAGATTGGGATGATGTTCTCGCGGTCACGGTCGCCGCGTCCGCGTCGCGGCCGGACTCGACGAGGCCGTCGATGCACAGCGGGGTGAAGACGCACGAGGCGCAGGCGGCGGGCTCGGCGGCGATGACTAGCGCGCCGAGATCGAGTCGCGCGTAAGCCCCATCGCCCAGCACCCGCCCCAGTTCCGCCACGCCCGCCTGCACCGAGGCGGCCATCGCCTCCAGATCGCCCGCGTTGAACGGGTGGTGGTACACCCTGTTGTCCAGCAGGTTGACCTCGTAGAGACCTATCTTGGCCGGCGTCAGTCCTCGCCAGCGCCCGCTCTCGAGGGCCATCAGGGCGTATAGGAGCAACTGTGGAGCGTGCTTGCTGTCGGTGGCGCGCGATACCTTCCAGTCGACGATGGTGAGCGTGCCGTCGTAGCCCGCTACGATGAGGTCGGGGGTCGCGGCGACGGTGGCCTTTGCGGAGCGGAGCGCCAGCGGGAGCTCGGACACGCGCTCGTAACCGGCGTACAGGCGCGCGAGCAGATTGGCCTGCCCGGCGAGGTGGGCGAAGCAGCGGGTCGCGTTCTCCTGGACGGCGCGCAGGGGCGCGTCGCCGGCGTCCTCGCCGGACTCGTGCACGAGCAGGGCGCAGTAGGCGTCGCCGGCCTTGGCCTTGGTCATGCCCGGCTCGCGGTAGCGCCGCGCCGTAGAGAAAGCCCATTGCCGTTCGGCCAGGGCGTGCGCGGCGGCGGCCAGGGCTAGCGGGGCGATAGGCCGGTCGGCGCGCAGGTCGGCCAGCGCGTCGGTGGCCAGGACACGATGTACGACGCTGCCCTGCCACGCCGCGACGCTTTGTAGCTGGCGACGCACGTATGCCTCGCGGCGCAACGGGTCCCGCGCGTTGTGCGACGCCACGACCTGCCCAAAGGCCAGCTGGCGGTGGCAACGGCGCAGCACCCGGTCCGTCGAGTACGACCAGCGGAGCATCTATCGCCTCGTTTCTATAGGGAGCGCCAGGGCGTATGGCCATACGCCCTTACACGGGCCGGCATGTAGTTGTAGGCGAGCGCACCGCTGAAAGCGGACTGGTTGGACGCAACGGTCTGCCGGCGAGAGGCCGGCGCTCCCGGTAGGTGCGCGGCTACATGCTTCCAGCTTGACTGTACGGAATAAGCCTGCGACTGCGGTCGCATGGCAACGTCGCGCGACCGCAGTCGCCGTACGCTGCGTGCGAGGTTCGCATCCCGCGACTATTGTTTGGAAGCATTTAGTGTTCACGCCCCGGCGCGGCCGTCCACTCGGGCTCGGGCGTGATCCCTTCCTCGGGCTGGGGGCCGCGGTCGGAGAGACCGTTGCCCTCGAGGGTCATCAGCGAGCGCAGGCGCATCTCGCCCCGGCACTCGATCTGGCAGGACAGGCGCAGTTGGCCGAGCAACTCTTTCTCGGCCAGCTTGTCCTTCTCGGCCACCGTCATGCGCCCGGGCTCGCCGGCGTGGAACTCCACGCGGCAGGTCGTGCACTTGGCGTAGCCGCCGCAGCGGTGCAGGATGTCGACGTCGTGGTCGCGCAGCGTCCGTATCAGCCGCGTCCCATCCGCCACCTCGAACGGCTCGTATCCATCGGCCTCGATTTTTGCCATTGGTATCCCCCTGTTCTCAATCGTCAGTCATCGACTGACGATTGATAGCTCTTAGATCACGAATTCCCCGTCTTTGACGAACAATTCTCCGTCCACGCGCACCTCGCTCCCGTCGCGCAGGTCCGTTACCATGTCCCAGTGCAGGGCGGACTGGTTACGCGCGCCGCTCTCGGGGTAGCCCGCGCCGAGCGCGAAGTGCATCGTCCCGCCGATTTTTTCGTCGAAGAGCACGTTGCGCGTGAAGCGCCGAATGCCGCCGTTCGTGCCGAAGGCGCACTCGCCCAGCGCGCGCGCGCCCTCGTCGAGGTCGAGCATCTCCAGTAGGAATCGCTCGTTGGCGCGCGCGGCGGCCTCGATGACGCGGCCGCGCTCGAAGCGCAGTCGCACGCCCTCCACCACCTGGCCCTGGTAGAAGGCCGGGAAGGTGTAGTGGATGACGCCCTCGACGGAGTCCTCGACGGGTCCCGAGAAAATCTCGCCGCCCGGCATGTTCTTGGTACCGTAGTCGTTGATGAAGGCGCGCCCGGCGATGGAGAAGTGCAGGTCGGTGTCCGGGCCTGTCAGGTGGACCTCTCGCTTGTCCCCGAGGTAGTCGACCAGCCGTTGCTGGCGCTGCCGCACCTCCCCCCACGCCGCGACAGGGTCGTCGCGGTCGAGCAGGCAGGCTCCGTAGACGAAGTCTTCGTAGTCGGAGAGCGACATCCCCGCGTCTTGCGCGTAGGCGGGGGTCGGATAGAGGCAGACGTTCCAGTCCAGCGCGCCCTCGGCGCTGCGCCGCATGAAGGTCTCCGTCAGCTCCCGGCGCGCCTTTTGGCGCAGGGCCTGCCGTGCGGGATCGACGCCCGCGAGCTCCTGCGTGTTCTCGTCGCTCAGCACCACGAAGCGGCCGTCGAACTCCTCGATCACCAGGCGGTCGATCGGCGAGACCGCGCTGAGCTGCGCGTCGGTGGCCATTTTGAACAAGAGCTCGCCCTGGTCGGGCAAGCCCATACGCAGGAAGGGCAAGCCGCCCGCGCGCAACGTTTCCCTGTACAGCTCACGCAGCAAGGGCGCGGCCAGTGTCGTGCCGCTAATCTCGACCTTGTGCCCCTCTGCAACGGGCACGGAGTAGCGCGCCAGCAACTGCGCCAGGCGCTCCACGCGCGGATCGGCCATCTATTTTATCCCTTCTCGCGTACGCATACGCATACGCACACGCGTATGTGTATGCGACCGCGGCCACAATCGCGCGGCCTTTTCGCTTGTCCGACCCTTTGCCTGCACGTCCCGGGCCAGCCCTGGCTAGTGTTGTCTCTGAACGGTTTGTTTGAAGTCGAGCCTGCGACTGCGGTCGCATGGCAGCGTACAGCGACTGCGGTCGTGTGGTCCCACTTCAAAGTAAGCTCTTTGATCCTGCGCTAGCCAGGGCTGGCCCGGGACGCGCCCTCGATGGCATGCTTCTTGATCGTAGAGTAAGCTCCGTGCGGCGCCCGGTGGCGGCCATGGGCGATAGAAAATGTGTGGGGACGGGGGGTGGATAGAGCGATGGCGCACGAGCAAAAGTGGCCGGACATGCTATGGATCGCGCGGCACGGCGAGAGCGCGGGGAACGTGGCGCGCGATGCTGCCATGAAGGCGGGCGTGGCGATGATCGACATCCCGACGCGCGACGTCGACGTGCCGCTCTCGCCCCTCGGTGAGCGCCAGGCCGCCGCGCTGGGCCGCTGGTTCGGCGATCTCCCGCCAGGTGAGCGCCCCACGGTCATGCTCGCCTCACCCTACGCGCGCGCGCACCGGACGGCGGAGATCGCGCAGGAGATAGCCGGGATCAGCCCGAGCGAGGTTCCGATCGTCGTCGACGAGCGCTTGCGCGAGAAGGAGTTCGGCATCCTCGACCGCCTGACCAGGATCGGCATCGCGGAGAAGTACCCTGATCAGGCCGAGTTCCGCCGCCTGCTGGGCAAATTCTATCACCGGCCACCAGGCGGCGAGAGTTGGTGCGATGTGATCTTGCGCCTGCGCAGCGTGGTCGATACGGTGACGCGCGAGTACGGCCGCGAGCGCGTCCTGATCGTGTGCCACTCCGTCGTCGTGCTGTGCTTCCGCTACCTGGTCGAGCGTATGACCGAGGAACAGATCCTGGCCATCGACGGCGCCGAGGAGATCGCCAATTGCTCCGTCACCTCGTATCGGTTCGATCCCACGCTCGGCAAAAGGGGTAAGTTTGCGCTGGAGCTGTTCAACTACGTGGTCCCGGTCGAGGAGGCCGGGGAGAAAGTGACGAAGGAGCCTGATGCACGGACAGTCGGAGGATAGGCGGCCGGCCACGAGGGACACGGGTCGCGACGCGGTCGTCGATGTCACGCCCGAGCTGCTGCGGGGCTGGCTGCTGCCGCGGCCGGACGGCGGGGGCGGCGGGCGGCGCGGCAAGGACGCGCGCGGTAGCGTGCTGGTGATCGGCGGTTCGACCGAGGTACCGGGGGCCGTGCTCCTGGCGGGCACGGGGGCGTTGCGGGCCGGCGCCGGCAAGTTGCAGATAGCGACGCCGCGCGATGTTGCGCCCCTCCTGGCGGTCGCCGTCCCCGAGGCGCGCGTGCTGGCCCTACCTCAGACGGAGGGCGGAGACATCGATCCCGCGGCCGCCGAGCGACTGGCCGGCGCGATCGAGGGCGTCCCGGCCGTCCTGATCGGGCCGGGCATGCTGGACATCCCGATGGTGCAAGAGTTGCTGCGCCGGCTGCTGCCGGGCATCACGGAGACGCGCTGGCGCTCGACGCCGGCGGGCTCTCGGCCGTTTCGGACGATAAAGCGGCGCTGCGCCACCTGGGCGGCGCCGCCGTGCTGACCCCGCACCCGGTCGAGCTCTCGCTGATGCTGGGGATCGAGGCGGACGAGGCGCAGGGCGACCCGCTCGGCATGGCGCGCCGCGCCGCACGGGAGACGGGGGCCGTCGTGGCGCTCAAGGGGGCTGAGACGTACATTGCCGTGCCCGACGGCACGGCGTACTGCTACGCCGCGGGCAATATCGGCCTGGCCACCTCGGGCTCGGGCGACACACTGGCCGGCGTGGTGGCCGGCCTCCTGGCGCGCGGCGCGGAGGCGGCGCAGGCCGCCGTGTGGGGCGTCTATCTGCACGGCGAGGCCGGCAACGCCATGACCCGGCGCATGGGTACGCTTGGTTTCCTGGCGCGCGAACTCCTGGCCGAAATACCGGCCCTGATGGCGGCCTTCGACTAACGTTATCTCAAGCCGCGCGGGGGCCAGGGTCTGTGACTTGTTCGCCGCGGACGCAGGTTATCCACCGGGAGCGCGGCCCTCCCAGTAGACGCGCCGGTCGCCGACTTTTCACAGGCCCTGGCGCGAGGGCGCGCTCGGCGGCGCGGCGCAGGCGGTACAATACATGCGAGGTGGCCGTCTGCCGGTGGCCTCAGTAACGCGCGACCAGGATGGTACATAGATGGTGATAGGGCAAGCATGAGCGTCCTGGATAAGATAACCGAGGCCGATAGGATAAAGCGGCCTGCCAGAGACCCCGCGTGGGGAGAGCAGTCGCGGGGGGAGGCGCGCTGGCCCGCCTCGCTGGCGGTCGTCGCGGCCATCCTGCTCTATATCGCCTTGCCAGAAGGGCTGACGTTGCAGGCGATGGGGCTCGGCCGCGGGCAAGACTGGTTCCGCTGGACCCTGCCCTCCCTGGAGTTTGCCCTCCTGATCGCGCTGACGCTCGCCGCGCCACGGAGGCGGGCGGGCGAGCCGCGCTGGCTGCGGTACGGCGCCGTCGCCATCATTGCGCTCGTCAACATCGCGAACGTCATCTCGCTCTTCCTGCTTGTCCAGGTTCTGCTTCACCCCAAAGAGTCGGCCTTGAAAGGCCAAGACATCCTCTTGATATCGATCAACGTCTGGCTGACCAACGTGCTCGTCTTCGCCCTGTGGTACTGGGAGCTCGACCGCGGCGGCCCGGACGACCGCTCGCACCCGCAGCACCGCCGCCCCGACTTCTTGTTCCCGCAGATGACTACACCGCACTGCACGTATGAGCATTGGACGCCCTCGTTCATGGACTACCTGTACGTGGCGTTCACCAATGCCACCGCCTTCAGCCCCACCGATACGATGCCTCTGACCCCGTGGGCCAAGTCGCTGATGACGGTCCAGGCGCTGGCCTCGCTGCTCACCGTCGCCCTCGTGGCCGCGCGCGCCGTCAACATCCTCGGGCAGTAGCGACTTCGCCCCCATCGCTTCATTAGACCATCGACTATCGACCAATCCCGGAGGCCCTCTTGCAAACGCTCGTGTGCTGGTTCCGGCGCGACCTGCGTGTGCGCGATCAGACCGCGCTCTACCACGCGGCGCGCGACGCCGACCGGGTCATCCCCCTCTTCATCGTCGACCCGTCCCTGATGGCCGCCCCGCACGGCGGAGGCCCGCGCGTGGCCTTCCTACTGGAGAGTTTGCGCGCCCTGGATCAGAACCTGCGCCGCCTCGGCGGCTATCTGCTGGTGCGGCAGGGCGACCCGCGCGAGGCGCTGCTCGGTGTGCTGCGCGAGAGCGGCGCCGAGGGCGTCTACGTCAACCGCGACTACATCTCGCCTGGCCTCGCGCGCGACCTGCGCGTGCGCGCGGCCGTCGAATCCGAGGGCTACCTGTACCGCGACTTCAAGGACATCGTCGTGGTCGAGCCGGGCGAGCTGCTCACCGGGAGCGGCCGCCCCTACAGCGTCTATACGCCCTACTGGCGGGCCTGGGCCGCGCGCGCGGCCCCGGCCGTCCTGCCCGAGCCCGCGAAGCCTCTGGGCACGCCGCCGCTCGACGGCATCGCGATCCCCACGCCGTCCGACGTCGGCTGGACCGTCGACATAGAGGTGGCCAGGGGCGGCGAGGACGAGGCCCTGCGTCTCCTGAACCGTTTCACCGCGGGGACGGCCGCCCCCATCGGGGCCTACTCCACCGCGCGCAACGCGCCGGCCGAGCCGGGTACCAGCCGGCTGGCGCCGCACATCCGCTTCGGCACGATCTCTCCCCGCACCGCCCTCGCCGCCGCGCGCAGGGCGACGCGCCCCGACGGGGAGGCGGGTGCGGGCGGCGACCTGCGTCGGGGCGAGGCGGAGCATAAGGGTCCGGTCACATGGGCGGGCGAGTTGGCCTGGCGCGACTTCTACTTCACCTGGATGCACGACAATCCCCGCGTGGAGACGCACGCCCACGACCCGCGCTACGCCGATCTGCCCTTCGAGAACGACGCCGACCTGTTCGCGGCCTGGCGCGCCGGGCAGACCGGCTTCCCCTTCATCGACGCGGGCATGCGCCAGCTCGCGCGGGAGGGCTGGATGCACAACCGCCTGCGTATGACCACGGCCAGCTTCCTGTGCAAGGACCTGCTCGTCGACTGGCGCATGGGCGTCGACTACTTCTGGCAGAAGCTCACCTGCGGCGACAAGCCGGCCAACGTGGGCGGCTGGCAGTGGAGCGCCTCGGTGGGGACTGATGCGCAGCCCTACTTCCGCGTCTTCAACCCCGTCACCCAGGGCGAGCGATACGACCCCACGGGCGCGTACGTGCGCCGCTACGTGCCCGAGCTCGCCCTTGTGCCCGACAGGTACATCCACAGCCCCTGGACCATGCCCGATGCCGAGGCGACGCGCATCGGCTTCGTGCTCGGCAAGACCTACCCCGCGCCCGTCGTCGACCACGCCGAGCGCCGGGCGCGCGCCATCGCCATGTTCGAGAAGCTCAGGGGCACAGGCCGGTAAGGGCGCCCTCCGAGAGTGCCGAAGCCTGTTCCACGGCGCCCACAGTGTACAATCGCGAGGCACAGGCCCATAACCCACGGGAGGGCACTGGTGACCTATCTATTGCATCGTGCGACAGGGGTGCCGGACTGTCCGGTGGTCTGCCTGGACGAGGCCGGCGCGCGCCTCGTCGGCGAGACGCGCGCGCCCCTCCCCTGCCCGCGCGCCCCGGCGCTGTCACCCAGTATGACGACGGCTGACGGACTACTGGCGGTGTGGCGTACGCGCGCCGCGACTCGCAGCGTTATACTGCGGGGCGGTGTTCGCGCCGGGCGTAAAGAACGTAGGCCATGGTCACAGGCAGCCTCACTGGCGACACCGGATGCTCATGCGGGGATCACATAGCCGGACACGCTCCTTTGCCGTATTGCTCGCACCCGCCGTTAGGCACCGATTGAACGTGTCTCGGGGATGCCCGCGCGCCGTGACGCCGCGGCGTCCGCGTGCGGGCCGCGCCCGAAGAACAGGGCGAGCAGCGCGGTCGCCAGCGCCTGGCAGGCGATGGCCACGCCGAAGGCGAGCCCGAAGCCACCGCGCGCCTGCAAGACGCCGCTGAGCCAGGGGCCGAGGCTGAACCCCACGTTCCACGTCATCTGGTACAGACTTCCCAGCAGGGCGCGTTGCGCCCCCGGCGCGCGCGCCATGGCGAACGACGCGTACAACGGCTCGGTCATGGTGCGCGCGCTTCCCTGCGCGTAGAGGGCTACCACGGCCACGGGCAGCAGGGGCGCATAGGTGACCAGGCCGAGCAACGGTACGCTCACGGCGAGCAACCCGAGCAAGGCGCGGGTGTGCCCCACGCGCGCGGCGACCGCCGGTGCGGCCAGCGTGGCGACGGCGGCGACGATGTTACTCAGGGCGAAGATCAGGCCCAGCCCGCCGGGCGCGATGTGGTAGCGCACGCTGAAGAACAGCGGCAGGAACAAGACCATCGCGCCCAACGCCAGCGCCAGCAAGGCGTCGGGCACGAGCAACCGGGCGAAGAGCGCGAGATCCACGACGCGCTGCTCCGTCCCGCGCCCCCCGGCGTCCGTCGCGCCGCCCCGCGCCCGCAGCCCGACGAAGGGGAGGGTGCTCGCGCCGATCGCGGCCGCGACGAGCCAGAGGGCTACGCGCAGGGGGGCCGCGGCCGCGGCCGGCTGCCCCAGCGCGCGCCCCGCCACCTCCGGGACGGCCCCGCCGAGCGCGGAGCCGACGGCGGCCATGGCCCATAGGAGGAAAGACTGCACGGCGAACACGCGGACCCGCGCATCCGGGGCGGTGTCGTCGGTCAGCGCCGGGGCTGTCGCCGCCCAGTACGGCCCCGCCGCGGCGCCGATCACGGCCGCGACCGCCAGCAGCGGGGCCGGATCGCGCAGGGCCGTGAGCAGGAGCAGGGCTAGGGCGTGCAGCGCGCCCGCGCCGAGCAAGACGGGGCGGCGGCCCACCCGAGCCAGCAGGAGGCCGACCGGGAGGCTTGAGAGGAGGGACGACAGGGCGGCCGCGGCGCTGAACAGGCCGATGTAGTCGGCGCGGAAACCGAGCGCGCGCAGGTACAGGGCGAACGTCAGGTCGTAGATCCCGATGACCAGTCCCATGCCGGCCGTCGCGGCGAGGAACAGGCGCGCGTCGCGCCCGACGCCGCGTAGGGACCTCGACAGCGACCTCACCGCGTGAGGCCTGCGGCAATGTGTGGCCGCGGGGGACGCCTGCGCTCCGTGCGCCTGTGTCCCTGACGGGGCGCGCGCGGCCATGAGAGCAGGCACGGGCACACCTGCACCTGCACC
>JAABUP010006653.1_pt1 | contig 16227 bp, 9 predicted proteins | sample 5559201 | NCBI WGS metagenome assembly JAABUP01 (sample SAMN10711887, study PRJNA513373) | rock metagenome | isolation source: Antarctica rocks | place: Antarctica
AGCGCTCTTGGGAGTTGGTGCTGGGCACTTGCTCAGAACAATTGGACGGTGGTGTGCATGTCAAAAGTTCAGTCATTGTTACGCACGGTGTTCTCGTCTATTTGCAAAGATATCCGCGGTGGTTGGTGTCGGTGGCTCTAAATGTGCTTGGTTAATTCTCGACGGAAATGGCTTGGATGTTTTTATGTCGTGAGGAAGGTTGGATGGATGGATACTAACCTACAATTCGATTCTTGTAATACTCGCCTTTAATCTTCTTGTGGGTGTGGATAACCTAGATTTGGCTACTTATTATGGTCATACATGACATATTGTACATAGACTGAAGATGCATCGTTCACATAGCCTGTGGTCAACCTTACTACGCTTGCAATGCTCGCAATGGAATTGTTACTCACTCAGGCTGGTCTTGCCTTATCTATGCTTACTATGTTCTAGGAAACCTCTTCTTGTCCACTCTTAACAACAATCGACGCCATGCGGCAAATCCCAAGGTCAACTCCGTACAACACATCAATATTTCGATCCCAAGACAGTCTGTACCCATTCCCACGCGTCTCCGACGCAGCTTGTCTTCCGCACCACACGTTGCTTCCAAAACAGCGGGTCGCCAACCGTATTTTTCAGCAAGCGAAACCACAATTTCCACGCCCAACCGCCCGACCAACCTTCTACCCATCCTTAACTTTGATATCCCTACTTTCCCACCCTTTGCTTTGACACATCCCACATCCCATTCAGGATTTACCTAGCTCAGGGATCATGCTAATCCCGCCATCTAACACCCCACGACCCCTTAGCGAAGCTGGCTTCGACTACCCTGCCGTATTGCACCGCTTCTACTCTCCTCCTGCTGGTTTCCCCATCCTCTTTCGCGACCTCAAAGCCAAAAGCCACACCACGTCTAGCAGCTTGTCGGACCTGCTCTCGTTCTTTGGCTTTTTCCAAGCCCCACTGCTGGAGAGTCAATGGTGGATTCCGCCTCGGTTTTGATATGCCGATGGAAGCAGACGTAGAAATAGAAGTAGGTGTAGGTGTAGATTTACAACTAGAAGCCTGGGAAGGTTCCATGTAAGTCGGGAGTCTGACACCGCCATCGCCATCATCGTCGTCGTCGTCTGCTGCATCCACCTCTTCTCGCTCATTGCCACTCCCATAGCCTTCTCCAATCCCACCATCACCCTCATCCTCACCATCTGCCACTTTCCCCCCACCCCTTACTTCCTTACCCCTACTCACACTAAAAACATCCCTCTGCACCTCCTCACACCCCATAACCTTCCTCTCCCCGCCATGACTGCCATCACCCAGCAGCCTCACAAAGGTCCTTTCGATCTCACTTTCCGTGGAAGGAGCCGGCCGAGGTTTCTCTCGTCGGCAGCGGTCGGAGCAGTATTTCTGGGGTGTGGGTTGCGTGGTGTGGGATTTGCGGGGGGCTGGTGGGCGTTAGATGGGGTTCGTGACGGGGTTTGTGATGATGACGGGAGGTTCGGATGGAAATGTTTTGAATTGATGGGCTGATTTACAGGGGATCATGTTTGAGAAGAGAGATGTAGGGAATTTGAATCTTTTCTTTGAGAGGAGCTGGTAAACAGAGGAAGCTTTACACATAGACTGAAAACGACTGTAGCTTCTAGACTGTTGAGACTTGATCTGTTAAAGCAAGACGATAAAACGACTTGTATATGCATAAACTTACAGATTATACGTCCACATGTATGGCAATACAAAGCACCGGCTGCTGGAACTGGCGCTGCAGCGTGGCGGAAGGGTCGTGTCGACATGCTCGATGAAGAGGTAGCTGGGACGAAATGTGGTATTGACCGGCTACAGAGCGGTTTGGGCGATTGAAGGAACCGGCCTTGGAAGCTTCGTTGGACGAGCAAGGGAGGTCTACGGCGCATGGGGAAGATATACAAACGAGGGAATGAAAAGCTAGCAAGGTTTGTTGCCGTTCGAAATGGGGCATATGTACTGAGGTCATGAACATTATCGGCTCAATCTTTGATCAGACTCAGCTGCTACGAAGTAGAGTACAAATCTAAGAAAACCTTCAAAGAAAAAATGGCCGTAACCAAAGACGCCCGAATTATTATGCACCCATCCTTCACGCCGGCCCGATATCACTATTAATGCCCTTTTGCTCTTCATCCTCCCATGCCTGACCATTATATGCTACGTTCTAACTCCGAACCCAATGCTGCCTGGAATACATCGCTCTCAAAAACGCACGCTTGTAGGTAAAACATGCCATATCTCTACAATTGGCCGGAGAGAATGGCTTCGGTCTAAAAAGGATGTCAGCACAAAGTCACTGCCTCGATAGAAGGAAAGGTAAACTTACTGCTGAACCAATATACGCCCTCTTGGGCTCCAGATTCACAACGAACCTCCGCTCTAGCTCCATCTTGATACTCTTCTTAGTCACAGACATCAGATCTGCCGTCTTCAAGATCTCTCTGATCTCAGCCAAGATCGCATCATCGCTCGGCAAATCAGAGAAATCAGACATCTCCATGTTCTCTTCGTAGCCTCGCTTCATTATCTCAGAAGTCGCGAGAGACATTCGAGACCCATATCTTGGCATCTCCATCTGCGACATAGGTCTCGATGGCGGGTAGCCATACTCTGAGGGCGGAGGCTGATAGGATTTGGTGCCGTAGGAGTAGCCGGAAATTTCCGATTTGCCGTCATCGTGCTGGGTCTGGGCTTCCCACAGCTCTGCCTGGTATTCCTCCCACCTCTTGTGAGGGATGGACGCTGGGTCGAACTTGCCCTCATCAGATATGACAACCTGCCTGCCCTTTTCACCCGTAACGACTCGGGTATTACCCCACGAGAAGTCGTCCATATGCCAGAATGAATACAGTGGCAGACCTAATGAGAAGACAGGCATGGCTAGGATGTAGATGATCATCCAGCCGATCATTTCCCACTTTCTCCGTAATATAAAGATGATGGCCTGAAGACCGTAGATGGCACCGAGGAGGACGAAGGCCATCAAAGGCACCACGCTAGAGTTGATACAGATCAGGACAATCAGGTAGACAAGGTAAGCTACCGTCACCGGCTGAACAATGGTACTGAGTAAGTCGAGGAAGACGACGAACCGCATACTGAAACAGCAGAAACCACACAGCTGCTGGAGAGGAATGAGCTCGACTAGGTTGTGAACCGTTGAGTTAATCCATCTCCGACGCTGTGACATGAAGACACCCCAGGAGTCAGGTGCGATAGTCCAGGCATGTGCGTTGAAGGTGTACTTGGTCTTGTACTTCGGATGATGTTTGAGGAGTAGGGTAGTCAAGAATCGATCCTCACCCAAGTGAAGCAAATTCTTCATGTGAAGGGTGTCAACTCTGATCTCTGCATATGCCTCGACGACTTCCCGGCTGACGAACAGTGGCTTGCCAGTCTCAGCGGCGCGTATCCTATACATCGTGAAACAACCTGGAAGACAGGTCACCGAGCCGAACAAGCTTTCGAAGGCCTTTGTCAAGTTGTGCGATATGTAGTATTCGTAAACCTGAATCATAGTGGTAAAGGATGACTTGGCGTTGGACAGAGCAGTCTCTCCGCATATCCCGATCAGTCTGGTATCGTGCAAGAAGGCAGCTACCATACGCGAGGCAGAGTCTGGAGCTACCACAGTATCTGCGTCTATCTGCAGCATAAACTCGTAAAAAGTCGGGTTAACTCCAATGATGTTCCGAATCTGATGATGCATCTCCAGTTCCAGGGGGCTCATAGGATAATTGTAGTGGACACGGTTCAGGAACCTCATGATCACCATCTGCGAGTCACGCTTGCCTCGGTTGCCAGGCCTAGAGACTTCTGAAGGCTTCCCAATTTTGACGACCACCATGAAGGGGACGATGTGGCCTTGCACCTCGTATAGACCTGAATAAACCTTCCCCATATTATGTTGTTTCATGCCCTCGCCCAAGCTTTCGAAACTTAGTGGCTCAGGATCTACGGTCTCGTTGACACCTAGGATATCTAGGACGATTCTTGGGGTTGGCCTATCATTGCCTTGACCGATGATCATGCCATCGCAGACAATGACCAACAATTTGCGTTTGTCGTCGTACTTCATTCTTGCCGCAGAGTCAATGGCTCGGCGAAGGGAGTCCTCATCCTCGGTATATGCAGGTACTTGGCAGATAACGAACTTATCGAGGTTCTCAGGTATGTTCCTTTTCCCAAATTGCAATGCTGCGAAAAATTTAAACCCGATCACCGTCACCAGTAGAATCGATATCGCCAGGAGGATATACTGCGCGAATAGACATCTCGCCGAGGACCTTGTATCCGTGGAGCCTACAAAGAAAAGGTTGTCGAGACAGACCTTCATACGCGCTTTCTCGTCTGGTTTCATTGCTAGACTCTCCCAATTCTTAGTTACGTCGTTGCCGGCGCTCATCTGGAAAAGGTTGACCACTAGAGGGTCCATGAAGTTGACATTTGCCGAGGACGATACCTTCTCCCCAATTGGAGCTTGGAGTCGACGACCACCTTTGACGTAGTCAGTGAAGTCATATACGCGATTGTAGAGTATCGCTATCGAGTATTGCTTCTTTGTTGCGAGCTGGCTGACGTACTTCGGTGTGTAGCCAACGTCACCCTTCTTGTACTGTGCTCGCATTTCTTGCTGGGTCTCGTAGAACCAATCTGGTCGCGAGTCATTTGTGAAATGTCGAAAATCGTGGTATTTGGCATTGCTGTCTGTGGAACTGATAACGTTTGCTGATCCTGTAACATTCGTTGGTGTATAATCTAGTGTAACCTCGGGATCGATACTTCCTGGCCCGGTCGTGCCATCACAGAGAGCGTGAACTTGCACTGGGAAGAGGTCTGTAGCGTCGACGCCAGCGTATTTCTTGAGCGAAGCCTGTGGGATTATGCTGGGATAGTGATTTGGCATGAATTTGCCGAGATCGAACACCTCTCCCCTAATGGCGACGTACGACTTATGACCGTTCTTGCCGTTGTTCGATGAGAGCTCTGCTGCCGAATAGACGTACTGTTTTGGACAGATAAGCCGAGGGAAGATGACGATGAAGAAGACAACGAAGCCGCAGGAAAACCAGATCAGAAGATTGATTGCAAACTTCTCCCGCCATGCTAGTCGGATATCCTTTCGTTTCATTCGCCCTATCCACTTGATGAGAAAGTCCGGTATGATGAAAGTCATAAAATAGACAACGGCCAGCCATCGCTTACGACTGCCGGAGACGGGCACGGTATCGACTTCGACCATCTTCTTCTTATTGCCTTTCACAGCCATCTGCTCTCTTGTCTCGAGATTGCGGAACATATCTCCAGAGTTAAAGGCAGAAGCCCCTGCGTCTGATCGAGCGTCGACCTCGCGGCCGTCGAAATAGCCTCCAGCCTTCGTCTCGTCGCCATAGATGAAAGCTCCCGGAGATGGCGTGTTATGGTGGGAAGACATGAGATTGACTCTTGAGCCGCCAAAGCCTCTCTCGGCGCCTTCCGTTGGTGTGAGGCCATCCTCTCCAACATCACTAACATCGGTGTCGAAGAAGCGTCCTCCAGTGAAGCTTTTTTCGCCAGATTTTGCGATTGTGGCCCAGCACCTCTCACTTAAGAACACTCCAGTGGTGCCCACACGGGCTTCATTGCCAGGCCACCTTTTCTCATTAAGCACCGTTTCCGCTTTCTCTTTCTCGCTACCTATCACGATATCGGTGGCTTCGGCGAGACCAAGGAACTCCCCAAAGGGCAGAAAAAGACTGAAGTCTGCGTTGCGCAAACGCTGGCTGATCTCGGCTATGCCAAAGGTTTGGATCTGCGTTCGGACGCATTTGCTGTCGAATTGGTTTGCAATTCGGCGGTCGTTTGGCTTCAGACAAAAGACGAAATATAGATTCGTATCCGTGGCGGATATAGATTTGGTGATGTTGTCCAGTGATGAGAGGAATTGACCAGAGACACCCTGATCAACACCACCAAGGCGGGCATTTCCTCTACGCCCATCAGCAGATTTCTTGCGAATATCTCCCGTAGACATATCAAGGTCTTCGTTTGATCCATTACCGCTAGTGGCGCGAGCAGCCAGTCTCCCCGGTCGTTCACCTTTCCTTCGGGCCATGCTTGGCATCCTTGATGGTTTCGAACTGACTTGGGCTTGCATAACTGCAGTCTTTTCGTTCGGATGCATCACAGTATTCAGTGCTTCTTGTCCAAATAGCTCGCGAACGAAATCACTTTTGGTAGAGTTGATCAAATTCATCAGGTCTCCAGGAATGACCTCTCCGTTGTCTTCGACAAGACCATTGATGGGATACTCAACCTCACCAGCAAAATGCCTTACTGTGAACGACGCGGCGGGGTTGTGGGTGACAAAGTTGGTGCCCGGCATCTTAGCAGTAGCACTGCCTACAGTGATCGCCGGGTTCTTGTTCTCAAAACGCTTTCGAATGCTGTCCAGGAATTGCAAATCTGTTCGCCCGCGCCGAGTCTGGTCATTGAGTATGCTTAGTAGCCCGTTGCCATGCTTAAGTAGGCCACGAACAGCATCGGTATTATCAAAGTAGCTGGTAGCTGGAACGCTGACGTCCTCGCTCTCCATAAGATCCGCCTTGCGTTCGAAGAAGCTCTGCAGGGCAAAGTTGTAGAGCGATTCTGTTGCAGCGTTGTTGAGCAACTGATCTAGGGTCGAGCCTGTTGATGCAGATTGCGCGAAGCCCGGGAAGTCTATGATGGAGACTGTGTTAGCAACAGACTCTTCCAAAGCGCAGGTTCTCTGGTTGATCTGCTCAATGACATAAGCTACAAGTAGAGAATATAGAGTCCTTGCTAATTCATCCGCGTTCTCACGGGCGCCCTTGGGATCAAGCATGATCGTTACTCGCTCGCGGACTATAGTCTTTGTCTTGTAGCCGAGACTGGTCTCGAGGTCTTGCGTGCTCAGCCCAAGAAACGCAGCAACTATTGCCAGCACCTCTCTGTTCTTCACCGTGGTCACCGTCTCACCACCTTCGTGCGAGTAGCCTCCGCTATCATCAGCCGAAGGCAGTGTGGATTGGCTGGTGGTGAATTCCAGCTGGCCGATGTGGAGAATGCCGGCAAGAATTTGACATATTTCTGCAATATCACCTCGTGAAAATTCGAGCTTACGGAGAGCTGTCTTAAGATGCTGGAACCCTTCAGTATCGTTGATTCCGACCTTGAGCTGCGTAGGATGGCCAAGATACCGCCATCGCTTGTGGCCAATAGTTCCAGATGATCTGTTTCCAATACCACTTTCAGTTACGATGTCTGCGTTGTCCAAACCAAGATGGGCCTTTTCCGCAGCGCTTGTGCCAGCCAAGAGATAGTATAGAACGTGGAAGCTTCGCTCTCCAGTGGGCACGGAAGCTATCCTGCTTCTTTCTAACCGATGATCGAGTAACTTGGCACCGATCAGTGTAGGATTCATTATTGACGAGGCGTCATATTGCAGTTCGAAGAAGAGGCCCGCCTTAGAGGCAGTGGGTGTGGTGAGGGACTTGGTAGTGGTCAGAGTATCAAATACGAAGGCGGCAAGGGAGAGCTTTGTCGAGAGCGGCGTTGAGGAGAAGGATAGGATCGATGAGAGAAGATGTGAGCGTATTGTTGTCTTGCCAGAGCCAGACTCGCCGAGGAACACCACCGCCTGATTTTCTCCTCGTCCACCTAATCTTGACCAAGCTCTTCGCGCGAGGTCTTCCGCCTCGCCCATGGCACTGCCCAGTTTCCCGCCATCGGGACCCTTTGCGGATGAAGTGTAGGTATTGAGGGATATCAAGGCTTGTGATGATAATCGTGACACAGGAAGAGAGACATGGAAGCTTGGAATAGAGTTAGCAATCCTGCAGCTACGATCGAGTGTGACAGTTGAACATACCGACTGGCAAGATGAGCTGTTAAATGCGTATCTGATTGTAAATGAGCAGGAAGTGCCGGTAGAGACGGCTGTGCGTGTGAAGGGGTCGGTGCATTGAGCGAGTGGAGTGCCATGATTGTGGCTCGCCAGGGGCTCCTCAACAAAGAGGACCCAAAGGAAATACGCTAACGAACGTATGAGTATGGTAGTTGGCCGATGTTTACACCCATTCAAGAATAAGAGGAGATTACTCGGATGTGACTATGGACGCTCGTTTTGAGAATGTTGTAAAAAGCGACGAGCCGGAGAAGGGGGCGCTGACAGTGGACGTGTCTCAGAGCGAAAGGAAGGGGGTCCAGACAAGTAATCAAGCAATCAAACGAATGTCGTTATTGTAATCGTGAAGACGTGAGGATCATGGGTGTGAGAGATGCCTCCCTGCGGTGAGGATGAGGAGAGGGAGGTGCTTCGAAGTTCGATGAGGCTACTCGTACTAAACTTTACTTGGGCATGTTAGGGCCGAATGTTTACGAGATGTTTGTTTGCCACGAACGTACACACGTCCACCACTTCTAGATTCGAAACATCACTCGACGTCTGCAATGAACTGTCAGCTAAAAGACCCTATAATGACTACAGTTCAATGCTCTCAATATGTCTACTGGTTCTGCTCTACGAACAGTGGATTGTTTACGCTGAAGCGCCTAGGGAGACACGGCGGGGACGAAACCTATAGCGTCGATCTCCCTGCCGAGCCTGCATAACATGTTTGAAAACACTTTACGTGGGCATGTAGACAAGCTGAGTTGTGGAAGTAGACACCGTTGGCCCATTTGCTTGTAGCAACAGATTCCCAATGACCGTTTTCTGTTCTGTAGGTCAATGTCGTAGCGTGTGGAAGACGGATTCAGATACGAGTGTTTAGTCTATTTTTGTGTCCAAGTGGCGTCGGTCGGCGGGAACACGGGCAGGAGTTCGCTCTAGGCTTACACGGCTTACTGCTTGTTGATTCCATCAGATTTTGAAAGGCGACGACAACTACACCACAACCATCAAGGTGCCATACCTTCACCTCGACTCTGCTGCAAATAAACGAAGCTACTTCTTCGTTCCCGTCCAAGCACCCACACTCGTTGTCATACCGTTCATCGTCACTCGCTTCTTGTCTATTCGTGCGTAGGAGTTATCCAGCTGCCCTAACTTAACTTGGGCTAATCTCGATTTTCCACCTGCGTTTTCGAAGCAGTATTGGAGGCTCAATGCTCATTGCGACTTCTTGAAAGCCACCGTTACGACCTGCGACGACTATCAACGACCTGCCCTTGTCTGACCCAGATCGAAGAGAGCCCCTGTTGGGAGGACCCTGGTACTTGACCGAAAAAATCTATACATAATGTCGAACCCGAATCGCATGTCAACATACTCGGGTACCTCGACTCCTACAGGTGTCCGTTCCACAGCACAACAGTCAAACCAGGTCTCGACGACTACCTTGCTCAATGCACTACACACTAGCTATGCAACTGCACGACCATACCGTCTTGATGCGAGCACAAGCTTGGTAGTCAATACTTGGCTTACGGCGGCCAATCCTAGTGTCGACGGCCAACAAGGAGGTACAATAGATACAGATCTTGCAAGGCAGGTTTGGGAACATGCTCGGCGACGAGCGGAGGATGGCTGCGTCGTCCTAGGGTATGCATCTTGAAATCTATGATACTATCGTTTTGCAAAACTAATGTCGTTCTACTAGTTCCCTGCATCACTCTACTCCTCCTCTCCTTTCCCCCTTCATATCTGCACTACCACTTGCAGTGCCCTCAACCCTCCATACAGCGCTGGCAGCTCTCAGACCATTCACGAACTGCGTGACACCCTACAACCCAGCAAGTTCAAGACACGCTGGACTCGCAGCTACATTCAGCCTTACTCTCGCAGGCAACATCTGCGGAGCATCTGTGTCCCTCTCTCAGTCAGGTCTCAACATCTTTCGGGGACTCCTGAACATCCCACCAGAAGCCGGTTATCGAGCTTTTGATGTTTTCTACTACCTTCTTACATCTGCGTCGACGCCAGCAGAAAGAGAATTCTTAGGTCTCAAGCATCCTTCAGCATATTCATTGCTCAACAAATCTGGCACCTACGAACCTCCAACCTACCTGCCCACGGCCGATGACACGGCCTCGGCAGAAGATTTTCGATCTTCACTCAAGCAGATCGGTATCAAAGGGTCAAGCCATCGAAGTCTGCTTTCCACTCTGGCTGGGCTGCTCAAACTGGGTGAGACTGTCGGTCTTTTGATCGACCAAGAAGATCTAGAAGAAATCTGCGAAGATGTAGGCGGTCTACTAGGGCTCGAACCTGAGGTTCTAATGCAAAGATGCAGCACCGATGACCGGCAGATACTGATCTCGGGAATATATGAAGCGTTGGTCGATTGGGTACTGATGAAAGCGAACACTGCAATCTCTGCAGAGCTACAAAGAATAGAGGATGGAGACGACACAAGCGAGAGCGGCAGTGGTAGGATCGGTGCCCGTACACCCAGAACGGGCGAGGACAACGGCGATACCGTCAATATTATAGTGGTTGAGATACCTGCGCTAGACATCGGGAAAGCCGTGGCGCTTCGCGGCGTCTTTGATGATAATTTGGGCATCAATGCCGAGATGAAAGAAGACGGGATCGATGTTGCTCCACCCGGCTCCTCTATCATAAAGGAAATGCAGAATGCTGTCTCGGAAGTGGCGGCAGATGTGGGTGTCAACACAGGGCCTGTCGCTAGAGACCGAATTCTAGAGCGAGAGCGTCAGGAAGAAGTCCTAGAAAAGGTAGGCGCCAAGGCGGAAGTGGGAGGCTTTTTGAGAAAAATATTGTACCCTGTAGAGGGCCAAGGAATCGTTGGTGGAACGAAGAGTAGGATGGACCTCCCGGCCGTACTTAGCAGCAGCAGGATCTGGTATCATCTATCTCTGCACCCCACGGATGAATCGCTCCGAAGTCTCGAGACTCTAGCTTCCACAACATCTGCCTGGTCTGCAGGTACTGTTTCGAAGCAGCTTCGCACGTGGAGACTCCCTGAGTGGGCCAACTACCGTAACAAAAGCCTCGACTTCACTGCAGACTTCGATACTGACGAATTCTGTACTCGCTACTCCCGGCTTGGTTGCCAGGAGGGGCGAGATGGAGTGGAGAGTTGGATCCTCGAACGTGGATGGAGTAATGGAGAGGTAGTCGTCGGCCACGAACGCGTATGGATTCGCGAGGGAGCGTGGTGGGAGGCAGAAAGCATGCTGGATCTTAAACCCGCTGAGACATCCGCCTTACCTCAATCCCCTTTCGACATGGGAATGGAGACCGGCTACTCCAATACGGCACCTGGTCCCAATGAAAGCGGATTCTTCCCTCCAATGGGCGAAGAATACGGCAGCCGCGACAATCTACTACAGCGCCAGCAGAGCGTAGCAACAATAGGCCCAGGTGCCATGGGTGGAGCCAAATCTATCGCTCCAACCATGTCACGCACTCTTAATACAATGCCCGGGGACTACGGCCTCGGCGCCAAAGGCGACGAAAGGAAAGGAGGAGTCACATACTATGACGATGAGATTGGCCAATTCACAGGCGGGCTGGATCCTGAGCTAGCCGAGCCAAAAGCTATAGTTTCCGAGCCTGTGTCCAAGTCTCGTCGAATATGGGTCGCTATCGTTTGGATGCTGACCTTCTGGATACCATCGTTCATGCTGCGCTATGTTGGGCGTATGAAGCGACCAGATGTTCGCTTTGCCTGGAGGGAGAAGCTTATCCTGTGTTTGCTGATCTTCTTCTTGAATGCGATTGTCATCTTTTGGATTGTTGAATTTGGCAAACTCCTCTGCCCGAATCTTGACAAAGCATGGAACAATAAAGAGGTTGGATATCATACAGGCGAAAACGATTTCTGGGTGAGTATTCACGGCAAGGTGTATGACATCTCGAAATTTGCAAAGATCACACATGGCGACATCCAACCCTATGCGGATCAGGCGGCCATGACGCCTTTTGCAGGAATGAACCTTGACGAATACTTCCCGCCACCCCTGTCGGTCGCTTGCCCGTACTTAGTGCACAGAGACGACTCACCCCCGTCATTGCTTCAGAATACTACCGTGACGTTACCTCAGGGCATGCACAAGTCTGGCCCTATCAATCAACCGAGCAATTCTACCAAAATGCATGACATCAATTGGTACACCAACACCTTTCTTCGTAGGATTCAAGGCTACTACAAGGGCGATTTAGTATACACCAGAGCGGCCATCAATTCGCAAGCCTCGACTCGGCAATGGGTAATCCTGAATAGCAAGATCTACGACTTGACCGACTACTTCTATACCAAGAAGACCGAGGGGAATGTCCCAATGTACTCTTTCATTCCTGACGAGGTTGCACAACTCATTAAGCAAAATTCTGGCAGCGATATTACTAGCATGTGGAAGACCAATGATCCTGATTATCAGAAAACCCTGAATTGCATGGATAACGCGTTCTACGAAGGCAAGCCCGACTTCAGGGATACTGCCAGGTGCCAGGTCAATAACTACATCCTGCTTGCGTTCACAATCATCATATGTGCGGTCATTCTCGTCAAATTCTTGTCTGCCCTCCAATTTGGGTCTAAGCACAGGCCAGCCGCACAGGACAAATTTGTCATCTGTCAGGTACCAGCTTATACGGAAGGTGAAGATCAATTGCGGAAGGGACTCGATTCATTAACCGCGCTTCAATACGACAATAAGCGTAAATTGATCTGCGTCATGTGTGATGGTATGATCGTGGGAGGGGGTAATGACAGGCCAACGCCAAAGATTGTACTCGATATCCTTGGTGTCGACCCCAAGATCGACCCTCCGGCACTACCTTTCAAGGCGATTGGTTCAGGCATCGAGCAGCTCAACTACGGCAAAGTCTATTCTGGGCTTTATGAGTATGAAGGCAATGTGGTCCCATATATCGTCGTCGTCAAGGTTGGCAAAGAGTCCGAGCAGACTAAGGCAAAACCCGGAAATCGTGGGAAAAGAGATTCCCAGATCCTACTTCTCAGCTTCCTCAATCGAGTGCACCATCGCTCACCCATGTCACCACTTGAGCTCGAAATGTTCCACCAGATCAACAACATTATTGGGGTGGATCCTGAACTGTACGAGTATGTCTTCATGGTCGACGCCGACACCAGCGTCAGAGAAGATTCATTGAATCGGCTTGTTGCGAGCTGTGCCAATGACTCGAAGATCGCCGGTATTTGTGGTGAAACCAGTCTAGAGAATGAAGAGCACAGTTGGTGGACAATGATCCAAGTTTACGAGTACTACATTTCGCATCATCTGGCTAAGGCATTTGAATCTCTTTTTGGCTCAGTCACTTGTCTGCCAGGATGGTAAGTTTCAACGATACTGGTCACTGAGATCTAGCAAGTTCACTAACATTGTCTTAGCTTCTGTATGTACCGACTTCGGACAGCCGACAAAGGGCGGCCCTTGATCATTTCCGACAAAGTCATCAACGAGTACAACTCGTGCAATGTCGATACCTTACACAAGAAGAATCTGTTCTCCCTCGGAGAAGATCGATATCTCACCACGCTCATGACGAAGCACTTCCCACAGATGTCTTATAAGTTCGTACCCGACGCATTCGCCCAGACCGCTGCACCGGATACGTGGAGTATTCTACTCTCCCAGCGACGACGCTGGATCAATTCAACTATTCATAATTTGGCTGAATTGGTATGGCTGAACGATCTTTGCGGCTTCTGCTGCTTCAGCATGCGCTTCGTTGTTTTCATTGATCTCTTTGGCACAATCATTCTTCCTGCTACCTGCGGGTATCTGGGCTACCTGATCTACCGAGTCGCAACCCATTCAGGTCAATTCCCGTTGATATCGATCATTCTGATAGCAGCTGTTTATGGTCTACAAGCTGTGATATTCATCCTCAAGCGGCAATGGCAGCATATCGGATGGATGCTGATCTACCTTCTCGCCTTCCCGATCTACTCCTTTGTTCTTCCAATTTACTCCTTCTGGAACCAAGACAATTTCACCTGGGGTAACACCAGGATCGTCATCGGAGAAAAGGGCAACAAGCAGATTGTGGCCCTAGAGGATGAATGCTTCGATCCTCGCAGTGTTCCGCTGCAAAGATGGGATGACTACGCAGCAGCGAACAATCTACCAGGGCACCGCGGTATGGCAGGCAACATGGAGAAATCCTACCAGGATGATTACGGTAACAACAATTACGAAATGGACGACATCCACTCGGTCTACTCGTCCGCCAAACCTACCTCCACCATCCTCACAGGCTTTCACAACGCGCCCCCTGCCTATATGCCTCCCCAATCTCCTGCTGCCTTCACAAATCCAGCTCGGCAGTCAACATACTCAATGAACATGATGCCTTATAAAGATCAACCGCAATACTCACGGCCTCACTCGCGATTACAATCACTAGCAGGCCTGACCGAGTCCTACCAAGATCACCCATACCAGCGCATGAGCAACATGCCTAGCACCGATAATCTCATCACCATGCAATCACCGCCACTTCGCCAAAATAGAAGCCCCCTCGCGAGCAGGCCCGTCAGCACGATCGACTTCCGTGGCGCCTATAATGGCCCCGATGACAACATGATTTTGGAAGCTGTGAGAAGCTGCTTGACTGAAGTGGATCTGGATAATGTGACCAAGAAGCAGGTTAGAGCATTGGTGGAGCAGAGGTTACAGACTGAATTGACGGGGGAGAAGAGAGTGTTTTTGGATAGGCAAATTGATACTGAATTAGCGTATATGTAGATTTTGTGTCGATTACGGGTACGAATTTGAAAAGCGGGCTTGGGCATTTGTGGGGAGCGTAATGGAATGGAATTTTGGGAGGAATAGGAGTCTGGTTTCTAGCATTCTATTGGCGTTTTCTTGACAGTTAAGGTCACATGGTACGCTTAATGTATGAATTTGTACAGCTGTTCCGCGCTTGCCGTGAGAAAAGTATGTCAAATTTGGCTCCAATTCAAGACGAATTGTGTCGCGGTATGGGCATCCTAACTATTTCATGGTCATCTTCAGCTACACTTGAGCTAAATATGGTTTATCTTATGCCCGAAGGCGAAAACAACAATGGTATTTGGTGAGGGCTGTTGGTTCAGTTGGTGCCAATATTGCTGCTCCCTTGCCGGTGCAACCGCCATTCCTTGCGCTTTTCTGCTTGGTATGGACCTGGATACATTTGAACAAAAGCCAAAAATGGCAGCTCAAAGGTGGTTTTCGAGCAGGAAGCAATTGCCAATACCGAGCTCTGTGCCACTGTGCCTCGGACAAGGTGTTGTCTACTAGAACTATTAAGTCAGCTGAGCCCATTTTCTCTCCATTTGACACTGGTAATTTCCTATAAAACACAGAGTTCACTCAACGTGATGCATCAATTACCCGCTCTCTGGCTCCAAGCCACTCTACTCGCCAAAATGCAAATCCACACGAGTGACACAATGGTTGATCCTAAAGGTGATGAAGCTCAATTGACATCATCTGGCAATGGCGAATGTCAAGTCATTAGACCTAATCTTTTAAGGCATAGCTGACGTGAAACAAGCAGGGAAAGGGCTAGAAGTGGGGAGGATGAGACAGACACACACTTTCTGGCTTCATGAACGTCGTGGGGCATTGCTGGCTCACGCGCACGCACGAAGGACCAGAATTTCTTGTAGCGCTTAGGTCAACATGCAGTCTCTTTAAAATTCTTCAGCTCATCATGTACAAAGCGACGGGGCAATGTTTTCATTAGAGAAGCGCCATTCATGCAACTTTTCGCTCTCACCCTAGCAAATCTGTGGCCTTCTAAGCTCTTCTTAGGTCTTTTTCAATCCCGCTAATGAGCACGAGAGAGCTGGTCCCTCGCATCCCTCGCCAGCATAAAGAAAACTAGGAGCCTATCAACCAAATGTTTCTGGGGCGGAATCACAGATTTCGGTGCCAACTTATTCTGTCTTAAGTGGAGGAATAGTATTTTAGAACCTGCTTTTGGGGCGACTCGTAAAGGAGATCTGAAGGGACAGAAACGGTTTGGAGAATTATATCAGGAACTGATTGGAGGAAGGTTCGTTGCATGATAATGCGTAAGTATGTTGAGAGGAAATGACTGAATAGGCTTGAACGGGACGACGCGATTAACGCCCGAAGCGCCTCTTTTAGGCTCCGCTTTAGCTCTATGAATAGAGACCAATATGTCAATTCTTATTATGAGCTTTGAACATGTCAAGCAAACGAATAGAACAGGCGGAAGTAGAGATGTACTGGGAGATCTTCTCACCCTTAGCTGATGGTGGT
>JAABUP010006654.1_pt1 | contig 16226 bp, 18 predicted proteins | sample 5559201 | NCBI WGS metagenome assembly JAABUP01 (sample SAMN10711887, study PRJNA513373) | rock metagenome | isolation source: Antarctica rocks | place: Antarctica
CCACCTACAGCTGTAGATCTGCTCTACAGCTATGGCTGAACTTCACACATTAAATGGAGAGCTGATCCCTCATATGATGCTGGTTTCGCCTTGGATACATTAATTAGCAAAAGCTGTTTAAGCACAGACCGCTGTCGTAGACCCGATGATGCATCCAAAGAATGCAACAACTTGGTTTTAGACAGCTTCTGACAATCAAGCCCTACAAGGCAAACTGACTATCATCACGGCATCATGATCTGAATGACAGCTGTGCTCATGACACAAAAGCAGCTTGAGCCTCATGTGAGCTTTCTCTCCACGAACCCCGTGACACACTGGTGCTTGCTCTGCTGTTGGGCTAGGCAGCACAAGGGGGGCAGGAGGGCACCTGAGCTCTGACTGGGGAGAACCAATGGTACCAAGGGACATCATTGACCGGCACAGCCGGGTGGTCCATGCTGTGGACCATGACCAGGTACACCCCATTCTCATCCTGCCGCCACAGCTGCTCCACCACAGTCTCCCTGGGTGCTGCTAGGGCTGACATCCAGCTGCGAGGCTGGAATTTAGCCTGGACACACAGCAGTCACCTGTGAGTGAGCTGCGGGTTGCTCAGTGTGTGGAGCAGCAGAGTGGGCAGGAGCGTTGCCATTCACTACACTTGATATGAGATTGTTATTTGAGCAGCAGCAGCAGCAGTGCTGGGAACATGAAGCTGGGAAAAGACCCCGGCTTGGCAAAGACAGCAATTGTTTTGTCAACATCACACCCTAAGAGCTAATGTGCAGGGCGTCAAGAGATGGTCTTTCAACAACAATCATTTTCCCAATCACAAATGACAGAACTGCCTACAGACTTGAGGGTGAGTGTGATTCGAAGGACAGCCTGTCAACCCCTGCAAGAATATGGTACACAGCTCCAAGCACTGACACAAAGCAAAGCATACAAGCACAGCAAGACTGAGGTGCTGCTGCACAGGAAAGCAAACACACCTTCAGCACACGGCTTTGATCAGCCAGCTGCTCAATCATGACTGACTGAAACAGCATTGGGTCAGATGTACTTCCTCCAGTGATAGCAAGCACAGCCTGTAGGTCACAGTGTATGCCAGTCAGAGGTACACAAGCAACTGGTTCTTGAGCTGGACATCCATGCATTGCACTGTAACCAGTGAACAGGCACTGCCAAGAGGTGTAGCTTGCCCTGAGCAGTTCTTTGGGGAGCTAATGGAGCAGGTGCTTGCATTAATGAGTGCACACTCTGCATGTGTGGGCAGGCAATCTGTGCAGGAGGGAGCATGATGTTGCTGAGTTGTCTGTCCAGACCTTGAGGCAGTCCTCTGGTGAGGCGTGGACAGATGCAGACACCATGTATGTGGATTGCTTGCTGTCTGGCTCCTGCTGCTCATATACAGTGATTCCATTGACATGCCGAAAGGTTGTTGAGTCATCCCAGTTCAGGTTCTGACTGCTAGAGGGGTATCGATTGGGGTCGTGACTGGTCTCTGAGACACCGTCTGCAATGCAGAAGCGATTTACAGGTAGAAGTGGGTCAGCAACTTGGTTTGCCATCAGACTACACTTAGGTAAAGGCTGAGAGAGTGAATTGCATGTACCAACTGTAGCAAGAGAAGCTCTTTCTGAAGCATCTGATTGAGCATTGTCCAACAAGGTGGCTTGTGCCAACCCAGGTGGAGGTGCTCTAGCAGGAGACCGTGACTCCTGCAGGCCCTTTTAGGTTAAATCTGTTGTTCAGCTAGACGGAAAGTGCTTATGTACAGTGTCGCAAAACGGCCAGAGTGGCAAGCATAAGAAAATCAGAAGCAGCTGAAGGTATGCAGGGCTGAACTTCTTGCCTCTTCCAAGTCACTGTAAAAATCTGTTGCTTCCTCTGCCGAAGAGTATCCACTGCGGGGAGTATCTTGCTGCTCATTAGCCCGAGCTCGTTTCTTTTTGCCCTTCTTGGAAAACGGGCCTGGAAATCTAACCATCTGCCTTGCACCTCTTCCTATTCCCTTCACTACGTTTGTCATGTGACCATCATAGCGACCACAGGCGTGCTGGACTGGACCAGCTCAGCAGAACGCAGGCTCGCTACTGGCTCGCAGGTCACTGCTCTCGGTACGTTGTGGTCATAAACAGCAACAGTCGCTGATAACAGCCCGCAACAAGCGCTGATACTAGACAAGATGAGCTTGTCGACCGCCGTGTCAAGCGCGATCTATCACTCACGCGGCCGCGATTAGCTATTTAGAACTGTGCAGTGCGGTATAGGAGCATGCAATACGCAGGTAATTGACAATCGACTTTTGCTGAGATCTTTCGCAGGCGCGATCAAGTCCTTTTCTGCCGCTGCACGTGCCTATTTGTCATCATCATGAGTAACAGCAAACGAACGAAAGAGTCGCCAGCGTAGGTCTGAACAAGCTTTTGCCACTGGCCAGAATAGTCCATTTGCACACCGAATTCCGTCCACATCACTGGTTAATGTAATGCGTTCAGTCCCGTTCCGATTGATGTCCTTTGCTATGAAATTCACACATTGACCACAGTGATCAGGAGTCCTTGTTTCGATGTATAGGTCACTATCTAAGCTTGCTAGGACCGTACAGGCTTCCGTGCCGCAGACTGGCAACGAGGCAAGCATATCTGGTAGAACATGGCTCGAAGCCAGTATTGCTAGCTGTCAAAGCGTTGGAGGAAGCAGACATTTTGCTGCTCAACCAGCCATGGCAGAAGAACCCAAGTGGTCAGAGTCACAGCCTGAGAGTCTCCCTTTTACGTCCTCGTCACGCAGAACTGGGGTCATTGCTGTCAAAGTTGGCATGACACAGGCCTGGGATAAATGGAGCTTGAGGATCCCTCTGACAGTATTGTGGCTTGACAACTGCCAGGTTGAGCTCAGCTGAATTGTTCCAGAATGGTGTTACTCTGGCAGCACTGATGCACATCTAGACCTGAAGCCCCACATTGATTGGCCAACTGTGCAGGTTGTGCAAGTCAAGTCTGAGCCCAGTGAAGGCTACACAGCGCTGCAACTTGGATGCGGCAGCAAAAGGGACAAACAGCTGAATGGCCGGCAGCTGGGGCACTACAGAAACGCTGGAGTGGACAACAAGCGCAAGCTAGCAGAGTTCAGAGTCTCACAAGATGCCATACTTCCTATCGGCTTTGAGCTGTCAGCTGCCCACTTTGTACCAGGACAATTTCTGGACATTGCTGGCATGACCATTGGCAAGGGCTTCCAGGGAGTGATGAAGCGGCATGGCTTCAAGGGTCAGCCAGCCTCTCATGGCAACTCCCTTGCACACAGAGCTCCTGGTGGCATTGGTGCCTGCCAGGACCCAGGCAAGGTGTGGCCTGGCAAAAAGATGCCAGGTCGAATGGGCAACAAGCGGCGCACTGTACAGAGTGTGTGGGTGTATAAGGTGAGCTTGATTGAAACATTTTGATGCGTAGTAGCTTTCAACTTGCTGTCTCTACATTGGGCTGAGTCAGCTACCAACTCTGATGATGCCTGTGTGTCACAACATATATGTCTAACTACCAAGTGCATTGCAGGTTGATCCTGTCCGCAATCTAATATATGTCAGGGGACAAGTCCCTGGACACAAGGGGAACTTTGTCCTGGTCAAAGACGCTGTCATGAAGCAATCGCATCAGCAGCCACAATGGCCGTTCCCCACTTACTTGGGCCCCAGCTTGACTGATGTCTTGACTGCTCCCACCAGCCAGAAAGACCCTTTTGATTACCAAGACGCCTGAGGTTGACGCATATCATTGTCTGCTGTGAAAGCCATTATACTTCCATGGACAAGCATGCTGGAAAAAGGCAGCCCCAAACATTCATGCTTTTTGCCATATTAGTGATAGAATGTGTAGTGTGAATTGTACAGCTAGGCACATGTTTTTAGCATTTGCCAACACAGCAGGTAGCACATTAACTCAGCAAAATCTCAATTTCACACTCCTTGTGCTGTATTAGAGGTTTGTGCTAAACAAGCCGTTGAGAACTGCGCTGATAAGGCTGCCGTCCATACACACTCGTCTGCAGATTTCCCTCTTAAAGTGGCAGTATCTCCAGGACTCGAATGTCAGTGAATGTATTTCTTTGCCACAAAGCAATGCTTTTCTTCGTAAAGAAGCAAACACTGTGTCAAGGGCAGACACATGCGCGTGTCGAGATCTTCTTGGGTATCAGGAACAAGGTGAGATGATAGACCTCAACCAGCACATACACTGTGAGGGTAGGCATTGGCTAGAACACAACTGCTGCAATATAATTGTTCACACCAGTGCACCAGGCATTGTGCATGTCAAGTTCTTGCAGTGAGAAAGACACTGCTTCAGATGTGCCGTCGAAGTCTATTGCAAGTGTGCTACAGACTTCGACGAAAGGTAAAGCACATGCGCTGAGAGGTCCCTTGCAATGCATGTGTTGCTTGTATGCATGCATGGCTGACTCATGTCTGAACCATACCGTCTGAACCATACCGTCTGAACCATACCGTCTGTACCCAGCTGGGACGTGCACAGAGCAAATGCGCAGGTCATCTTGTCGTAGCTGCAACATCAGTGCGAACTCGAAATTGTTGACCTACCGAGCCTGCTTGCTCAACCTTAGAGTCTAGGTTGCCTTCAGACCAACGCCCATCGGGCCAGAAAACATAGGTGCAGCACAGCGAACAGCGGGCACCAGGGAGTGCTGTTTTGCTGTGCACTTTGCAACATGTCATCTTGCCGCGGCCGAGCCCGATCAGCTGCCAAGGTGGTGCGTTTGCATAACTGATCATGCTACACGAAGCACCAGGGGCAGGCACTAGTAAACAACGAAAAGACCCCAAAGTGTCAGCAGTGTTTCGCAGAAATAAAGCTCACGAGGTGCTGTATGTTGCTTGTTCAGTACCCTCAACACAACATATCGAAAGTCGCTGAGCTGACTGATGCACTATATGTCATGCAGCACTGTGCTGGTGTAAATGCTCTTGCTAGCTGGAGAGAGGAAGCTAAACTGTTCACAGCATCCAAAGACTCAACGGTCAAAAGGTGCGGCACACTGACTTTGTACATGTATGGACCAATTCTGATAAATCTCACATGGGCCATGCGTGAATAGGTGGGGTGTTTCTGAGCAACCTTCATTTGAGGCCACATACGAAGGTCACAGCAATTGGGTCAATGACATCACTGTGTTGGAGGACATCCTTGTGTCATGCTCATCAGACACGACAGTCCAGTTCTGGAAAACAGACCATACAGGTGAGTGTCAGGTTCAGATGAATGCTTGACCGCAATGGTATGTACTTTTGAGTGCCATGTCTGTTCTGCAACAAGGTTGACACTTTTGTGAACTGCTCTCTAGCAGTAGAACCATATGTCACACAGCAGCAACACTGGTGTGCCACACCTTACGCAGAAATGGTCCCAGCATGTATATGTGGCAGAAGCTTCTCCACTTGCTGTGACCTGTCATGAGCACATGAATACATGATTGCAACTCGTGTACGCTGCAGGGGAGCCTGCGCCTATTGCCACCTTCAATCAGCACACAGATTATGTGAACTGTTTGGCAGCAGCCAAATCCACCCCAATAGTTGCTTCAGCTGGTCTTAGAGCAGAGGTTTTCCTATGGGATGTTCAGAAAGCAATGCGCATCAATGAACAGGTGACCAGCTGCTTGGCTGCATTGCACAGTACGTCACACTTAGCGCGGCAATGCATCTTCTGTACAACACACCTGAATCTGCCACCAAGCAGCATGTCAGAGCTTCATGCCCCAATACAATCTCGGCACAACATGCTTGCTGCTCCACAATGCTTGCTGATCCTATGCAAGGAGAACAGACACACATGTATTGCCCTATGGCACAATCCCATACTTGCTGTTTGGTTCACAGTCTGGCTTATATGAAGCAAAGCCCTGTGAAGGACACAAGGGCAGTGTGTATGCACTAGCCTTAAATGAGCCAGGCAACTTCATGGCTGCTGGATCGACAGACGGCGCCATCAGCATCTCTGATACGCGCTCGCAGTCCAAGCTGGCATCCCTGAAAGGCCACACTGAAAATGTCAGGTCAGACCTTTGCAATGGCACGTTTGTCAGGACATTCACTTTAATGTCATGCCTTTGCTCATGCTCTGTGATGTGCAGCTATGTGATGTAGCTGCCCTGCCATGACTTTTTTTGGCAAAAATGTCGCTGAGCTACTGGTGTCTTTGTCATGGCCACAGATGGTGTTTGTACCCTCAACAACCTGTTATTGGTCAGCTGAAACAATGACCATGAGTCACAATTTGCATAGAGCAATGCCATGCATGGTGCTCAATTGCAGATCCTGTTGCACTCCAGCAGATATGCTGCAAAGCCTCTGCCACTACACTTCAACTTAAAGCCTCTGTTTTGGTGGAGGGCCTTGCTACCTAAAGGCTTTTACAACCCAGTGACATGTCAGTAGTGTTGTAGGGCTTTGCTGCTGGAGGACTTTCACAGTGATGAAATGAATCACACATCAGTAGCAGTGCAAGGCTATGCTGCTGATGGGCCTGTACAAAAGAAAGGCAAAGGGCGTTGCAGTGTTCACGTGAGTGACACATCAGTAATGGTGCAGGGCGTTGCTGCTGAATGCTGATGGCACTCTGCTGCTGTCAGGCTCTTCAGACCAGACCATCAGGCTGTGGGACCTTGGCCAACAGAGATGCATCCAAACCTTGGCTGTACACACAGACAGCGTCTGGAGTCTGCTAGCTTCGCACGATTTCAGCGTTGTTTACAGCGGTGGTCGAGACAAATGTGTTTACAGGTAGGAAGGCTGAATCCTGCTGTGCCTTAGTGTCCTGTAAGCTGTAAATGTGCAGCTCAGCTGCACCCTGCCACTGGCCTTGCATATCTGCATGTGCTGCACAGCAGACTTGATTGCATGCCAGCCATGCCCTTTGTTCCGTCTTGGGTTGCAGCAAATGGTTTAAAAGTCAGCTTGTCAGTCATTTGTGAGCCTATTAGACAAGGCAACACACAGAACAGATGCTCTTCAGAGCTCTGCTATTCATTCCATGTAGTCTCTGCCTGTCGTATCTCTGCGCAGACACATGATACAAGATGTCTAGCTGGACTTAGCATAGTGCTCAACATATTTGAGTGATTGTGTGTGCTACAGGACACAGCTGGCCAATCGCACCAGTGAGTTGCTGCTCACTGAACATGCCCCTATCAATGACATGGCCTTTGACAGCCAGAGCAGTGCCTTGTGGGTGGCCACTGCTTCATCTGCTGTCAGAAGGTGTGCCTCCATCTGCCACGTGTTCCCCCATACCTGCCTGGTACCCACATCACAGCTGTTTGCCTGGAGACCTGCATTTCAGCAGGTTGATCAACCAACGAAGTCATGTTTTCTGTCGTGAGTACTCATCAGGGGAGCCATGCGACAATGACTGGGAACCCAACATAGACTAAGCACTGAATGCAGTGTGTCACAGGGAATTTGTAGCAGCCACACAAGTCACTTAGCATTGTGATAGCTGCATGGTGGCTTCAAGTGACAAAGACTATATGACAGCATTTGCAGTAGATACACAAGATGGATGTGGCATTGTAATGCAGGTGGAATGTGGATGAAAGCCTGCCAGCTGCACAAGCACAACCACGGGCTTCTGTCGACCTGCAGCGCTTGAAGCAGCAGCAGCAGCAGCCAGACAACACCTCCTTCTTGGCCAGCACCTCCACATATGCCCGCTCACGTCAAGCCCAGGACAGACGTACGACTCTTCACCATGCTGCTTTTTTGAAGCTGCAAAACTATGCCTCTGCAACAAAGCACGTTGTGCTGCTCCTGCAAGCCGCTCCCCCAACACATATGCAGTGATAGCAAACAGGGTGTAGATCATATGCATGTGCATCATTGGATTGCTGACCATCAGCAGCCTTCATGCCATCTTGACTGCACAACATGCTGAGGTCTGCCATCATCACACTAAGCAGCCCAGCAGCTGACTACACTCCCACTAACGTCGCGTCATTGTTGCCGCATATGTGTTGGTGTAAGTTGTGTCCTGGGCAGCTCAGTATAATACTTGGCTCCTCATTAGATTGACGCCAAAAGGCGTAGTCTAGTCTTGTCGTTTCGTTTCTTTTCTTTTCTTTTCTTGTCTTTTCTTTTTTTTCCTTTTTTTCTTTTTTTCCTTTTTCTTTGTCTGACATGTGTGCTCTGGGGTTGCAGCCCTGCAGGCTCAACAGCAGCATGCCACTGCACAGACCAGAGGCATTGCGCCGCTTGTCCAGTCAGCTGTGCTGACAGATCGACGCCACATACTGACCAAAGATGCTGATGGCAATGTAGAGCTGTGGGACACAGCCACCGCTGCTGTCAAGGAGCGCTTTGGCCAGGTACTGTTCTGTCCACAACACGTGTCTCACTACAGGTGTAGTTGCTTTTCATTCCTGTCCCACACAGCTGAGTGTATGGCAGTCATGCCTGCTACATGCTTATCACCAAAAGCTTCATTGATTTTCATTCCTGCCCTACACAGCTGAATGTATGGCAGCCTCACATTTAGTTATTATGGTGGCGAAGGCCATGCTGGATGACATGACTATGAGATGTGTGTATGACACGATGATCAGAAGTGTCATAGCTGCCATGGTGCTACAGTACTGTGAGAGCCTGAAGCAGTCGTGGCTGAGAACTGTAATACTGTACGAGCTCAATACCAACACAACCCTAAAAATACAGTTGTAGTGTGCAATTCTGCAGGCTTTTGTGAACTGCATATAGACAATGTAAACGCTAAGTGTTATTGATTGTATGTGCTGATTCATTGGTAGGCGAGTCAATAGCAGGAACTCTGCCGTCTTTCAATGGGCATTTGATAGTTATGTGAGGCAAAGGTTCCCCTTTCAGGCTGGTTCTGCCAATGCAATGAAAGCACAGTCCCTAAGGCTTCAGGTAAGCCTGTTGCTCAGGCCACCGTCTGGGTGTGTGTGCACCTGGCTTTTTGTCAGAAATGCCACCAGAGTTGCCTTCCTTGGCAGAAGCAGAGCCACTAGCTTCATCACCACGCTTCTGCCCAGACTGGCTAAGGCAGACAACGCCATAACCACTCTAGCCATGGTTTTATGGATCCATAGAGTTCCATGGGGGGCAAATTAGTCCTGAGTGTGCACATCCAGATTTCATGGGTCCTGGATCCCTAGAGTTCCATGGGGGGCAAATTAGTCCTGAGTGTGCACATCCATGGGGGAGGGGGGATTAGTCCTGAGTGTGCCCCTTCAGTCCCTGTCTGCTGTGGTGCAGATTGACTTCCAGCAGAAAGAGGCAGAGCTGTTTGCGCCGCAGTCCATTCTGCCCTGGTTTGCCTGGGACACCAAGCTGGGCAGCCTCACCCTGCACCTGGACAGCACACAAACCTTTGCCGCCGAGGTGTATGCCTACACCATGGGCCTCCAGGTATTCATTTTTCTGTGCATGGCTTCCTTTGTTCATTCCTGTGTTTGTTGCTTTTCTCCTCTTATCGTTCTAAACTTTGCTTGCTCATGCACTCATGTATTCATTCAGCCATTCAAACCTGGGCAGCCAGGTATAATGCTTGGCTTCTCATTAAATTGACGCTGAAAGGCGTAGTCTTTTCTTTCCTTTTCTTCAGTCTGTTCAGCATGTGTCTTACCCAAGGGTATGCACTGTCCTGAGCTCTTGTTCTGGATTCAGAGACTGCTTTATCCTGTGCTCTCCATACAACCATGTGCTTGCATGTGCACAGTAGCACGTGAGTGTGCATGCATTGATGTGGCCAACAGCATGCGCTGCAAAACGGGAAAAACCAGTTCGCAGTGCCGTTTGTTGTGATGCCCAGGCTTTAACAAAGGACAGTGTATCATTGGCCAACAAGTGCTCATAACATGAGCTTCTGCAGCAATTAACTTATCATGAGTTGGCTGACTCAGCGCTGTGTCCCAATCACAGCGTCAGTGTATCAGTATGAGCTAGTTGCTGCACAATCGGATGTGTAGCCGCCAGCATCGCATCATGATTTCCAGGAAACTGGGTCATGACAGGTATGTATAAGGGGAAGGACCTAGTTGTGGGCAAGCGCATTCTACCTTGGTTTCGTGTTTTGCTGCAGTTGGTTTCAAAAGGCATGACATCTGCTGTGTTTGGTGCAGGCTCCAGAAGAGCAGAAGCTGAACTATGGCCTGGAGTTCCTGCGCGGCCTGTTTCTCACCTGGGCTGATGCTCTGCAGCAGCAGCAGCAGCAGCAACAGCAGCAGCAGCAACAAGCACCAGAAGGGGATGCACAACAGGAACCTCCTGACCCACCTCAACAACCTGATTCTGATGGGTATGAAAAACCATGCTAGTCCCCCTCAGGCCCCCTTCACTCCCCTTTGCCCTTTGTTAAATGCCTTTGCACAAGTTGTAGCTGCTGCAGCAGCAATGCCCTGAGGCCCTCAGCAGCACTTCACAGGATTCAACATGATATAAGGCAGCACGATTTTCCCCCCCCAACCCCCCCACCCCCCCGGTTGTCATGCCCCAGTCTCCAGCCTTTGAGTTGCTGTCTGTCTGCCTCTTCGACGGGTCATGCAGGAGCAGTGCTGCCCTTCAGCAGGATCAGTGCTGCCCTTCAGCAGGATCAGTGCCCCAGACAGCAGCCAATGCAGACTCCATCTCATATTGCACAGGACCTCAATCCCCTGTTTTTGCCCCAGACCCCTTTTGCTTCCTTTGCAGCCCCTAGAAACTCCTCTCTGCAGAAGCTATTGTTGTCCGCAGTACTGCATGCCCCCATCCCCCTCTCCTCCCTCTCTGCATCCCAAGCAGCAGTGGGCTGCACCCCTTTTGGCACACACCACAGCGTCCCCCTGGCCCTGTTTAGGTTCCTGTTTAGGTCCCTGTTCAGGCTCATAGGCACACCTTCCTTCTGAGACCCCTCTTCCTGCCTTTGCAGGAGCAGTACCTCCTTCAGCAGCAGCAGCCCCCCCACCAGCAGTGGGCAGGAGCCTTTCCAGTACACCACAGGGCTCTACCCCCCTGTCATCATGTGCAGCCTCCAGGGTCCAGGCCAGCCCTGGGACCAACAGCCCTGGCAGAAATGCGTGACTAAGTTCACGGGGCAGGAGCCCAAACTCTCAATGATCCCCCATTGGGTCTGCAGAGCTGTCTTCACTGGAGAGCATAAAACTGTCAAGGAGACCAAAGCTGGCTTCTTGCTTTCGCCTCTGCAGGTCAAACCTCTTCTGAGGTGTCATGCCCATGTGCTTTGACACATGTACATGTATATTTGCTGCCAGAAAGGGTTCTTTCCAGCAGAAAAGAAAAGGCATTAAAGATGTGCCCTATGGCTGACAAATCAGTGCAGCTTCTGTTGGTCAGCTGCAATGGCACCTCCAGTGTGTATGTGATCACTGAGGGCTGATCACATACATGAAGGGGTGCTGTGTGATGTTGATGTCATGCACATCGCAGCCAAGCTGTCATACCTTGCTTGTGACAGCCGCCAGACCAATGCTGTTGCATTGTAAAACATTGCTGTGTACTGGCAGGCACTCATCATTTGTGCAGGCTGTCTGTCAGCACACCCTGCATCTTAGCATGTGCGCTTGAGCAGGATCATGGATCACTCTGGATCAAGACACTGCTCCTAATCTCAAGGGACGCCACGAACAAATGCATGCTTGCTCATTGTCTGTGCCTGATCATGGCATGCGTGTGTGCAGGGCAGTGGTCTGCCATCATTGCTACAGAGCAAGCTGACAGCCCCACGCATCCTGCTCATCTACAAGGTGGCAACCTACTGCCAGTCCAAGCTTGCTGAGCAGAGCTACCATATGCAGCTCAGCTCTGTCTACTGGGATCAGGCTCAGCAGCAGGTACATGAGTACACATCTCACATCTTGGTTCCAGTCTGGCCTACAGCCCCCCTCACCCTCACCCCCAATCAACGCCGCTGCATAGCATTGAGACTGGCTGCGCACTTGAGACGGACTTTGCTTTTCTGTCAACAGGCAGGAAACGCAAAACAAACATGTTCTAGTATGCTCGCTATGCGCTTCTTCTCTGGTGACTGATATGCAAAAACCATCTCAGGTGTGCAGCCTGCCTCAGTTGTATGCATCAGGAGCGTACTGCTGCTGTCTGACCAATGCAAATGCTGCGCAGCTGTCTATGCTATGCAGTTGCGCAACATGACCCATGGGAGGAAAGTAACTGTCCACACATCAGTACAAAGGCAGTCATGCATGATGGCCGCACACAAAATGTAACAAGTCCACAATGTTGCAGGAGGCTGTGAATGCAAGCAGGAATCGGCAAGGAGATGTACTCGAGCTGACCTGCAACGGCTGGGTATGTGTCAGGTCTTGCAGCACATTCCATTCTGCATACTACATGCCCTGCACCTCTCATTTCACCAAATGTACACATGAAACCCGCCAACCTGTCATTCTCAGCATTGCTTGCAGCATGGGTACTACCACTGTATGCAGCGTACCCCTATTTGTATTTGTGCATGCCTCATAGATGTAATGCTGTGTCAAACTGACCTATCTGATGCAGCTAAGCTGACTAGGTATGGCTGCTGAGTGGCACTGTGATGCAGGCTGTTCCCTATGACTTGAGCTTGGCTGCTGTCCGGCAATACATCTGGAAGCGGTCTGATGACCCTGTGTTGCATTATGGGCGTCAAACTCCTGGTAGACCTGCACCTATGCCCATCATGAAACCTGTATCATAGTCGAGACTAGCCCCTTGATCACACATATCTAGCTGAAGTCAACCCAGTGTGCTTGCTATCTGCTACATACTCTTTAAATGCCTTAGAGTCTGCCAGCAAATATGAAGCTTTAACCTGGCTAAGTCTGCCAGCAAATTTGAAGCTTAGCTTGGCTAAGTATCACTACCTCTACAGCGTATTATGTGCAGACTGTGCGAGAGCCTGTCACAGCCTCACATTAGTCTGACAGCTCCTGTGATGACTGCAAGAATGCAACGGCAGTGATTTCTACCCAGAAAACCAGTGTATACATGAGTTCGTGGATAGGCTTGTGCCTAGACATACGTTATGCACAGCACCTCTGAGTCAGCTTGCTGGGGTGTGCTGCAAATGCTTAGGTGGTTGCTTTTGTTACCAATACAGTTTCACGCAGTAGTCATAACAGCAGCATCAGGCACAGACAGGAGTATTCCCTGCCATGATAGTCAGATTGACGCCAACAGACCCCACTGGTGCATGTTCCAGTCATGTGCAACGACACCTTTTCAGAACATCAATTGGCTGCAAAAATCAGCATGCACAAAAAGAATACAGGAGTCCTTGTCATCACAGGTAGTCAGCCTGACTGTAGCTTGGAGCCAGTAATACAATGTGTCACTATCCAAACATAAACAAAACTGTCAGATGAGTGGTTGACGTGTCAACACAGTTGGAGAGCAGCTGCAAAAACTACGACGCGTTCTTCAGTTTGATAAGCTCTGTGATGAAGTTCTTCACAAACTCCCTTTGATCTGGGGTCTCAGGAGATCGTCTCCCTGCAAATGCACATTCACACCTGGCAATGGCTTCTGCAACAAAGAAAAGCAGGCTATAGCATGTATCCCTGCAGATAGCATGAGCCCCAGGCTGAAGCCAATAACACATGGCTGGTGAGATGGCCATTGAGATGCATGCACCCTGAGTAAACCGTGACCACCAGCCCTTAGGGGCTCCTGCATATCATTGGGGCTTTGCAGGTCAACAACATACCTCCATCATTTCGTGTGTCAAACGCAAATTGTATTCGGTCAGCTGTCTCGTCTGCAGTCAGGTGGTAGCAGCTGGCAAGGAAGCAGGAGGCAATTGTACCAGCCCGACCACGCCCACCCCAGCAGTGCATGTACACCACCTGCCCATCTGTGATGAACCCCTTCAGCTGTTCCACTAGAGCCAGCATCCTACAATGCATAGTCCATGCATCAGCTCTTGTCAGAATGAAATGTCTGATTGTCATGTGAAGTGTACTATTTGTGCCTCGTGACCATCTGTGACTACTCCCCTAAAGTAACGTCAGCAGGGTGCAAAACCATGATGGCACTCTGCCTGACAAGAAAGCGGAGGCCATACTTAGCAACATGTAGTTCGTTTTCAGATGCAAGCCAGTGCGCTGTCAGCAATGCCAGTCATTGATGCATGTCATATGCGCATGCAGGCATCCCAGCATTGCAAGATGAAACCCAAAAATGTCTGCATTGCTTGCACCAGGCACGTCACCGTTTTATTCTGCTCGTATGCAACAGAAATTGCTTGTGTTCAACAGAGTATCAGCATCTGGGGCTTGAAAAGTTATGCAACGGCCAAGCTTTTCAAGGTTTGTCAGTATAGGAGCAAGTGAAGCAGGCTTCAGTACTCACTGGTCCTTGTCTGGCAGGTTTAGATCCACAATCGGGTCAAACACAAAGCTCAGCTGTCTTCGCCCACTTGTGTCTTCCTTTCTTTTTGGGGGCAGAAATTTGTCGATGTGTGGATTTCGAAGACCATCCATCTCCTACATGGACAGCATCATGTAGCTGGAACGCCAGTAAAATTATTGTCATTACTATTATCCATTTCCTGCATGGGCAGCATCATTAGCAAATGCCACTTCTCATCCGTGCAGGAGCAACAACCCGGAGATGAGCAAACTTGATACTGCATCATGAGCTGATGCTGGCATGCATACAGTGGCACTGAGGCTCATGCTGTTGAAGAATTACAGACAGCCAAGGGTGTTTTGTCATAGGTGAAACAGTACTGCCATGACCAAGAAACATGACGCAAGCATCTGCTGTGTGTACAGTCTCTTACAGCTGTTTCACTTGGCCCAGTCAAGGAGGCTGCAATGCCTTTGGCTACAGACATGTAAGGCATGAAGCCCTTGTGGCCTCCTATCTTCATCTTGTCCTGAGAAGGCAGCTCTTCCTACAAGCACGAGCCAACAATGATTTCACAAGTGCTGATGTATGTGTGTCAACACAGGCCCGTGACTTTATGCCATATGATGTAAGATGGAGTGCATGTGTGCTTGAAAAGCATGCACAGCGAACTGGCTACATTAGGCTGCTTTGTGCCCAAGGCAAGAGCCAGCACAGGTGACGTCGATGAATCTTGCAGCAGCTTTGTTTGCAGAAGCATGTGACATAGTTGCCGTGAGCTGCACCTGTAGGCAGACAAAGGTTGTGATTCCTGCTTCCACAATCTTGCGTACTTGCGCTTCCCCCTTGTCTCGTGACCTATACAAGCAGCAGCTGACCATGGACACCAGTTTCAAAAGCAGTGAAGCTCATGCCATGACACAAGTGTTTTTGTGACAAGGGTCAAACCTCCTAATTGTAGAGACTCAGTAAAGCTGGAAACCTGTCACTGTACAGAAATATTTTGGAAGCAATGATGAACAGCACAGATCAGTGACAACTCACGGACATCGGCTGGGTTCCACGTAGGGATATCTGCCAACCATTAGGTGACCTGGTATAAGCCAGTTGGCATATGGTGTAAACTTGACTCTGTCCTGATAGGTGTCTGCAAGAACACTGTCAAATGGTGTGCTGCCGATGTGTCACTTGCATGAACACAAGCTGGGAATCCTGGAACAGTCACTTGCCATCTAAGGCTGGCAGAGCAGGCAAAACTTGTGACTGTGCAGCTTGGACGTCGCTGTCAGTTTGAGTCGCTTTAGCAGTGACGCCATTACTGCGCAGCATCCTTGCACGTAGGCAATTGCATCGATTGAGACCGAAAACTGGCTGAGGACCTTGTTTTCTCAGTTGCCGTAGGACAGGCCGCAGCGTTGTGGGGCAGGCCTGGCAGTCAATGGCGGACGCAGAGGAGGGCAACGTGGGTTGTGTCAGAACGTGCATACTGAAAACTGTGGCACCGAAAGGAATAGCACGTAAAACGCTTCAATGCATGAGGGCTGGCTGCCGCGGGCGCTTTTCACAGTGGGTCAGCATCTGAAAGCATAATTGGCTCCGAAACCAACCTCGTTCGTGCTATGCATGTCATGGAGGGACGGCGCTCGGACAAGAGACGAGTACGCGGCAGGACCTCCCAACTGAAGTACACCTGATAACGCGACCGTGTTCCCCACTGGTGTGACCTGTGAAACTTTTCGCGACGGCGCAATGAGCGACGCGGACAGCGCGGGCAGTCATGGCCGCGCCAGCAAGGCTCCCAGGTCCGCTGAGGGCCGGGTGGCGCGAGTTCGGAAGCAGTTCGAGGCAGCTAATGCACTTCCTTCGCCTT
>JAABUP010006655.1_pt1 | contig 16226 bp, 12 predicted proteins | sample 5559201 | NCBI WGS metagenome assembly JAABUP01 (sample SAMN10711887, study PRJNA513373) | rock metagenome | isolation source: Antarctica rocks | place: Antarctica
TACATCTCTCTCTAAATCACAAAACCTGCAAGGATTGATTTTCTAATACCAGACATTTCGCATGTCTCCTGCGACCGCGAGGCTGGTCGATAGCCAACTGCGATTTCCCCTGCACACTCTACCTATTAGGGCCCCCACCTATTATACACTCTTCGCTCAACACCTGCATAAATTGTATATTTATTTCGACTTTATAAGGGTTACATCAAGCGCGAAATCACTTCTTGAGGTTTCAAAATGCTTGCTTATCGGACAAAGCAAGAGGGATGATGTGACTGAACCGATCAATCGGTTTGACGCATACCCAAGCATCTAGCCCAGAGTGGTGCTACCGGCATCAAAGCATGGAATATCTAGAAACACTCATTCAGAGTAGTAATACAAAGTCGTTTTGCTACGGCTTTGGGTTTTTGGGAAAGATCTCCGCGGCACCGGCCCTGGCGCTTGCTCTGACGCCAGTCCTACTCAAGTTCTTGACTTCAGCCAAAAACACCACATAGATGCCTTGAAATTGCCACTTCTCACATTTACCAGCGTACGCGACTGCGACTTCTTCCCAGCAACATACTTCCACGCGAAGCCGGTGATCTGCTGAGGAACCAAACTTCCATGTCTACAGCCCGGCAGCGCCGTCGTAAATGATCACGAGAGCGCATCTTTAAAGAGAACATATGGATGATACAACGGGCAAGCGTTTGCAGATGCGCTGCGGCGCCGGTGTCTGGGACCTGGGAAAGCATGAAAAGGAAAACAAGAAAGAGATGAGGTTTGCTTGATGCTACGTGGGAGTAAGACCAAGTCACTCGTGAACACGACACCTTTTCTCTGGTGGAATTAAAACTTAGATGTTCCTTTGTTCAAGAAGGATTTTTCAAACCCATATCCAGGAACAGCATTTCTAGCGCTTCGTAAACTTTTGACTCCCTCCTGTCATCTGCCTTCCCTCGGTTTGACGGTCTGCTCTGGTCAAATGATTTCTGGAAAGCGCCCCACCTCCGGCAAGCAGTCGCTAAGCCCTTCACCCCAAGTTCCTCCCCTTCCGAGTCAAGCTCTCCGTCGATGTTATGTTTTCCGATTTTATCTAAAATTTCGTACAAAAGGCCATACCAAGGGTTGTACACGCGGTCCTTTAACTTCAAGGTATCTTCAATCAGTTGTTCGAGATCCTTGCGGATCGGTTGTAGTGTCGAAAGAAGATGCCCTGCAAAGGACACCACTTCTGCAACGACTGGCTGGATGGTTCTCAGAATGTCAATTTGCGTCTCTACCTCAAGCGTATCTGTCATTGGGAACCCTCGGGCGCACGACCGCCTATCCCAGAAACTGCGGTTCCCGATGATCTGGGCGCGTGTACCGAATATATTCGCATATTCTTTCGCCAACCCGGCTTTCAACTTTATGGCGTGGTCGTTTATGGACTGTAGTGAGTCTAGGAACTGGAAGCCAGAGGTATTAACATGGGCGAATTGCGGGGCGATATGCTCGATATAATCATGCACGAGTCTTTGTTCGCGATGCTTGGGTGGAGGCGAGTCAAACATTGCAGCTTTGCATATGCTGGCCATCCAATAGCCTAGTAATTCGTTAACGTTCTTGTGAAACGTAGCGAATTTCAAAATTGCGGAGTTGCTAGCTGATATGTATGAAGTAAGGTCCTGGAGTAGTTCTTCCCTGGATGAGAGGGAGGAGGCGTTGATTATAGTAGAAACTCGACTGCCGAGAATGCGACGATCAATCGCGCCCATCTGACGTAAGGTATAGTACCGATCGCGGATGGCGTAACCCCAGTCACCATGGATTTTCCAGATTTCTTCTCTGTTGATCAAAGAATTCTCGACCTTAATTGAAACGGGAGGGGGTGAGCGAGTAAGCGAGGAGGTGGAGGAGTAATTCTTAGACATGAGAGGAAGGCAGCAGAAGAATACAAAGCAACCATATGCAAAGAAGCTGAGCGCGATGACAATCAACAGATAACGGAGGAAGGTCCATGGGTAGGCTATAGTTGTTTTGATAAGCAACCAGACAGTTTGGCAAGCTTTTGGTAGGGCTCTGTGGAACCCTCGTTGCTTACCGGTTATTGCAGACCTCAAATTCATAAATCCTTCGGAAAGTGTCCGTCGATGGCTAGTGAAGAGACTGGATGTCAATTTGATAAGACGTTGGTTGAAGCTTTTCCAGAACGCCTGGCTTTCATTCTGCAATGTCGACTCATTGACTCTCAACTGTGATTCACTCTCCTGCTTCGGCCTAGAACCCGACTTGAAGAGTATTGACCGTGACAGAACACGAGTAAGGGTTCCATTCTCAGCGTCCTCGTCGGTTTCTATTAGACGGTCTCGACTAGTTGTGATTGAGGCTTCCTCTTGACCCCCGCTGTATCTCGTCCTCACCTCAGTCACAGTTAGTACACTCCGGTGTAGATTTGTGTCTTGCTTGACGTGTCCCGCTCTTCCACTTGGAGGCTCTGCAGTCCGGGCCACATCTATTGGCGCTGACCGCTGAGATCATGATTCAGTAATGAAGCTCTGCGACAACTGAAGGAAAGGAAACACACCGAATCGATCTTTCTTTTCGGCATCCAGCTATTTGGCCTCCTTGTACCCTTGCAAGAACTAAATTGGATGCGAAATGTCGGTTCATATTTTCTGAATTCATCTGATGCTGAGACAAGGGAGACTCTAAACTTGTGAACAAAGAGAGTTACGGATGCATTTTTCCCTTTGTCTCAACATGCAATCCCCTCGTTTTCGCATTTGCACCCATCCTACCCGCCCACACACATGCAGCAGTCCATGGTTGCTGCTCCTTTCCGCCGTTCGAAGATTGTGCGGGTCCCATAAACCATCGGCTGCAAGGATCAACCACTCGACCACGTACACCACTAATGGTGAGACTGAACGACAGCTGAATCATCAATCAGCTGATCATCTTGCGAGTCATCGAGTCTGTCACTCTTCATCCGAGAGATGTGGTATGGTCCTGGAAAGCGTGGCCTATCTGTATGGCAGCAGTAGTACATGTCGCACTGTTTCCTCAGTGGAGTACAGTACTTTATGGTCGATGTATTTATGTGGCCTGATAACGGCTGGCGGGGTACGAGTATCTACACTACTTTGTTGACTACCCCGCTATGATGATGTTTAGTCTCCATCCAGGCATCAGAATCATTTTCTCGTATGTTCAACCCCCTCCGGTGGATTCGCTTCTGTCCAATGTCAACATATTCTACCTTCTCCTAAACCTAATTGCTCAAAGTGCAAGAGATCCAATCCCAACACCCACCACCGGCCTGCCCGTCGCCATCCAGCTGCACTGCCAACAACCGCCTCTCTTCTGCTACTGGTGCGCCTGAGCGCTTCGAGACTCTTGGTACCCCACCAATCCTCCAGAGCATCTATAGCCATATAAGGAAGGGTCTTCACAAGACCTACCAGCTCTGCTCTCTCCCCCTCTTCTCCTCCTCCCCAACCTCATAATGTCGACTACAAGCACAATCACCAAGTCCAACGTCGGCGTCTACACCAACCCGGCCCACGAACTCTGGGTTGCCGAGTCAGAACCAAGCCTCGAGACCATCAAGAAAGGCGAAGATCTCAAGGATGGCCAAGTCACGATTGCTATCAAGAGCACTGGTATCTGCGGGTTCGTCCTCTCTCCTCTCTCCTCCCCATCCTCTTTCCCTGCCCATTTGCAAATTCTGCTTCCTTTCTATTCTCTATGCTTCCGTCAATAACCAAATCACCAAATCTTGACTTTTCTACAGTTCCGACGTCCACTTCTGGCACGCCGGCCGCATCGGCCCCATGGTCGTCGAGAAAACCCATATCCTCGGCCATGAATCCGCGGGCATAATCCTCGCCGCCCACCCCTCCGTCACTCACCTGAAAGTAGGCGACCGCGTGGCCATCGAACCGGGCCTCATCTGCAACGGCTGCGAACCCTGCCTCACCGGCCGGTACAACGGCTGCGAACGCATGCAATTCCTCTCCACCCCACCCGTCGACGGCCTGCTCCGCCGCTACGTCACCCACCCCGCCGTCTGGTGCCATAAAATCGGCACCATGAGCTACGAGAACGGCGCGCTGCTCGAACCCCTCAGCGTCGCCCTAGCGGGCATGGAGCGCGCCAGCGTCCGCCTCGGGGACCCCGTCCTCGTCTGCGGCGCCGGCCCCATCGGCCTCATCACCCTCCTCTGCTGCGCCGCCGCTGGTGCCGAACCCATCGTCATCACCGACATCGACGAGGGCCGCCTCAACTTTGCCAAAGAGCTCTGCCCTCGCGCGCGGACCTACAAAGTCACCCGCGAAGTTAGCACCGAAAACGCAGCCTCCGACATCGTCGCCGCGGGTGGCGGCGTGCGCCCGTCCATCGCCCTCGAATGCACCGGCGTCGAATCCTCCATCGCGTCGGCGATCTGGTCGGTCAAATTCGGCGGCAAAGTCTTCGTCATCGGCGTCGGCAAGCCCGAGATGCAGATCCCGTTCATGCGGCTCAGCACGCAAGAAATCGACCTGCAGTTCCAGTACCGGTACGCCAACACGTGGCCGCGCGCGATCCGGCTGGTGGAGAGCGGCGTGATTGATCTGAAGAGGTTGGTGACGCATCGGTTTGATATCGAGGATGCGGTGAGGGCGTTTGAGACGGCGGCGGATCCGAAGACGGGGGCCATCAAGGTGATCATACAGAGCGAGGTTGATGTTTGAGTGAGATGGTGGATTGGTGTGGGTGGTGGCGAGGAGGTGATTTAGAGAGATAGACAAACCATGTGACCTGTGACGAGCAATTTCTTTCATCAGATAAATATTCCTCCATCGTTGAACAATTACATCGTGAAAAAACACTTTTTTATAAACACCCGCTGAACAGTCGATATCCTGCCTCCTAGCTTCCTATCCTATGATACACCCAGCCTATCCTAGCCTCCGCCATACCATTACGCTGACGCCATAATTACGCAACATTACAGTTCAGATATCAACATGAAGAAAAAACTTCCCCCTAAACGCCCCCTCCACCAACTTCCACAACCGAAAACCACCAGATCCCCGCCTCCCCTTCCCTCACGGATGCATCTTCTGCCCCATCAACACCCCGGTCAGCCAACCTTCACAACACCACTTGGCCATATAATGCGCGCACCACGGACACTTGACCGCCGCATCCAACACCCCCTCCTTCTGAACCCCCTCCCCGCCACCACCATCGTCCCGCACCATCTTCTTCGGCATGATCATGGCCTCGTATAGCTCGCTGGGCAGGTCATGCCAGTACTTGCACTTGCAGCAGATGACGAAGAGCTTGCGCACGGGTGCTTGGACGGCCTTGGCGGCGGTGAGGTCGGCGGTGAGGCTGCCGGTTGGGGGAGGCTGGGAGGGCGCGCTGGTGTGGCGGCGGGAGGTGATGGATGGGCGCTGCTGCTGTTGGAGAGCGTGGAACGCGGGGGAGGTGGGGCGGAGGGTGGAGTGGGGGCGGATTGTTAGGGAGGAATCGGCGTTGGGAGACTTTGGGGGAGCAGAGCTGGGGAAGTAAGAAGTGGAGCCAGGGGCGGGTCCTGTGGTGCTTGAGCGGATGAAGGAGGCGCGTTTGGGTTTGGTGAGAGGTTGGTGTTTGAGCGGGGGGAGGAAATCAAACGAGGGGGGTGGAAGGCCGGATTGGAGAAGTGGGTTTGAGCTGTGACGCTTGATGGAGGGTTTATGGCCGATCGTATCACCATTAACACCTTCAACGACGACTCCAAGAGCGGCTTTTGCTGGAACTCGGCTATCTGATGACGGACGGCTGGCGCTGCTCTCTGTCACCGTTGGAACGAATGGTCGTCGAATCTCGGGCTGAGTGGCATTCTTCTCCTCCGACGGTAGCGCTGGCAGATGCTTTGTGGTTATCAGGACTGGGGTAGTCGAAGATCTAGGAAGTGGTCTTGAAGATCTCGACGGCGGTAAGTCATCGTTGAACAGTTGAGATGAAGCTGTACGTGTTCTTGAGTGGCTGAATACGTTCGGAGCCTCCAGAGCAGACTCCCTTTGCGAGTTAGTCTTGCCATTAGAAGGCTCTGGCCGTACTTTGTCTGTGTCCTCTGATTTCGAGTCCTTTGCAGATCTCGTTGCTAGATTGCCAGAGCTCTTGGGTTTTGGAGATGGCGATCGGGGATTATCTTGAGAGCTTGCGTTGCCTTCATTAGCTCCTGCATTGTGTGGTGGATCGGTCGGCTTCTTGCGACGACTAAACCCACGGTATTTGTCTGGTATCAACACAGACGATTCTTGAGTTCGGTTTAGAGTGACTATGTCTCGGGAGTCATGGAGAGAAGAATCATGTGTGTGTGGCTGTCTCTCGCCAAAAGATTCCTCCTTTGCAATCGACGACCCTGGCTGGAAGGATACTGTCCGCAAACCCTGCTTGACCAACTCGGCAGAACCGCCAGGAGTTGTCTGAGAAGGAGCGACCTCTGACCACAGGTGTCTATCCTCCACTGCTTGCTCATTCGCCTTTTTGACAGCTTGCTCGTCCTGAAAGCCAGCAATCGAGGCCTGTTGATGGTACATTCGACTCTTATGAACATAGCTACTACCATCCGGATATTGACTTGCCTGTGCTGGCTGCTTGTGGATTGGCGGGACTTCGGGCATCGGAGGCACGTCAGCGGACGTGGTGGCTGGAAATCTGCTTAATCTATCCACGGCGCCCTCAACCCTACTGTCTCTTCCGTTAACCGGTGGCTTGGCCGGTGGGGCTTGTGACCATCTGTTATACCCCGATTCCTGCTTGACCGCAGCCTTGGTGTCCTCGGTGTCCTTCTCTTTAACCGGCGGCGATTGTTGTCTTCCCCTATGATCTGCTTTCAGTTCAGGTGCGATTATCATCAGGTCAGTGTCTGTTCGACTTCTACTCAGCAGCGGGAGGCTGTGATGTGCAGTTTGATTAGGCGCAATGAAAGCCTCAAGCTCTTTCTGCTTGCTAAAATCTATTGGCTTCTTGAGCTTGGCGGTTGCTTCATTCCCTATTTTCCGGGCATATCTGGCAAGGGCTTCTTGATACGCGTCATCGCTGCCCCAGGACTTTGATCGGTCGGTCTCTGATGACCCATTGCGGGAATGAAATCCTAAACCCTGGTAATGCGGAAGTGGGGGAAGTTGAGGTGGACCCAAACCCACAGAGGAGCGGAATCGCTCTGGAGTGTCTGGCGCCAGTTCAGTACTACTTGCTGGTGTAGAATCCGAGCGCTTCTCCTTGAATGATCCAAAGGAGTAGCCTGAAACTCTCTTCTCGTCTCCAGATGACCGCCTGGAGTTGTCTTGGGAAGTCGAACGCGACGAGATAAACGAGACAAACGAGTTTCTCCTCAGCCCCGTAGGCATCTTCTGCGTATCCATGGCCGCAGGCGGTGGTTGCTTGTTCTGGCGCTTTTCGGCCTTGGGTTCTGCGGCTTTCCGCTTATCCTCGTCTTTCTTTCTTCGCTTCTCTAGTTCCTTGGTCTCCTTCCTCTCCTTCTCCAACCTCTTTCTCTCCTTCTTTTCCTTTTTCCATCCATGATCGGTCCAGCTCGGAGACTTGCAGATCGACGAACGGATAGACTTATTCTCGTCATCATCCATCTCTTGGTCTGAACCTAATTCCCTGGCACATAATGTGTCATTGTTCGCACGGTGTATGTTGGGAGATGGAACTGGAGCAGTCTGTGAACGAGTTAGAGGAGGTGGTGCACGCTTTTGGGCTCTTGGTGCAGGCATTGGCGCGGCTGGAGTCACTGAGCCGCCGGACAAGTCCGAATTCTCAATTACATTATGTTGTTTGTTTGGAGGCGAAAAGCGGTTTTGCTGCAATTCCCCTTGTCAGTATGCTTGTCATTCAGAGTGTGCGAGGTGCTGCGACGTAGGTTTGCATGAAGATCAAGCTGCTTGCCCACAAGGTGCGATTGCTGTCGCAACGAGGTGCGGCGCAGGTCGCAGCTTCGTCACAAGCTTCAACTGAACGTTCAGGAGCTAGTAGTAGGACTTGCGTCGCGGACAAGTGCATAGACAAATGGAGTTTCCTACCTTGCTTAGCTTCTCGAGACGAACCATGCGGAGCATTGGATTTGCTCGTGACGCCTCAGGTTTCGAGCTGGCAAGAGACATTGGGGTAACAAAAAGGCAAAATATGTACGAAGGACGATGAAACTATGCACGTGGGTTTCTCAGTTGTGGTGGAGCGAATTGAAGGATTGGCCAGGTATTTCTATTCGGCGTGTGAAACTTGCGGCCCAAATTGGAGAGGCAGTGAACTGAAGATCACCAGCGTTGGTACAGGCAGTACATGGTATTGACATGAAGTCATCCGGATGGTCGTGTCGGTTAGCTTCTGTATTGTGAACGGTTTGTGTTACCTCGCCGTCTCGTCAGCGAAAGAGAGTGGGTTGATCTTCACGCAAAGAACGAGCGGGGATAGCAGGCATAGCTGGGGAGTAACCCTAATGTGTTCTTCGTCCACTTGCGATGATAACCCGAAAGATGGCAAAGAAAATGGCACCGAAACGAGTGTTGATGCTGCGAAGGGAGAAGGTTCGTCTCACTATGTCAGGTCAGAGGTGCTCCTTAAGCTTCCATCGAGGGAGTTTCGCCATGCGTCAGAAGCGACAGGGATGATGTTGCGCTGAAGATGATCGGCCGGCTCGCTTGAAGGAGGGGGACACCGGGGATAATAAAGTACTATTCTCTGCCAATTATCTATTACACCTATGTTGCAAGCGAACCATGGGGTATCATCCATCTAGGTATGTTGTGTATATATGGATGAGTTGACCTAATTCATGAACAGAACCCCCCATCGATGGATCAAATCCCCAATGAATGGAAGACACTCACTCATCGACGGCTATAAATCTCCACGGTTTGCTAGCCCAGAGTTTATCCGTCTTTCAAAAGGTTTACATGGGTCAAAGGCTCAATCAACAGCATTATCGCTGGTTGATATCAAACAATGTTGAGGGATACAATCATTGTTACGGCTTAGCGTGGTTGGAGCAAGCTTTAGGGGGTCAGCATCTGCAAGTAAAGCACTCCACTGTTGGTACGAAAGTGTAGGTCATCATATTACTCCGTCCGAGTTAATAGACCTTCAACACATATCTTCCATCGCAGACCGGATCAACTTTGGAAAAGTGTTTCCTGGCCGGGGTATATAGAAAGTAGAAACCACAATCCCATAACTCCAATCGCACAATCAATTTTCATCATCAATCGTAAATCGTCAAGCCAATCACATATATCAACCACATTTACCAGACATCATGTGTGGCGTCGATAAGTGCTGAATCGATGGCGCTTCGGCGGAACCCAGGTGTTCGACCAAGACAAACAGCGCTGTCAATGAGTGCTGAAGGATTCGTTAGTATGGCGAGAGAGCGACAAGACAATGACGTACTGTTGAGAAACTTCTCCACGTCGATGAACTTCTTGGCGGAAGTATTAAAGGTAGGTAGAGTATCAGCAAGTATCGGGTCCAGGAAAAAGTGTGGGTCAGAGACAGTACCAAAACCAGGAACCTTGGAACCCGAAGAGTAGTCTATGTTCACGTCCGAGAAATCCGGCACATCGAGGGTGTCCGCATTCCAGAAATAATCTTGTCCTTCCAGAATAGGGTCATGTGGGAAGAAGGACTCTGCGATCCGAGGGCTTTGGCTATCCATTGAAGATTCGCTAGGGGATCCTATGTTCTGGTTTTGTGTCTCGGACAGCGATAGTTCTGGCACCGGAATCTCTACCCAAGATGACCGCGCATCCATGTATAACCCCCGGGAACGAAGGTATTGTTCGACATCGTTGGAGTCGAACCATTCGCCGTCAAACTCAATAAGATTTATGACCTGCGTCATGGTCAATCCCTCCGGTACCGGCGTCTCAGCGGCGATTGGATACATAGGTCCTGTACAAGCTTCCGCCGCCCACCAAGACGGTGGTGGATTATCAGTACCATCGATTCCGATGCGTGGATAATGGAGGCCTGCACCCCCAAGATGCAGTAGAGGTGCCTCCCAAACTTCCAGACTCTCCCTAGTAGACCTCAGCAGTAGCTTTTGCATGTGCTCTACAATTTGTTTTGCGTTGCTGAAAAGGAAAGTGAATTTACAGATTCTTTCGATGTCTTCCCTTGGGGATTTGGGACTGGTCATGAGCCGAAGCGCATATTCTAAAGTTTGTCGTAGTAAGCGCCGTCCAAAGGATGTCTCATAAGTGGAAGAACTTCTTGGTAAAGGTAGAGATTTCCCCACAGATGACCCGGTCCATCCTTTTGCCAATGCTGTTTCTGGGATTTCAACTCGGTACTGCTGCGTATACTTCTCAGGGCTCCATCCCGCCTCATCTGGGCTTGCCACCTGCCGGTTCGCGCTCGATGCTATACCAGAGGGGCGAGCCTCGCCTATCGCGGTCTGTTTTTGGTCAACTGTTTCGTAGCCCCACGGTGCTGCACGAGCCTTCTCACCAGCTGAGGATGATCCTTTAGACCGGGGAGGCAGTCTAGGTCTTCGCGATGTCCGAGACCTGTCTAGCGGAGGTGTTTCGTCGCCTCCATAGACACGTGCAGACAAATTAGGAACTTGCTCGTCTTCTTCCTCATCCACTCCTGTAATCTGACGCGCAGACTCAAGGAAATGTCCCATTGTTGTTTTCAAATCTTGCGCTAAGCTCGGCTCCCATCTGCGGATTCCGGAAGAGATTGCCTTGTCATTGAAATCCAGGAAAGAATTATTCATATCTTCGATTGTACGTTCGAGCTCCGAAACCCGCTTGTTAAGGCCGGAGATGGTGGTTTCCTTTCGCTGTCGATATGCTCGCTGTGCAAGTCTAATTTGAGTACGACGGCGCTTTGGGAGAATCAGCTTGTGAGGCTCAGGTAGTTTGTACCTAGAGACGATACCTCTGCCGCGGTTTGATCTCGCGTGTCAAGTCGAGGCCTCCCTCGTTGGCGTGATGCGTTCAACTCATCTGGACTTGTGCTGTGCGTATCCTCCTTTTTCTTGGGGTTCCGAGACTTCATAGGCTTGGTAGCTTTCCCTTGGCGAACGAGACTATTCTCATCGTCGCTTTGAGGGCTGGTAGGCAGTAGTCCTCCGTAAAGGGGAGCATTTTCGCCCTCTGCTTCCATTAAAGCCGTACCCTCGTAGGTTGTTTCTGGGTAGTCTTCGGAGGGAGGAAGGTCCAAATTCATCGGCGGTTGGCCGCTGTAGAGAGCTGTATAATCGTACAGCTGCGCGACATGTGCTGGTAAAGGCGTGTTCAGAGCAGGATCCGGCGAGAATTGTACAGGGTAATAGTAGCTTGGCTGAACTAGATTTCCAAAGTCGAAATAGTCCAGTGGAGGTCCGAGAGTGAAGTCGTCGGGAATGGAGGGCGAAGTATTTTCATATGTGCGGTTCTCTTCGACTCGTAAAGATGACTGGACTCGGAGCATCTTTTAGTAGAATAGTGCTGCTTCTCGGTAATCGCGCCGAGGCTGCTTATGAATCCTAGGCTATACGTACGTCATAGCGAGTTGACCAATCAGCTCTGAAACCAAAATAGAACATAGCCGAGATGCGTTTGAAAGCTTCTCGTACCTTATCACCCTCCTGGTCCCTTTTAGACAACAGGCCAGGTGATTGATGGTTACCAAGTGCGCCCCACAAACATACAGAAAGTCCTTTTAGCGTTTCTGCATAGAGATACAAAAATCAGTTGATATGGAGGCACTGAGCTTGATCAACGACATTTGACAAGCATGCTCCAGGGAGCTCCTTACAGAGCTGCGGACTTGTTTCTTTATATTGGCTTCCTTAGGGTCTTGCACTAATGATGCGAAACGTCGCTGACAGACCCTTTGAAAGAATGGTTGCATACTGTCAGGGTCTTCGCGGCACCTGCAGCCTGCAAGGCATATGGTTTGGGGAAAAGAGGTCGGCATGGATGGAGGTGGCTGTTGATCTGCTAATGGGTCTCTCAAATCCGACTGGTTTCAACAGGAGCAACCTGTCACGTCTGTTGGTGGAGTAATCTGCGGGAGTCAAGTACCCAGGAGGAGTTGAATAAACGGTTCAAGGAGCTTCCACAAATGAAACGAAACGCCACGTAGAATGTGGTGGCACTGGTGATTCCTGAATCTGCTGCTCGGCCGTTGTATGGTTCGTCATCTTGTTAGTCATATGCACATTGGTTTCTAGCAGAGCTGACATATGTTGCCGGTCTCTAGATCAATGGCTTAATCCTAATCGCCCCCGTAAGCGTCGGGATTTAAGCGTTAGAATAGCTGTTTGTTGAACGAGGGAGTCTCACATGTGGGTCCTTCCTCCGTGGGATGCTACTATAGTCTTCACTTAATTAGTGAAGAATCGATTGTTACAAATGGCTTAACCCTCTGATGGAACATAATTTGTCAGATCTCTTTCTTTTTGTTTTTGCTTTTCGCTACATAGACACCACACGAGGAAGGTGTTCTAGCAATGAGATGCTGCATTAGTTGTGTCCTGGTGGTTCAAGTTACCGTCTATGCAAAGTAGGTGCCGCTCTCATTTACCATCGCAGGAAGAGGATGAACCGTCAGACTTGACCGCGATCCTTACTGTATTCTCGATGAACAGCTCTTATGTCACAGTGCAAACTCCACTGGGAGTATCGTTCATCCATTCGATTCATCGAGTGGTAGGCCACAAAGTCAGTTTCAGGGGGGAGCATCGACTGGAGTCAGGTTTAGTCCATCCTTGGCTTGGTGGTTTCCTCTTGACTCATGCACAAACGGACTCGGATTCCTGGATAGATCGGCTGCAGACTGCTTTGCGTTCCGACTGTCTCCAGAATCGCTAGGATGCCTCAAGATCGAGCTTCTCGCCACTGGCGGTTGTGGACTTCGTGCCTTGTGCGAAGGATAATCTACCTCTATGTGTTTGTAAGGGAACGGGATCTGCGGCGGGGCCAAAAACGTATTCTCATTCTCGCACAATCTGATGCCTTGTCATTTGTTGTGTTCTGGAGCGGATGGAAAGAAACAATGCTTACGCGGTGGCTGCAGCTTCGCATGAAGCGTGGGGAGGACGTGTCATGGTAAGGACTAGAACATCCAATAAACAGGGCTGCTGGGACGGGCTAGGAAATTGGATGGCTCCAGGTGACACCTCATACCCTCGGGACTGGCTCCACTCTTAGGGGTAAATTACTATCAGAGTAACATTGCAGTGGAGTGCCGATCGATTTGCGTATGCTCCGGCTAGCTCGAGTACTGAAATGGTTGTCCCCCTGTTGACCGTCAGCGGTGATGGTGGATCCATTTTGTTCTCAGCAAAATCTCAAGCTGCCAGCACTGCGTTCGTATGCTCGCTGTACCTTGCAGCCTTCAAGCTTAGGCTCTCTAAATACTGAGTGCAGATCAGAAAGCCGGTCGGAGATAGATGTTGACTGCAATTTCGCCAGGATGACAGTGACGCACGAAAAGTCGCTATTAATCCTAGTCCATTGGCTGGAGGATTTCCCCTTACGGAGGGGATCGGACAACCCGTGATAAGGAGATGGTTGGATCAAGGCTCTTGCACAGATAGCGTGTGAGAGTTGCCTTTTTGGAAATTCTCGCTTCTTTCAATACGAATCGGGCACGGACAAATACGGTGAGAGGCGTGGTGAACGATAGGGTGAGGGTTGATGGGCTCAACCGTGTTCGGGCACGTCTGGATTTTCACCACAAAGACGATTGCAAGGTCTAGAGGAAGCGAAAAGCAACCCCGTCCAGTCGACTCAAGGATGGCGGAGTCTCTATTGTGGCAAATCGTTCACTAAACACTGGAGATTGATTACTCAGGATCCCGGAAACGTGACAACAACGAAGTGAAAGTTATCCATAACGATTGATGGCTTCTCCAAGTAAGACTCTGATACTTACATAAGAGGTCTGAATCAGCACGGTCTGGACAAGCAGCTCTCTCTTTCGCGGCCCCGATTGATATTACGTCTTCCTCAGCTGGTTTTGCACTGGCTTCCAGCTCGCCGGTGGCTTATACACCAGGATTGAAGACATATGGAAGCCGGATGATTCGAGTTTGAAGCGATTATTCCAGCCAACTCTGCTGGCGGCCTTCCTATGATATGGTATTTATCCTCCCACAATGACCTGACCTTGTTAGTCTTGGTGGACATACCTTATGACTAATGTTGAAGAGTAATCTTTGTGATCGCACGCTCGACGTTCTCGGAAAGTGTACTCACACCAGACATATGTACAAGCCACATAACCAGTGAGCATGGGCGACCAGGTTGCAGCGGCAGAAAACCGGACGTATCAACCGGGCAAGTTTACCTACTGGCTTTGCAACGTGATTCTAATAGGAACATACCTAAAAGCTGGACGAAATCGAACCCACCGATGTACGAAGATTCCGTGGCTATAGGAGCCATGATAAATGCTAGGAACGTGGCGTACGCGATGGATCCACTGGGACTTTCTGGAACATGGAAGGGTAGATTCTGTCTGTGAATTAGACTGGCACCTGAAACTTCGGATAATTGTGACGTCTGGAATTTCCAATTAGTTGGCTACAAGGGTTTTGTGTGCTGAATTGTCGGTTAACATCAGACATTGCAACTATTTCCCAGTCATTTTTCTCTAAGAGAAAGGATTGCAATGACGACTCTGCAGTGTAGCAACATGGATAGAAAGAAACGGGACATATGCTTGCTTTCACTAGGTATCCATACTATCATCAGGCCCAAGAACAGCGATAGCCTTATTGCAAATCTAACGTTCAGTCACAGATGGCGGGGGTATTCGAGGTTTATCTGAGTTAATCATTATCGAGGAACTCATGGAGCGCAACTAATGGAGAGAAAAACTCCCAAAGGCTCCGGTACCTGCTGAATACTTTGATTTGATCGGCGGGACAGATACTGGAGGGTACGAGTATACATAATTTACGAGCTGCGTGTTCAAATGTCCTATTACTAATTATTCAGTCTCATCGCCATACTTCTCGGGCGATTGGGGCTTTCAGCGGCCGAAGCTATTCAGGCATTTGAGAACCTCGCCGGAGGAGTCTTCTCTCAGAAGAAATGGAATTGGAAAGATGACATGTTCAAGGCCACAAAGCTCGAGAAAGCGGTCAAAAGTGTTGTGGAGTCGAGTCTTGGTCAGGGCCGTGCGGATGCACTAATGTATGAAGAATGGCTCTCAAATGGCTGCCCGGCGTAAGTCAATCTACCCTTGATAGGGTCACGCCGCTATGTGAACTACTTCCTCCAACAGACCTTGATATCTTCAGTTTTGCATGCGCTCTTCGAGTATCAGATACCATACATCTCGCAAACCCAACCCTGTTCCGTACTTATGATGTGTCCCAGAACCAAGGCGATAATTGTGCCATATAGGAAGCCGCCCGGGCAACGTCAGCCATACCAAACCTCTTTAAAAGTATACATATAGGACATGCTTCCTCCAGAGGTGAATATTTGGGCACAGGACATGGCTAAAATAGTCCAGTCAGCAGTCACTGCTGAAGCGGCACAGGTATTTGGAGAAAACGCACAAGTTGCTTGCATTGGAAGCATAGGAACTGGTCACAGTGCAAGCGCAGGACACGTTGGATCGGACGCTTCCCCGAAGCGGCTTCCATACATTCTTACGAAGAATATTGAAAGAATGGCTGCAGATTCCGAGAAAGCGGCTGTTGAGATGAACGAGAGATACAGAAATGTGCCTGGGATATATCATCGACTGGATGTTAACCGAGGATTACAATCCTTTTCACTCGATGAATGGAAACGACTAGGCGAAGTACGGGGGCATACTCAGGATTACATGAGATTGGATAACATTAATCAGCGCATTAATGAGGTGGTCAACGCATTAACCGGCTCCTCTTCTTATCAGACCTATAAAGCCGGACAGCTGTGTGGTCACTAGTGGTCGGCCATATAGATGATTGTTGTGACTTATTTCGGCCAGCTAAACCTATTTAACCCACGACTGATAAGGTTCTATTAACCCACGTGCCCCAGGAAAAGGGTCTCCTCGCAGGCAATGATCGTTGTATTGAACGCAACGGACAGCCTCGAAAACGCACAGATCGTCAAAAGGATATCATGAAGTTGAGGGGATCATTCTGGTGATGAAGCCACCGTCTCTTTGGTCCAAGACACTCTACCAAACCGACAGCAGCCGTCGCTAATCATTTCCGATGACTATGGTATACTCAAAGCCTTTCAGAACAAGACAGCCGCGATCATGTTCCAGCCAGG